>Ga0209804_1000039_pt1 | contig 104020 bp, 80 predicted proteins | sample GraSoiAngelo_139_FD_185896 | JGI IMG/M metagenome (GOLD analysis project Ga0209804, IMG submission 185896) | Grasslands soil microbial communities from the Angelo Coastal Reserve, California, USA - 14_0929_12_20cm (SPAdes) (version 2) | ecosystem: Environmental > Terrestrial > Soil > Grasslands... | reverse complement strand
TCCAGGAAGGGCCGTAGATAGGTGAATGCCGCGAAATGACCGCAAAACACTAGCGCTACGGCCAGCATTCCACTGGAAAACTGCGGTATTTTCAGAACCGCAGGAAGCGTGCCGAGCTTGGTGGTACCGATGGGCTTGAGGGCTGGAAGTGTGAAAGCCTGTAATGCAAGCGCGCAGACGCTGATACCTGCCGAAAGTAGGAAGACATCCCTCCAGCCGATGACATTTCCAAGGTAACTGCTGAGCGGAGCTGCGAAAACGGAGGCAAACGAACTGCCACCGAATATGATGGCTATCGCTGTTGGCACATTGGGCTGCGGCACCAGCCGCGCCGCGGTCGCGGCGGCCATTGACCAAAACCCTCCTAAGGAAACACCCAGGAGGACTCGGCCAACAAGCAAAACCGAGAAAGTTGGCGCAAAGGCAACCAGCAAGTTAGAGCACACCAGCAAGAATGAAAGGCCGAGTAGAACGCGGCGGCGATCTAGCTTTCGGGTGATGAATGCGAGCAGCAAGCTCGTGATGACGGCGAAGATAGAGGTCGCAGTAACGGCCTGGCCTGCCATTCCCTCTGTCACGCCTAAGTCACTGGCCATGGGCGTGAGGAGTCCCGCAGGTAGAAATTCGGCCATGATCAGCCCAGCGACGCCGAGAGCGATTGCCACAATCGCATCCCACGCCGGCTTAGCAGCTTCTGTTGTCGGTGTACTCACTTCGTATTCCTTGCTCTCCGTGTCTCGGAAGGACATTACTCTGGCGCACTCTTTCCATAAATGGCATTCTCGTTCATGTGGTATGAACCTGGGGTTCACAATGAACAAGGATCAACTGGACGGTTTGCTGGCACTGAAGCTCGTCGCAGACAAGCGCAATTTCACGGCTGCGGCTGACGAGCTTGGGATCTCACCGCCCGCGATAAGCAAGATGATCAAGCAGCTTGAGAGCCGCTTGGGCGTGGCGCTCCTCAGTCGCACGACGAGGAGTACCAGCCTGACAGAAGCGGGAGAGCGCTTTCTAAACCAGGCTGGGGCGGCTCTCGATCAGATTCTCGCTGCGCTCAAAGACGTAGGTGCGTACGCATCTAAGCCGTCGGGTCTTCTCCGGCTCAACCTGCCTCTATTCAGCTATCCATCCTATCTCGCGGCCATGATTACGAGGTTCTTGAGCAAATATCCTGACGTTTCTATTGAGCTCTTCTTCGAAGACACTGCATCTGACGTCGTTGAAAAGGGCTTCGACGCCGGAGTCAGGGATTCAGACATTCTTGCCAAAGATATGGTTGCGATAAAACTGTTTGGACCCATTCGGTTCGTAATCGTCGGTGCTCCAAAATACTTTAAGAAAATGGGCCGTCCAAAACACCCCAACGACTTGCTTTCGCACAATTGTTTGCGTGTACGTGTCGACGATGATTGGATTTACGACAAATGGGAGTTCGAACAAAAAGGGAAGGCATTCCACGTGCAGATCAAGGGCTCGCTCATCGTGAACGACGCCATTCAAGCGTTGAACGCGGCAAGCGATGGCGTTGGCCTCATGTACGTGACCGAGGATGTTGCAAGAGGCAAGCTTGTATCTGGGAAACTGGAGATGGTGCTCGATCAGTTTGCGCCAACCAGCGACGGTTACTATCTCTATTATCCTCGCCGAGCGCAGGTCCAGCCGAAGCTCCGAGCGTTTATCGATCATCTGAAGGCGGAAAACGGACCGTCAACACCAATGTGGGGAAAATCGGCGGAGAAACGTCACGGATAGCTCGCCGTGCGAATGACTGCAAACCGGAGTGAAATTTGGGATAGCGAGTAACCGCAATTGGCCCCGATCTGCGACGGTCAACCCGTACTGGGGAAGTGCTTCGGCGTCCGCCCGCCCGGCTCCCTCTCACTGCTGCGAAGGAAGAGGTTGTGCTGTCTATTTGCGCACGTGACGCAGCTCAAGTTACCAACGAACATAGGACCCGCGAGGTCGCGGTGCGTAGGCGATTCCGCCAAGGAGGGGCGGCATCCGCCCCGGACTAGCAAGCGTCGCTGAGGGAGAGTGCGTAGAATCGTCCGGTCTGATCGCCTAGCTCGGGCGCGAGATTTAACGCGTGAGCAGTCGAAATAACCATCAAGAAATCACATCAACGATGTATTATAAGTATTTGATCAGAATGCCCGGGAGAGGAACCTAACTCTGGCGATTCGGCGAATGGAATCAGGCTGTTAGTAAATCAGGGACGCCCGTTCCCCCCTAAATTACCCCCTACCAGATACCTGCTTAAAACGATCTCCGGCCGCAATCGTAGCGGGTAACAACAACAAGCGCTTCCGCCGCAGTTCGCTCGCGTGCGTTCCCGGCCGGATGGATTAGCGGAGAGGAACCTAAACCCGTCGAACACTGACACACTGACCGCAGATGACCCTCCAGAGACATTGCGGTCGCTCGTGAGCAGCCTTTCAGAATTGAAGAAACAGACTTTGGACACGCTACACGCTTGCCTGGACCGGCCAATGCCGCCGCAAGACTGGCGGGTTCAGCCCACCGCAGACAATTAGGCTAAGCTGCCGCCCACGGAGGTGATAAGAAGACCTCCATCGCGTGGGTCAGGGTGCTCCTTAGTGACTGAGCCGTCGCACGCTATATTTCTGAGCTACGCATCGCAGGATGCGGAAGCGGCGCGGCACATTTGCGAAGCGCTGCGCGCCGCAGGCATGGAGGTTTGGCTCGACCAGAGTGAGCTGCGGGGCGGGGACGCCTGGGACGAGTCGATCCGCGACCAAATCAAGGCATGCGCGCTGTTCATCCCCGTCATCTCTGCAAGCGCGCATGCCCGTGTCGAGGGGTATTTCCGCCTCGAATGGAAGCTGGCCGTTGACCGTTCGCACCGGATGGCCGCCAAACAGCCCTTCCTGCTGCCCGTGGTGATTGACGACACATCACAGTCAGATGACGCCATCCCCGACCGATTCCGCGAGCTGCAGTGGACACGGTTGCCCGGCGGGCACGCGACGCCAGCATTCGTTGAGCGCGTAAGGCGGCTACTGTCGCTGGAGACCAGTGCGCCGACCGGGATCCCACCGCCGGCCAGTACAGCGTCCGGTGCCACACCAGCCAGCAGACAGCCGGTCCGCGCATCCTCGTGGTCGAAGCCTGCGCTCCTCGCAGTTGTCGCCCTGCTCGCCGTGGCACTGGCGTATTCGGTCGCTGACAAGTTTTGGAGCTCGAAGCACGCCCGGGAAGCTCCGCCGGTGACGTCTTCCGCTCCAGCGGCTGCCGCTACAACTACCGCTGCCGCTGCCGCCTTCTCTCCGCCTCCGCATTCGATTGCTGTGCTGCCGTTCGTAAACATGAGCGGGGACAAGGGACAGCAATACTTTTCGGACGGGCTGACGGAGGAACTACTTAATTCACTCTCGCGGATTAACGAGCTGCAGGTATCCGCACGCACCTCATCGTTCTCATTCCAGGGCGAGCACCCGGATATAGGCACCGTTGCCCACAAGCTCAATGTCGCGTCGGTACTGGAGGGAAGCGTGCGCCGGTCAGCTCACACCATTCGCATCACCGCGCAGTTGGTGAACGGGGTTACCGGGTTTCACCTTTGGTCGCAGACCTATGACCGCGCTCTCGGTGATGTGCTGGCATTGCAGACCGAGATTGCGAATGCGGTGGCGGGTGCGCTCAAAGTCACACTGCTCGGCGACGTCGCCGAGAAGGTGGAGCTCGGCGGGACGCACAACCCGGCGGCGTTCGATGCGTACCTGCGCGGCTCGAAGTCTCTAAGTGGGCGCCACGACGCGAAGGAGGTGCAAACTGCGATCGACGCTTTCACCGACGCAATTAGACTCGATCCCAACTACGCTCTCGCGTTCGCTGCTCGGTCTGCCGCGTTCCAGGAGTACGCGGGGTTCTGGGCTTCGGGTGCTGACGGCTTTCAGAAGGCGATGACTGACGGTCAAAAAGCGATTCTGCTCGCGCCTGAACTTGGCGAGGGGCATCGGGTACTTGCCGGGGCATTTGAAGATTTACTCGACTTCCGGCGTGCGGAAGAGGAGTACGAGCGCGCGATCGCGCTGGCTCCTGGCAATGCGCGCGTGTTGCAACATTACGGCACCTTTGCAGTCGCCATGGGCCGCATGGACGCTGGAGTTGCCGCGATCCGTCATGTCGTACTGCTGGATCCGCTCAATCGCGACAGCCACGTGGCGCTCGGCGACGCGCTGTCCTACACCCGCAGGTACGAGGAGGCCATCGCGGCCTATCAGGACACTCTGGCACTTGATTCCGCGTATTCACAAGCCTACGCGTTTCGCGGGCTTGCCCAATACGGGCTTGGTGACTTCAAGCGGGCGAGGTCGTCGTGTGAAATGAAAACCGGCGACTTCGTGTATTACCTAGTGTGCCTAGCTGTTACGTACGACAAGCTCGGTCAGCATAGTGACGCCGAAGCGGTGCTCACCAAACTGCAAAACTGGATGGGCGACAACGACGCATTTCAATACGCCGAGATTTACGCGCAGTGGGGCGACACAGGCAGAGCGCTCCGATGGCTCGATACAGCTTGGCGTTTGCGTGACTCGGGACTGGAGTGGCTGAAGGTCGATCCACTCCTTGATCCGCTACGCAACGAGCCGCGCTTCCAGGCCATCGAGCGGGCGTTGAAGTTTCCGAACTAAATACCGCTAGCGCTTTCGCCAGAGATACTGCCGGACTGCGGTCGTTCGAGCGTCCGCTCTGGCGAGAGTTATCGACTGTCGACAATTGGCGGCTCTTGGCCGCTAGCAGAAATTGGCAGGCGCAAGGATGCCCCAGTCCGTCGATAATTGCCGCAAGTTACAAGCTCCTCGCTAGGTTGCGCCGAATGGTCCGGGAAACGCTGCATCCAAAGTCTGAAGGTCTCGCGGCGTGAGGGCTATCGAAAGCGCCACGGCGTTTTCCTTGACGTGCGCTGGAGAGCCAGATTCGGGAATTGCGATAACGTTCCCGCTGCGAATCACCCAGGCCAACGCAACGGCGGCGGCCGAGCAATCATGGATAGCGGCGATCTGCGCCAGCGTGCGGTCACCTACCAGGAGGTTATGGTCGCCGCCGAGCGGAGAATACGCCATCACCGGCATATTGTGCTGCTTGCACCACAACAGAGCGGCAGGCTCAATGTGACGGTAGTTGAGACTGTAAGGGACCTGATTGGTTGCGCAGCGATGGCCGTCTGGAACGCGGAACAGATCTTCCATCTGGCCGCTGTTGAAGTTGGATACACCCCAAGCGCGTATCTTCCCCGCCGTACGTAGTTGTTCGAATCCCGCTACAACGCCGGAAAATTGCGTGCTGGGGACTGGCGAATGTAGCAAATAGAGATCGAGATAGTCGGTGCCGAGACGAGCCAGGCTCGCCTCGCAAGCGCGCGCGATGCCATCTCCAGGCAGTTGGTTGGGCTCCACCTTGGAGACCAGGAATATACGGTCGCGCTGACCGGCGATCACGTGACCAATCAATTCCTCGGAGCGGCCGTTGCCGTAATTTCCCGACGTATCGATCAACGTCATGCCGAGCGAAATGCCTATGCGCAGCGCCTCTTCTTCAACAGCTGGCGGATGCCTCCCCAATCCGAGATGCGAGGAGCCTTGACCGAGCGCCGGGATGGTGGTGCCGTCTGGAGCCTTTACGGTACGCCCTGCAGTCTTCGATGCCGCGCCTGTGGCAAGAACCGGTGCACTTGCTTGCACCGCAACCATTGCACTCATTGTGGGCAACGATAAGCCGAACGCCGCACAACGCGCATTGAACTGACGTCTGCTAAGCAAATGCTTGTTCATAGTGTCATCACCTTCCTGCTAGACAATTGTAATAGTCTGAATGCGGTATGCCGATGACTCTTGCCGCTCAGCGCCGCTGCGGCGCGTCCTGCCACTGCACGAACGGGAGCCGTACAGCGCCGCTTTTTAGACATGAGATTCCCGAGCGAGACTCAACCCGACCCACTGCGGACCTTCGCGAAGGTCGGCTTTGGGGAACTGCGTCAATGTCATGACCGGCGCAAGGCCTGGTCCGGGTGGCGCGTCAAGCCCGCAGCGAACACCAGAAGCCACAATGAAAGCAGTCCCGTTGCCAGGTGCTCGAACAGGCCGGGAGCATTCAGGGGATTGCGACTCCACGACATTATAAGAAGGAAGATCAGCGCCAGAATGCCAGTACCGACCGAGTACCAGGTCAAAAGCTGAGGCCAACCACGCCGATGAAAAGTCAAGCCCCAGGCGATTGCAGCCAAGATACCTGATGAGAAGCCGAGAGTAGCGAACAGGTGGTGCAGTTCCTGGTTCGAGGAGAGCCCCCCGCATCCAGGATCGCAGGCGAATACCCCCGCACCTATCCGCCCCAAGCCATCAAGACCGATGAGTCCTGCCGCCAACGTGGAATACCATCCGTCCCGAAATGTCGCCAGCAACGCTGCGGCGAAACAGACGTACAGAAGGCCCGTGAATCCGAATGCGCCATATCGCATCAAGAATTCTGTGGAACTTCCTCGTTCCCCAAGTTCACTGATGTAGTGCGTGATGTGACTGAACTCCGGTCGCATTGCTCCCGCCATGCCGATGAGTGACAGCCAAAGCAGGGGACCCAGGATGCCGCACACAATGCCAAGTCTTCGAAGGCTCATACAGCACCGCGGGGGTGATCCAAGGCTGGCTATGCCGACGTTGAGCGCTTGGTAGCGACGCTCGCACATCACCAACGTAGGCGAAGCTCGCAACGGCGGTCGCGTGACCACCGGCAACTACATCGTGGGCCGTCAATCGTTCTGCGCAGCAGCGAACGGAGGCGGGCTGGTGAGCGGTCACCATCCGCCAGCGGGCCGGATGGGTCATCGGTCGAGCTTGCCTGCATCGATCGCCAGTACCGCGCGCATCAATACGTTCACTCCGTTTGTGATGTCTGCAGAGGCAGTGTATTCGCGCGGCGAATGGCTAATACCGCCCACACTTGGCACGAAAATCATTCCGATGGGAGCGATGCGGGCAATGTCTTGGGCGTCATGCCCGGCGCCGCTCGGCATGGCCATCGTCGTCAGCCCGAGCCCGTGCGCCTCGCCGGCGATGATACGCTGGATGCGTGGATCGGTCAGTGCGGGTACCGCGGTCGCTTCAAGGTCCCGAAACTCGATGCTAGTGCCACGAACCGGGGCGATCTCCCCGGCGCGCGTGCGTATCCGCTCGAACACGGCCTCGATCCGTGCCGCATCGAGATCCCGCACTTCGACGCTGAGTACGACCCTACCAGGGATCACGTTTGGTGCTCCCGGCTCCGCCCGGATCCGACCGACGGTCGCAACCTGTTGGCCGGGAAACTCTCTCGCCGCATCATTCACTGCCAACACCAACTCGGATGCCGCAAGCAGTGCATCGTGGCGCTGGTCCATCGGGGTAGTGCCGGCGTGGTTCGCCACGCCGGTAACGGTTGCCTCCCACCAGTGGATACCGACGATGCCCTCGACAACGCCGATGTCGGTGTGGGTGCGCTCGAGTGTGCCGCCCTGCTCGATATGCAGCTCCAAGTAGGCAGCGAGATCGCTGGAACTGCGTCGGGCATGACCGAGGGCATCCGGATTACCGCCGAGGGCGCGGATCCCATCGCGCACGCTGCGGCCGCTAGTGTTCACCAGGTCCAGGGTTGCCTCGGACAGGTCGCCACCCATGGCCCGGCTGCCCACGAGCCCACCTTCTTCGTCAGTGAAGTCCACGACCTCAAGTGCATGGCGCAGCCTGACGTGCCGATCGCGCAGCTGCTGCGCAACCTCGATGCCGCCCATCACGCCAACATCACCATCATAGTTGCCGCCATGTGGCACCGAGTCCGTGTGCGAGCCCACGACGATCGTGGGTAGCTTCCGGTCGATGCCCTCGCGGCGGCCGATGAGGTTGCCTGCGGCGTCGATCCGCACTTCGAGTCCCGCAGCCTCCATCAGGCCCTTGACGTACGCGCGACCGGCGACATCCGCATCGCTGAATGCGACTCGACTCACCCCGCCCTCGGGGTTTGCGCCGAAGTGCGCGAGCTCGACCAGATGCTCCTGCACCCGCCCCGGGTCTGCGACAGGCCCGCGCGGCTGGCCTGCCGGCGAGGCGAGCTCAGGCGCCATCAGCAGGACACAGCCGAGAATAGGCAGCAGAATCACAGCCGCGTGCGCGTTCGTATTCATATGTTTCGCTAAGCCCCCTGCAGGGAGACGGCTACTATGCGCGACGAATGGCCGCTTTGTGGAAATGCTCGAAATCCTGTCGGGCGGCCGATAGTGGCCGCTAACCGCCGCAGCACTGTCGTCAGTTCTTGCTGATTCTCTCGATGAGCCGTTCGGTCATCGAACGCTGCTGGCGCGAGAATTGATCCACACAGGCGCGCAAGTACGGACTCAATTGCCGTCTCGCATAAGTGACATAGCCGACCTCGCGGAGCTCCTTGAGGGTGTGACTGTAGTCCTCGAGGATCGCCGCTGCGAAGAGTTTTCCGGTGCGCGCCGCGCCCACGCGTGTTGACGAGGAGAGCCAAAGCGCTCGATCGGGCAGCGCACGTGCGGCAGAGATCGCCATCACGGATGAGGTCTCGAATATCGAGCGTCCCTGTCGCGCCGCCTCGACCTTCAGCTCTTCCCAGCGGCTGCTGATGTCTTTGACAGAGGGAAGGTCGACCGGCTTGAGTCCACGCGCCTGCAATCGAATTTCCGTCCACTCCTTGCTAAGGCGGGCGACATCAATGGGCGGCGCATTGATCGTCCGGGCCAGGCGTGATGAGGTCTTCTCCAAGCTATCGAGCAGCTGATCGACGTTCTCGAATTGCGCTTCCTTCTCCAGGAGGCCCTCTTCCTTCAATGCCTCGGCAATCTCTGCGATCAGTCGCCGCCCGAGGCCGCTGAGATCGGCAAGCGCCGCGAGTACCCATACCGGAGAGATGCGAAACGCCGCGATGCCGAGCAGCTCTATGGCATGACCGACGCCGCGCCGCGCAAGAAAGTCCTGCGCCTGCGGCACCTCGCCGGGGTAGACGCCTTTTGCGCCGCCGACTTGCTCGATCACGTAGCGCAGCGTCGTGTCCACGAGGGTCTTGTACAGCTGGCCGCGGCGCACGGTCCGTGGCAACACGACCTCGCCGATTTCACGCAGCAGTCCGGCGCTAAAGCCCAGCGCCGTGCGGATCACGCGTTCCGGAAGCGACAGGAGGTATACCCGCGAAGGCACCGCAGTACTCTACAGCCGCACTTCTTCAAATGGCGAGTCTGCGTCGTCCACGTCGCGAGCATCTGTGGCTGTGCCTGACCTAAATAAATGCGGCGATAGTCCGGCGGCTATGCCTGCAGCCGAAATCGGTCACCTGCGACCGCGACTGGAGCCAGGCACGCCGCGTGTGGGCTGCGCCTCGAGCGGATTCTCGGGCCAGTAGTGCTTCGGGTAGCGCCCGCGCAGGTCCTTGCGCACCTCGGCGTAGGCGCCGCGCCAGAAGCTTGCCAGGTCGCGCGTCACCTGCACGGGGCGCCGCGCCGGTGACAACAGCCTGAAGGTGAGGGGCACGCGGCCGCGGCCCAGGCGCGGCGTGTCCGCCAGCCCGAATACTTCCTGCAGTCTCACCGACACGGCCGGCGCGCTGTCATCGAGATAGTCGACGCGGATGCGCGAGCCGCTGGGCATGGTCAGGCTCGCCGGCGCCCACTCCTCGAGCGCGCGCCGTTGCTCGGAGGTGAGCCGAGCACGCAGGGCATCGGTGAGCGGCACGCGCGCCAGGTGCTCGCGGCGCGTAACGCCATCGAGCCAGGGAGTGAGCCAGGCTTCCAGGGTCGCGCCCAGGGCGGCATCGGAGACCTCCGGCCATGCGGGCGGCGCTCCCGGCGCGCCGCCGAGCGCGGCGCGCACGAACTCGATCCGTGCCTGCAGATCGCGCGCATCGCGATCCCACGGCAGCGCCGCGATCCCCAGCTCCCGCACCCCGGTGAGCATCGCGCCGCGGGCCGCCTCCGCAGGAACCTCCGCCAGCGGTTGCTCCTCCAGCACCAGGGCATCCAGCTCGAGCGTGCGGCGCGCGATGACCGCCTGCTCGCGGGTGCTCCATTGCACCGATTCGCGACGCCGGATGCGATCCGCGAAATGCTCGGTCAGGTCGCGCCGCTCCAGGGGCGCGGCGAGCAGGATGCGTGCATCGCGCTCGCGATCATCCAGGTCCACCGCCACGATGAGCTCCTGCCGCCCCAGTCCCTGGGGCCCGGCGAACGCCGCGCCGCGGCCGTTGGCGAGAACAAAGCGGCCCGCCCCGCCCGCGCGCTTGCGGCCGATGCGATCCGGGTAGGCGAACGCGAGCAGCAGCCCCGGGTCAGCACCCGTGTCGGCGCGGCCTGCGCCGGCGGCGCCGCCGGACTCGTCCGCTTGCCGTTCGAGATCGCGCGCTACACGCCGCGCCCGCTGCAGCGTCGGCCGGTCGAACGCTGCAGCGCGGTCCTCTCCGCGCATGATCTCGAGACGCGCACGGATATCCGCATCGCGCGTGCCTGCGCCCGCGCGCAGCAGATCGCGTTCCGACAGCAGCGCCGCCAGCTGCGCGGCGAGCGGCAGCTGTCCCAGCACGCGCGCACGCAGCAGCATGTGCGCCAGGCGCGGATGCGCCGCGACACGCGTCAGCTCGCGCCCGTGGGCGGTGATGCCGCCGGCGCCGTCCAGTGCGCCGAGACGCTCGAGCAGATCCCGCGCGCTGCCCAGCTGCGCGGCGGGCGGCGGGTCGAGCCAGCGCAGCGCCGCGGCATCCCGTGCGCCCCAGCTCGCCAGCTCCAGCGCCAGCGGCGCGAGGTCGGCGTCCAGGATCTCCGGCGCAGTGAACGCCGCCAGACTCGAGTGCGCGCCCTCGCTCCATGCCCGGTAGCAGACACCCGCCGCCAGGCGTCCGGCACGGCCCTGGCGCTGATCCGCGGAGGCGCGCGAGATGCGCTGTGTCTCCAGGCGGCTCATGCCGGTGACCGGATCGAAGCACGCGCGCCGCACCAGTCCCGAGTCGACCACCACGCGCACGCCTGGAATGGTGAGACTCGTTTCCGCGATGTTGGTGGCGAGCACCACCTTGCGCACTCCGCTTCCGGCCGGCGCCAGGGCGGCGTCCTGCTCCTCGCTCGCGAGCTCGCCGAACAGCGGCAGGACCTGCACACCCGAGCCGAGTTGCGCGGCGCTCAGGCGCGACTGCACCCGGCGGATCTCGCCCGCTCCCGGCAGGAACACCAGCACATCGCCGCGCTCCTCGTGCAGCGCACGGCTGACCAGCTGCGCGATCAGCCGTTCGGGGGACTCCTGCGAGCGGGGGCCCGAGGGCGCCTCCGGCAGCGCCGGCAGGCCCTTGCTGGCGTAACGGGTCTCGACCGGGAAGATGCGGCCGTGCGCGGTGACGAGCGGCGCGTCGTCCAGCAGCCGCGCCACCGCTGCCCCATCGAGGGTGGCCGACATGACGAGCAGCCGCAGCTCGGGCGTGAGGTGCTCGCGCGCATCGAGGGCGAGCGCAACTCCCAGATCGGCCTGCAGGCTGCGTTCGTGGAACTCGTCGAAGATGAGGGCGGCGACGCCCTCGAGCGCCGGATCACTCTGCAGCAGCCGCGTCAGCACACCCTCGGTGACCACCTCGATGCGCGTGTCGCGCGAGATGCGCGTGTCGAAGCGCATGCGGTATCCGACCGTGCGCCCGACGCTCTCGCCGAGCGTGTGCGCCATGCGCTCGGCAATGGCGCGCGCCGCGAGGCGGCGCGGCTCGAGCATGATGAGCCGTTTACCGCGCGCCCACGGCTCCTCGAGCAGCGCGAGCGGCACCACCGTGCTCTTGCCGGCGCCGGGCGGCGCCTGCAGCACGGCCGCGCGCCGCGTGCCGAGCGCCGCGCGCAGCGCCGGCAGCGCCTCATCGATGGGCAGCCCCGAGCTCACCAGATGCGCACGCGCTCCTGCGGGGGCAGGTACAGCTTGTCTGCGGGGCGCGCGTTGAACGCGGCGTACCAGGCATCGATGTTGCGCACCACGCCGTTCACGCGATACTTCGCCGGGCTGTGGGGGTTGCTCGTGACCTGCGAACGCAGATCCTCGTCGCGCTGCTTCTCGCGCCACACCTGCGCCCAGGACAGGAAAAAGCGCTGCTCGCCGGTGAGGCCGTCGAGCACCGGAGCGGGCGCACCGTGCAGCGAGAGGTGATAGGCCTCGTTCGCCACTGACACGCCGCCGAGGTCGCCGATGTTCTCTCCGAGCGTCAGGCGACCGTTGATGTGCAGCCCCGGCAGTGCTTCGTAGCCGTCGTACTGCGCGGCGAGCCGATCGACGCGCTGATGGAATGCCTGCTCATCCTGCGGCTGCCACCACTCGCGCAGCACGCCGCGTGCGTCCGACTTGGCGCCCTGATCATCGAATCCGTGACCCATCTCGTGTCCGATGACGCCGCCGACGCCGCCGTAGTTGACCGCCGCATCCGCGTCGGGATCGAAGAACGGCGGCTGCAGGATGGCGGCCGGGAACACCACCTCGTTGAACGTCGGATTGTAGTAGGCGTTGATGGTCTGGGGTGTCATGCCCCACTCGCCGCGGTCGGTCGGTCCCCCGAGGCGCTTGAGCTGGCGCTGCCAATCGAAGGCCGCCGCGCGCGCGGCATTGCCGAAGGCGTCGCCCGGGCTCACCTCGAGGGCCGAGTAATCACGCCACTTGTCCGGATAGCCGATCTTGGGGTGAAAGGCGGCGAGCTTCACCCGCGCAACCTTGCGCGTCGCCGCACTCATCCAGGGCAGGTGCTCGATGCGGCGCCGATAGGCGGCGCGCAGGTTCTCGACCAGCTCGAGCATCTTCTGCTTCGAGGCCGGCGGAAAGTATCGCTGCACGTAAAGCTCCCCGGCCGCTTCCCCGAGCCCCTGGTCGACCGCACGCACGGCGCGCTTCCAGCGGGCGCGCTGCTGCTGCTGGCCGTGCAGCGTGCGCCCGTAGAAGTCGAACACTTCGTCATCGAAGGCCTTCGGTAGCACGTCGGCGTTGCCCTCCAGGTAGTGGTAAGCGAGGTACGTCCGCCAGCGCTCCACCGGCACCTTGCGGAACATCACGCCGAGCGCCTGCACGGCATCGGACTCGCGCACGATGAAACGCGGCTGGGCTTCGAGCTCGGCGCCCGAGAGCAGCGCTGGCCAGGGGAAGCCGGGCGCGAAGGTGGTCAGCTCCTCGCGCGTGTGCGGGTTGTAGGTCAGGTCGCGCTCGCGGCGCTTGGCACGCGGCCAGTGCGCCGTGGCGATCTGGGTTTCGAGCTCGACGATGGAACGGGCCGCCTGCGCCGCATCGTCCTCGGCGGCAAGCTTCAGCAGGCGCTCGATGTGCGCGGCGTACCTGGCGCGCAGCTCCCGGTAGACCGGCTCGTCCTTCAGGTAGTAGTCGCGATCCGGCAGTCCCAGCCCGCTCTGCGTGATCGTCACCATGTAGCGGTCGGGATCCTTCTCATCGGGAGCGGTGCGGAACTCGACCGGCGCGGTGAGCCGCAGCTCGGCCCGCTCCATGAGGCGGCCGATATCCTCGTGGGTGCGGGCGGCGGCGATCGCCTCGAGTCCCGCCCGGGCGGGCGTGAGCCCGGCGCGCTCAACGGCGTCGGTATCGAGGTACGCCCCATAGAAATCGCGGAGCTTGCGTATGTTGCTGCCGGGGGTCGCATCCTCGGGCAACGCCTCCAGGATCCCGCGCAGCTGCTGCAGTGAGCGCTCCTGAAGCTCATCGAAGGCGCCCCAGCGCGAGCGGTCGGGCGGAATCTCATGCGTGTCGAGCCAGTGACCGTCGGCATAGCGATAGAAGTCATCCCCCGGCTTCACGCTCAGATCGCGGGAACCGAGGTCGATGCCCCATTGCCCGATCTGTGCGGGCGGCGCCGCGGCACCCGGCGCCGGCGCGGACACTGCTGCGCCCGGTGCCGAGAAGCCGACCGCAGCCGCGGCCGTTGCGATCACGGCGAGATGCGCGGTGCTGCGTTCCAACATTTGCATTGCTCCTTCGCTCAGTGCCGCCACGCTGCCAGCGCGAACAACAGCCAACCGCCGATCCAGGCGAGCCCGCCCAGGGGCGTGAGCAGCCCGAGTGCGCGCGGCGCACCGAGACTGAGGGCATAGAGACTGCCCGAGAACAGCACCACCCCGGCCACGATCAGCGCCGCCGCGGCGCGCAGCGCGCCGCCATCGTAGCTGCGCAGCGCCAGACCGACGCCGATGAGACCGAGGGCCTGAAAGAACTGATAGCGCACCGCCGTCTCCCACAGCTGCAGCCGCTCGGGCGCCAGCTGATTCCTCAGCGCGTGGGCGCCGAAGGCGCCGCAGGCGGTGGCGAGCGCCAGCAGCAGGCCCGCGATGGCGAGCGTGCGGGCGCTACTCACCGTGCGGGCCGAAGAACGGCTTGATCAGGTCGAGCGGCAGCGGGAAGACGATCAGCTGGGTTCTCTCGTGGGCGATGTCGGCGAGAGTCTGCAGGTAGCGCAGCTGCAGGGCGCTCGGCTGGAGCGCCAGTGCCTTTGCCGCCTCGACCAGTTGCTGGGCCGCCTGCGCCTCGCCTTCGGCGTGGATGATCTTGGCGCGCCGGGTGCGCTCGGCCTCGGCCTGCTTCGCCATGGCGCGAATCATGCTTTCATCGAGGTCGACGTCCTTGATCTCCACCGTCGAGACCTTGATGCCCCAGTTTTCGGTGCTCTGATCGAGGATGCGCTGCAGGTCGACGTTGAGCTTGTCGCGCTGCGCGAGCAGGTCGTCCATCTCGTGCTGGCCGACGACCGAGCGCAGCGTGGTCTGCGCGACCTGGCTGGTGGCGTCGAAGGCGTTCGCTACCTGGATGATGGCCTTGCCGGCATCGACGACGCGGAAGTAGACCACCGCATTCACCTTCACCGAGACGTTGTCGCGCGTGATCACATCCTGCTTGGGCACGTTGAGCACGATGACGCGCAGATCCACGCGGCGGGTCCTCTGTATGCCGGGCCAGATGAGCACCAGCCCGGGACCCTTGATGCCGGTGAAGCGTCCGAGCGTGAACACGACGACACGCTCGTATTCGTTCAGCACGTTGATGGCGCTGAATACCAGCACGATGATGAATATGGCGATGGCGATCACGAACGACATGAGTGTCTCCAGTCGCGAGCGGCGCTCAATGCGGCTCGACCCACAGTGTCAGACCTTCCACCCTGACGATGCGCGCCAGGTCGCCGGCGCGCAGCGCGGCGTCGCTGCGCGCGTTCCACAGCTCCCCGCCGTAGCGCACCTTGCCCTTGCCGGTGAAGTCCGCGACCACTTCCGCGGACTCCCCGATCATTGCCTGCGTGCCGGTGGCGACCGGGCGGCGCATGGAGCGGCTCGCCAGGTACACGATGCCCGCGATCACCAGCCCGCCCATGGTGGCGAAGGCGCCGATCAGCGGCCGGCCCACATTCATGCCCGGCACATCGGTGTCGAAGAGGATGAGCGAGCCGACGACGAATGCAATCAGACCCCCTACACCGAGCGAGCCGTAGGTCGGGAAGAAAAACTCCGAGATGATCATGGCCGTGCCGAGCACCACCAGCGCCAGCCCCGCGTAGTTCACCGACAGGATCTGGAACGCGAATAACGCGATCAGCAGGCACACCGAGCCGGCCACACCCGGCAGTACTGCGCCGGGATTGTACCCCTCGAGCAGCAGTCCCCAGATGCCGATGAGCATCAGTCCGTACGCGACCGTGGGGTTGGTGATGACCGCCAGCAGCCGGGTGCGCCAGTCGGGTTTCATGCGCAGCACCGCAAGCCCGCGGGTCGCAAGCTTCATGGCGCGATCGCCGATGCGCACCTCGCGCCCGTCGATGCGCGTCAGCAGCTCCGGCAGGTCACGGGCGATGATATCGATGACCTTCTGTTGCAGCGCAGCCGTGGCCGAGAGGCTGGCGGCGCCGCGCACCGCCTGCTCGGCCCAGTCGGCGTTGCGGCCGCGCTCCTCGGCCAGGCCGCGGATGTAGGCCACGGCGTCGTTGACGACTTTGCGCTCCATGGCGCTGCCCGGCAGGGGCGGCGCCGCGCCGCCGGCGGGAGCGGGGGTCTTGGCATTCCCGTCCTGCGGCGGGTTGGTCCCCGGGGTGGGTACCGGCGGGGACGCCGGCTCGGGCTCACCGCCGATGGAAACCGGTGTGGCGGCCCCCAGGTTGGTGGCCGGCGCCATCGCCGCAACGTGGCTCGCGTACAGAATGTAGGTCCCGGCGCTCGCCGCGCGCGCTCCGGAGGGAGTGACGTAACTCACCACCGGGACCGGGGAGGCCAGGATCGCGCGGATGATGTCGCGCATCGCGCTGTCGAGCCCCCCGGGGGTGTCCAGTTCCAGCACCACCACGCGGCTGCCGTTCTCGTGCGCCGCCTCGATGCCGTGCACCACGTAGCGCGAGGTTGCAGGTCCGATCGGTCCGTTGATTTCCAGCACCGCGGCCGTGCCGGCGTCCGAGTCGGCGGCGGGAGGCGCGGCCGCGGCGACAGCGGGTGCGGTGCGCAGGGTGAGTGTCGCCAGCAGCGCCAGTGCGGCGCGCCAGGAGTGCGCAGTGCTGCACACGAGGGTCTCCATCACGATCACCCGCGCACTGGCCGCCGGCCGCGCGAACCGTGCTGTGGCGGCAGTCCGGTGTGCTGGGTGCGAAACGGCCGCAGCGGCGCGCCGCGCCGGCCGGCCTGCGCGTCAGCGGTGCCGATCGGCTGATACGCCGGCACCAGCTGCTGGCGGCCGTTGCCGATGAGATCCGCGCGTCCCATGCGCCGCAACGCCTCGCGCAGCAGCGGCCAGTTGTTGGCGTCGTGATAGCGCAGGAACGCCTTGTGGAGCCGGCGCACTTTCAGACCCTTGGGTATCAGCACCTCCTCGCTGCTGCGCGTGATGCGTCGCAGCGGGTTCTTGCCGGAGTGATACATGGCGGTTGCCGTCGCCATGGGTGTGGGCAGGAACGCCTGCACCTGGTCGGCGCGCAAGCCGTTCTTCTTCAGCCACAGTGCGAGCTCGAGCATGTCCGCATCGCTGGTGCCCGGATGGGCCGCTATGAAATAAGGAATCAGGTACTGCTCCTTGCCGGCCTGCCTCGAGTAGCGGTCGAACAGCTCCTTGAAGCGGTCGTAGGCGGCCACCCCGGGCTTCATCATCTTCGACAGCGGCCCCTCGGCGAGCGCCTCGGGCGCGATCTTCAGGTACCCGCCGGTGTGGTGCTGGGCGAGCTCCTTCACGTACTCGGGAGACTCGATCGCCAGGTCATAGCGCACGCCCGAGGCGATCAGCACCTTCCTGATGCCCGGCAGCGCGCGCGCGCGGCGGTAGAGGCGGATGAGCGGCGCGTGATCGGTGTCGAGATTGGGGCAGATGCCCGGGTACACGCACGACGGCCGGCGGCAGGCGCTCTCGATCTCGCGGCTCTTGCAGGCGAGCCGGTACATGTTGGCGGTGGGTCCGCCGAGATCGGAAATGACGCCGGTGAAGCCCGGCACCTTGTCACGCACCGCCTCGATCTCGCGCAGCACGGAATCTTCCGAGCGACTCTGGATGATGCGGCCCTCGTGCTCGGTGATGGAGCAAAAGGTGCAGCCGCCGAAGCAGCCGCGCTGGATGGCGACCGAGAAGCGGATCATCTTGTACGCGGGAATGCTCGCCTTGCCGTAGCTCGGGTGCGGTGCGCGGCCGTAGGGGCGCTCGTACACCCAGTCCATCTCGGCGGTGGTGAGCGGAATGGGCGGCGGGTTCAGCCACACCTCGGTGTCGCCGTGGCGCTGCACCAGCGCGCGCGCGTTACCCGGATTGGACTCCAGGTGCAGGATGCGCGAGGCGTGCGCATACAACACCGGATCCGCGGCGACCGCCTCCCAGGCGGGCATGCGGATCACGCTGCGCTCGCGATCGGCGTTCTTCACGCGCCGCACGAAGCGCACGATCTTCTCGCCCCCGGGTACCGCTGGCGCGTCCCGGCACGGCGCACTCGGCGGCGCCCCCGGCGCCGCAGGTGCGCTCGCCGCCATGGCATAAGGGTCCAGCGGAGCATTCAGCGGCCCGGGCGCATCCAGGTGAGTGGAATCGATCTCGATCCAGTCCGCCGGCATGCCACGGCGCGCGAACACCGTGCCGCGCACGTCGGTGATGTCGTGAATCGACTCACCGCCCGCGAGGCGGTGGGCGAGCTCGCAGATCTGCCGCTCGCCATTGCCATACACCAGCAGGTCCGCCTTGGCATCCAGCAGCACCGAGCGGCGCACCTTCTCGGACCAGTAATCGAAGTGCGCGATGCGGCGCAGGGAAGCCTCGATGCCGCCGATGACGATCGGCACCTCGCCGAACGCCTCGCGCGCGCGCTGCGCGTATACGATCACCGAGCGGTCCGGCCGCTTGCCCGCGACACCCCCCGGGGTATACGCGTCGTCGCTGCGCACCCGGCGATCGGCGGTGTAGCGGTTGACCATCGAATCCATGTTGCCGGCGGTGATGCCGAAGAACAGGTTCGGCGGGCCGAGGGCGGCGAAGGCATCCGCGCTGTGCCAATCGGGCTGCGCGATGATGCCGACCCGGAAGCCCTGCGCTTCCAGCACCCGCCCGATGATGGCCATGCCGAAGCTCGGGTGATCGACGTAGGCATCCCCGCTCACGATGATGACGTCGCAGCTGTCCCAGCCGAGGATGTCCATCTCGGCGCGCGACATGGGCAGGAACGGCGCGGTGCCGAAGCGCTCGGCCCAGTGCCGGCGGTAGCCGGTGATGTCGCGTGCGGTTTGCATGCAACCGCTGATTAGAACAGAAAGGCGCGTTGCGGGTCATTTCCCCTGGCGATGCGCGCGGCCCGCCCCGGGCACGACCTCGGACGCAGCCCCGGGCACGGCCTCACACGCAGCTTCGGGCGTGGCTTCGGGCGTGGCCTCGGGCGTGGCGGGCCGCCCTCACGGCCGGCTTGATGGTACCTTGGTAACTTGGTACCATGGGGATCATGAAAGAGATCACCCGCACCCAGACCGGAGTGCGCCTCGAGAGCCGCCTGCTGAAGGTGCTCAAGGCGCTCGCGACCGAGCTCGACCTGTCGCTCGGTGATCTGCTCGAGGGCATCGTCCTGCACGCCTTCGAGGGCAAGGCGCCCTTCTCGGGCGCGACACTCAGGAAGGTGAAGGCGCTGAAGGCGGTCTACGGCCTGGAGCTCACCGCCCGGGACTCTCACCGGCTGCGCGAGGCCGGCGCGGATGCACCCTGACTGCCCCGAGCTCGAGCGCTTCGTGCGCGGCGAGATCGAGCCGGGCGCATTTGCGCACCGCGAGCACGTGCGCATGGCGTTCGAGATGCTGCGGCGGCATGACTTCGCGGAGACCGCCTGGCTTTACTCGCGGGCGCTGCGCGCCATGACGGCGAAGGCCGGTAAGCCGCAGGCCTTCCATCAGACCACGACCATCGCGTTCCTGTCCTTGATCGCCGAGCGCATGGAGCGCGGCGGCGCGCCGGACTTCGCCGCGTTCGTGCGGGCTCATCCCGAGATGCTCGACAAGACCGCCCTCTCGCGCTGGTATCGCCCCGATCAGCTCGCCACCGAGATCGCCCGCCGGACCTTCGTGCTGCCCGAGCCCGCGCCATGAGCGCGGCGCGGATCCGACATTGCACGGCCTTGCCCGCGGAAACTTGCGCGCGCATGCTTGCGCACGCGTGTCCACTCGAAGATCGTGGGTGGACTGTCAGATAACATCATCAAGTAACGGGGGACGAACATGAGAAAGCTACTTGTACGTGCAGTCCTTGCAATCGCGGCAGCGACCAGCGTCGCAATCGCCGAGGCGGCCGTTCCTGACCCAGTAATCGGCACTTGGCAGCTCAACGTCTCAAAGTCCACGTTTAAGCCCGGTCCGGCGTTCAAGAGTCAGGTGAGAACGTACTCGCAATCCGGGCCGAGCATCACGCTCGTTGTGAAGACCGTGGGCGCCGACGGAAAAGAAATAACGAGCCAGGCAACCTATCAGCTGGACGGCAAGGATTACCCGGTGAGGGGTACCCCCAACTACGACAGCCTCTCGGTCAAGCAGGTCGACAGCAACACGGTCGAGTTCACAACGAAGAAGGCGGGCAAGGTGGTCCAAACCGGCAGCCGTACGGTGTCCAAAGACGGCAAGACGCTGACCCACAAATCCAAAGGGACCACAGCGAAGGGTGAGAAGTCCGAGGACGTCTTGGTGTTCGACAAACAGTAAGCGAGGGTCGGAGCGACCGATCATCAGTTCCGGATCGGTCGCGCCACGTCCTGCCCCTCAGTACAGCAGCACCTGCTGGCGCTCGGCGCGCCACGCGGCTTCGTCGCTGTCCGCCAGCGCGTCGAGGTCCGCCGGGGTGGCGGCCGGGTCATCCACCCAGCGCCGCAGCAGCTCGCCCCCGTTGATCACGTCGATGGCGAGGCGCCCGTGCTCGTACTCGTAGGGGAAATCCCGCCACAGTGGATAGTCGGATCGCAGGCTGCGCAGCGCCTTGAAGGCGAGCGCGAACAGCCGCCACGGCCGGAACGCCTCGTGGTCGTAGCAGGCCGCGTCCTCGACGTGCACCTGGAATCCCGCGCACAGCTTGCCGGCGTGCTTGTGGAAAGTGGGCTCGAACCAACAGGGGCGCAGCCGGCAGCCACGCAGCCACGCCGGCGCCAGCGAGCGCATCTGCGCCAGCAGCGCCGCGACGTCGAGATCGGGTGCGCCCAGCAGCTCCAGCGGCCGGGTGGTGCCGCGCCCTTCCGACAGCGTCGTGCCTTCCACCATCACCGCGCCGGCATAACAGCGCGCCATCCACAGACTCGGAGCGTTGGGACTCGGATTCACCCAGGTGCGCTCGCGCAGCGGCCAGCCGTACCCGGGGGCGGCCTGCGGCTGCCAGCCCTGCATCTGCACCACCTGACAGTCGACGTCCAGGCGCAGCGTCGCGACGAACCAGCGTGCCAGCTCCCCCATGGTGAGCCCATGGCGCATGGGCAGTGCGCCGGCGCCCACGAAGCTCTCCTGGCCCGGGCGCAGCCTCAGACCTTCCACCGGCCGGCCGGCCGGATTGGGCCGATCGAGCACCCACACCGCCTTGCGCTTGCTGGCGGCCTCCTCCAGCACGTAGCGCAGCGTGGTGATGAAGGTGTAGATGCGGCAGCCGAGGTCCTGCAGATCGACCAGCAGCACATCGAAGCTGTCCATCATGGCCGCGGTCGGACGGCGCACCGCGCCGTACAGGCTGAAGACCGGGATGTGGTGCACCGGGTCGAGGTAGTCCGGCGATTCGATCATGTTGTCCTGCTTGTCGCCGCGCAGGCCGTGCTGCGGGCCGAGCGCCGCGCTCAGGCGCACGTCGCTCAGGGCCGCCAGGGCATCCAGCGAATGCGTCAGGTCGCGCGTCACCGAGGCGGGATGCGCCAGCAGTGCCACACGCCGCCCGGCGAGCGGCTTGCGCAGGGCGGGCTCCTCGATGAGGCGCTCGATGCCAAGCTTCATGGGGCACGCAGATCGATGGTGAAGCCGTCGGGATGGTGGAAATCGGGCTTGCCCGGCGGATGGTCCAGCGCCCAGTAGGATAGCCCGCCCCGATAGTCTTCGACGACCGCGGCCAGCGCGAGGTGCAGCACGGGCGCGCCGCGCAGCGCCGTGAGTCCGCCGAGATGCACGGTCGCCGTCAGCTCGAACTGATCGGAGGAACGGCGCGCCTGCAGGCCCGGGGCCTGGGTGAGGTTCGCCGGCGCCATGCCGTTGCGGTAATCCGTGAACTCATACGCCGCCCAGTCGAGCGTCGGAGAGAAGTTGAATTCGTAGTAGCCCGCGGCACCCTGGGCGGCGATGAATGCCTCGAAACAGGTGTGCTGCCACAAGCCATGGGCGCGGTGACCGGCGCCTGCGCCGGACACACGCACGCGTGCGATATCCCCGTGCAGCGAGTAGTTGCACACCAGCGTGGCCGCCGCCAGGCGCACCTCGACTGCGATGCCGGACACCGGCTGGCGCGCCGTGTCAGGATGGGCAACCAGCACTGTCCAATGCGCAGCGGCGGGGCTCATGGCGGGCGCTGATCAGGCCTGCAGCCACGCGAGCAGCGCCTGCGTCACTTCGCGCGGCCGCTCGAGAGTGGACATGTGCCCGCAGTGCGGCACGCTCACGAGTCGCGCTCCGGCGATGCCGTGCGCCATCTCGGCGGCGTGCTCGGGAGGGGTCAGCTCGTCGCCCTCGCCGACCAGCACCAGGGTCGGTGCGCGGACGCCGCCGAGCATCGGTCGCGAGTCGCTGCGCCCCATGGTGGCCTGCTGCTGGCGGATGAAGCCTTCCGCACCCACCTCCTGCGCCATCGCAGCCATGACCTGCCGCAAGGCGGCATCGTCGCGGCGCGCGTGATGGACCAGGCGCGGCAAGGCGGCGTCCAGCACCTCGGCAAGCCGCCCCGCCGCGGCGAGCGCCATCTGCGCGCGGCGCGCGGCGCTCTGCTCGGGCGTATCCGGCCGGGCGGTGGTGTCGAGCAGCGCCAGTTTCACCACCCGCGCGGGCGCCTGGCGCAGGATCTCGAAGGCGACGTAGCCGCCCATCGACAGGCCCGCGAGCGCGAAGCGTGGCGGCGCGTCGGCGAGAATGCGGCGCGCGATCCCCGCCATGCTGTCATCGCGGGTGTGGTCCGCGACCGTCACCGGACCGAAGCGCCACAGCGCCGGAATCTGCTCTGCATACAGGCGCGCCGAGTCGAGCAGGCCCGGGATCAACACGATGGCAAGAGGCTCGGTCACGGGCAGGAGCGTAGCATGCAGCCATGAGAGGCCGCATCGCGCCCGCGCTGCTTGTCCTGGGCCCACTGCTCGCGGTCGCGGCGCCGCCGCCCAACCCCACCTCGCTCGACGCCGGCGCGGCTGCGCGCTTCGCGGAGCTGGCGCTCAGGTGCCTGCACCAGGAGTATCCCAACCACATCTCGCACACGCTCGGCTCCGACGTCGACGCGCGCCCGCCGCGCGAGCTGACGCCGGCCTTTTACGGCTGCTACGATTGGCACTCGGCCGTGCACGGCCATTGGCTGCTGGTGCGGCTGCTGCGGCTGTTCCCCGACGCGCCGTTCGCCTCTCAGGCGCGCGCCGAAGTTTCACGCAGCCTCACCGTGCCCAACATCTCCGCCGAAGTCGCCTACCTGCGCGGCGACGGCCGCGCTTCCTTCGAGCGCCCCTACGGGCTCGCGTGGCTGCTGCAGCTGGCGGCGGAGCTGCGCGGCTGGGATGACCCGGACGCGCAGCGCTGGTCGGCGGCATTGCAGCCGCTCGAGTCGGAAGCGGCGGCGCGGCTCAAGAGCTGGCTGCCGAAGCTTCACTACCCGATCCGCATCGGTGAGCACGACCAGACCGCTTTTTCGTTCGGGCTCGTCTGGGACTGGGCTGGCGTGGCCGGGGACGATGAGATGCGCGCGCTGCTGAGGCGTGCAGCGCAGCGCTTTTACCTGCGCGACCGCAACTGCCCGCTCGCCTACGAGCCCTCGGGCGAGGATTTCCTCTCGCCGTGCCTGGCGGAGGCGGACTTCATGCGTCGCGCGCTCGGACCGCGCGCGTTCGCCCACTGGTTGTCGGGATTTCTTGCGCGCCTGCCGGCCGGCGCCGCAGCGGCCGGCCGGGCGCCGTGGCTGTCGCCGGCCGTGGTCACCGATCGCGCCGATCCGAAGCTCGCGCATCTCGATGGACTCAACCTGAGCCGCGCCTGGATGCTTCAGGGCATCGCCCACGGCCTGCCGCCGCAGGATGGGCGTATTGCGGCGCTGCTCGCCGCCGCCGCGCGCCACCGCGACGCGGCGCTGCCCGCCGTCACCGGCGAGCACTACGAGGGCGGCCATTGGCTGGGCACGTTTGCGGTGTATCTGACCAGCGCCGCGGATCTGCGCCGTTGAGCGCCGCGCACCGCGCACTGCGCGGTGCCTGCTCAGCCGAGCGCCTGGCGCAGCTCCGCGATCAGGTCCTGCACATCCTCCACGCCCACCGACAGGCGGATGAGGCCGTCGCTGATCCCGAGGGACTCGCGCGCCGCCGCGGGGAGTGACGAGTGCGTCATGATCCCGGGATGCTCGATGAGGCTCTCCACGCCGCCCAGACTCTCCGCCAGCGCGAACAGATGGCAGCGCTCGAGCACGCGGCGCGCGCTCTCGAGCCCGCCGCGCAGTACCGCGGTGACGATACCGCCGAAACCACCCGCCATCTGAGCCCTGGCAAGCGCGTGCTGCGGGTGACTCGCCAGCCCCGGGTAGTACACGCGCTCGACCCGGGGATGCCGTTCCAGGAACTGCGCGACGGCGAGCGCATTGGCGCAGTGCCGCTCCATGCGCAGTGCCAGGGTCTTGATGCCCCGCAGGGTGAGGAACGCGTCGAAGGGGCCGGGCACGGCGCCCACCGCGTTCTGCAGATAGGCGATGCGCTCGGCGAGCTGCGCGTCCGCCCGCACGATCGCAGCTCCCCCGATGGCGTCGGAATGTCCATTGAGATACTTGGTCGTCGAGTGCACGACGATATCGAAGCCATGCTCGAGCGGGCGCTGAATGAAAGGCGTCGCGAAAGTGTTGTCGCAGACCGCCAGCAGGTGGTGCCGGCGCGCGAGCGCTGCCACGGCGCTCAGGTCGACCAGCTTCAGCAGCGGGTTGGTCGGGCTCTCCACCCACACCAGTCGCGTGTCGGGACGGATGGCGCCGGCGAACGCCGTGGGGTCCGACAGATCGACGAACGAGACGCGGTGTCCGGCCGAGCGCTTGCGCACGTTCTCCAGCAGGCGGTAGCTGCCGCCGTACAGATCGTGCATGGCGACGATGTGCGAGCCGGCATCCAGCAGCTCGAGCACCGTGGCGATCGCGGCCATGCCGGAGGCGAAGGCGAAGCCGGCCGCGCCCCCTTCCAGGCTCGCCAGCGCCGCCTGCAGCGCGTCGCGCGTCGGGTTGCGGGTGCGCGAGTAATCGTAGCCCTGGTGCACCCCGGGGCTCGACTGCACGTAGGTGGAGGTCGCGTAGATCGGCGGCATGACCGCCCCGGTGAGCGGATCCGGGCGCTGGCCGCCGTGGATAACGCGCGTCGCGAAGCGCTGCGCGGGAGTCTCGTCACTCATGCGATCGTCACCTCCGGCGCTCTCACAGCCTGCGGCGCAGCCAATTGAGCAGATCGATGCGCGTGATGAGCCCCTGAAACTCGTGGTGGTGCATGACGATGGCCACCATGCCGCGCTTGAAGATCTCCATGAGCTGCGACACCGGGGCATCCACCGGCACGGTCACCAGGTGACTCGCCATGGCCTGGGTCACCGGCTCGTTGAAGTGCTCGGGGTTCGCGACCACTTCCAGCAGAATGTCCTCCTCGTCCACGATGCCGACGATGCGCCCGTCGTGCATCACCGGAACCTGCGAGACGTCATACAGCTTCATGCGCCGGTAGGCAGCCATCACGGTTTCCGTGGAGTTCACGGTCACCGCGGCGTGCTCGGAGTGCCGCCGCGCGATCAGATCGCGCAGGTCGCCGAGGTGCTCGCGCTCGAGGAAACCCTGATCCAGCATCCAGTAATCGTTGTAGACCTTGGAGAGGTACTTGTTGCCGCTGTCGCACACGAAGGTCACGACGCGCTGCGGTCGCGGCTGCTCCCGGCAGTAGCGCAGCGCCGCAGCGAGCAGCGTGCCGGTGGAGGTGCCGGCGATGATGCCCTCGCGCGCGAGCAGTTCCCGGCAGGTGCGGAAGGCTTCCGCGTCCGGGATGCTGTAGGTGCCGCTGACACGCGAGAAGTCCGCCACCGGCGGAACCGAGTCGCCGCCGATGCCCTCGACCAGCCACGGAGTCATCTTCGCGGGGAGCTTGCCGGTGGTGGCGAAGCTCGCCAGCCCCGAGCCCACCGGGTCGGCCAGCACCAGCCGCACCTGCGGCGCCGCGCGCGCGAAGAAATGCGTCAGCCCCGCAAGCGTGCCGCCGGTGCCGGCGCCGCAGACGACGGCGTGCAACTCATGCCCCGTCTGTTCCCAGATCTCCGGTGCGGTCGTCTCCTCGTGCGCCTGCGCGTTGGCCGGGTTGCCGAACTGGTTGACGAAATGGCTGCCGGGGATCTCGCGCGCCAGGCGTTCGGCGACGTCGCGGTAATACTCGGGATGGCCCTTGCTGACGTCCGAGCGGGTCATCACCACGTCCGCCCCCATCGCCTTCAAGTGAAAGATCTTCTCCTGGCTCATCTTGTCGGGGATGACCAGCAGCAGCCGATAGCCCTTCTGTGCCGCGACCAGCGCCAACCCCAGGCCGGTGTTGCCGGCCGTGGCCTCGATCAGCGTGCCACCGGGCTCGAGGGCGCCGGCGCGCTCGGCGGCCTGAATGAGATACAGGCCGACGCGATCCTTGATCGAGCCGCCCGGATTCTGGTTCTCGAGCTTCAGGAACAGCTGGCACGGCCCGGTATCCACACGGCGCACCGCCATCAGCGGCGTGTTGCCGATCATCTCCAGTACACTGCCGTGAGCGGGATTCGACATGCGCGAGCCTTGCGAGGGCGGAGCGCGATTGTACGCCATGGGGGCTGCGCCCCAGCGCTCGCTCAGGCGACGCCGCTGATGAGTCCGGAGCCCACCCAATCGCGCAGCAACGCGGCCGCGTGCGCCGGCGCCTGCGCCTCGCCGAGCTCCTCGCACAACAGCTCGCACAGCTCGCCGAACGGCCAGCCATTGCGCGCGGCATCCAGCACCGCACTTTCCGTGTGTGTCAGCGAGCGGAAGTAAGTCGTGAGCTCGTGGCGCCACAGGAGCCACGGCAGCGGCGCCGCGTTGAGGCTCGCCGGCGGTCGCTCGCGGTCCTCGGTCAGCGCCTGCCAGATCTGTGGCACGTTCCAGCTCAAGGCCAGCCGTCGCACGCTCGGGTGCCAGGTGAAGCGCAGCCGCGCCCATTGCTGCGGCGCGACCCCTGCCAGCGCCTCATGCGTGAGGGGCGTCGCATCGGGCGCGTCGAACACGCCCGTCATGGTCCATTCCCAGCGTGCGAGCTCGGCGAGCACCGGGGCCGCCGCGTAGTCCTCGTGAGCGGCGAGGAACTGCGGCAGCGCATCGCCGTAGTAGCGGATGGAGAAGTACGGGGAATCATGGGTACGCACGTACGCGGCGGCGAGGGTGTGAAAATCCGCCTCGCCGAGCAGCTTCGCCAGCGCCGGAAAGTTGCTCTGCAGGGCCTCGGCGAGGCGGCTGCGGTAGGCGCGGGCGTAAATGCCGAGGCGCGTGGCCACCGGCACGCGCGTCGTGCCGAGGACGTGGGCCGCGACGGCGTCGCTCTCGCGCAGCAGGTAGTCCTGAAAATCCGCCTGGACGTGCGCGAGGCCGCTCACGAGCCCGCCGCCACGGCGCGCCGCGGGCGCTGCCGTGCGCTGGCCTCGGCCGTCGAGCCGCCGCCGTCCGCCGCGCCGTCCTGCGCCAGGGTACGTGCGCACAGCGCGCGCGCCTGCGCGAGCTCGGCACACAACTCGGCGAGCGGCGGGATGTGATCGTCGCGCTCGATCATGGTGGAGACGGGGCCGAAGCGCCTGACGGCGGCCGCGTACAGTTCCCACACCGGATCGGGTACCGGGGAATCGTGGGTGTCGACCAGGTAGTCGCCGTGATTCTCGTGCCCGGCCAGATGCATCTGCTGCACGCGCTCCGGCGGAATCGCCTGCAGATATTCGAGCGCATCGAACTCGTGGTTCACCGCGCTCACATAGATGTTGTTGACGTCGAGCAGGATCAGACAGTCGGCGCGGCAGGCGACCTCGCGCAGGAATTCCCACTCCGTCAGGCGCGAATCGCGGAACGCGACGTAGCTCGAGACGTTCTCCAGCAGGATGCGGCGCCCGAGCAGCTCCTGCACGGCGCGCACCCGCTCCACCACGTGCGCCAGCGCCTCCTCGGTGTACGGCAGCGGCAGCAGGTCATGCGTGTTGCGTCCCGCCACCCCGGTCCAGCACAGGTGATCCGAGACCCACGCGGGCTCCACGCGTGCGGCGAGCGCCTTCACCTGCCGCAGGTACTCGCGATCCAGGGGCGCGGTGCTGCCGATCGACATGGACACACCGTGCATCGCCAGCGGGTAGCGCTCGCGGATGCGCGTCAGGTAATGCAGCGGCTTGCCCCCCGGCACCAGGTAGTTCTCGGTGAGTACCTCGAACCAGTCGACCGGCGGGGGATCGGCGAGGATCGCCTCGTAGTGATCGACCCGCAGGCCAAGACCGAACCCGAGCGCGGGGGGCTTCAGCATGGGCACAATGGAGCGTGGGCCGGGCGGTCAGCGCGCCCGGCCCACTACGACTCACTTCGCCTTGGCTTTCGCCGCGTCGCACTCGGCCTTGGTCATTTCCAGATACCCCTTACCCTTGCAGGAGTTCTGGCCCTTGCAGGCGTTGTTGGCGCTCTTGCACGCGGAGTGTCCCTTGCAGGAATTGACGCCTTCGCACTTCATTTTCCCCTCGGCGGCGCTGGCAGTGCTCACCGGCACGGCCGAGAACATCACCGCGGCAGCCGCGGCCAGGGCAACACTGGACAGGATTCTGGAATTCATTCGGCGTTCTCCTAAGAGGATGGGGGGGGCGGCGCCGATTGTAGCGCCGGCGCCAGGATAGTCGCGAGTAGCAGGGGCGCAGAGGTAAGTGCCTCCACCTACACGCAATTCCACCCGGACGCTTCAGCTACGCGGCCGTACAGTAGACCGGGGAATGTGACACGGGATTGCAGGCTTGCAGGCTCAGGTCCGGGCGCAACCCTCACACGCGGCTCCAAGCGGCGCGAGCGCTCTGATCCGCCCGCGCCGGGATACATTACAATCTGCGAAGCCCGCGCCTGCCTGCCGCAGGTGCGTACCCCTCACCACACCCGACAGTGACGGAATGACCGACGCCTGCGGTGACGCCATCCTCGTGCGTGGCGCGCGCCAGAACAACCTCAAGAGCCTCGATCTCGACCTGCCGCTCAACGAGCTGATCGTCGTCACCGGCGTGTCGGGTTCGGGCAAGTCGTCGCTGGTGTTCGACACCTTGTACGCGGAAGGCCAGCGGCGTTACGTCGAGACCTTCTCCCCCTACGCCCGCCAGTTCCTCGACCGCATGGACAAGCCGCAGGTCGAGTCGATCTCGGGAATTCCCCCCGCCATCGCCATCGACCAGACGAACCCGGTGCGCACCTCGCGCTCGACCGTCGGCACGATGACCGAGCTCAACGATCACTTGAAGCTGCTGTTCGCACGCGCCGCGGCGTTGTTCTGCCGGCGCTGCGGTGAGCTCGTGCGGCGCGACACCGCGGACAGCATCTACGCCGACCTGCGCTCGCGCGCACAGCACGCCGGCGATCCGCGACTGGTCGTGAGCTTTCCGGTACCGGTGCCGGCGAACTTCACCGCCGACGAAGTGCGTGAGTTGCTGGCCAGACAGGGCTATACCCGCTTCCTGGGCAGCATCGTTCCCGCACCGCCACCCGCAGCGGCGCCGACGGGGGCCACCGCGCGGCGTGGCCGCAAGCGCGGCCAGGGCGCGGGGAACACGCCGTCCATCACGCTGGAAGTGGTGCAGGACCGGCTGCGGGCCGGCAGCGCCGAGCGCGGCCGGGTGCTCGAGTCGCTCGAGGCCGCGCTGCGCGTCGGCCGCGGACGCGTCAACGTGCAGGTGGTGGATGAGGGCGATCCGCCGCAGTCTCTGGACACCTGGCGCTACTCGAGCGAGTTGCACTGCGCACACTGCGACCTGGCGTACCACACGCCCACCCCCAGCCAGTTCTCGTTCAACTCGCCGCTGGGCGCGTGCGAGACCTGCCGTGGCTTCGGGCGCACCATCGGCATCGACTATGGGCTGGTCATTCCCGACGAGACCCGCTCGCTGCGCGGCGGCGCCATCAAGCCCTGGCAGACCAAGTCCTACAGCGAATGCCAGCAGGACCTGGAGAAATTCGCGAAGCAGCGGGGCATTGCCCTCGACACGCCGTGGCGCGAGCTGCCCGCCGAGGCGCGCCGCTGGGTGATCGAGGGCGAGGGCGCCTGGACGAAGAAGGTCTGGTACGGGGTGAAACGCTTCTTCGCCTGGCTGGAGACACGCGCCTACAAGATGCACGTGCGGGTGTTGCTGTCGCGCTATCGCGCCTACACGCCCTGTCCCGCCTGCGACGGGGCGCGCCTGAAGAGCGAAGCTCTGCTGTGGCGCCTCGGCACTCGCGAGCTGGCTGACGCGGCACTCGGCCCCGCGGGGCTCTTTCGCCCGTGCGCAGTGCAGTGGAGCGCCGACACCACGGCGGGGCTGCCGGGGCTGTCGATCCATGACCTGATGCTGCTGCCGCTCGAGCGCGGCCGCGAGTTCTTCGACAGGCTCACCCTGCCGCAGCCGCTCGATGAGGCCACGGAGCTGTTGCTCTCGGAGATCCGCGGGCGCTTCCGCTACCTGGTGGACGTGGGGCTCGGCTACCTCACGCTCGATCGTCAGTCGCGCACGCTCTCGGGCGGGGAGGTGCAGCGGATCAATCTCACCACCGCGCTCGGCACCTCCCTCGTCAACACGCTGTTCGTGCTCGACGAGCCCTCCATCGGCCTGCACGCGCGCGACATGCGGCGCGTCATCGGCGTCATGAAGCGCCTGCGGGACGCCGGCAATTCGCTGCTCGTGGTCGAGCACGATCCACAGATCATGCTGGAGGCCGACCGGATCCTCGACCTGGGGCCCGGGGCCGGCGAGCGCGGCGGCGAGATCGTCTTCTACGGCAGCCCCGGGGAGCTGCGCCTGAGCGTCGCCTCCCTCACCGGCCAGTACCTCGGCGGTCGCAGGACGGTCGCTCCGGTGAGCGAGCCGCCGGCCGAGGGCGCATCTGCCGCGCACGGCGTGGTGGCCGTGGCCACTTCCAACCGCTGGCTCGAGCTGCGGGGCGTGGCCGAGCACAACCTGAAGAACCTCGATGTGCGCATTCCGCTCAAGCGCCTGGTGTGCGTGACCGGCGTGTCGGGATCGGGCAAGTCGACGCTGGTCGAGGACGTGTTGTATCCGGCGCTTCTGAAGTATCACGGCAAACCGACCGAGGCACCCGGTGAGTTCGCGAGCCTCACCGGGGCTGAGTTGATCGATGACGTCGTGATGGTCGACCAGAATCCCATCGGCCGCACCACGCGCTCCAATCCGGCCAGCTATGTCGGCGCTTTCGATGCGATCCGGGCACTGTTTGCCACCGAGCCGGCGGCGCAGGAGCGCAAGTACGGTGCCGGAACCTTCAGCTTCAACTCCGGCAACGGCCGCTGCCCGGCCTGCAACGGCAACGGCTTCGAGCATGTCGAGATGCAGTTTCTCTCCGATGTCTACCTGCGCTGCCCCGACTGCAACGGCCGCCGCTATCGCGATGAAGTCCTCGAGATCCGGCGCGAGGGTGCCGACGGCCGCCGCTGCAGCATCGCGGAGGTGCTGGATCTCACGGTGACGCAGGCGCGGGCATTCTTCGCCGACGCCCCCGAGGTGGCCTCGCGCCTCACGCCGCTCGCCGACGTCGGCCTCGAGTACCTGAAGCTCGGCCAGCCGGTACCCACGCTCTCGGGCGGCGAAGCGCAGCGACTGAAGCTCGCCGGGCACCTGGCGCGGGCGGCTGCCGTGCCCTCGAGCACCACTCACCGTGGCAAGTTGTTCCTGTTCGATGAGCCGACCACCGGGTTGCACTTCGAGGACGTGGCGAAGCTGCTGAAGGCGTTCCGCAAACTGCTCATCGCCGGTCACTCGCTGCTGGTGATCGAGCACAACCTGGATGTGATCCGCGCCGCCGACTGGATCATCGATCTCGGCCCCGAGGGCGGCGAGCGCGGCGGCGAGATCATCTGCGCCGGCACCGCCGCGCAGCTACGCGCGCACCCGCGCTCTTTCACCGGCGAGGCGCTGCGCGCCTACGGGGAGGCGCTGTCGGTGGCGGCGCAGGCCAGCGCCGCGCCCGCGGTTGCCGAGCCGCGCGCGCACTACCGCGGCGGTAACGGCCGCGACCGCCACGCGGTGCTCATTCACAAGGCGCGCGAGCACAACCTCAAGAACATCGACGTCGAGATCCCGCGCGACCGCTTCACCGTGATCACCGGCGTGTCAGGCTCGGGCAAGTCGACGCTCGCCTTCGACATTCTCTTCAACGAGGGCCAGCGCCGCTATCTGGAATCGCTGAACGCCTACGCGCGCCAGTTCGTGCAGCCCGCGGCGCGCCCGGACGTGGACGCGATCTTCGGCATCCCGCCCACGGTCGCCATCGAGCAGCGCACCAGCCGCGGCGGCCGCAAGAGCACCGTGGCGACCCTCACCGAGATCTATCACTTCCTGCGGCTGCTGTACGTGAAGCTCGGCACGCAGTACTGCCCGGACTGCGATCGGCCGATCGAGCCGCAGAGCGCCGCCTCGATCGGCGCGCGCCTGGTACGCGATTACCGCGGCAAGCGCATCACGCTGCTGGCGCCGCTCATCGTGGCGCGCAAGGGCTACTACACCGATCTGGCCAAGTGGGCAGCCAGGAAGGGCTTCAAGACACTGCGTGTCGATGGCGAGGCGCTGCCGACGGCGCCGTGGCCGCGCCTGTCGCGCTTCCGCGAGCACACCATCGAGTTGCCGGTTGCGGAAATCGACGTCGCCGTACGCAGCGAGGCCGCCCTGCGCGCGGCTCTCGCCCGCGCGCTCGATTTCGGCAAGGGGCTGGTGCACGTGCTGGGACCGCAGTCCGCCCGGGCGACGGTGTTCTCCACCAAGCGCGCCTGTCCCTCCTGCGGCCGCAGTTTCGCCGAGCTCGACCCGCGTCTGTTCTCCTTCAATTCCCGACACGGCTGGTGCGAGAGCTGTTACGGGACCGGCGTCGAGATGCCGGGCTTCGATGAGCAGCAAAGCGGCGAGGAGCTGTGGTGGAACGAGTGGTACGCGCGCGAGCCTCAGGCCTGCGGCGCGTGCCGCGGGCAGCGGCTGAACCCGACGGCCCTCAACGTGCGCTTCCGCGAGCACTCGATCGCCGCGCTGGCGGGTGAATCGGTCAGCGCCAGCGGCGAATTCTTCGCCAGGCTCAGGCTCGGCCCGCGTGAGCGGCAGATTGCGCGCGACCTGCTGGCGGAAATCCGCGCGCGCCTGAAATTCCTCGAGCGGGTCGGACTGGGGTATCTGCAGCTCGATCGCGGCGCGCCCACGCTCTCGGGGGGCGAAGCGCAGCGCATCCGCCTCGCCGCACAGCTGGGCTCGAACCTGCAGGGCGTGTGCTACGTGCTCGATGAGCCCACCATCGGGCTGCATCCGCGCGACAACCGCATCCTGCTCGGCTGCCTGGCCGAGCTCGCCGGGCACCGCAATACGCTGGTGGTCGTGGAGCACGACGAGGAGACCATCCGCCGCGCCGATCACGTGCTGGACCTGGGTCCCCAGGCCGGCCTGCGCGGCGGGGAGCTGGTGGGTGCCGGGACGGTGCCGGACCTCATGCGCAACCCGCGTTCGACCACCGGGCGCTTCCTGCGCGAGCCGCTGCTGCATCCGGCGCGCCCGCAGCGCGCGGTGAACGCCACCACACCCCTGCTGACACTGCAGCGCGTGACGCTGCACAACATCACAGGGAGCGACGTGCGCATCCCGCTCGGGCGCCTGGTCGTGATCACCGGCGTGTCCGGTTCGGGCAAATCGACCGTGGCGCGCGACGTGTTGTATGCGAATCTGAAGCGGCTGCTCGGTCAGAACGCGCCCGGGAGCCGCGCCCGCAAGCACGCCGCCGGCGTGAAGCTCATCGGCTGCGCGGCGGTGCAGGGGCTGGAGCTCCTCGATCGCGTACTGGAAGTGGACCAGACGCCGATCGGCAAGACCCCGCGCTCCTGCCCCGCGACCTACATCGGCTTCTGGGATGACATCCGCCGCGTGTATGCCGGCACCACCGAGGCGCGCATGCGCGGCTACAGCGCCAGCCGCTTCTCATTCAACACCGCCGGCGGCCGCTGCGAGGCGTGCGCAGGGCAGGGCATGCAGACCATCGAGATGAGTTTCCTGCCCGACGTCAAGGTGCTGTGTGACGTCTGCGGCGGGCGGCGCTTCAACTCCGAGACGCTCGCCGTGTCGTGGCGGCAGGCCAGCATCGGGGATGTGCTGGCGATGAGCGTCGACGATGCGGTCGGGTTTTTCGCGGCCCATCCGCGCGTGCATCATGCACTGAAGCTCCTGCAGGACGTGGGCCTCGGCTACCTCACGCTCGGACAGCCCAGCCCCACGCTTTCGGGCGGCGAAGCCCAGCGCATCAAGCTGGTCGCCGAGCTCTCGAAGGTGCGCAACGACGTCGCCCACGGCCCGCGGCAGAAGCCGAAGCACACGCTGTATGTGCTGGATGAGCCCACCGTGGGTCTGCACATGGCCGATGTGGAGAAGCTGCTGCACGTGCTGCACCGACTGGTTGCCGCCGGCAACACCGCGGTCGTGGTCGAGCACAACCTCGACGTCATGGCCGAAGCGGACTGGATCCTGGACCTGGGGCCCGAGGCCGGTGATGGCGGCGGGCGCATCGTCGCCCAGGGTGCGCCGGCGCAGATCGCGCGCCACAGGAAGCACTCCCACACCGGCCGGGTGCTCGAGGATTTCCTGCGCCAGCGCACCCGGCCGGGGGCGCCGCAGCGCTGATATCGCCTGCGCCGCGCTAGGAGGCCCCTGCGCCGCGCTTCGGGCTCACGACTTCGATCGTCAGGTGCGACAGGCAGGAGAAGCCGCGCAGCGCAGAGCGGTAGAAATGCACATCCCGCGCCTCGCGGGGCACGATCGAAACGATGGCGCCAAAATGGCCCGGACCGAGCCGCCACAGGTGCAGGTCCGCCACCCGGTCGCCGTCCTGCTCCAGACGCCGCCGCATACGCGCGGCGAGCGCCGTATCCGGGGTCATGTCGAGGAGGATGCAGCTGGTGTCGCGCACCAGGGCATAGGCCCATAGCAGGATGACACCCCCGCCCACGATTCCCATCATGGGGTCCATCCACATCCAACCCAGGAAGCGGGCCGCCGTGAGCCCGAGGATGGCGAGAACCGACACGGCGGCGTCGGCCGCCACGTGGATGAATGCCGCGCGCAGATTGTGATCCCGGTGTGCGCCGTGCGCGACGTGCTCATGGGGCTCCTCGCAGTCCATCTGCTGGCCGCCGGCCTCCCCGGCGTGAGCAGGCGAGTGCCCGTGCGCGTCTCCGCCGCTCAGCAGCCAGGCGCTCACGATGTTCACCAGCAGGCCGAGAAAAGCGAGCGGAATCGCCTCGCGGAACTCGATGTGGACCGGCGCCAGGAAGCGCCGCACGGCTTCGTAACCGATGAGCAGCGCAATGAGCGCCAGCACGACGGCGCTGGTGAAGCCGGCCAGATCACCCAGCTTGCCGGTGCCGAAGCTGAAGCGCGTATCGCGCGCGTGCTTGCGGGCGAAGGTGTAGGCCCACGCGGCGATCAGCATGGCAATCGCGTGGGTCGACATGTGCAGGCCGTCCGCGACCAGGGCGAGCGAGCCGAAGGCGATGCCCCCGCCGATCTCCAGCACCATCATCGCCGAGCACAGAGCGATGACCGCCCAGGCCTTGCGCTCGTTGCTCGCATGGCCGGCGCCGAGGAACACGTGCGAGTGCTCCTCCTGCAGCCCTGCGGCATCTGCAGTCACGCTGGCGGTCTCACTCGCTGGCGGTCTCACTTGAACTGTGCACGACGTCGATGAACTCGTCGGTGGCCGCGGCGCGGCTCACTGGCGCGCGGCCGGCGCGCCACGAGGTGCTCGCGGATGTGATCCTCGACGACTTCCGCCAGCAGGCTGTTCACGGCCCCGCGGCACGCGGCCAGCAGCTGCATTGTATGATATCCAGGCCCATGGCTCATGATCTGGTCTGCTGGAAATGCGGGGCGCCGCTCGCCGAGCTCACCCTGCCGCTGCGACGGCTCGAGGAGTGCCCGCAGTGCCACGCCGAGCTGCACGTGTGCCGCATGTGCATCGAGTACGACACGCGCATCGCCAAGCACTGCCGCGAGCCGACCGCGGAGGAAGTGAACGACAAGACGCACGCGAACTTCTGTGATCACTTCAAGCCGCGCGCCGCGGCGTTCACGCCGCCCAACACCGCAGAGGTGGCCAAGGCGCGCACGGAACTGGAAAAACTGTTCGGCAAGGGTTGAGGGAGTCACCATGGTCGAGCGATCGCCCCGCGGGCAGTATTTGCCGTTCGTCGCGGCCGTGCTGGCCGGCGCCGCCCTGCCCGCCTGGGCGGCAGGCGCCGCACCGGCCAGGCCGGTAGCCTCCTCGCAGCTGCACGCCTGGGAGGCGGGCGATGACCCGGGGGCCCTCGAGGCGTGGGTGCACGAGCGCCTGCGCCGCGCCGACGCCGATATCGGGCGCCTGCTGGCCGTGACGAGTGCGCGCACCGTGGGCAATACCCTGCGTCCGTACGATGATGCGGCGAACGAGCTCATGCTCTCGGTCGCACAGTCCAGCGTGTTGTATGGCGTGGGTGCCACCAAGGAGCTGCGCGACGAGGCGCAGGCGCTCACCCGGACCGCGAATGCCGCCTACACGGCGCTCAGCCTGAACCAGCCGGTCTACCGGGCGCTCGCCGCGGTGCCCTCGCCGGCGGACGCGCGCACCCGGCACTATCTCGAGCACACCCTGCTCGAGTACCGCCTCGCCGGCGTGGACAAGGACGACGCCACGCGGGCGAAGATCAAGGCGCTGCAGGACAAGATCACCGAGCTCGGCCTGGCATTCGAGCGCGCGGTGCACGACGACGTGCGCACGACCGTGGCCGACAAGGGGCAGCTCGACGGACTGGCGCCGGACTACCTCGCCACGCACCCCGCCGATACCGAGGGGCACGTCAGGATAACGACCGACCCACCGGATGGCTGGCCCGCCCAGAGGTTCTCCAACAGCGCGGAGTTGCGCGGCAGGCTGTACCTCGCGGCCCAGCAGGTCGGTTACCCGGCCAACGGCGAGACGCTGCGCGCGCTGCTCGCGCGGCGCGAGGAGCTGGCGCGCCTGCTCGGCTATCCGACTTGGGCCGCCTTCGCCATGGCCGACCAGATGATCGGCTCGCCGGCCAAGCTGGCCGAATACCTCGGCAACATCGATGCGGCCTCGCGCGAGCCGGGCGCGCGCGAGGATGCGGCGCTGCTGGCATTCGCCCGGGAGCGCGAGCCGTCGCTGCAGAAGATCTCGGCTGCGGATGCGCGTTACTGGCAGGAGCAGTACCGGCGTGCCAGGTTCAGCTTCGATTCGCAGAGCGTGCGGCCCTACTTCCCCTACGCTCAGGTCGAGCGCGGCGTGATCGCCACCGCCGCGACGCTGTTTCATGTCGACATCAAACCGGTGGCCGCAGTGCGCACCTGGCATCCGTCGGTCACCACCTACGACGTCTTCGACGGCCAGGTGAGGCTCGGCCGCATCTACCTGGACATGCATCCGCGCGCAGGCAAGGACAAGTGGTTCTCCACCCAGCCGCTCGCCTACGGTATCCACGGCCGACAGCTGCCCGAGGGTGTACTGGTGTGCAACTTCGCGGGCGGCACGCCCGGTGACCCGGGCCTGATGCAGTACGGCGACGTGGTGGTGTTCCTGCACGAGTTCGGCCATCTCATGCATCACCTCATCGGCAGCCAGAACGCGTTCGTCGGCGAGGGCGGCTTCCTGGTGGAGGGCGATTTCATCGAGGCGCCCTCGCAGATGCTGGAAGAGTTCTTCCATGATTACGGCGTGCTGACCTCCTTCGCCCGCCATTACCAGACCGGGGAGGTGCTGCCCCGGGATCTGTTCACGCGCATGACCCGCGCCGACGCCTACGGGCGCGCCAGCGGCCAGCAGCGCCAGCTCATGTACACGGCGGTGTCACTGGACTTCCATACGCTGCCGCCGGCGACGCTGGACTTCGACGCGGTCTATCGGCGCGACTTCGAGCGCTTCAACACCAACGCGTTCGTGCCGGGCGATCACTTCTGGGCGAGCTTCACGCACCTGAACGGCTACAGCTCGAACTACTACACCTACGTGCTCGACAAGGTGATCGCGCTGGACTTCTTCGCGCAGTTCGATCCGCAGAACCTGTTGCACGGTCCGGCGGGCATGCGCTATCGGCAGGCGGTGCTGGAGCCCGGCTCCACCAGGCCCGCCGCGCAGCTGGTACGCGACTTCCTCGGCCGCGAGCCCAACCTGGACGCGTACCGGCGCTGGATGCTGGCGGAGTTCGACGCCGGGACTACAGCTTCTTCACCCGCTCGCTGAGGCGCTCGAGGAGTCGCGTGAACGCCGAATTCTTCTGCACTTCGACGCGCAGGTGACGCACCCCCGAGTCGTTGAGGGTCTCGCCGGTGCCGTTATCGATCGTGAGCTGACTCGCGCCGAGAATCTCCAGCGTCTCCTCCAGAGTGTGCGGGCCACGGCGCTCGCGCGCACCCACCTTGGCGCGGGCGCGGCCCTTGGCGGGCTGGCGCACGGTGCGGCCCACCGCCACCTTCGACGTCGCCTTGGCTGAGGGCGCAACCCCCGGGTTGCCTGCCGCCTGCTGCTTGCCCTGCAGCAGCGCCGCCACCGCGATGCCGGCCCTGTCGTCGTCGATGAGCTTGAACTCGTCCGCGGCACGCGAGCGGGTTGCGACCGGAGCCCCCAGCGTCGCGGCCTTCACGTCCTGATCCGTCGCGCGCGTCTTCTCCTGGGGGCTCACCGGCACCACGGCGACCGAGGCGAACTCCGAGCGCACGTAGTGGGCGACCTGCTTGGCGGAGATGGCGTCGCTGAAGAAGCCGAGACGCAGCCCATACCACTTGCGCCCGTCGCGGCTGCCCTCGACGGTATACAGGGTGTAGGCGCTGAAGATGGCCAGCGCAGGCACCTTGTCGAGCTCGGCCGGCTGCACCGACCATTGCAACTGCACCGCAAAGGACACCGGCGCGTTGTTGACGACGGCCTCCCTGAGCGACCGGCGCGTCCCGGTATCGTCGGGCTTGAGCATCGGAATGCTGCCATGCGGGGCCTCGGCGGACGGCGGCTCGCGGCCCTCGGGGTGGCGAGTCTCGAGCAGCCTCAACACCTGCGTGTCGGAGAGCGGGCTCTCGGGCGGGGTCGCGCGCGGCGGCGGCGGCGCATGCATCAGGCGCGTCTCGCCGGTGGCGCTGGCATCGCCGAGCGCCGCGAGCACCTCGCGCACGTTCGAGTCTGCAAACACCGGTCTCCCGCTCCGGCCCGAGGAGCGCGCGGCGGAACTCGCTGCAGCCGGCGGTGTGCGCGCCGGCGCAGGCGGGGTGCTCCGGCGCACGGCGGGCCGGGCGACAGGCGCAGCCGCCACCGGCGCCGCGGCGGCGCGCCGCGCCGCAGGCGGCGCAGCGTGAACGACGGGCACGCGAAGGAGGTTCGGCGCGCCGGGCAACGCAGCCGCGGCAGCCGCGGCGCGCGAGGGCGCGGGCGCGACCCGCGGCTGAGGTCCCGCGGCGTGCCGGGCCTGAGCGGCGGCCGCAGCCGAGGCTCGCTCGCGCAGCTTGCGGCCCGGGGCCTCACCGGCCCAGGCGCCCGGGTAGATCTCGCGCACGACGCCCAGCCACTCCTCGGCCTCGGCCAGCGTGGCGAAATAGCCCATGTGCAGACGGAAGCGCTCCCGCCCTTCCTCGAAGCGCCGGCTGACGAAGAACGTGAAGCGCTTGAGCTCCGGCAGATCCGTCTGCGCCAGCGCCATCGGCGTCGTCGACGAGCAGAGGTTGAGAACGAACGGCGCGGCGCTGGCCGCCGCTGCCTCGGTATGCCTGGCTTCGGCGCCGGCACGCACCGAAGAAAAGTTCGACGTGGCTATCATAGACTTCCCCGAAAACCCAAACACTCAACGGACACGGTCTTCGAGGACTGCGCTGATTCGCGCAACGGTAGGAGTGCGAGCGCTCGCGCCTGGCGCGCGATCGTGGCAGCCCCGCCGTCATAGGAACGTCCCTTAGACCGGTAGCTTTGCGTCCCCGTCTTTCGACGGGTTTGCCCTTGTCACTAAGGCGCCAGTGTCAAAGCGTCGCCGATTGCAGTCAAGTGCCGATAATGTGCCGCGCCTCTCACGTCGGGCTTATACGTATCGCGCGCGGCTTTATGTCTCACCGGGGCGAGGGCGATGTCTCACCGGGGGCGAGGGCGATGTCTCACCGAGGCGAGGGCGGCGTGCCACGGTCCCAGAAGCGGCCCGCGCCCACCAGACGCCGCGCGTAGAAGCCGCTGCCGCGCAGATCGCCGTATCTCACGGTCAGGCCCGCGCGCGGCGCGTGGATGAAGCGGCCACCGCCGGCATAGACGCCGACGTGATCGATGCCGCGCTTGCGGATGCGGAAAAATACCAGGTCCCCGGGCGCGAGCTCGGCGAGCGGCACCGGGTGCGCCGCGCGCTGCTGCTCGGCGGCGGTGCGCGGAATGGCCACGCCGACGCGCTCGTGCACATACCGCGCCAGGCCGCTGCAGTCGAACCCGGCCGCGTCGGCGCCGCCGAACCGGTAGCGGGTCCCGACCAGCGCTGCCGCCGCCTGCGCGATCGCTGCCCCCTGTTGCGGGGGCGCGGGCGGGGTCGCGGGAAGGCTGCTGCACGCGGCGGCGAGCAGCGCGACGGCGATGGCGAGCGCGGCGCGCAAGCTAAGTGCGGGCGCGCGCCTTGGGCTGCGCCGGCGCGCGCGTGCGCGAAGCCGCCAGGCGCGCCAGGGTCCCGATACCCTCGTAGGTGTAGCGCTGCACGCCGCGTCGACCGCTGCGAATTGCGCCGAGCATGGCCTCGCCCACGGTGCGCGCCGGGATGGCACGGTAGGGAATGTACCGGCCGCGCAGCAGTGGATTCACCAGCGGCATGAAGGCGCGCGCCGCGAGCTCCAGCGGGCGCGTCTCGCCGCGCCAGCCGAGCAGCAGTGAAGGCTGCAGGATATCCAGCGATTCGAAGCCCGTTTCCACCAGCCCCTGCTCCATCTCGCCCTTGGTGCGCAGGTAGAAGTTGCGCGCGCCGGGGTCCGCGCCCACGCTCGATATGATGACAAAGCGCTGGGCATTCGCCGCCCTGGCGGCGCGCGCAAACGCCAGCACGCACTCGATGTCGACCGCGCGAAAGCGCTCCTGCGAGCCGGCCTGGCGCAGGGTCGCGCCAAGACAGCACAACGCAACGTCGCAGCTGGCGCCCTTGAGCTGCGCCTCGAGGTGCTCGAATTGCACGATGCGATTGGCGAGTCGCGGATGCTCACGCCCGAGCGGTCGCCGTGAAACGGCCAGCACGCGCCTGATGTCCGGCGCCTCGAGCAGCGCAGCGAGCGCGTAGCCCCCGGCAAGCCCGCTCGCTCCGGCCAGCAGCGCGAGCCGCCCTTCTGCGCCTGCCATCGGTGCACCCCTCATCGCAACCGCGGATGTTGTTTTCCGACAGCTTAGAAGCGCGTGCGTCCCGCGGCAAGGCGCGCGCGCTGTTGCGCCACTGCAGCGCCCCGGCGCTGCGCCGGCGGCGCACCGGGCCGCATCGCGGTGCTACCATTTCACACAGCGCGTTGTGCGCTGACCATGGGCGCGCCCGGTGAGACCCTTGAAGCGGCTCCTGATGCTGGCGGCGGCGGTGCTGGCGGCGGTGCTGGCGCCAGCCGTGGCGCTCGCCGTGACCGATGCCGAGCGGGTGGCGGTATACCGGGACTTCCGTGCGGCGTTCGATGCACGCCGCTACCCGGACGCGCTGCCGCTGGCCGAGAAGCTGGTGGCGCTCACTCAGGAGCAGTACGGCGCCAACGATCGCGAGCTGGTCAATCCGCTGGCCAATCTCGGCACCACCCAGTACCGCATGGGCGACTACAAGGGTGCCGAGGAGGCCTACCTGCGCAGCGTGAAAATCGCCGCCGACACCGGCGGCAACGGCGACCGGCTGCTGTTGCGCCCGCTGCAGGGGCTCGGTGCAACTTATTACGCCACCCGGCAGTATGAGGATGCGAGCGTCACGCTGCAGCGCGCGCTCGATCTGAGCCGCAATCTCGACGGCCTGCTGAACCCCGGGCAGATGCCGATCCTCTATCCGCTGATCGGCAGTCTGGTGAGTCTCGAGCGCCATGGCGAGGCGGATCGTGAGTTCCAGTACGCGGTGCGGGTCGCCCAGAGCGCCTGGGGCAGCACCGATCGGCGTGTCATCCGCCCGGTGGATCGTTATGCGCACTGGCTCGAGCATATGGGCCGCTACCCTTCCGCGCGCGCCGCGTACGCCCGTGAGCTCACCATCGCCGAGGGTACCGGCAGTCGCGCCGCACGCCTGGTGATCGACCCGCTGCTGGGGATCGCGCGCAGCTACCGGCTAGAGGCCACGAACGGCAGCGACGAGGAAACCGCCCAGTACGTGGACCCGTTCGCGCAGTCGAGCCTCAGCGGGTTGCCCGAGCATGCCGGGCGCGGACTGAACCCCGACGGCGAGAAGGCGCTGCTGCTCGCGCTGCAGACCATCGACAAGATGCGCCCGGTCGATCATGAGCTGCGCGGCACGTCCCTGATGGAGCTGGGCGACTGGTATCTGTGCGCCGATCAGGCCGACAGGAGCCTCGCGCGCTACCGCGAGGCCTGGAAGGAATTCCAGCAGGCCGGCTCGACCGCACCGCTCGATGCGCCGAGGCAACTGGCCTACCGGACGCCTGCCTCGTCGGCGGCACGCTCACCGCTCGCCGAGCGCGACAGCACCGACGAGCATTCGGTGCAGGCGACCTTCACCGTGAAGCACGACGGGCACACCGCCAACGTGACCACCAGCAGCAGCGATGCCACGGCCGCGCAGCAGAAGACCGTGTTGGCCGCGGTGAGGCGTGCCCGTTACGCGCCGCGCCTGCTGAACGGCGAGCCGGTGGACACCGAAGGCGTCACGCTGGTCGAGAAGCTCCTGACGAAGCGGCCGCGCCAGCCCTGACTACAGCCCGGCGCCGGGCGCCTTCGGGGCGTCGGCCGCAGGTGGTGGCGCGGGCGTCGCGGGCACGGCGCCGGGCGATGGCGGTTGCGCCGGTGTCGGCGCCGCCCCCGCATCCGTGTCCGCACCGCCCTCCTCGATCGGCACCGCCTCGATCAGCACATTGGCGGCGGTGCCGACGCCCGACTGCACGGTGAGCGGCTCGTCGTGCGCCAGCTGCTGCGCGAGGGCCTGCTGCGGAAACTGCACCAGGAATTTCGCCGCCGCATCACGCATGGCCGCGAGCGTGGCGCGCTCGAGCGGCTTGCCGCTCGAGAGGCCCTGGGCGAGCGCGCTGCCATAACCGGTGAGGGACAGGGTGTCGACCTTCTCCCCCTGTGGTGTGTAGACATTGATGCGGTAGCGGATCGTGGCGGCGTCGTAGCGTCCGCCGGTGTCGCGGTCGATCACGAAGGAATACTGGTCGATCAGCGGCTCGAACACCGCCCTGAGCCCGGTGGCGGCGCGCGCCGCCTCCAGATCCTTGAATTCCCGCACCTGGCGGAACGAGTCCTTGAAGATGTCGCGCAGCAGGTGCACGTGCCCCGGCCCCAGCGCAACGTGCCACTCGACACCCCAGCGTGTCTCCTTGTGCACGTAATTGCGCAGCTCCTCCGGAAGGACGAGCCCGACGGTACTGGGCAAGGGCTGCAGCAGCGGCCGGGGCAGGACCGGATCGGGTTTGATCGCGACGCCGCCACAGGCGGCCAGCGCGCCGAGCGCGAGCGCGGCGGCCGCGAGACGCGCGCGACCTAATGCTTCATGCCGACGAACGTGCCGCCGTTCTGCTCGCATATCAATCTCATTAGGGCGGAAAAGCGGATATTTGTAAACGGCGGCATGTCCGCCGCTTCGGGAAAGCCGATGGCGTGGATGCGCATCGGCCGGCGTCCATCGGGCCCGGGCTTGTTGAGAGCGCCGATCGAGTCGAGCGCCTCCTGGATGGAATCGCCGGTGAACTCATCGCCGAGCACGAAGACGGCGATCCGCTTGTCGGGCGCCCAGTAGCGTCGCACCGCTTCCTCCATGCCGGGGACGGGATTGGACTGACTGAAGGCGCGCCACTTCCTGGCGCGCTCGCGGATGTCCTTGCGCTGCTCGGGCGTGTCGGAGAGCCAGCGGCCGCGGGTCCCCTCGTACATGTAGGTTCCCTGGTCGTTCATGACCTGCAGGCCCTGCACGTGCGGGTACAGGCTGAGGAGCTCCTCCACGACGCCGAGGTTCACCTCCCAGTGATTGCTGGTCATGCTGGAGGAGGTGTCGATGATGAAGATGACGTATTCGCTGTCGAGCGGAATGCCGCCGATGTCCGCCGTGCGCGGGCTCCGAGCGCGCTGCGCGGTCAGGCGCTGCATCTCCTCGGTGAGGGCCTCCTGCCCGGCCACGAGCTGGCGCTCGATGATGTTGGTCACCGCGGCATCCTCGCGACTGCCGGCGTAGCGACCCCGGATGCGGCTGAGATCGCCGGCGAGGCTCGAGAGCTTGCCGCGCTCGCGCTCGAGGGTCTCGCGACTCCCCACGAGCTCGCGGTTGAGCTCATCGGTCTGCCCGCGGATTATGTTCAACTGCTCCTCGAGGAGTCGTACCTCGCCGCCCAGGTGCTTGCGGCTCTCCTCGAGCGCCGCGGGCTTCCCGACCTCGGTCAGCACCAGCAGGAGGATCATGGCGCCGAAACCGCAGCAGATCGTGTCCAGGAACGAGAGGGTGAATACTTCGAAGCTGCGGCGCCGGCGCATTACGGCCAGTCCTTCGACGGCATGAGCAGCGCCCCGTCGGTGACGCGCGAGAGGTGCCAGAAGCGGTGCGCGGCCTGCAGGTCCCCCTGCATGGGCAGCAGCACGCTGTCGATCGGCACGTGCTCGGGGAGCTGCGACACCGCCTCGTCGAAGAGGCGCATCCGCTCGGCCGAGTTCACGTAGCGGCGCAGTCCCCGGGTCTTGCCCTGCGTCGGCAGGCCGTCGGTGATCAGCACGATCTGGTCGGGCTGCGGGCTCAAGGCGCGCGCGGCGGCAAAGGCGTTATAGAGACTGGTGCCGTCGGCCGGGACGAGCGTCTCGAGCGCCTGCATACCGCGCGCGCGGGCCGCCGTGTCCGAGCCCGCGAGCCACCCGCCCGGCACGAGCGGCTGCGCCTGAGTGTTGAAAGTCAGGACCTGGTAGCCGCTCGCGGCGGGTATCTGCGTCATGAGCCAGTCGACGATCGCCACCGTGCGGCGCCACTTGGCGGCGGCGCGCTTGTGCGCGTCGTCCTGGTTGCGCAGCCGGAGGATCGCGACCAGATCCTCGTGCAGCATGCTGGCGGAGACGTCGAGCAGGATCAGGATGTGCCTGCCCCGCAGGATGAGACCGTTGATGTAGCGGCGCTCGACGGCCGTTCGCCCGCTCACCTGCTGGCCGAGCGGCGCGCGCTCGAGACTGCCGGCCTCGAGCCGGCGGTTGCCCTCCTCCAGCGAGCGGATGTCGGCCTTGAGCTTCTCGATGTGCTCGCGGCGCGCCACGGTCTGCGCGTCATAGCTCGAGAGCTGCTCGCGGCGGCTGGCGAGATCGGTCACGATGCGGTTGGTCTCGCGCGTGGCGCTCGCGATCTCGTTGCGCGTGCGGGTGAGCGTGTCGCGCAGCACGGCGAGGTTGCGGTCGCGGTGCTGCACCTCCTCCTTCAGACGATCGACCTCGGAGCTGAGGATGTCGTGGTCCTTGAGGCGCACCGCGCCGGCTTGCGCGCTGAGAATGGTGTAGAAGAGGATCACCGCGCCGAATCCGCAGCAGATCGTGTCCAGGAACGAGAGCGTGAAGACCTCGAAGCTGCGGCGTCGGGCCACGGTACAACTCTTTCTACGGCAGCTTCAGCCGCGCGAGCCGGGGGGCGTGTCGGCGACGGCGATGAGTGTCAGAGCGACGCCCGGGTCGCCGATGCGCACCTCGTCCCCGGCGCGCACGCGCACGCGCTCCGCGACCCGCTCGCCATTCACGAAGCTGCCGAAGCGGCTGTGATCGAGCAGCAGCAGCTGCACCCCATCGCGCAGGAACGTGCAGTGGCGGCGCGACACGCCCGCCAGCCCCTCCGCCAGGGTGATCGCATGCCCCGCGCCCGGAGCGCGCCCCACCACCAGCGGCTCGACGCCGAGCGCGAACGTGCGGCCGGCGAACAGCACGTGCGACGGCGCGAGCCACGGCGCGTCCGCCTGCGCGCTCTCGCGCTGGGCCAGCGCCGCCAGCGCGGGCTCGGCACCCGCGGGCAACCGGCGCAGCAATCGCACCGGCTCGGTGGCGCTGCGCGGGGTCAGATCGAGCAGCGAGGTCGCGGCTGCCGCGAAGCCGGGCGGCAGGCTCACGAGCTCGCAGCCGGCAAATTGCGCCAGCGCCTCACGCACGCCCGGAAGCCCCGCCACCGCGCGCGGCACGAGCAGCGTGAGCGCGCCGCCCGCCGGCCGCAGCTCGTGCAGCAGACGGGCGATCTCGCGCCACACCGGCTGCGCCGCGTGCGCCAGCTGGTCGCGGGTGACCGGCACTTCGACGCGCTCGCCAGCGGTAGTCAGCGCGGCGGTAGCAACGCCCTGCGCCATGGCGTCGCGCGCCAGACGGGGAAGCGCTTCGAACAGCTGCTGCTCGGTGGCGGCGTCGTGCAACGCGTCGAAGCGCGTCTGCCTGACCATGGCCGTGTTGATGAGATCGAGCCACCCCTGATAAAGCAGCCACAGTCCGCCGCGCGCGCTCACCAGCGAGCGCCGGCGGCAGGTCGGACCGCCGTCGCGCTCGATGAGGGTTGCGGCCACGTGGTGCAGGCCGAGCTCGACGACGATCGCAGCTCCCGTGCCGCCGAGCGCCGCGGCCGACACCACCGCCGCGTCGACGAAGCCGTCGACCGACAGACCCAGCTGGCGGGCGACGCCCAACAGCGCCCCCAGGCCGAAGCGCTCCGCGCCCGCGGGCGCGGCGATCCAGATGCGCTCCCCGGACGCGGGCGGGTGAGCGGTGAGGCGCCGCGCCAGCTCCGCCGCGACCAGCGACAGCGCGCGCGCCGAGGGTTGCGCCTCGCGCAGCACACTGCCGAGGTGACGCGTGGAAGTGGTCGTCGGGTGTTGACGCACCAGGTGCCAGGCGTCGGCGCCGACTGCCTGCGCCGCGGAGCCCTCGGACACCGCCGACGGGGAACTCGCGAGCACCGCCCCGGCGCGCGCCAAAGCGAACGCGCGATCATCGGGCTCGATGGCAAACGGCTTCATCGGCTTTGCGGCGTTGCAGATTTTGCGGCGTTTCAGATGTCGATCGGGAAGCTCACGTTGTTGTCGGCCGACTGGCGCTTGTCGGGCGCCACCGTCGCATCATCGTGGATCGCGCTTGCAGGACTGGGCGCCGCAGGGGCTGGTGCCGGATTTTTTGGTGCCTGAGTGGTCGGCGCCGGGCTGGCCGGCGGTTGACTGGCGGGCCCCTGATCGGCATGCGCCTGGCTCGCCGGCGCCGCCGTCCCGAGGCCCGGCGGTGTGCGCGGCCCGGTCATGACCGATTGCGCGGCGGCGCGCAGGGTCGCCACCCCCACGGCGGCGCACAGCGCGGCGAGCAGAGCCAGGATCCAGTTCTTCACGGTGCATCCTCCGCATAGCGTGCGACCCGGAACCCCAGCGTGGGCGCCGGACCATCCGCGGTGTCGCGCCACGCCAGCCGCAGCTCGGAGATGCTCGCGGTTTTCCAGTTCGCCCCGCGCACGACGTGCAGCGTACCCTGCTCGGGGCCCAACGGGTCGGTCACCGGAGCCGCGTCCACGAAGGACTCGTAGTAGTCGTTCACCCACTGTGACACGTTGCCCGACACGTCGTGCAGCCCGAGGGCCGTCGGGCGGAACTTCCCGACCGGGGCGAGAACCGGATAATCGTCGCGATACCCGGGTAGGGTCGCCGGCAGCGAGCTGCCCGTCTCGCTGCCCGCCAGGTTGCCGACCTGCGGCGGGACCGGCGGCGAATCGCCCCAGACGAAGCGCTGCGACTGCCCGGCAGCGCCGTAGCGCGCGGCATACTCCCACTCGGCCTCGGTCGGCAGCCGGTAGCCCCGGGTGACCGGCCGCGTCAGCACGAAGCCGTTGCCGCTGCGCGCGTACGCCAGCGGCCATCCGTCCTGCTGCGAGAGCCAGTTGCAGAACTCCGCGGCGTCATCCCAGCTCACCTGAGTGACCGGCTGGCTATCGAGATCGAGCGACTGGCGCTCGATGTAGCCCGAGGCATGCGTGGCGCGGAATCTGCGGAACTCGCCGTTGGTAACCGCCTGCACCCCGAGGTAGAACGGTCGCTGCAACGTGACGCGGCGCAGGCCCTCGTTCGGCCGCCGGCCCGGCTCGCGCCGTTCGCTGCCCATCTGGAACGTGCCGGGGGGCACGAGGCGCAGCAGGTAGCCGGTCTGACTTCTGATGAGCGGCGCGCTCTCCAGAAGCGCCTGCCCGCGATCCGAGGGCGTGAGGTGATACAACACCGTGCGCTCGAGCTCGGGTGCGGGCGTGACGACGCCCTGGAAGGAGACGAATCCCGCCTTGCGCACCTCGATGCGGTGCTCGACGGCCGGCAGGCTCAGCGACTGTGGAGTCTGCCCGCGAGGTGCCCCGTCGATGAGCAGCTCGGCGTCCGCGGGCTCGCCGGCCACTTTCACCCGCGCGAATACGGGGGTGAGCCGCGCGTCCGCGCTCAGGCTGCGGCCCGCCGTGGCGAACACCTCCTGCGTCCAGGTCGCGTAGCCGGGAAGACTCACGACCACCGGATACGGGATACCGGCCGGCAGTTCCACCGCGAGCGGCGTTCGGCCGCGATGGGTTCCGGCGATCGTGACCTCCGCGCCCGCAGGCGCCGAGCGCACACTGAGGTGCGCGTCCGGCTGACCGAGGGTCACCGGTCCGACGGCGAGCCGCTGGCCGCCCCTGAGCACGACGCTGCTCTCCCAGCTCTTCCAGCCCCCCGCCGCGATGCGGATGCGCCGCACCCCTGAAGGCGCGGCAATGCTCACCGGCGCCGCGCCGCTGTCCACGCCATCCACGCTGACGTGCGCACCTTGCGGAACGGCCGTCACCGTGAGAGTCCCCCACGCACTCTGCAGGCGCACGCGCAGCTCCTGGCGCGCGCCCGCTCCCTGGATGGTGAGCGTCGTCGCGTAGTCGACGTAACGCGGCGCGCGCAGGCTGACGGTACGCTCCCCCGCGGGCACGGCGAGGATTCCGGGCGCAAGACCCGCAGCGACGCCGTCGATACTCACCGCCGCCACGACGCCCGCGGTGTCGATCTGCAGTTGCCCGGGGAGTCTGGCGAGCACCAGATGCACCGCGCTCCCAGCGCCGGGCTGCACGAGCACTGCAGCCTCGGCCGGCATGAAGCCGTCGCGCTCCGCGCGCACGATCCTGCGGCCCGGGAGAACCAGCAGCCGCCGACCCAGGTGCAGTGACAGCGCCCCGGGCGTGCGTACCCGTGCGTCCTGCGGGCGTACATCCAGGGCCACGGACCCGACGCGGCCAGCCAGCAGGACGAGCGCGGCGGCAGCCCCCGCCGCCGCGGCAAGCCACCAGACGCGCCGCGCGCTCGCGGGTGAGGCCGCCGCCTTGCCGGGGTGCGCGACCGCCAGGGCGGCGGGCACCTGAATCTCGAGCTCCTCATCCCCCCCGTCCTCGGGCGGCGCCACGGCGGCGAGCGCGGCCGCGGGCGCGATGGTGACGTTGCCGGCGAGATGCTCCACCACCAGGCGCAGCAGCGTGCGCGACGCGTCACCGACCCGCACCTGCGCGTCGCCGATGCTGAGCACATCGTCGCGGCGCAGATCGCGCTCGCCGGGGAGCGGGCGGCCGTTGAAGCGCACCACCGCCCCCGGCGCGGGCTGCACCAGCCACAGCCCCTTGAGGCGCCTGACCGACAACGCCGCTCCGGCCTCCACACCCGGGACCACGACGTCCGATCCCGTGCCGCCGATCGAGAGCGTTTCCCCGAGCACACGCTCGCCGGCGGGCTCGCGCACACGCACCTGCCCCCACGCCCCCGGCTGCATCGACACGCCGTCGTTCATGACTCTAGATGGGCTCGGAGCAGCTGACGTTCACCGTCTGAGCCTGCTGCCCAGGGTTGACGGTGATGTCGCGGCGCACGTCGCGGTAACCGTCGCGCGTGCCGATCACGGTGTAGTGGCCGGGCTTGAGCTCGATGTCGCGCCTGGCGAACGCGCCGAACGCGCCGACGCTGGGTATCGCCACCCGCGTCACGCTGTCGGATATCAGGGACAGATGTACGGGCTGGTCGAATTCGGGCAGCAGCGCGGACAGGCGCGCAATCTGCGCGCGCAGTGTCGGACCCGGCGACGGCTGCTCCTGCGCCGACTGCAGCCGCGCGACCGCCTCGATGCGAACCTGCGGCGACGCCAGCCGCTCGGGGCGATCGATCAGCGCCTGCAGAGAATCCCCGAGCTGCAGGCGCGCGGCGGCCCGGGCCTTGCCGTCCTGCGCAAAGACGAGCGAGCGATCCTGGCGCAGCGCCGAGGTGTAGAGCTGCAACGCCTCGCCCCAACGTTCCTGCGCCTCCAGACCCTCGCCGCGCGCGCGGATCGCGGCGAAGCCGCGCTCGCCGGTGGCCGCATTGACCCGCCGCAGGCCCTCCAGGGCCTCGACCCCGTTGGGACGCAGGCTCCGCGCTCGTGTGAAAGCCGCGCGCGCCTCCTCGAGGTGGCCGGCGCCCAGTGCCGCGAAACCCTCGCCGGCCGCCCGGGCGTAACTGTCATCGCCCAGGGCGGCGCTCGCCCGGGCGAGCCCCATGCGGGCCTGCGCATTCTTCGGGTCGAGTGTGAGCACCTGGGTGTAGTCCTGCGCCGCGCGCGAGTACTGTCGCGCGGCCTGCGCATTCTCGGCGTCCGCTAGCAGCGGCAGAACGCCCGAGAGGCCTCGGGCGCGGCTCTGCCCGAGCGCCGCGCGCTCGTCCTGCGGATCGATGCGCGCCGCCAGATCGAAGGCCTGGGCGGCGAGCTCCTGCTGGCCGGCGCTGAGCGCGCGATCACCCGCGGCGAGCTGGGCGGCGAGCGCCGCCGGCGCCGCACGCTCGACCGCCTCGAGCAGCCGCGAGGCTTGCGCGAGGCGTTGCTGCGCGAGCGCCAGGCTCCCGGCGTCGTACGCGCCAACCGACTCGGCAGCGCGTGTCTTGGCCGCGGCGAAGTCAGCGCCGCCCCAGACACCCGCGCCGCGCGTCTCGAGCACCGCGAGGCGGCGGTCGAACTGCGCCCGCTCCATCGCGAACTTCGCGCTCGCGTCGGGGTTCGCCGCAGGCGCCGCGGTGCTGCCGGGGGCCGGGGCGTTGTCGGGGGCGCCGGTGAACGGCGCCGGGGCCGCCGCCGAGGGGAGCCTGGCGTAACGCGGCAGCCAGAAGAACGCGGCGAATGCCGCAACGGTGAGTCCGGCGAGAGCGAGCAGTACCCGCGGCGCATGGCCGGACATAGGCTCGAGCCGCGACCGCTGCGCGATGGCCGACTGCCGCACCTCCTCCCACAGCGCCTGTCCGTCGACCACGCCGGGCGCCAGGGCGCCCGAGGGCGGACTCGGCGACACGGACGGCAGCCCCGGCGGCGGCCGATCCGGCGGACCCGTCGGGTTGGCGAGCGGCGCCTCGCGCGGCGGCTCGGCGGTCTCGAAGTCGAACGTGAGGGTGTCGTTGAGCGCCACATCGAGCTCATCGATGATTTCGCGCATCGAGGCTGGCCGCTCGCTGGCATCCTTGGCGAGCATGCGCTCGATCAGCGCACCGAGGTGCGCCGGCATCCGCTGCGCGGGCTCGAGCGGCGGCACCGGCTCGCGCTGCACGCGCTGGGCGTCGAAATGCGGATAGTGCGGCGGATAGCGCGACAACAGCTCGTACGCGAGCGCGCCCAGCCCGTACACGTCGTCGGCCGGCACGGGTGGCTCGCCGCGCAGCTGCTGGGGGCTTGCGCTGAAGGGCGACAGCGCGCGCGGCGGCTCGCTGCCCGCCTCCAGCATCCGGGCGGAGGCGCCGAAGTCCGCCAGCTTCACGCGCCCGTGCGCGTCGAACAGTACGTTACCGGGCTTGAGGTCGCGGTGGATCACGCCACGCTCGTGCGCGTGCTCGAGCGCCTGCGCGATCTCCAGCAGCACCGGGACGATGGCGAGGTAGCCGCCGCCCCGCAGCCGGCGCAGATCGCCTCCGCAGGCCAGCTCCATGGGCAGCAGCAGCGCGCCGTCCTCGCGCTCCGGGGGAAACACCTTGAGGACCCCGGGATGATCCAGGCGGCTGGCGCTCTGGTACTCGTGCAGCAGCGCGGCCCACGCCGTGGCGCTGCGCCCGGGCGCGGGGTGCAGGATCTTCAGCGCAATGTCGAGCCCGCGCTGCGAATCATGCGCGCGCCACACCTCGCCCTGACCGCCGCTGCCCAGCCGTTCGTGCAGAGTGTAGCGGGCCTTGAGTGCGCCTCCGGGATTCGCGGTCAGCGCATCGCTCATGGCCCGTCTCAGTGTGCCGCATCCACCGCGACCGGTTCCGAGGGCACGGGAGCGGGCTCGGTTTGCAGCTGCACCGGAGTGCCGTTCTCCTCCAGGTACAGAGCGTGCAGCATCCTGCGCCACTGCCGGTATTGCTCCTCGGCGGTCCCGGTGAGCCTGAGCGTGCGGCCCTCGACGTCGATGACCTGCGGCGCGACCTCGGACTGAAACGTCTCCGACATTTCCTTGAGTGCCTGGGCGTGCACTTTCGCGTCCGCGTACTTCTTCAGTCCCGACAGAAAGGCCGCCGTGCCGCCGATGGCGCCGCCGTAACGCGCCGCGGACTGAACGCGCTGGCAGTTGTAGTCGTAGGGGCTGCACTGATTGGGCACCAGCACGCTCGCCAGCACCGCCGCCGCACCGAGGTAGGTGCGGGTGCGCGCCTGGTTGAGCGCACGCTGCTCCTTCTCGATCTCCTCGAAGCTGGCGCGCCGCCACTGGCCATAAGAGAGGCTCATCTGGTCGCTGAAATTCGCGTAGTAGCCGTTGACGGTGTCGATCACGGTGGCGTCGCGCTGGCGGATGCGCTCGACGCGCGTGGCGATCGGATCGTCGGTGGCCGGCAGGCGCGCCACTCTCATCAGGCCCTTGGGGTCCTTCGCGAGGTAGCCGCTCATCGCCGCGGGCGCCAGATCACCCGCGAACGCCAGCTGCGTCACGCGGCGGATGTCGCGCCGCTCGCCGGCCGGCAGCGCATCGCGCGCCGCCACCATGTCGTTGGCGATGGCCGAATACAGGTTCTGGAAGGGGTCGCGTGCCTTCAGGGCGGCGTCGGTCTTGTACGAGCCGGTATCCGGCGGGCTCTGGTAGTGGCGCGCGTCGATCCACACACGCCCGGTGGCGTCCTTCACCGTGATCTCGAGCGCCAGCTTCGCGCCGGTAGACTCGAGGATCCGGCCCGACACGAGCACGTCGATGAACTGCGCGCTCTCGGGAGCCACGCGCACCGCTCCCCACTGTCCCGAGGACTCGAGCGTGCCGCGCAACAGCGTGGCCATGTAGCGCGACTCGGCCTTGCGGATATCGGGGTTGATGCGCTGCTTGTCGAGCGCCTTGGCGTCCAGGTTGGGCGGGATGCCCGGGTCGAGCGGGTGCACGACGACGTCGAGCAGCTCGTCCTGCGGGATCTGCCGGTCAGCCTGGACGGGGTTGAGCCTGGGTAGCGGCTTGGATTCGTTCATCACGCAGCCGCCCGTCGCGAGCAGCGCGGCGCAGCCCAGCACGGCGAGCGCTCGCCCCATCCCCCATCGCTGCGTGTCCGTCGTGCGCATCGTCACTTCCCCTGCGCATTCTTCTTGTAGTCGATGTATTCCTGCCAGAGCTTCTCCTTCAGCTCCGGATCGGTCTCCTGCTGCGCCGCCTGCCGCAGCCGGCGCGCGACCACATCGTCGTCGCTGCCGTCGGGAATCTCACGCGCGCTCGCGCCGTTGCCGGCGTTGTCGTCGGGTTTCTTGCCGGCCTTCTCGGACTTCAGGTCACCCGAAGGATCGCGGGGCTTGGCCCTACCCGGGTGCCGGCCCGGGGCCGAGCTGTCCGTGTCCTCCGGCGGCGCCTCGGTGGCGGCAGTGCCCGCGGAGTCACCGCTCTTGTCCGCGCCTCGTCCCTCGGCGGCAGCGCTGCCCGCTGCGGCCGTCCGGCGCGCGTCGCGCTCCTGCGCGACGCGTTGCTGCTCGGTGCGCAGCTCGGCATCGAAGGAGCCGAGCGAATCATCGAGCCGCTTGTCGATCGCCGCCCGGCGCTCCTCCGAAGTCTGTCCCGGCCCGTTGGCGCCCGCGGCGGTGGCCTCGCCCGGCCCGCCGCCCGCAGGCGCGGCCTCGCCGGACGCCGGATCGGCGGCGGCGCCAGTGCGCGCCGTGGCCGGCTGTGCTTGAGCCGGAGGCGCGGCGCCCGCGCCGCCCTCCTGGCCGCGCGTCGCCGACGGCGCCGAGGGCGAGGAGGCACAGCCCGCGCCGATCAGTAGCGCGCTGACCAGCAGGAAGCAATTCAGTGGGGTACGCACGCGCCTCACTCACTTCGAGGACGCCGGTCGGTACTTGGCGCCGCCCTCGAGGGTGTCGTCTGCGCCGCTGAAGAAAGTGCGCAGCTGGCCGGCCATGCGATCGCAGGCCACGCCCTGCACGCGCGCGATGAAGGGCAGTGGGACCACCGCCCCCACAATGGCGGAAGTCCCGGTCACGTCGGTGCCGACGCTGCCGGCGGCCTTCGCCTGCTTGATATCCCAGATCGTCGCCTCGTAGTTGGTTTCCTTCTCCCACCAGCCGAAGCCGATGCAACCCGCCGCGCCCGGCGCTGCGCCGCAGGCGATGCTGCCGCCGCCATCGGTCTTGCGTGTGCCGCCGTCAAGCCAGACGATGTAACGCACCTGCGACTGCGCCACCTTCTCGGCGAGTCCCGGTCGTGTCAGCAGCTGCTCGACGGCCTCGGGGCGCGAGGGCGCCGTGCCCGGCTCGAACCACGGGAAGGTCGAATCGAGAAACTCCTGATGGCCGCGGACGGCGATGGCGCTGTCGCCATGGCCCGCGAGACCTCCGCCCACGCAATCCATGAAGCCTTCCTCGGCGGCGGCGCCCTCGACCTGGGGCTTGGGGAGGATGACCACCGCTTCGCTCTTCTCGATCCGGGTGTGCAGCTCGCGCGACTCGTCCACGCGCGATTGCATGCAACCGGGCAGGGCGAGCGCCGCCAGGAGGGCGCTGTACGACATGACGTAGCGGCTGTTCATGGTCGACTCCCCGTCCTACGCGCGAGCCGAAATTACACGCGAAACTGCTGTGCACAGTATGCCACCGCTCGAGGTGTCTGACCGCGCGCCCTGGGAGGCGGTTCCCGGGGGGAACGCCCTACAGACCCAGCCGCAACTGCGCGCCGGCGGGAGCCGGGGGACAGAACAGCGTGGTGTTCAGCGCGCCGCGCGCGGCAGGATCGAGGTGCAGGCGGCCGCAGGCGAGGCGGAAGCGGTTCCTGAGCAACAGCGCATAGGGGCCGGTGCCCCGCATGCGCGAGCCGAAATTCGCATCGTTGGCGCGCCCTCCGCGCATGGCGCGAATCAGCGACATCACATGCTGCGCCCGCTCCGGGTAGTGCTGCGCCAGCCACTCGCTGAACAGGTCCTTGATTTCATACGGCAGACGCAGCAGCACGTACCCCGCCCAGCGCACCCCGGCTGCGGCCGCCGCCGCCAGGATCCCTTCCAGCTCGTGGTCCGTGAGGGCGGGAATCACCGGTGCGACGAGCACGCCGCTGGGAACCCCGGCAGCGCTGAGCGCCGCGAGCGTGCGCAGGCGCGCCTGCGGGGAGGCGGCGCGCGGCTCGAGTCTGCGCTTGAGCTCGGCGTCGAGCGTCGTGACGCTGACCGCGACGCTCGCCAGGCCCTGGCGCGCCAGGCCGCTCAGCAGGTCGAGGTCGCGCAGCACGAGTGCGCTCTTGGTGACGACCGTGACCGGATGCTGGGTGCGCGCCAGCACTTCGAGGATCGAGCGCGTGACCTGCATGCGCCGCTCCACCGGCTGGTAGGGGTCGGTGTTCGCGCCCAGCATGATGGGCTTGCAGACATAATCTGGCCGGGCGAGCTCCGCCTCGAGCAGTTTCGCGGCGTCGGCCTTGTAGAAGAGGCGCGTCTCGAAGTCGAGGCCGGGCGAGAGCCCCAGGTAGGCGTGGCTCGGGCGGGCGTAGCAGTTATGAGCGACTATACCGTCGCAGATGTAATCCCCGGTTTCTGTCGTGATGTCATAAAGGCGCATCGCCTCAAGGCGCGCAACGCTGACGACACGCAAGGAAGCGTCGCTCATTACCCTCTGGCCGGTGATGTCGAGCTTGCGCGAAATGGCCGGGCAGACGGTGTGGAAGAAGCGCAGATGCTCGCGCAGTCCGCCCTTCAGTCTCACGACGTCGATCGGTTTCCTGTCTTCGTGATGGATGTGTTCGACGACGAACGTGAAGTTAAAGGCTCGCAGGCACGTGCAGATCCAACCGATGATTTCGGCGTCCGTGTTTTTTATTCGCAGGACGGTTTGGCTGAAGCTGCCTTCGGCGTCGAATATCCCGGCGAGGAAGCCGCCCGACCACTCCTTGTTCGGTGAATTGGGCCAGGCGATGAGGTCGCGAATCGATTGTACGCGGGCAAACGACTGCGCGCTGATCGCGTGCATGGCTCTGCGGTTGCCGGCCGCCGCCTGAAACAAAAATCCGCGGGTCGACACCTCGAAGTCGAGTAGGTAGTTCCGCGCCCGTGCCAGTGCTTCCTGATCGCACAGCGCGAGGCGAAAATGCGGCCAAATTCCGGTCCTGCCGTCCTTGCGCCGGTACACCGGCGTTGCCAGATACCCGTCGCCGCGAATCATGCCGCAGAGATACCCCCGGCGGTAATCGTCGTTGGTACGGACGGCCTCCGCAAACGCGCCGGTGCCCATGAGCTTGTTGGACGTGGTCAGATGCGGGCGGCGGAACCTGCCCCACTCCGTGCCGGTTACGAATTTCCAGCCGCGCTCGGTGAGAAAACGGTGATCCCCGCTAGTCACGAGCGTGGTGCCGTCCTCCAGTGTTATCCGAAGGGCAGGCTTGATGGTGCTCCAGCGCGCTAGCACGCGTGATTTCACGTAGCGCCGATACCATCCGATGCGTTTGGTGCCGTAGATCTCATCACCAACTCGTAGCCCGGATATGGGGCGTGTGCTCCCGTCGGCCATGAGAACTGGTGTGTCGCCCTGCAGGCAATAAACACAACCATGACTGCATCCTCGATACGGATTCACAGAACTCTCGAAAGGGATATCGGGAGAGTCGTTGGTGCTGATGACCGAGCGCGCACGCTCAGGCTCGAGCGTCGTGGCGATGCTGTCGGGTGCCTCCTCGAGGTACCAGCCATCGTCCACCGCCTCGAGCTTCTGAAGATCGAAGCGGCCGGGCGGATTGGAGAGCGCTCCCCTGCCGGTGAAGGTATGCCGGCCCGTGACCGTGCGACGCATGGCGATACTGTATATATATACAGATCGCCAGTAAAGCCGCCTGCGGCAGTCAAAAACGCTGCAGCGACGGGCACTTAGCGCCCGCGCCGCGCTCAAGCTCGCCCGCGTCAGCTCACCAGCCGCAGCGAGAACGGATAGCGGTACGCTGCGCCCTCGCTCGCCTTGATGGCGGCGATGAGCGTCATGACCAGCCAGGCGATGAACAGGGCGCTCCCCAGCAGGAAGCCGACGAACACCAGCATCAGCAGCGTGCACACGAGCGCCGCGAGCGTCACCGAGATGTTGAAGTTGAGGGCTTCCTTGGCGTGCGCGGCGACGAAGGCCGACTGATCAGACCGGGCGATCGAGACCAGCAGCGGCCCCAACACGTTACCGACCAGCGGAATGACGAGCCCGACCAGCGCCGACAGATGCGCGAGCATGCCCCAGGTGCGCTCGTTCTCCGTAGGTGCGGCGCCGGAGGCAGGACTGCTGTGCGGCTCGCTCATGGCAGCGCAAGACTATCACTTCGCTGTCGGCGAGGCGGCCCCGACACCGCTCCTGCCGCCCGACATGGAGCTACAGCCGCGCCTTGATACCGGCAAATACTGCGATGCCCGGCTGCAGAAACCCAACTGGATTCTCGTAGTGCCGGGCAAAAAGATTGTCGATGCGCCCGAACATGGTCCACTGCCGGCTGAGATCGAAACTCGCCGCGACATTCACCGTGATATACCCGGGCGCATCCAGGCGCGGGATCGAAAAGTCGCGGTTGCCGTCCACCCAGCCACTCACCGTCAGAACGCTGGCGTTGAGCAGCAGCGCGTCGGTCGCCCGCCAGGTCGCGTTCAGGTTGCCCTTGTGCTTCGGGCGACGCAGCAGCTCTTCATGCAGCGCGTCGTCGGTCGCCTGCGTATAGCTGTAGTCAAGCCGCAAGGTCAGCTGCCTTGCCGGTTGGTACGCCACGAAACTCTCGACCCCGTCCGTGCTCGCCCGCCCGACATTGGCGTAAGTGGTTCCCGCGGTCGTGACCAGGTCGCGAATGCGATTGTAGAACCACGTGGCCCCGATGCGGACCATGCCCCGGCCCAGCCCCTGCTCGATTCCGAGATCGTAGCCCACGCTGCTTTCGGGCTTCAGATCGGGGTTCGCGAAGATGAACGGCGGAAAGCTCTGGAACAGCTCGCTCAGCGTCGGCGCCTTGAAGCCGCTCCCGACGCTGGCCTTGAGTTTGGTGCCGGATTCGGAGCTCACCCAGGTCGGCGCGATGCGGTAGGTCACCTTGCTGCCGAAGCGATCGTTGTCGTCGTAGCGCGCGTTGAGGGCCGAGAACCAGTGCTCGCCGAGTTGCGACTGCAGCTCCAGGTAAGCCGAAGCTATGCGCATGCTCGCCGAGATCGGCGCGCTGATCTCATCACGTGCATCCTCCAGACCCAGCACCACGGACTGCGCACTCGACACTTTGATGGCGCCCTGCCAGTCGAGTTTGAGGCGCTCGCCGGTATTGAGACTTTCCGGAGTCTGCGGTTGCAGCGTTGCCGTGCGGTTACGGGTGAAGGCGACGCCGAGGGTCTGATTGAGGCCGCCATCCAGCGACTCCAGATGCGCGGTGGCGCGCCCGTAGTACTCGTCGGTGTCACTGGCGCTCTGCTGCGCGGCCGGCAGAGCGGGAAAGGTGCTGTAGTCCTCGCCCGTATAGTGCAGATGGCTGTTGGTATAGCGCGTGATCACGCCCAGATCGAAGTCCGGCGTGACATCGAATCCCAGCTTGCTGGAGACCGTGAAGTTGTCGTAGTAGTCGTTATGGCGTTGCTCGCCCGGCGCCAGCAGGTCGAGCGGGGTGACCGGCGTCGAGCCGCTGTGCAGGTGGGCGACATTGGCACTGTAATGAAAGGCGTTCTGCGAGCCACTGACGCTGGCGGTCTGGTTAAAGCTGTCGAAGGTGCCACCCTCGACCGACGCCGACAGTTTCATCGGCCCCGAGCCCGCCTTGGTGATCACGTTGATCACTCCGCCGATGGCATCCGAGCCGTACAGTCCGCTTTGCGGGCCGCGCAGAACTTCAACCCGCTCGATGTCCTGCGTCAGCAGCTGCCCGAAATCGAACGCCGCGTTGGCGTTGCTCGGATCGCTGAGGTCGATGCCGTCCACCAGGACCTTGGTGTGATTGGAATTGGTACCACGCATGAACACCGAAGTCTCGGCGCCAGGACCGCCTTGCTGCACCACGTTGAGGCCGGGAATGTCCTTGAGCACGGCGGCAAACGTGCGCTCCTCGCGCGCTGCGATGTCTTCTGCCGTGACGACGCTGACGCTGCTGGCCACGTCCAGTTCAGGGGTGGGAATGCGGGTCGCGGTGACTACGATGGTCCGCAGCGCATCCGCATCGGATGCGCGATCCAGGCCGGTGTCGGACAAGGCGGGAAAAGCCGCGTACGTCAACAGCGCGGCGCTGCCGAGCGCGCGGCGCGCGGTGAGACCTGTTGTCATGGGCAAAGCTCCTGAGGCTGCACACACCCGTGCGGATGGGTCGTGGCTTCAGAAGCTGGCAAGCGCGCGGCAAGCGAGGCGTACCGCCGGACCAGCATCGCCCGCCGCGACGCGCATCGGTTCACGCAAGGCCGGTCTCCGGGCTTTCGAGCAGGAGCTCGCCGGCTCCAGCGGATCGCCTTCCCGTGCCCCTCAGGGGGCGCAGTGGCTCATGTGATCCGCTTGATCTCGATTACCGTTGCGGGGGCAGCGCCGGCTTTGGACGAATCCGCACCGGACTTCCCGTTTTAACCGTTGCTGCGCACGCGGTCACAGCCTGCGCGCCGCATGCGTTGCAACGGACACCTCACGCGGCAGGAAGCGTGCCTGCCGGGCCTATCCGGCGTCAAGGGCAACACACGCGCCGCGCGCGTGGCATGATCGCCGGACACGATGGAAGACCTCGTATCCGCCCCATGGCTGCGCCGACTGATCATCGCAGGGCTGCTCGCGGCGTGCGTGCTGCTCGGCTTTCGCGTCATGGACCCGTTCATCGTCCCGCTGGTGTGGGCGGGAATTCTGGCGTTCGTCAGCTGGCCCGCGTACCGGTGGCTGCGCGACAAGTGCCGCGGACACACCACGGTCGCCGCGCTGTTGATGACGGGCGCAGTGACCGCGGCGGTCATCGCACCGCTGGCGTGGCTCGCCGTGGTGCTGCGCGTCGAGCTCGCCCACACCTGGCGCGAGACTCAGACGCTGCTCGCCGGCGGCGTGCAGCTGCCCCCTGCGGTGCTGAAGCTGCCGTGGATCGGGGAGCAGCTGCGCGATCTGACCACGCGCGCCGCCCAGGACCCGCAGGTGCTCGGTGAGGCGCTGCGCAAGGTCACCGATCGCTCCTTCAATCAGATCGCGCACGTGATCGGCGGGATCGGCCGCGAGGCCGTGAAGCTGCTGCTGGCGGTGGTGAGCCTGTTCTTCGTCTACCGCGACGGGGAGCGACTCGCGACCCAGCTCACCCGCGGCCTCGAGCAGGTGCTCGGTCCGCGCGTGCACAAGTACCTGCAGGCCATCGGGCAGACCGTCAAGGCCGTGGTTTACGGCCTGGTGCTGGCAGCCCTGGTGCAGGGCGTGCTGGTGGGACTGGGCTACTGGCTCGCCGGCACGGGGGCACCGGTATTTCTGGCGGCGCTCACCACCGTCTCCGGGCTGATCCCGTTCGCCGCGCCGACGATCTGGGGCTGCGTCGTGGCCTGGCTGCTGTTGAAGGGCAGCACCGTGGCGGGTGTCGGGCTTCTGATCTGGGGGAGTGTCGTGATGAGCTGGACGGACCACATCGTGCGCCCGTTCCTCATCAGCCGCGAGGCGGAGATCCACTTCCTGGTGGTCATGTTCGGCGTACTGGGGGGACTGGCCGCATTCGGGCTGGTGGGCCTGTTCGTCGGTCCGGTCATACTCGCGGTGCTGCTGGCGATCTGGCGCGAGTGGCTGCTGGAGAGCGCCGAGGCGGCCCCGCGAGCCTGAGCTCACGCGGCGCTGCAGGCTCAGGCGCCGAGGAACATCCGATAGGACGGGTTGCCGGTCTCCTCCACGTAGACGTAGTGCAGCTCGTTCAGGTGCTGCAGGAAGTCCGGCCGCTCGGCGGGCGGCACCTGGATGCCGGCCAGCACCCGACCGTAGTCCGAGCCGTGGTTGCGATAGTGGAACAGGCTGATGTTCCAGCGTGAGCCGATCGCCTGCAGGAACTTCAGCAGTGCGCCGGGGCGCTCCGGGAATTCGAAGCGGTACAGCAGCTCATCGCGTATGCCGCGCGCGTGCCCGCCGACCATATAGCGCACGTGCAGCTTCGCCATCTCGTCATCGGTCATGTCGGTGACCGCGAAGTCCGCGGCGCGCAGGCTTTGCACCACCGCGTCCTTCTCCGTGCGCCCCTGGCTGAGCGCGAGACCCACGAAAATCTGCGCGCCGTCCGCGGCGGCGTAGCGGTAGTTGAACTCCGTGACGCTGCGCCGCCCGAGCACTTCGCAGAAATGCAGGAAGCTCCCCGGCCGCTCGGGAATCACCACCGCCAGCAGCGCCTCGCGCTCGGCGCCCAGATCGGCACGCTCGGCGACGTGCCGCAGCCGGTCGAAATTCATGTTCGCGCCGCTGTTGATCGCCACCAGGCGCTTGCCGCGCCAGCCTTCGCGTGCCACGTACTTCTTGAGCCCCGCGACCGCCAGGGCGCCTGCCGGCTCGACGATCGAGCGCGTGTCCTCGAACACGTCCTGGATCGCGGCACAGATCTCGTCGGTGCCGAGCAGCACGATCTCATCCACGTGGCCGCGGCACAGCGCAAAGGTCTCCTCGCCGACGCGTCGCACCGCCACGCCGTCGGCGAAAATTCCCACCCGCTCGAGGGTGATGCGCCGGCCCGCCTTGAGCGAGTCGTGCATGCTGGCGGCGTCCTGCGGTTCGACGCCGATCACTTTCACGCCGGGGTACAGGTACTTGACGTACACCGCGATACCGGCGAGCAGCCCGCCGCCGCCGACCGGCACGAAGATCGCATCCAGATTGCCGCCGCTCTGGCGCAGGATTTCCACCGCGATGGTTCCCTGCCCGGCGATGACGTCCGGATCGTCGAAGGGGTGTACGAACACCAGCTCGCGCTCGCGCGCGAGCTGGAGCGCCTGCTCGAACGCGCTGTCGTAGTCATCGCCGTGCATCAGCACCTCGGCGCCCAGATCGATCACCGCCTGCACCTTGATGTGCGGGGTGGTGTGCGGCATGACGATCACCGCCGCAATGCCGCGCCGGCGGGCGGCGAGCGCCACCCCCTGCGCGTGATTGCCGGCCGAGGCGCACACCACGCCGCGCCGCGCACTCGCTTCGGACAGGTGGGCGATGCGGTTGTACGCGCCGCGCAGCTTGAAGGAGAACACCGGCTGCAGGTCCTCGCGCTTCAGCAGCACCCGGTTGCCGAGCCGCCGCGACAGGCGCGCCGCCTCCTCCAGCGGGGATTCGATGGCGACGTCGTAGACGCGCGCCTTGAGGATTCTCTCGATGTAGGGACTCGCCACCTGACAGTCTCGCGGTCGCCGGCGGGAACGCGCTCAAGCTTAGCGGTGGTGGGGACGGCTGTCAGGTTTTGTCGCCGCTCTTGCGCACGGCGAAGCGGTAGTGCACCTGGCCAAAGACCACCGTGTCACCGTCCTTGAGCGTGTTGCGGGTGATGCGCCGGCCATTGACGTACACCCCGTTGGTGCTGTTGAGGTCCTCGATGATGCTGTGCACCGGGCCCACCAGAATGACGGCGTGGTGGCGGCTGACGGACCGGGAGTCGATCTGCAGATCGTTGTCGGGAGTACGTCCGACACTGGTTCTGCGGCCCAGAACGTGGACCACCTCCCGCCCCTCCTCGGTGTGGCGGGTCAGCACGCGCACCGCGCCCTCGGATACCGGCTGCGGAGCGGCGGGGGCGTCGGCGGCCTGGGCGGCATCGCGCCCCTGGTTGGCGGCGGTGTCGGGTGCTGTGGGGCGCGCCTCCGCGACGGCGGTGCGAAACTGAAGATTGGCCTTCTCGAGCTCCTCGATGCGGGCGTTGCGCACGCGCGCCTCAGACTCGAGACGATGGACGGTATCCTCGGCGGCCCGCAGGTCTCCCTCGAGCTCGCGGGCGCGCGCCGCGCTGGCGCTGGCTTCCATCTGCAGCACGCGCACGGCCTCCAGCTGTTCTGCGACACTGTCATCCAGTCCCCGGGGGCGCGCCTCGGCGGTGCCGCGGCTGGCGACGTGCGCGTTGCGCGCGGCGGCCAGCTCGTCCTCGAGCTGCCCGGCACGCTGCCGCTCGGCGATCAGCGTCGCTTCCAGCTCCGCATTGCGGCTGCGCAGTGCCTCGAGCGCGGCCGCGTGCCCGGCGGCCTGCGCGTTGGTGGCGAGGGTAGCGGCGCGCGCCGACTCGACCGCCGCGGTCAGGTCCGCGTGCTGCGCCTGGAGCCGGGCCAGCTCCGCCTGCTGTAGTGAGTCGCTGCTGCCGTGCTGCTCGGCGCGTGCCCGCGGCTTCGCGACACTTCCCTGCAGGGCCTGCGTCTCGTGTCGTGTCTCGCGCAACTGCGTGTCGCGTCGTGCCAGCGTCGCGCCGGACGAGCTCACCTGCTGCTCGAGCTGCGTGATGCGCGCCGTGCGCCGCGCGAGCTCGGCTTGCAGTTCGCGCGCCTGTGCGTCGCGGCCGGCGAGCTCACGCGCCGCGCGCGCCAGGTCGCGCTCGCGCTCCTCGACCTGGCGCTGCAGCTCGGTCGCCAGCCCTTCGAGGATCAGCCGGCGGCCCTCGGCGCTCTGCAGCGACTCGAGATAACCGAGGGCCCGCTCCCGCTCGCGCTGCAGGTCGCTCAAGATGCCCGCGGCGCGGGTACGATCGTGCTCCGCCAGCCGGCGCTGCTCGAGCTCCAGGGTGCGCTGCGTGCGCGTGGTGCTTTCCTGTTCCCCGAGCTGGCGCTGCAGCTGCTCGGCGCGCGCACTCTCAGTGCTCAGCACAGCGCGCGACTGCGCCACCTGCTCCTCGGATTGCACGCGCGCACGCGTCAGCTCATCCAGCTGAAACGCCAGTTCGGCACGCACCTGCCCGAGCTCGGTGTTGAGTTGCGCGGTGCGCTGCTCGGCGGCCGCGCGCGCCGCATACGCCGCGTCGCGGGCGCGTTCGGCCTGCGTCAGGCGCGCGCTCTTGGCGGCGAGCAGCTCCTGCGCCTCGTGCAGCTTGGCCGACAGCGCCTGCTGAGCGAGCTCCGCTTGCCGAGCCTGCGCCGCGCCCGCGGCCGGCGGCGCTTCGGTCAGGCGCGCAGCCGGCGGTGGGGCTTGCGCCGCGCGCGTAGCCGGCGGTGAGGCTTCGGTCGCGCGCGTGGCCGGCGGTGGAGCTGGCGCCGCACGCGTAGCCGGCGCCGAGGGTTCGGTCAGGCGCGCGGGCGGCGCGGGCGCGATCCACGTGTCGGTCTGCGACATCCGATGCTCGCCCGGATGCGCGTGAGCCGTGGGGTCGGGCGCCGGCAGCTCGGCGGTGTGCTCCGCATCGGACTCGGTGTGGGGTGAGACGGGGGGTGACGGCATGGGTGCGTTCAGCAAGTGTGTGAGACGAATCCCGAAAATCCGCAATCAGCCGCGCAGAAACTCCCGCACCGCGTCCGCTACGCGCGCCGCGCAGGACGCAAACAGCTCCGCCCCCGGTACTTCCAGCTCGAGCAGGCGCGCACCCGGCAGCGCTTCGCGCACGCGCCCGGTCGCCTCCCACAGCTCATCGCGTGGCCGCAGCACCAGCAGGCGCTGCGTGAGCCGGGCCAGGCGCTCGCGCAGAGGATACTGCGCCGCCGCCTGTGTAGCCCAGCGCTCCCAGTCGGGCGGCCGCAGCGTCGCCTCGGCGCCGGCCGCAGGCGCCGCCCCCCTCCCCCCCGCCTGTCGCTCAGCTTCCGTCAGCAGGGGGGCGGAAGCCATGACCACCCGACCGATCTGCGCCGGGCGCGTGACGGCAAGCTCGGTGGCGATGAGTGCCCCGGCGCGCTGGCCCAGCAGGTCGACGTGGCGCAGGTGCATGGTGTCGAGAAAGTCTCCGATCGCGCCCGCATAGTCTGCGATACCGGGGCCGGGCGCCGGGGGGTCGGACTCCCCGAACCCGGGCAGGTCCGGCGCGTACGCCGAGCGGTCGGCGCCGGCCAGGGCCAGAAAGGGTGCAAACACCCGGCCCGACCCTGGCCAGTCGTGCAGGCACAGCAGCGGCGTGGCTTCCTCGAAACCGCCTCCCGGCGGAATCGAGTTGTGCACGTGCAATTGCCCGTAGCGGCACTCGAAGTAGCTGCGCCGTACTCGTGCCGCGGCCGCAATCGGGCGGCGGGTGGGGGTTTCCCTAAGCATGCGCTACATAGTGCCACGACCGCAGCGGCCCTTGCGCCGGCGGTCCGGGCGCGTAAATTCGAGAAACCTCCCGTGGACCTGGCGGTCGACACGCATATGGGACGCTTGACAGTACTGCTCGCCCTGGTGGGTTGCCTGGGCGGTTGTGGACTCGCCGGCAGCGGCGCGGCAGCGACAGCGGGAGCTGCATCCGAGGCGCGGCAGGCAGCTGAGGCGAAGCAGACCGAAGCGCGCGTGAAGCAGCAGATCGATGCCAGTTACCAGAAGGCCGCCGAGCAGCGGCGCGCCGCTGAAGCGGACGGACAATAGGATGCTCACGCACAACCTCCAGATCAGGGTCAGGCGGCCGCCTTCGCAGCCGAGCGACCTGGAGCTGATCGAGGCACCCGGGCCGACCCTCACCAACGGCGCGTTCCTCGCCCGCACGCTGTGGCTGGCGCTCGACCCGTTCGTGTGCGCGCCCGACGCCGCGGCGCACGACGCGGTGAAACCCGGGGATCTGGTACCGGCGCACGGCGTGGGCGAGGTGATCGAGTCGCGCCACGAGGTGTTCGGCGTCGGGAGCCTGGTGGTGCTCGAGTGCGGCCTGCAGCAGCTGTGTGTCTCGGACGGCCGGCATGCCCGCCTGCTGCATTCCGGACAGACACCCGCCTCGAGTGCGCTGGGGGTGCTGGGAGCCCCGGGCATGGCCGCCTACTTCGGCCTGCTGGACCTCGGGCAGCTGCGCCCCGGAGAGACCGTGCTGGTGTCCGCCGCAGCCGATGCGGCCGGCGCCATGGCCGGACAGATCGCGATGTTGAAGGGCGCGCGGGCCATCGGCATCGCAAGCAATCGGGAACGATGCGACTGGGTGACGCGCCACGCCCGGCTGTCGGCCTGCATCAACCACGCGGCGGAGAACCTGAGCGCGCGGCTGAAAGCTCTCGCCCCTCGCGGCGTGGATGTCTACTTCGACAATACCGGCGGGGAGCTGCTCGACACCATCGTCGCCGGGCGGCACCTGGCACCGGGCGGGCGCATCGTGCAGAACACGGTGAAGGCCGAGGACCCGGAGGCGATCCTCGCCCGCGGGGGCTATCTGCCCGGCAACGCGCAGGTGCGGGCGCTGCGTGTCAGGGCGTGCGACTACGAGCATCGGCGCGGCGAATTTCTGCGCGACGCGATCGCCTGGTACGGGGCGGGCCGCATTGCCGCCAAGGAGCACGTCGTCGAGGGACTCGCCAATGCACCGGCGCACCTGCTGCTCGCGATGCAGCACGGGAATTTCGGCCGGCCCCTGGTCAGGGTCTGAGGACGCCACGGCGGGCCATCGCGCGCTCGCCCGCAACGCGTTGCGCCGGCAACGCATTGGCCGGGTCGCTCCAGCGCAGCGTGCTAGCCGCGCCGGCTCCGCGCGCGCTTTTTCGGCGCCGCCCTTCTCGCGCTCCTGCGCGCTGACTTCCTCGCGATCTTCCTGCCGCCGCTCTTGCGCTTCGCGGCCCGCGGCTTGCGGGCCACCTTCTTCGTGGCCTTTTTTACCGCCTTCTTCTTCGCCGCCTTCTTCGCCGGTTTCCTGACCGCGGCCGGCGGCAGCGCGGCGGGGGCCGCCTTCATCGGCGCGGCGGCCTGGGGCGCGGCGGAGGCCGCTCTCATCGGCGCGGCGGTCGGCTGGGGCGCCATGGCGGGTTTCGGCGCAGTCGCCGGCCTGGGGGCGGCGGACGCGGCCGTCGCGGGGCGCGGCTGAGTTGCGGGCCGCGGCGCTTCCTGGACGGCGAAGGCACCGCCCTGCGGGTCCATCATGAGCGCGATCCAGCTACCGCCCGGAACCTCGATCGGCCCGTGCATCAGCCGTCCCCCGGTTGCCTTGGCGGCGGCGACCGCCCGGTTGGAATCGGCCACGTGCACATAGCTCAGCCACGACGGCGGGATGGAAGGACCCTGCACATTGCACATGCCGCCCGCCTGGTTGCCGGCGTGCTCGAAGATCTGGTACGTGCCCATGGCGCCCATGTCGTGTGCGCGTCCCTTGCGCCAGCCGAACAGCTCGCCGTAGAAGCGCGCCGCGCCCGCTACATCCGTCGTCGCCAGCTCATGCCACGAAAATCCGCCCTGCAGGGGTTCCGGGCCCGGCGGCGGCCCGCTGCCCGGGGTGAACAGCGCAAACGTCGCGCCCTGCGGGTCCGACAGCACCGCGAAGCGGCCCACGTTGGGGATGTCCGCGGGGGCCTTCAGCACCTTGGCACCGAGGCTCTGGGCCTGGAGGCAGGAGGCGTCCACACTGGGCGTACCGACGTAGATCAGCCAGTGAGGGGGCGGGCCGCCCGCTTCCTGCGGCAGCGCCGTCAGGCCGCCGATCTGGGTCTGTCCGGCCATCCATAACGTGTAGCCGGGCATGCTGGAAGGCTGGGTGCGCCACGGGACGACCCTGGGGTAGAAGGCGGCGGCGCCCGCCGTATCAGTCGTCAGCAACTCGTGCCAGATGAATCGTCCACGGACATCGGCGGTGCTCATGGTGAGTCTTCCTCTTGTTTGCGAGCGACATCTTCCACTGCCGGCGATCGGCGCGACATTCTGCCTTGCCACGCGCGCCACTTCCATGACTGTTGCGATGACACGGTTCCTGTGCGGGTCCGCTCGTGCCAGATCAGATACAGACCGCTCGCGATCACCAGCCCCCCGCCCAGGCACACCCGCATCGAGGGCAGCACGTGCCACACCACCCGGTCGATGGCAATGCCCCACAGGAGTGAGGTGTATTCGAACGGCGCCACCACCGAGGCCGGCGCGGACCGGAAGGCCGCCGTGAGCAGGTACGACCCCAGCGCGCCGAGTCCGCCGAGCCCGACGAGCCAGCGCCAGTGCACGCGCTCGAGCGGCACCCAGTCGGGCGCGGCGATCACGGCGGCAAATGCGGTCATGAGGCCCACGGTCCAGACCACCACGCTCGCGGTGCTGTCGCTGCGTGTCAGCACCCGCACCGCGATGATGCTCAGGGCATAAGCGCTGGCCGCGATCAGCGCGGCGAGCGCTCCCCAGGTGACGAAGCCCGCGGCGCTCGGCCGCAGCATGGTGAGCACTCCGACGAGGCCCAGCAGAATGGCGCCCCAGTTGCGGGCGTCGACGCGCTCCTTGAGCAGCGGTACCGAGAGGGCGGTCACGATGAGCGGGGCCGAGAGGAACACCGCATAGGCATTGGCGAGCGACAGCACCCGCACGGCATACACGAAGCCGCCCAGGGCCACGACCCCGAGCAGGCCGCGCAGCAGATGCATCGGGAAGCGCCGCATCCGCAGCTCGCGCCACCGGCCCGTGACCAGCAGCGGCAGCAGCATGAACGGCAGCGAGGCCGCGCCGCGCAGCACCGTCACTTCCATGGGCGGGTAGTGCGCCGACAGCAGCTTCAGCAGCGCATCCATGCCCGAGAACACGGCGACGGCCGCGATCATGAGGGCGATCGCGCGCAGCCTCGCCTCACGCACGGGTCAGCTCGCCGGGCCCGTCTCGGCGCGCTTGCCCGAGGCCTTGATGGGACGATAGTGCGTGCCCAGCAGCCCCGCCGGCAGCGGGAACGCACTCGAGAGCGATACCAGCAATGAGGAGGCGTACGGCACGGACTGAACGAGCAGCACCACGATCCACGCGAGCCGGTCGGGACCTGCGAGTGCGACCCGGTCGAGGCCGGCAGCCTGGGGTGCATGCGCCACACCCCACGCCGACAGCAGCAGGCCGAGCATCATGAGCGCCTCCTCGCGTGCGGCGAGGAGCGCCCCGGCGAGTCCCGAGGAGCGTCCCTGCTTCGGAGTGCGGAAGAAGGGCTCGTCGCGGGTGAGGAGGCCCTTCACCGCCGCCTTGCCGATGGTGTGGGTGAGCGCCAGCCCGGCGATCGCCGCGGCGAGCGTCTGGCGCACGTTGGCGCCGACGCGCACCTGATACAGGTGCGCCAGCTTCGCGAGCTTGAAGGTGAACAGCGACAGCGGCAGGACCGAATACATCACCAGCGGCGGCTCGATGTGCTTCGGCGCCCACACCATGGCGACCGACCAGCCGAGCGCCGCCAGGTTGAACAGCAGGTTGCAGCCGTCGGCCACCCACGGCAGCCAGCCGGCGATGAAGTGATAGCGCTGCCCCGTGGACAGCGGGCCGCCTTCCATGAACAGCGTGCGCGCGTGTGCCTTGAGGATCTGCATGGCACCGTAGGCCCAGCGGAAGCGCTGCTTCTTGAAATCGATGAAGGTGTCGGGCATCAGGCCGCGGCCGTAGCTCGCGGGTACGAAGGTGGCATCGAAGCCGGCCTCGAAGATGCGCAGGCCGAGCTCCGCATCCTCGGTGATGCACCACTCGGCCCAGCCGCCACAACTCACCAGCTGCGCGCGCCGCACCATGGTCATGGTGCCGTGCTGGATGATGGCGTTGCGCTCGTTGCGCGTGATCATGCCGATGTGGAAGAAGCCGCGGTACTCGGCGTAGCACATGGCCTTGAAGGCGCTCTCGTCCCCGTCGCGGTAGTCCTGCGGCGCCTGCACGACGGCGACGCGCGCATCCTGGAAACCGGGCGTCAGATCGCGCAGCCAGCGCGCATCGACCACGTAGTCGGCGTCGATGACCGCGACGATCTCGGCGTCCGGCGCGGTGCGCGCGAGCGCGTAGTTGAGCGCTCCGGCCTTGAAGCCCGCGAGCGGTGCGACGTGGAAGAAGCGGAAGCGCGCGCCGAGCTGCGCGCAGTGCGCCTCGACCGGCCGCCAGACAGGCTCGTCGCGGGTGTTGTTGTCGATGACCAGCACTTCGAAGTCCGGGTAGTCGAGCCGCGCGAGCGCATCGAGCGTCTCGATGAGCATCGCCGGCGGCTCGTTGTAGGCCGGCACGTGGATCGACACCTTCGGCGCTGGCACGCTGTGGCTGAGCAGCGGTGCGCCGAGCCGCCGCCGGTACTCGACCCAGTGAGCCTCGGCCCACTCGTGCGCCTCGGCCAGCAGCACCAGCATGACCCCCAGCATCCCCAGCAGCAGCAGCACGCCGGCGATGACGCTCGCGACGGTCATGTACTGCTGCGTGAAGTCGTAGATCACCCACACCGCGATGGTGGCGGCGGCGTACACCACGACCGCGAGGAAACTGCGGCCGCGGTTGCGCAGCGCCTCGCTGTTGAGATACAGCAGTCCCAGCACCAGCAGCGCCACCGCGACCGACACCGCGGCGAGAATGTGCCACTCGGGCACGCGCACGATCGGCGCGCTGAAGGCGAACTTCGGCTGCCGGTTCACGTCGTACACCCCCCAGTAGGAGCCGACCGCGCCTTCCAGGTAGGCCTTCCAGGGCTGATCGAAGGCCTCCATCACGTAATAGACGAGCTGCTCCTGTTCGGCGCGACGCAGGAAGCGGCGCAGGAACAGCGCCTCGTTGGAATCGGAGGCGACCGCCGACTCGCGGGTACGGCCGCGGCTCGGCCAGCCGATCTCCGCCACCACGATCGGCTTGTGCGGGAACAGCTGCTGCAGGCGCCTGACCTGCGCCAGCGAGTAGCTGACGGCGGCATCCACCGGCACGCCTTCCCAGTACGGCAACAGGTGCACGCCGATGAAGTCGACGTGCTGCGCCAGCTCCGGGTGCTCGATCCACCCGTGCCAGGTCTCGGCGGTGCCCACCGGTTGCTCGATGGCCGCGCGCGCGCGATCCAGATAGGCCTCGAGCTGCTCGATCGGCAGGTCGCCGCGGAAGAGCACCTCGTTGCCGATGATGACCCGCACCACGTTGATGTGGGTGCTGGCGAGCGCCACGGCGGTGCGCAGCTGCAGCTCGTTGTTGTCGCGGTGAGCGTCGATCCAGGCGCCGAGGGCGACGTTCAGGTCGTGGCGCTCGGCGAGCTCGGGAATGTCGGCGAGGGTCTTCTCGACACTGTAGGTACGCACCGCGTTGACCTTGCCCTCGAGCAGCGCGAGGTCCGAGTCGATCTCCGCATCCGTGGGCATCTGCAGCTGCGTCGGGTCCTCGTCGGCGCGGAACGGCGAAAACGCGAATCCCTGGATGCGCGCCGGCCAGGGGGGCTCGAGCGTCGGGCGGTTGAGCCAGGCCCAGACCGCGAACGTCAGCGTGGCGAACACCGACGCGATCAGCAGACTCGGGAGCATTTTCATGCGCGCTGGAGGCGCCTACCAGCTGCCGGTGTTGGGCATCGACTTCCAGGGCTCCGCAGGGGCCAGTGAGGCACCCTGCTGCAGCAGCTCGATGGAAATGTTGTCCGGCGAGCGCACGAAAGCCATGTGCCCGTCGCGCGGGGGCCGCAGGATGGTCACGCCGTGATCGCGCAGGCGCTGGCAGGTGGCGTAGATGTTCTCAACGGCGTAGGCGAGGTGCCCGAAATTACGCCCGCCGCCGTAGCTCTCCGGGTCCCAGTTGTAGGTGAGCTCCACCTGGGCCGACTCGTCGCCGGGCGCCGCCAGGAACACCAGCGTGTAGCGTCCGGCTGGGTAGTCCTTGCGCGACAGCTCCTGCAGCCCGAGCGCGTCGCGGTAGAACTTCAGTGATGCGTCGATATCGGTGACGCGCACCATGGTGTGCAGGTACTTCATGGCAGTCTCCGGCGCTTCAGAACATCTCCGAGGGGTCCGGAGTCTTGATGTCGACCTTGTGGCGCGAGGGAATGAATTCGCCGGTGATCATCTCCTCATAGCTCTGCCCCGGCCCCACCATCGGGTACACACCGGCGTCCGGGTCGATCATCACTTCCAGGAACGCGGGTCCCTCGAACGCCACGAACTCCGCGATGACGCGCGGCACGTCCTGCTTGCGCTCCAGGCGCACCGCGTGGCGAAAGCCGTCCGCCTGCGCCGCCTTGACGAAGTCCTTCTTGTGCAGCGAGCGGTCGCTCGCCGACAGACGACCCTTGAAGAACAGCTTCTGCCACTGCTTGACCATGCCGTCGCCGAAGTTGTTGAGCACCACCACCTTCAGCGGCAGGTCGTAGGTGGTCACGGTCTCCAGCTCCCCGATGTTCATGCGGATGCTGGAATCCCCGTCGATGTCGATCACCAGGCGCCCGGGCTGAGCGATCTGCGCCCCGATGGCCGCCGGCAGCCCGAAACCCATGGTGCCCATGCTGCCGGAGGTGAGCCACAGCCGCGGTGCGGTGAAATCGCAGTACTGTGCCGCCCACATCTGGTGCTGGCCGACGCCGGTGGTGATGATGGCCTCCCCGCGCGCGTGGCGGTTCAGCTCCTCGATGACGTAGTAGGGCTGGATCAGGGGACTCGCGCGGTCGTAGTTCATGGCGTAGACGCGCTTCAGCTCCGCGACCTCGGCCCGCCAGGGGCTGAAGTCGGCCTGAAACTGCCGCTGCCGCCCGTGCGCGGTCAGTGCCCGCAGCGCCCCCGCGACCAGCCCCACGTAGCTCCAGTGCACGCGCTTGACCTTGTTTACCTCGGCGCGATCGACGTCCAGGTGCGCGATGTGCCGCGCGTTGCGGGCGAACTTCGCGGGCACGCCCGCCACCCGGTCATCGAAGCGCGCGCCGACCGCGATGAGAAAATCGCAATCATCGACGGCGTAGTTGGCGAACGCGGCGCCGTGCATGCCGAGCATGCGCAGGGAGAGCGCGTGCGTCGTGTCGAGCGCACCGATCCCCATGAGCGTGGTCACCACCGGCACGCCGAAGGTGCTGGCGAACTCGGTGAGCGCGCCGGCGGCGTTGCCGTTGATCACGCCGCCGCCGGCGTAGATGAGCGGCCGGCGCGACTCTCCCAGCATGGCGAAGAAGCGCTCGGCCGAGGGCGCCTCGAGCACCGCCTGGCTGAGCTCGTGCATGCGCCGGCGGTAGCCGGGAATCGGCAGCAGGCCCTCGCCGTGGAAAACGCCCTCCCAGTTCTGGACGTCCTTGGGGATATCCACGACCACCGGCCCGGGCCGGCCCGTGCGGGCGATCTCGAACGCCGTGCGCACCGTGGCCTCGAGCTTGACTGGGTCGGTGACCAGGAAAATATGCTTCGCGACCGCTCCCATCATCGAGGGGACCGGCGCCTCCTGAAACGCGTCGGTACCGATGGAGGGAGTGGCGACTTGCCCACAAATCACGACAATCGGTATCGAGTCCGCCATACAATCGCGCACTGGCGTAACAGTGTTCGTCGCACCCGGGCCCGAGGTGACCAGACACACTCCCACCCGGCCCGAGGCGCGGGCGTAGCCGGCCGCCATGAAACCCGCCCCCTGCTCGTTGGCCGGGACGATGAGCGGGATCTGCGGCTCGCCGAGGCGTGCGCACTGCTGGTTGTAGAGAAACACGGCGTCGTAGGTGGGCAGGATCGCCCCGCCGCTGTAGCCGAATATGGCCGTGACGCCCTCGTCCGCGAGCACCTGCATGATCATGCGGGCGCCGCTCATTCTCTGGCCGGCCAGCGGATTTCCCAGCGGGCGTGGCTGGATCACCGTGTCGCTCATGGACGCGCTCTTTGGAACCCGTGCTGCAGGGGACGTGGGAGGTAACAAATCAGCGTAACAGCTTGCTTCCGTGGTGCAAACTCGCGCCGATCCTTTATTCTGGCGCATGCGCCACATCATCGCGATCCTGCTGCAAAACGAAGCCGGCGCCCTCACGCGCGTCGCCGGGCTGTTCTCCACGCGCGGCTACAACATCGAATCGCTGTCGGTGGCGCCGACCGACGACCCCACGGTATCGCGCCTGACGCTGGTCACCACGGGGTCCGATCAGGTCATCCAGCAGATCGCCAGCCAGCTCAACAAGCTGGTGGACGTCGTGAACGTGCTCGATATGACGCGCGGGGAGCATCTGGAGCGCGAGCTGGTGCTGCTCAAACTGAGGCTCGAGCCCGCCCACACCGATGCGGTGCGCGGGCAGGTGGTGCGCAGCGGCGGTCGGGTGCTGGATCCTGCGGTGGAGGGTTTCATCGTCGAGCTGACGGCGAGCGAGGCGGAGGTCAACAGCTTCGTCGCGGAGCTCGGCCGCCGCGCCGAGCTGCTGGAGGTGGTGCGCAGCGGCGCGCTCGGCATCAGCCGCAGCGCCCGGCCGCTGCGGGCGCGGCCGGCGCCGGCGGGCGCCTAGGGCACCAGCACCGTCGAGCCGGTGGTGCGGCGGCCTTCCAGATCGCGATGCGCCTCGGCGGCCTGCGCCAGCGGATATCTCTGGCCGATGAGCACGCGCACCTTGCGCGCGCGCACCGCCGCGAACAGCTCGCGCGCCCCCGCCGCCAGCTCTTCGCGCGAGGCGATGTAATTGAAAAGCGTGGGACGCGTCAGAAACAGCGAGCCGCGCTTGGTGAGCTCGAGCGGGCTGATGGCCGGGGGCGGGCCGGAGGCGTTGCCGAAGGTGACCATCATCCCAAAGCGCCGCAGGCAGTCGAGCGAGTCCATGAAGGTGTCCTTGCCGACGGCGTCGTAGACCACCGACACGCCCGCGCCGCGGGTCAGGGCCTTGACGCCCGCCACGAGCTCATCGCGCCCGGAGATCAGCACGTGCCGGCAGCCGTGCTTTTTGGCGAGCTCGGCTTTCGCATCGCTGCCGACCACACCGATGACCTTCGCACCCAGCGCGCGCGCCCACTGGCACAGAATGAGCCCGACGCCACCGGCCGCGGCGTGCACCAGGATGGTGTCGCCGCGCGCGACCTTGTAGGTGCGCCGGATGAGAAAGTGCGCCGTCAGCCCCTTCAGCATCAGCGCGGCGGCCTCTTCGTCGGAGATGCCGCGCGGCACCTTCACCACCCGCTCCGCGGGCACATTGCGCAGCTCGCTGTAGGCTCCGGGGAGCGAGTGCACGTAAGCGACCCGCTCACCGACGCGCAGGCCCCGCACCCCGCGCCCCAGCGCCGTGATGACCCCCGCCGCCTCGCGCCCGAGGCCGCTGGGCAGGCTCACCGGGTAAAGCCCGGTGCGGTCATACACGTCGACGTAGTTGACGCCGATCGCTCTGTGGCGCACCTGCACTTCGTGAGGGGCGGGTTTGCCGGGCTCGAGCTCCTCGCAACGCAGGACTTCGGGTCCGCCGTGCGCGTGGAAGCGGATCGTCGTGGGCATGGGGGTGAAGCATAGCCCGCGCGCGGCGCGAGCCCCAAGCCTGTGGCATGCGCTTGGCAGCGCGTCCCTGCGGCAAAAGGAGGCGAATCGGTGAGTTTCAGCCTCGCCGGCAGCAACGTACGGCAGATGTACGCGGCGATGCTGGGCCAGACGGCCGTGCTGCTCGGAATCGCTTACTTCTTCGTCGCGCACCTGCCGCGCTGAAGCCGCTACAAGGCCGCGTCGTCGGTCTCGCCGGTGCGGATGCGGATCACGCGCTCGATGTCCGTGATGAAGATCTTGCCGTCGCCCACCTTGCCGGTCTTGGCGGCCTTGATGATCGCCTCGATGACCTGGTCGACCAGATCGCCGCGTACCGCGACCTCGATGCGGGTCTTGGGAACGAAGTCGACCACGTACTCGGCGCCGCGATACAACTCGGTGTGTCCCCGCTGCCGGCCGAAGCCCTTCACTTCCGTGACCGTCATGCCCGACACGCCTATATCGGACAGCGCGGCGCGCACGTCGTCGAGCTTGAAAGGCTTGATGATCGCTGTGACCAGTTTCATGAGAGAGACTCTCCGTGGCGCGGGTGTGCGGCGCGAGGGGATATTGCAGCTTTCATGCCATGCGCCGGAATGAAACTAAACCGCGGAAGTTGCGCTTCGCGCCGGGGCGCCGGCGCGGCGCATTGCACCGCACTGGAGCGCGCAAATTGTCGGGCCGCCCGGCTGTGGTGCGGCCGGGCGATCAGGGCATGGGCTATTCTTCGGGCGCATGTACGAACACATCGTGATCGCGGGAGCCGGCCAGGCCGCCGTGCAGGCCGTGGATACACTACGCCGCAGGGGCTTTACGGGGAAGCTCAGCATGGTGGGCGATGAGCCGTGGCTGCCTTACCAGCGGCCGCCGCTGTCGAAGAAGTACCTGGCCGGCGCGCTCGAGCGCGAGCGGCTGATCATCCGTCCGGCGCAATTCTTCGCCGCGCACCAGGTGGACACGCAGCTCGGGCGGCGGGTGAGCGAGATCCTGCGGCGCGAGCAGCGCGTGCGGCTCGACGACAACACGCTGTTGGCGTACGACGCGCTGCTGCTGGCGACCGGCAGCCGGCCGCGCAGCCTCGCCGCGCCCGGCACCGAGCTGGCCGGGGTGCATGTCCTGCGCACCCTTGCCGATGCGGACCGCATCCGCGCCGAGTGCGCCCCGGGAGGGCGCATGGTGATCATCGGTGGCGGCTACATCGGGCTGGAGGTCGCCGCCACCGCACGCGGGCTCGGGCTGGAGGTGACGGTACTGGAAATGGCGCAGCGGGTCATGAGCCGCGTGACCTGCGCACAGGTGTCGGCGTTCTACGAGAGCGAGCACGCGCGCCAGGGGGTGCGCATCCTGTGCAACGCCCGCGTCCGCGCGCTCGCCGCCGACCCACGTAGCGGGCGCGTGCGCGCGGTGCTCACCGAGGAGGGGGGCGAGCATCCGGCCGACATCGTCATCGTCGCGGTCGGAGTGGCGCCGGCGGACGAGCTCGCCAGGGCCGCAGGAATCGAATGCGAGAACGGCATCGTGACGGACGTGCACTGCCGCACCTCGGAAGAGGCGATCTACGCTGCGGGGGACTGCGCGAGCCACCTCAACCGCCAGTACGGGCGGCACCTGCGCCTGGAATCCGTCGACAACGCCTTCGAGCAGGGCAGCACCGTCGCGCTCAACCTGCTCGGCACGCCGACTCCGCACGACAAGGTGCCGTGGTTCTGGTCGGACCAGTTCGATCTCAAGCTCGTCATCGTCGGCGTCTCCCACGGCTACGACACCGTGATCCTGCGCGGCGCGCCGGCCTCGCGCAGCTTCAGCGCCTGCTACCTGCGCGGCGGCGAGCTCATCGCCATCGACACCGTCAACCAGCCCAAGGACCAGATGGCCGCGCGCAAGCTCATCGCCGCGCACGTCCGGCCCAACCCCGACAAGCTCGGCGACCCGGCGATCGCCCTGAAGGATGCGCTCTGAGCGAAGCGATGTCCGGACGGGAAGTCAGAACGCCCAGGTGACCCCGAGCGATAGCAGACGCGGGTTGCCGCCGGCCGCATTGAAGCCCTCGTACTCACCGCGCACGGCGAAGGCGCCCAGCTTGCACTGCACGCCGGCGCCTGCGGCAAAGCTGGTGTTCGTGCGGCTGATGGGCAGAAACAGCGGAGCCAACAGGCAGGAGGGACAGACAAGGTCGAGGCCAGCCTTGCTCTGCAGCCGCGCGACACCGCCTTTGACAAAGACCTCCACCACCGGCAGCGGAAGGTAGAACATCCCGAATGCCGTCGCGCCCTTCATGGCGACGTTCGGTACATAACTGCCGCCGAGGCGACTGGGATGACCGAAGTCGACATACGCGAGCTCCGCACCTGCGACTGGGATCGGACGCACACCCAGAATGACCTCGTACGCTGCATGGTCTTCCCTGAACTGACTGGCGTCCGGGAGGGTTGCCTCGACGCGCGCCTGACCGAAGGCACCCCCCAGGTAGAGCCCGAGGGGGGTAGCGGCCTGCGCTGCGGGCGCCGCAAGCCACAGGACGAAGGCGGCGACACCGGCCGCCCAGCCGGATCGCCGCGTGCGACCGACCATGTTGTCGTGCATCAGGGCACTCCACTTGCCCGCCGTCGGCACGGCCGGAAACACACAACGCACGCGAGCGCGGTGCGTTGACCCGCGCCCTCAGCGCAGCACGATCAGCAGATCCTTGGCCTCCACCGCCTGCCCGGGCCGGGCGAGCACCTCGGCGACCTGGCCGTCGCTCTCGGCGCGCACCGCAGTCTCCATTTTCATCGCTTCGAGCGTCAGCAGCAGATCCCCGCGCGCAACGCTCGCGCCCGCGGCCGCCGTGACGGTGACCACCACCCCGGGCATGGGCGCCCCCACGTGCCGCACGTTGCCGGGCTCGACCTTGCGCGGCGCGGGCCGGCGCGCGACCTGGCTGCGATCGGGCACGCGCACCGAGCGCGGCTGCCCGTTCAGCTCGAAGAACACCGTGCGCGTGCCGTCCTCGTGCGGCTCGCTGCACGCGATGTAACGCACGATGAGGGTCTTGCCGCGCTCGAGATCGACGCTGATCTCCTGCCCGGGCTCCATGCCGTAGAAGAACACCGGCGTCGGCAGGATCCCCGCGTCCCCGTACAGCCCCCGCTCCTGCGCGTACTCCAGCCACACGCGCGGGTACATCAGATAGGAGGCGAGATCCTCGTCCGTGACCGGGCGTGGCAGGCGCTCCTGAATGCGGGCGCGTTCGGCGGCGAGGTCCACCGGCGGCAGCGTCGCGCCGGGGCGTGCGGTGAGCGGCGCCGTGCCCTTGAGCACCTTGCGCTGCAACGCCGGCGGAAAGCCCCCGTGGGGCTGGCCGAGCGCGCCGCGGAAGAATTCCACCACCGACTCGGGGAACGCCACTTGCGTGTCCGGATCGAGCACCTGCTCGCGGCTGATGCCGCTCGTCACCATGAGCAGCGCCAGGTCGCCGACCACCTTGGAAGTCGGGGTGACCTTCACGATATCGCCCAGCAGGGCGTTGACGTCCGCGTAGGCCGCCGCCACCTCCGGCCAGCGCGCATCGTCGATGCCGAGCGCGCGCGCCTGGGCCCGCAGGTTGGTGTACTGCCCGCCCGGCATGCCGTGCACGTACACCTCGGAGGCGCCGGCGCGCATGTCGCTCTCGAACGCGCTGTACTGCCGCCGCACCTGCTCCCAGTATGAGGAGATCATCCGCAGCCGCTGCGGATCGACGAGCGGATCGCGCGGCCCGTGGCGCAGGGCCTCGATGAGCGAGCCGAGGTTGGGCTGCGAGGTCAATCCGCTCATGGCGTCGATGGCCCCGTCGACGGCATCCGCCCCCGCGTCGATCGCCGCGAGCACACTGGCGGCGGCGATGCCGCTGGTGTCGTGCGTGTGGAAGTGCACCGGCAGCCCGACCTCCTCCTTCAGGGCCTTGACCAGCGCGTACGCAGCGCGCGGCCGCACCAGGCCCGCCATGTCCTTGATGCCGAGCACATGGGTGCCGGCGGCCTTGAGCTCGCGCGCCAGCTCGAGGTAGTAATCGAGCGTGTACTTCTTCTCGCGCGGATCGCTCAGGTTGCCGCTGTAGCAGATCGAGGCCTCGCAGAGCTTCCCGGCCTCGAGCACCGCATCGATCGCCACGCGCATGTTCTCGACCCAGTTGAGCGAGTCGAAGATGCGGAACACGTCGATGCCGCGCTGCGCGGCGCGCGCCACGAAGAAGCGCACGACGTTGTCGGGATAGTTCGCATAGCCCACCGCGTTGGCCGAGCGCAGCAGCATCTGCAGCAGCAGGTTCGGCAGCCGCTCGCGCAGCAGCGTGAGGCGCTGCCAGGGATCCTCGCGCAGGAAACGCAGCGCGACGTCGAACGTCGCCCCACCCCAGCACTCCACCGAGAACAACTCGGGCAGGAGGCTCGCGTAGTACGGCGCGATCGCCGTCATGTCGAGGGTGCGCAACCGCGTCGCCAGCAGCGACTGGTGCGCATCGCGCATGGTGGTGTCGGTGAGCAGCACGCGCTGCTCGGCGAGCATCCAGGCGGCAAAACGCTCCGGCCCGAGCTCATCGAGCCTTTGCTTCGTGCCCGGCGCGGGCGCGGGCAGCGGGCCCGGCGGCAGCCTTGCGGCGGTGAGCGGCCGCGGGCGCGCGCGAGCGCGGGTCTCGTCGTTGCCGTTGACGATGAGGGTGCCGAGGTAGCTGAGCAGGCGCGTGGCGCGATCGCGCTTGCGCGGCCCGTGGAACAGCTCCGGGGTGTCGTCGATGAAGCGCGTGGTGTACTCGCCGCGCGCGAAGCGCGCATGCGTGATGAGCTGGTCGAGGAAGCGCAGGTTGGTGACCACGCCGCGCACGCGAAACTCCGCCAACGCCCGGTGCATGCGTGCGATGGTCTCCTCGGGCGTCGGCGACCAGGCGGTCACCTTGACCAGCAGCGAATCGTAGGAGCGCGTGATGATCGCGCCGCTGTAGGCGGTGCCGGCATCGAGCCGGATGCCGAAGCCGGCCGGGCTGCGGTAGGCGGTGATCTTGCCGTAGTCGGGGACGAAGTCGTTTTCCGGATCCTCGGTGGTGATGCGGCACTGCAGGGCGTGGGCGCCGATGCGGATGTCGGGCTGAGCCGGCACGCCGCTTGCGGACTCACCGATGCGCTCGCCGTCGGCGATGCGGATCTGCGCCTTCACCAGGTCGATGCCGGTCGCGCACTCGGTGACCGTGTGCTCGACCTGGATGCGTGGATTCACTTCGATGAAATAGCAGCGGCCGCTGTCGGCATCCTGCAGGAACTCGACCGTGCCGGCGTTGCGATAGTGCGCGGCGCGGCCGATGGCGAGCGCCGCGGCGCTCAGCTCCTCGCGCTGCGCGGGTGTGAGGAACACCGCCGGCGCGCGCTCCACCACCTTCTGGTTGCGCCGCTGCACCGTGCAGTCGCGCTCGAACAGGTGCACCAGAGTGCCGTGATGGTCGCCGAGCAGCTGCACCTCCACGTGCCGCGCGCGCTCGAGCAGCTTCTCCAGGTAGACCTCGTCGTTGCCGAATGCGGCCAGGGCTTCGCGCCGCGCGAGCGGCAGCAGCTCCTGAAGCTGCGCCTCGCTCGTCACCACGCGCACGCCGCGCCCGCCGCCTCCCCAGCTGGCTTTGAGCATCAGCGGGTAGCCGATGGCGCGCGCCAGCTGCGCGCTCTCCCCGAGGCTCGCCGGCAGCGGGCCCGTGGCCGGCATCACCGGCACACCCGCCGAGGCGGCCAGCTCGCGCGCCCTGACCTTGTTGCCGAGCAGCCGCAGGGTCTCGGTCTGCGGGCCGATGAACACGATGCCCGCCGCGCGTGTCGCGCACGCGAATTCGGGGTTCTCGGACAGGAAACCGTAGCCGGGATGAATCGCATCCACCCGCGCCTCGCGCGCGACGGCGAGGATGCCGGCGATGTCGAGGTAGGCCTCGACCGGCCCGCGCCCGGCGCCGATGAGGTACGCCTCGTCCGCCTTGGTCCGGTGCAGCGAGAAGCGGTCCTCCTGCGAATAGATCGCCACCGTTCGCAGGCCGAGCTCGCTCGCCGCCCGCATGACGCGGATGGCGATCTCGCCGCGGTTGGCGACCAGGAGGCTGCTGAGCCGCTGCGAGGTGGCCGGATTCACTCTATGATTCGCCCGTCCGGAGTTGGGGAGACCCGTGGGGCACGCGCGCGTGCCGCGGGAGGCGGCATCGATCATAGCCGCAGAGGGGAAACGATGTCGCGCCCGAGACTGCTCGCGCTCCTGTGTTTGGCCGTGGCGATCGGGCCGGCTCGCGCCAGCGAGCCGCGGCCGCTGGCGATCGCCATCCACGGCGGCGCGGGTGTGATCGACCCGGCGAAGATGACCCCGGCGCACGCGGCTTCCTACCGCGCGGGGCTGGCGGCGGCGCTCGATGCGGGCTACGCGATCCTCGAGCGCGGCGGCTCGAGCCTGGATGCGGTGACGGCCGCGGTGCGCACCATGGAGGACGACCCGCAGTTCAACGCCGGCCGCGGCGCGGTCCTGAACCACGACGGCGATGCGGAGCTCGACGCCGCCATCATGGACGGACACGGGCCGCGCGCCGGGGCGGTGGCGGGCGTGCGCCACGTCAGGAACCCCATCGAGCTCGCGCGCCGGGTGATGGAGAAGAGCCCGCACGTGCTGCTGGTGGCCGAGGGCGCGGAGGAGTTCGCGCTCGAGCAGGGCGTGGTGCTCGTGCCGCGCGAGTATTTCCGCACCGCGGCGCGCGTACGCGAGCTGGAGGAGGCGCGGCGTCAGGCCGGCGAGCTCAAGGCGGCCGCGCCCGGGCCCAGCGGCACCGTGGGGGCGGTGGCCCTCGACCGCGCGGGCCATCTCGCCGCCGCCACCTCCACCGGGGGGCTCACCGACAAGCACCGCGGGCGGGTCGGCGACTCGCCCATCGTCGGTGCGGGCACCTACGCCGACGATGACTCCTGCGCGGTCTCCGGCACCGGACAGGGCGAGTTCTTCATCCGTCAGGTGGTCGCCTACGACATCTGCGCGCTGGTGAAATACCGGCACCTGACGCTCGCGCAGGCGGTGCGCGAGCTCATCCACGAGAAGCTGCGCCGCAGCGGCGGCGAGGGGGGCGTGATCGCCGTGGACCGATACGGGAACATCGCCATGGATTTCAACAGCGTCGGCATGTTCCGCGGCGCGCGCGACTCGCGCGGCCGGCGCGACATCGCCATGTATCGTGATGCGCAGTAAGAGCGCGCAGGAGCCGCACAGGTACGCGATCGCCATCCACGGCGGCGCGGGAGCGGTGCCGCGTGCGATGCTGTCGAAGCTGCGCGAGCAGCGCTACCGCGCGGGCCTGGAGGCGGCGCTCGACGGCGGCTTTGCGCTGCTCGAGCGCGGCGGCAGCGCTCTGGATGCCGTCACCGGCGCGGTGCGCGTGCTCGAGGACGACCCCTGCTTCAACGCCGGGCACGGTGCCGCCCTCACCCGCGACGGCGCGGCCGAGCTCGACGCCGCGATCATGGACGGCCGGCAGCTGCGCGCCGGCGCGGTCGCCTCCGTGCGGCACGTGCGAAATCCGATCGAGCTCGCGCGCCGGGTGATGGAGAAGTCGCGGCACGTGCTCCTGGTGGGCTCGGGCGCCGAGGAGTTCGCACTGGAGGAGAGTCTCGTGCTGGTGCCCAACCTCTACTTCCGCACCGCGGAGCGCCAGGAACAGCTCGGGTCCGAGCAGCGCGGCGAGCGCGTCTCGGACCTGGTCCCCGCCGCGCAGGGCACGGTGGGGGCGGTGGCGCTCGACGGCGACGGGAATCTCGCCGCCGCCACCTCCACCGGCGGGATGACCAACAAGCGCCCGGGGCGCGTCGGGGACTCCCCGATCATCGGCGCCGGCACCTACGCCAAGAACGGCGTGTGCGCGGTCTCGGCGACCGGGCACGGCGAGTATTTCATCCGCGCGGTGGCCGCCCATCACGTGTGCGCCGCGGTCGAGTACCGGGCCTTGAGCCTCGAGCAGGCGGTGCGCGAGATGCTGCACGGGATACTCCCCGCGCTCGGCGGGGACGGCGGCCTCATCGCGGTCGGTGGCGACGGGCAGATCGTCATGGACTTCAGCACCGAAGGCATGTTCCGCGGCGCGCGCGACTCGGCCGGCCGGCGCGAGATCGCGATCTACTGACCGGGCCTTTTTCTCGGTGGAGATCCTCACGCCAGCGCATCGGCGGTCGACACGATGCGCGCGAAGCGCCCGTCGAGCACCAGCTCGGTGCGCTCGAGGATTTCCTGCGCCGACACCTCGCGCCCGGAGCGCGATAAGCGGCCACATCTTGTGGCATCAGGGACGACGCTGCCAGCGGTGCGACAGACGCATACCGGGCAAAAACGGACACGAGCCTCAGGCGTCTACCCCGGGGCGGGGACTTGGGCCTACACTAGCCCACGAAGCGCGTCGCTTCGCGAAAACAACGATTCCTTGGGAGGAGTGCATGCTGCCGCACCAGAGGCTAAAGAGCGTCGTTCTGCCATGGCTCGCGCTGTCGAGCCTGGGCGCCACACTCACCGCGTGGGCCGCCGATCAGCCGCCACCGCAGATTCCAACCTGCGACAAGAGGATCGGCACGCTCGCGGTCACCGAGCCGGAGAACAAGTGGTGGCTCGCGTACAACCTCGAGTCCCCCGAAGCGCTCATCAAGGTGTTCGTGTCCCAGTCCAAATGCTTCACGCTGCTCGATCGCGGCAAGGGCCTCGCGGCTGCGCAGCAGGAGCGGGCGCTGGCCGGCAGCGGCGAGATGCGCGGCGGCTCCAACGTCGGCAAGGGGCAGATGAAGGCGGCCGACTACGTGCTGGTGCCGGATGTGGTCACCAAGAACAGCAACTCCGGCGGCCGCAACCTCGGCGGGCTGGTCGGGGGGCTGCTCGGCGGGGTGGCGGGCGCCGTGGTCGGCGGCATCAGTCTCAAGAGCAAGACCGCGGATGTCGTGCTGACCTTGACCGACGTGCGCTCCACCGAGCAGCTCGCCATGCAGCAGGGACATTCGAAGAAGACCGACCTCGGCTGGGGCGCCGGCGGCGGCGCCTTCTTCGGCGGCTTCGCGGCGGCCGGCGCGAGCAGTTACGCGAACACCGAGATCGGCCAGGTCGTCACCATGGCCTACCTCGACGCGTTCACCAAGCTCGTCAATGAAGTCAAGGGCATGACTCTGAACGCCAAGGCCGACAACGCCACGCAGTCGGTGACCATGGCCAAGCCGGGCAAGATGTACGAAGCGGCCAATATCAAGTCGAAGAAGGTGCGCGATCTCGACCCGGGGATGACGCTCTATCCGAGCGGCGAGAAGGACGGCCTGTGGTGGAAGGTGAGTGACGAGCTCGGCAACGAGGGCTGGGTGCCCTCCACGCTGTTCCAGCTCGCGAAATAGGCCGCGCCGGGTGCGCGGCTCACGGCGCGAGCGCGCCGGCATCGGAGCGCTCGGGCAGCGAGGCGCGGGCGTCCGCCGCGAGCAGCGTGAGCCCGTGCAAGCGCGCGCGCTCGAGCACCGGCGCCTCGCCGGAGGCCGCCGCCAGCAGCAGCTCGCGCCACACCTGCACACGCGCCGGCCAGCGCGGCCGCAGCCAGTGCGGGTGAGTCTGCGCCAGTGAATGGACCTGGCGCAGGCTGAGGTGAGCGATGAGCGCGGCGCACGGCGCGCTCATACCGAGCAGCAGCCGCGCCGCGGCGCCCTGCGCACGCGCCAGGTGCCAGGCGTAGGTGAACACCAGCCTCGCAACCTCGTTCGCCCCGGCCACGGTAAAGAATGTGCTGTAGGCGGCCTCCCCGGCATCGCCCACGCCCAGCGGCGCCGGCTGCCGCCAGCGCTGCGGGTCGGCGAAGCCCGCGTCCACCAGCAGGTAGGGACAGGCGGCGGCGCGCCGCCGCGCCGCGGCATCCAGCAGGCGCCACAGCTCCCCGACCTGCCGCAACAGCAGGCTCGGCTGGGCGCAGCGCACCGCGGCCTGCTCCGCGAACAATCCCAGGCACAGCTCGTTGAGCTCGACCAGCGACTCGAGCGTCTCGGGGTGCAGCCAGCGCTCCGCCAGACCCCAGCCTTCGCCGCAGGTCCCGTCGTGCGTCTCGCACTGCAACAGCATGGCGCGCCCCCTCAGTCACGAGGCGCTATCGTAACGGAGCCGGGCCGCGAAGCCATCCGTGGAATTTGGTATTTTTTTACCAAATTTGCGGGTTGAGTTTTGCCGCATCTTTCCCACAATGTAGCGACCCCTTAGGCCGCCGGACGACTCCCATGCGCATCTGCGACGATCGCTACCGGCGCGAGCGAGCGCGCATGGAGCTGGCGCTGCGCTTCCTGCGGCACGAGGCGCGCACCCAGACCATCCGCGCCTGGACCGGCCTGTCGGACGACCGCATCCGCAAGCTGTACCGTTCCTACATGAGCCAGGCGCGCCGCTACCTGCCGCGTCATCGCGGCAAGTCCCCGCACCAGGTCGCCTATTTCACCCGCTCGCTGCGCCTGCAGCAGGAGACCGCGGTGCTGGCGAGCGTGCTGTCGCTGCTGGGCGTCGTGCCGACGGCGCCTGCCGCGGGAACGCCCGCCGCACTGCCGGGGCTCACGCGCGGGGAGCTGTTATGCCAGGCGTTCGAGGCCTACCGGCTGCTGCTGCCCGCGGCGCAGATCTCCTTCGAGCACACCGTGTTTCTCGCCACCGCACTCGCGCGCGGCGACCAGCTGCGCTTCGGTTGCTGCAGCGACTGCGGGGGCCTGCTGGTGACCGAGCGTTTTCCGCTGCGCGAGCGGCGCTGCCATCATTGCGCGAGCCCGATGCACTCCTGCTGAAGCACCCGGGAAAAACGCGCCTGCCTCGACGCATGAGCGCGCGCCGTCCGGCAGGACGCGCAATTTCCCGCACGTCCCGGATAGAATCCGCCGCCACTGCCCATGCGGCGAGCTTCGTTCATGGATCACGATCGCGCCAACTTCTTCTCCGGTCCCTATCTCGAGCGGCGCGCGGAGGCGCGCGAGGACCCGGACTGGATCGCATCCGCGCGCGCCGATCCGGCGACCCTCTACCTGGTCGGCCACGGCACCGCGCACCTGCTGCATGCGGACAGCCCGCCGCGCATCGCCTTCCTCGCGCACGGCGCGCCGCTGGTGCGCGCCGCGGACGAGGCGAGCCTGGTGCTGCTGGGGTGGTTTCGCGGCATGCGCTGCGTGCTGCTCGATCTGCCTCCCGGACAGGCGGTCGGTGCGCCGGCGGGCACGGCGTTCGAAGAGCTGCGGCCGCTCGCGCCGCTGCTGGCCGCGGACGAAGCGGGCCTGCTCGCCTATGCGCGAGCCATGGCGATCTGGCGCGCGCGTCACCGCCACTGCGGAGTGTGCGGCGCAGGCACGATCGCGACCCGCGCCGGCCACATTCTGGTGTGCTCGAATGCGGCGTGCGCGCAGGAGCTGTTTCCGCGCATCGATCCGGCCATCATCGTGCTGGTGAGCGACGGCGAGCGGGCGCTGCTCGGACGCCAGTCGAGCTGGCCGCCGCGGCGCTACTCCACCATCGCCGGTTTCGTCGAGCCCGGCGAGAGCCTGGAGGACGCGGTCGAGCGCGAGGTGGCGGAGGAGACCGGCGTCGTCGTGACCGGCCTGCGCTACGACTCCTCGCAGCCGTGGCCGTTTCCCTCCTCGCTGATGATCGGCTTTCAGGCCTCGGCGGCCGCCGGCAGCAGCGTACGCGTGAGCGGCGAGCTGGAGGACGCGCGCTGGTTCACGCGCGCGCAGATCGATGCGGGCGAGGCGCTGGCGCCGCCCTCGCAGTCCATTTCCTGGCGCCTGATCGAGACCTGGCTGAAGGGACGCGGCTAGCCATGTGCCTGCTGGTGCTCGCATGGCAGGCCCATCCCCGCTACCGCCTGGTGGTGGCCGCCAACCGTGACGAGTATCACGAGCGCCCGGCCGCGGCGCTGGCGAAGTGGCCGCCGCCGGCGGCTCTGATCGCCGGACGCGACCTGCGTGCGCAGGGCGCCTGGCTCGCCGTGGACCGTGAGCGGCGCTTCGGCGTGGTCACCAACTTTCGCGAGCTGCAGCCACCGCGGCCCGGGGCGCCGTCGCGCGGGGAGCTGATCCCGCGCTACCTGAATGCGCCGGCGCTTGCGGTGAGCGCGCAGCAGTTCTTCGCCGCCCTCGAAGGTGAGGCGCAGCGCTACTCCGGATTCAACCTGCTGCTCACCGACCGTGATTCGCTCTGGTACGGCTCAAACCGCGCCAGCCCGTTCGCGCGAGCGCTCACCCCCGGCATCTACGGTCTGTCGAACGAGCTTCTCGACACACCGTGGCCGAAACTGCAGCGGGTGCGGCGCGGCTTCGAGGCGTGGCTCACCCGGCCGCAGTCCGGATCGCCCGCCGCGCTGTTCGAGCTCCTCAAGGACCGCACGCAGGCGGCGGAGGACGGCGCGCTGCCGCGCAGCGGCAGCGGGCTGCCGCCGGAGTGGGACCGGATCCTGTCCGCGCCGTTCGTGCTGCACCCCAAGTACGGCACCCGCTGCTCGAGCGTCGTGCTGCTCGAGCCCGGCGGCCGGCTGTACTTCGCCGAGCGGCGCTTCGACCCGCGCGGCGAACCGGCCGGCGAAACTGAATTCGAGCTGAACCCCGGGCAGTGGCCGTGAGGCACGGAACCCGCGCCGCAGGCGCGCGCTCTCACTACCAGCGGCGAGCGGCAGCGCTCGCGAGGCTCTAGAATTCCGTTGAGATGACGCAGCGCAATCCCCTGCCGCAGGCTCGTCGACGGCACAGGCGGGCCCCGGCGGTTGCCCTGTGTCTGCTCGCCTGCCCGCTCGCGCACGCCGCCGGGGTGAAAGTGGAGATCCGCGGCGTCGACGAGGAGCTGCGCGCCAACGTGCTCGTCTACCTGAGTTTCGAGCGCTACAAGAAGGGCGGCGCGGACCTCAACGCCGACACGATCGAGCGGCTGCACAACCGCGTAGAGCGCGAGGTGCAGTCGGCCCTCCGACCCTTCGGCTACTACGAGCCGCAGGTCGACTCCAGCGTCAGCGACCTGGGCCACGGCGACTGGCGCGTCATCATCAACATCAACCCGGGCAAGCCGGTGCTGGTCGCGCACATCGACGTGCGCGTCGACGGCTCGGGGGAAAACGATCCGCTGTTCCAGCGTATCCTGCGGCACCTGCCGCTGCACGATGGCGAGCGCCTCGAGCACGCCGCCTACGAGAGCATCAAGACCGACCTGCAGCGCACCGCGGCCACCTACGGCTACCTCGACGCGCGCCTCATCCGCAACGAGCTGGTCGTCGACCCGCCCAACCGCAAGGCGAACATCGCGCTCGAGCTCGATACCGGTGAGCGCTATCACTTCGGCGCCACCAGCATAAGCCAGGGCGTGGTCCGCGAGGCGCTGGTACGCCGTTACCTGCGCTACCAGGAGGGCGACCCCTTCGATCTCACGCAGGTGCTGCGCACCCAGTTCGCCCTCGACGACTCGCAGTACTTCTCCAACCTCGAGGTGCTGCCCGGGGATCCCGATCGCAGCACGCACATCGTGCCGGTGAGCATCCACGCCGACCCGAGCCGGCGACACCGCTACTCCTTCGGCGCCGGCTATGCCACCGACACCGGCCCGCGCGGCACGTTCGGCTTCGAGGACCGGCGCATCAACTCGCTCGGCCACAGCTTCAGCGTCGAGGTGCAGGCGGCGCAGGTGACGCGCTACAGCCTGCAGAGCCGCTACAACGTGCCGATCGGCGACCCGGCGGTGGAGAAACTGACCCTGGCGGGCACGGTCGAGCAGCGCCAGCTCGCGGATGTGACCACGCACACGCTGTCGGTGGGTCCGAGCGTCACCGAGGTCAGGGGCGGCTGGCAGCACGTGTGGCTGGTGACCGCAACGCGTACCACCAGCGACCTGCCGCTCGGAGCGCAGTTGTTCCCCGGTGCGCACACCGACCACCTGCTGGTGCCCGGAATCGACCTCGCTTCGGTCCCCAAGGGGTATCTGGGCGAGGCGCTGTTCGAGCATCCGTTCTTCGCCGAGCTGCGCGGCTCGCACAGCTCGCTCGGCTCCGATTCCAACTTCATCCAGCTGCACCTGCAGGCCGAGCGGGTGTTCCGGCTCGGCAGGAAATGGCACCTGCTGCTGCGCGATGAGGTGGGCGCGAGCCTGGTGTCGCGCTTCAGCCAGCTGCCGACCGTGTTCCGCTTCTTCGCCGGCGGCGACAACAGCGTGCGCGGCTTCGCCTACAATGATCTGTCGCCGACCGAGGCGGTGTGCACCCAGGATCCGGCCACCCAGCAGTTCCTGCGCAACCCCGACGGCAGCTGCCAGCGGATCGACCAGTACATCAAGGTCGGCGGCAAGGACGTGATCACCGGCACCGTGGAGGTGATCCGCGATCTGCCGAACAATTTCGGGATCGCCGCCTTCTTCGACTATGGCAACGCCTTCAACAGCTTCGCACAGCTCGCCCGCCAGTGTTCGCCGGCAGCCGCGCAGCAGCAGGAGTGTACCTCGCTGCAGTACTCGGTCGGCGTCGGCCTGCGGGTGCGCCTGCCGGTCATGACGCTCGGGGTGGACATCGCCGAGCCCCTGACGAGCAGCCTGCGCTGGGACGCCACCGCGCAAGTGTTCAGGTCCGTGCACCCCGGCCCGCGCCTGCACGTCAACTTCTCGCCGAAGCTGTAGCGATGCTCAGCCTGCGCCGCCTGTTGCTGGTCCTCGCCTGCGCGGCAGTCGTCCTGGCCATCGTGGCGCCGGCGGCACTCATCTGGTCGGCGCTCTACACCAGCAGCGGGCTGCAGTTCGTCATCGGGCACATCCCGCACCGCATGGGCGGCGTGCAGCTCGACATCGTCGGCGTCAGCGGCACGGTGGCCGAGGGCCTGCGCGTCGAGCGCGTCGAGATCGATCACGATCTGGTGCACCTGAAGTTCGAAGGCATCGAGGGCCAGGTGGCGCTCATGCCGCTCGTACTGCAGACCATCCGCGTGCGTCACGGCACGGTGAGGAGCGCCCTCATTCAAGTGAAGCGCCGCACTCATCCCTCGCTCCCCGGTCCACTGGTCTTCATGCCGCGCTGGCTCATCGTCAGCGCCGAGCAGGGGCGGGTGGCGAGCGCGACGCTCACCGTTCCCAACGGCTTCCGTCTGCAGGCCACCGACATCAGCGGTGCAGCAGTCATCCGTCACAACCTCATCCGCTTCTTTCAGGCCGAGGGGCTCCTGGGAGGCGGGCCGCGCGTCAGCGCGATCGGCGACCTGCGCGCCGCCGATCCGCTCGGGATGGAGGTCAAGGCGCACCTGGACTGGACTCCGGTCGGGCAGGTGCACTGGGTCGTCGCCGGCACGGCCCGCGGCGATCTCAATGCCCTCACCATCGTCGCGCAGGCCGAGAGTCCCTTCCGGGGCAGCTTCAACGGGCGCGCGCTCGATCTCACCGACCGCTGGCACTGGGTCGGCGAGGCGCAGGTGCAGGATTTCGATCTGCAGGCCTGGGGCGTGCGCGGCCCGTTCGGCAGGATCACCGCCCGCCTCGCCGCCTCCGGTGACGACGCGGGCTTCAACGCGCACGGACCCGTCGATCCCACCGGACTGCACGCCGGGCTGTTCGAGGCGCAGTTCTCCGGCAGCTACGCCAACCGCGTGCTGACGGCGAAGCACGTGGAGCTGCGCCAGCTCGCCTCCGGGGCGGTTGCCCGCGGCGCCGGCACCATCGGCATCGACGGGCCGCGACTCGATCTGAGCGGCGAGGTGAGCGACTTCCGCTGGCCGCTGGTGGGTCGTGACCCGGCGGTGTCCGGCGCCACCGGCTCCTTCACCCTCGCCGGCGTGCTGCCGTACCGGGTGCGCCTCAGCGGCAGCGCGCAGGTAGCCGGGCTGGCGCCGATACCGGCGGACGTGAGCGGCACACTCGGCCCGGACAGCTTCGCGTTCGACAGCGCGGAGATCGACCTGTTCGGCGGTCACGCGAGCCTCAGCGGCCAGGTGGTGTGGTTCCCGGCGCGGAGCTGGTCGGTGGCGGGCCACGCGACCGGCATCAACCCCGGCGTGCTGCGCGCGGATCTGCCCGGCAGCGTCAGCTTCATGCTCGGGGCCTCGGGGCGCGGCTTCGACACCCGGGGCGATCTCACCGTCTCGTTCAGTGACTTGAGCGGCAAGCTGCGCGGCGTGGCGGCGAGCGGCTCCGGCGCCCTGACACGCACGGGAAACACCTGGGGGTTCAGTCAGGTGCGGCTCGGGTTGGGAACCGCGCGCGTGGCGCTGGATGGGCACGTCAACGAACGCATGGATGTGCGCTTTGCGGTCTCGGCGGAAGACCTGAGCCTGCTGGCGCCCGGCACCCGCGGCGAGCTCAAGGCCTCCGGGACCGTGGGCGGCACGTTTGCCGATCCGGTGATCGTCGCCACGGCGCACGGCGGGGACCTCGATTACCAGGGCATCAAGCTCGAGAGTGTCGACGCGAACGTGAACTTCGATCCCGGCGCATCGGGGCGGGAGTCGAAAATCGACGCGCGCCTGCGCAAGCTGAGCTATCAGGACCGTGCGCTCGAGAGCGTCACGCTCACTCTCAGCGGTCCGCCGGCCGCCTACCAGGTGCAGCTCGCGGTCGCGGCCACCGGTCTCACCGCGAGCGCCGCGGCGCGCGGGGCCTACGCGCACGGAACCTTCACCGGTGAGCTCAACGCCCTCACCATCAACGGCAGCGAGTCGCTGCACCTGTCGCTCGAGCGTCCGGTGGGACTCACGGCGGCGCCCGATCACGTGCGCGTGGAATGGCTGTGCCTGGTGGGCACACCGGGCAGCATGTGCGCGGACGGCGAATGGAGCGCGGCGGCGTGGTTCACGACCGTCATGACCAACCAGTTGCCGCTCAACACGCTCACCGCCGGCATGACCCCGGCCGTGGAATATCTCGGCCGCGTCAACGCACTCGCGCGCCTGTCGGGCGGCGCGAGCACGCCGCTCATGGGAACCCTGCGGGCCGAGCTGACCGATGCCGAGCTCGCCCACAAGCTCGCGAGCCACAAGATCGAGCACACCCGCATCGGCTCGGGCACGGTGACGCTGAGCGCGACGCCGACGCTCGTCAGTGCCCAGGCCGATCTCGGCGACGGCGAGGTCGGCACCCTCCACGGCCGGTTCGAGGCGCAACGCACCACGGCGCGGGGAACATCGCCGGTCGAAACGCAAGCTCGGGGAACAGCGCCAGGAGCAACGCTGGCGCGGGGAACATCGCAAGTAGCAACGCTCGCGCGCTGGCAGGACATGCCGCTCAGCGGCGAGCTGCACGCGCAAACGGCCGAGCTCGGCCTCCTGTCGCTATACGAGCCGGACATCGACCGCGCCGCCGGCCACTTCAACGCGGATATCCAGCTGGCCGGCACCGCCGGGACGCCGCGGCTTTCCGGGGCGCTCAAGGTCAGCGACGGCGAGATCGATGTCTACCAGGTGAACCTCGGCCTGCGCCAGGTGCAGCTCGACGCACGCGTGAGCGAGGCGGGGCTCGATTTCAACGGTAGTGCGCACGCCGGCGCGGGCAGCGTCACCGCCGGCGGCCACCTCGAATGGCGGGAGCTGCTGCCGTACGGGAAGTTTCATCTGCAGGGAACCAACCTGCGGGTCGCGGATGTTCCGGAGGCGCAGATCGACACCTCCCCCGATCTGGACTTCAACGTGAGCGGGCGCAGGATCGAGGTGACCGGCAAGGTCACGGTGCCGTACGCGAAGATCCAGCCCAAGGACTTCGCCGGCGCCGTGCGGGCCTCGCCGGATGAAGTGATCGTCGGCAGCGAGGAGGAGGATCCGACCAAGCGCTTCGAGGCGATGAGCACCATCACGCTCGGCCTCGGCGACCGCGTGAGCATCGACACCTCGGGGCTCACCGGCCGGCTCACCGGCAGCATCACCATCCGCAGCGGCTACGACGCCATCACGCGCGCGACCGGGGAGCTGTCGGTGGCCGAGGGCAAGTACACCGCCTATGCGCGCAAGCTCGACATCCAGCGCGGCCGGCTGATTTTCACCGGCGGCCCGATCGATAATCCGGGCATCGACCTGCGCGCCATCAAGGAATTCCCCGACGTCAAGGCCGGCGTCAACGTCCGCGGCACGCTGCTGCAGCCGCACATGACGTTCTTCTCCGATCCGCCGCTGCCGCAGTCGCAGGTGGTGTCGCTGATCCTGGCCGGGGGCTCGCTGGAGTCGGCGCAGAACCGCACCACCGGCAGCAGCGGCGCGGGCAGCGCGGCGCTGGCGCAGGGCGGCGCGATCCTCGCGCAGCAGCTCGGCTCGCACGTCGGGATCGAAGACGTGAGTCTCGAGTCCGACATCACCAACGAGACCTCCCTGGTGCTCGGCCGCTACCTGTCGCCGCGCCTGTATGTGAGTTACGGCATCAGCCTCACCCAGCAGCTCAACACGCTCAAGCTGCGCTACACCCTCGGCGATCACTGGACCGTGAAGACCGAGGCGGGCCAGGCCAGCGGCGCCGACCTGGTGTACTCCATAGAGAAGTAGCGGCAGAAGTAGCGCCGCGGCCGGCGCTATTTCGCGCAGTCCCCGATGCGCCGCCCCGTCATGCTCGACCTTATCGTCTGCCCCTGGTCGGTCCTGGAATTGATGACCGCCTTGAACGAGTCGGAGGAGAAGGTCCCCTCGAAGTGCGAGGTGGCGCGCTGGCATTGCATGACGAACTTCACCTCTTTGCCCGTCACGGTGTGAGCGGTCATCCTGCAGCTCGCGTCGTTGCGCTCCTCCGACAGCTGCTTGCTCAGCTTGACGAGGTCGGTCTCGGCGATGCATTGCTGGCGCGTGCGCGGCTTCTGGAGCCTCTCCAGGTAGCCGGGCGGCAGCCCCTTCACCATCGCCGGCGGCAGCGTCACCTGCGAGGTCGACACGAGCTCGTACTTGCCCGGCTTCAGGTTGACCGTCTGGGCGTACAGCGCGCCGCACGCGAGGCTGGCGGCCAGGGCTGCGGCGCGGGCCGCGCGCCGCCAACGTGGTGAGTGCATGATCATCCCCTTCGCCCGGCAGCCCTGCGCGGCCGGCAGCCTGCGATCCGCTCGCCCCGAGAGCGACGGCGGCGCGTGAGCCAAATGCGCCGCCATTGTAGCCCCGGGGCGCGCCGCGCCCCCGCTTCTTGACTTTCATGCATTAAAATGCAGAATGTGCGCATGTTTATGCGCCTGCACGCGCGCCGGTGCTGAGCGACGCGCACCAGCTGCAGCGGCGCGGCGCCATCGTGCGCCTGCTGCGTGACGGCCTGGTGCGCAAGCAGGCCGATCTGGTGCGCCTGCTGAAGAAGGAAGGTCACGGCGCAACCCAGTCTTCCATCAGCCGCGACCTGCGCGATCTGGGGGTGCTCAAGGCGAGCGGCCGCTACGTGCTGCCGCCCGATGAGCTCACGCGCGCCAACGGCGACTTCGGCGCGCTCACGCAGTTCGTGCGCCAGCTGCGGCGCGCCGGCCCGTCGATCACCGTGCTGCGCACCACCATCGGCGCCGCGCAGAGCGTCGCCGTGGCGATCGACAAGGCCGAGTGGCCGGAAGTGGCCGGGACCCTCTCGGGCGACGACACCATATTCATCGCCACCGCCAACGCGCGTGCCCAGCAGGAGCTCGTCGGCCGCCTGCGCGCGCTGTTCCGGGTCTGATCATGTCCAACGCCGCTGCGCGCACGGGCATCCCCATCGTCCTCGCCTACTCCGGAGGCCTCGACACCTCGTTCCTGGTGCCGTGGCTCATCGAACATGAGCGCCGCCCGGTGATCACGGTCACCGTCGACACCGGCGGCATCGACGGTGAAGCCGCGCGCGCCCTGGCCGAGCGCGCCCGCGCGCTGGGGGCCGTGGAGCATCATCAGGTGGAGGCCCGCGCGGACTACTTCGAGCAGGTGCTGCGCTTCCTCATCATGGGCAACGTGCGGCGCGGGCAGCTGTATCCGCTGTGCGTCGGCGCGGAGCGCGTCATGCAGGCGCAGACCATCGCACGCCTGGCGCGCCAGCTCGGGTCCGACACCGTCGCCCACGGCTGCACCGCGGCCGGCAACGACCAGGTGCGCTTCGAGGTGGCGCTGCGCACCCTCGCCCCGGATCTGAGGGTGCTGGCGCCGGTGCGGGATGAGGCCTTCAAGCGCCAGGACGAGCTCGAGTACCTGCGGCAGCGCGCTCTGCCGGTGCCGCCCACGGCCGCCCGCTACTCGGTCAACCGCGGCCTGTGGGGCGTGACCATCGGCGGGCGCGAGACGCTCACCTCCGCCGGCAGCATCCCCGATGACGCCTGGCTCCTCACCCGCGATGCGTTCACGCGCCCGCGCCCCGCCGAGCGTCACGTGCTCGGCTTTCGGGCCGGCCGCCCGGTGGCGCTCGATGGCAGGGCCGGCTCCCCGGTCGAGATCATCGAGGCGCTCGAGGCCCTCGCGGCGCCGTTCGGCATCGGCCGCGGAATCCACCTGGGCGACACCATCATCGGCACCAAGGGACGCGTGGCGTTCGAGGCGCCGGCGGCGGAGGTGCTGCTCAGCGCGCACCGCGAGCTCGAGAAACTGGTGCTCACCGGCCGGCAGCAGCGCATCAAGGAGCTGCTCGCGCAGCCCTACGGCGATCTGGTGCACGAGGGGCAGCTGCTCGATCCGGTGTGTCGCGACATCGAGGCGCTGCTCTTGAGCTCGCAGCAGCGGGTGACGGGCGAGGTGCACCTGCTGCTGCGCAGCGGCAGCGTGTTCGTCGAGGGGGTGCAGTCGCCGTTCTCGCTCATGGCGGCCTCGCGCGGTGTGTACGGCGAAGCCCCGGGGGAGTGGTCGGCGAGCGATGCGCTCGGGTTCTCGCGCATCGCAGCGCTCCCGGGCGTGTTCCATGCCCGCGCCGGCGAGCGTGCGGCGACGCTCGCCGAGGAGCGCTAGCCATGCTCGGCGGCATGCGCAGCGTGGTGGTCGACAAGCTGGCCTCCGTCACCCAGGCCTGCGGCCTGTCGCACGAGGTGCGCATCGCCGCCGATATTCCCGCCGAGGAAGGCGTCGTCATCGTGGTCGAGGTCCTCAACAACAAGTCGACCTACAACACCCTCGAGCTGACCAGCGGCCGCATGGCCAAGCTCGGCAAGGGCGACGTGGTCGCGGGTGCGCTCGGCCATCGCCAGGCGCTGTTCGGCTACTCCGGCCACGTGCCCGCGGCGCTGCAACCCGGGGATGTCATCCAGATGCTCAACATCGGCGGCGTGCTCGGGGTGTGCGACTCCATCAACCCCGAGAAAGGCAAGCCGTTCGAGTGCCGCGTGCTCGGCGTCGCGCTCAACTTCCCCTATCTGGGCGAGCGCATCGGCGTGCCCGCCCGTGTGGGCCACAACAGGCTCGACGCCGACGCCGCGCTCGACACGCGTGGGGTGCCGGTGGTGGCGCTCGCCGGCACCTGCATGGAGGCCGGCAAGACCGCCGCCGCCTGCGCGGTCATCACCCGCATGCGCCACCGCGGCCTCACGGTGGATGCCTTCAAGGCGACCGGCGTCTCGCTGCGCCGCGACATCCTCGCCATGGAGGACGCGGGCGCGCGCCGCTGCGCGATTTTCACCGATCTGGGCGTCGTCACCACCACGCGCACGACCGGTCCGGCGCTCACCCGCACCATGCTCAGCGAGCTCGCCTCCGGCAAGCCCGACGTCGTGGTGTTCGAGCTCGGCGACGGCATCCTCGGCGGCTATGGGGTCGATGCGATCCTCGAGTGTCCCGATATCCGCACCGCACTGAGCGCCGTCATCCTGTCGGCGAACGATCCGGTCGCGGCCTGGGGCGGCGTGAAGCTGCTGCGCGAGCGCTTCCTCATCGAGCCGTGCGTGGTCACGGGCCCCGCCACCGACAACCAGGTGGGGGTCGACATCATCACTACCCAGATGGGGGTGCCGGCCTGCAACGCCATCGGCAACGGCGCGGCGCTCGGCGACCGCGTGATCGAGGCGCTCGGACTCGCGGCGGGGGTGCAGTGAGCGAGCGCATCCCCGCCGTGGTGCTCGGCGGTACCGGCTACGTGGCCGGTGAGCTGCTGCGCCTGATCGCCGCGCACCCGCGCTTCGAGCTCGCGGCGGCGATGTCCGACAGCCAGCCGGGCGAGCCGCTGGCGGCGGCGTTCCCGCACCTCGGCAGCGCCTACCCGCACGAGCGCTTCACGTCGCAGGCCCAGGCGCAGGAGATCGTGAGTACGGCGCGCGCCTCCGCCGTGTTCTCGGCCGCCCCGCACGGCGCCTCCGCCGCGCTCATCGACGCGCTGCTCAGGACGGCGGAGCGCGCCGGAACACAGCCGCGCATAGTCGACATCTCGGCGGATTTCCGCTATGCAACGCCGCAGGCCTACGCCGCGGTCTACCGGCAGCCGCACGCGGCTCCCGCGCGCCTGGCGCAATTCAGCTGTGCACTGCCCGAGCACCTGCGCGAGCTGCCGACCGCGCACGTCGGCCATCCCGGCTGCTTCGCCACCGCGATCCTGCTCGCGAGCGTGCCGCTGCTCGCCGCGCGCCTGGTGGCACCGACGCTGTTTGTGAGCGGCGTCACCGGCAGCACCGGCTCGGGGCGCAAACCCGTGGAAGGCACGCACCATCCGCTGCGGCACGCGGACCTGTACAGTTACGGCGCGCTCAAGCACCGGCACGTGCCGGAAGTGACCGCGTGCGCGCGCGCGGCCTGCGGGGTGGAGGCGCACTTTGCCTTCGTGCCGCATTCCGGGCCGTTCGCGCGCGGCATACACGTGACGGTGCAGGCGCAGCTCGCCCGCGCGCTCGACAGTGCGGGACTCCTGGCGGCGCTGCGCGAGTTCTACGCGCTCGCACCCTTCGTGCGGGTCGAGAGCCAAGCGCCGCGCATCAAGGACGTGGCGGGCAGCAACTACGCGCACCTGTCGGGGGCGGTCGCGGGCGGCACGGTGGCGGTCCTGTGCGCCATCGACAATCTCAACAAGGGGGCCGCCGGCGGCGCGGTGCAATGGATGAACCGCATGTTCGACCTGCCGGAGACCACCGGTCTCACGGCACCCGCGCCGGGCTGGACCTGAGGGCACGGGAATGCCAAAGCAGCAACCGGCGCGCACGACGACCGACGGCGGTATCCAGGCGGCGGCCCGGGCGCGCGATTTTCTCGCCCCGGTATTCTCGCAATACCCTCTGGAAGTCGCATCGGCGCAGGGCGTCTGGCTCACCAACAGCCGCGGGGAGCGGGTGCTCGATCTGTACGGCGGACATGCCGTCGCCGGCCTGGGCTACGCGCATCCGGCCTGGACCGCGGCGCTCGCACGCCAGGCGGAGGCCTGTCAGTTCCAGAGCAACGCGGTCGCGATGCGGGTGCGCGCGCGAGCCGCGCGGCGCCTGGTGCGCTTCTCGCGGCTGCCCTTCGCCAGCGTGTTCCTCGTCAACAGCGGCGCCGAGGCGAACGAGAACGCGCTCAAGGTGGCGCTGCGCGTGACGGGCCGGCCGCACGTCGCGGCCATCGAAGGCGGCTTTCACGGCCGCACCGCCGCGGCGGGCGCGGTGACCTGGGGCGCGCAGGCGAACTGGTACGGGTTTCCGCGCACGCCCTTCGAGGTGAGTTTCATCCCGCGCGGCGACCTGGCCGCCATCAGCGCCGAGGTCACGAGGCAGACCGCGGCCGTGATCGTCGAGCCGGTGCAGGGGCTCGCCGGGGCGGTGGCCCTCGGTGCGCCGTTCCTCGCCGCGCTGCGCGCGCGCTGTGATGAGGTCGGGGCGCTGCTGATATTCGACGAGGTGCAGTGCGGCGTCGGCCGCACCGGGGAGCCCTTCGCCGCCAACCTCTACGGCGTGCGGCCCGACATGCTCACCACCGCCAAAGCGCTCGGCAACGGCTTTCCCTGCGCCGTGCTCATGCTGTCGCCGCTGGTGGCCGCCTCCGTCGAGCCGGGATCCCTCGGCACCACCTTCGGCGGCGGGCCGATGGCGTGCGCGGCGATCGAGGCGGTCATCGCCGCCATCAGGAACGAGCGGCTGCTCGAGCGGGTGCGACGCGTGAGCGCGTATATCCGCAGCAGCTGTGTCCTGGGCCCGGTCACCGCGCACCAGGGCGCGGGCCTGCTCGTCGGGCTGCGCACGACGCGACCGGCGAAGGAAATCCAGGCCGAGCTGCTCGAATGCTGCATCCTCACCGGCACGGCCAACGACCCGCACGTGCTGCGCCTGCTGCCGCCGCTCATCCTCGAGGAGCAGCACGTCGACCTGCTGCGCGACGCGCTGCGCGAGCTGCCCGCATGAAGCGCTTTCTCGATCTCGCGGACTTCGAGCGCGACGAGGTGCTGTCGCTCCTGGAGCTCGCGCGGCGCCTGGAAAAGCAGCCCGAGCCGCGCGCGCTGGCCGGGCGGATCCTGGGGCTGCTGTTCTTCAATCCGTCGCTGCGCACGCTGGCATCCTTCCAGGCCGCCATGGCGCGCCTCGGCGGCAACTCCTTCGTCATCAGCTCGGGGCAGGGCAGCTGGCAACTCGAGACCCGCGCGGGGGTGGTGATGGATGGCGCGGCCGCCGAGCACGTGCGCGAGGGCATCCCGGCGCTCGGCGCCTATTGCGATGCGCTCGGCATCCGCGCCTTCGCCGCCGGCCGTGACCTGGCGAGCGATCTGGCGGACACCACCTTCAACGCCATGGCGAGCCTCACCGACAAGCCGCTCATCAACCTCGAGTCCGCGGTCAACCATCCCTGCCAGGCGCTCGCCGACTGGAAGACGCTGGATGATCTCGCGGTGCCGCGCGCCGGGCGCTTCGTGCTCTCGTGGGCCTACCACCCGCGCGCCCTGCCGCTGGCGGTGCCGGCCGCCGCGCTGCACATGGCGGCGCTGCGCGGCATGGAAGTCATCGTGCTGCGTCCCGAGGGCTTCGCGCTTCCCGGTGCCATCATGGAACGCGCGCGGCGCGCGGCGGCCTCTTCCGGCGGCTCGGTGCGCGAGAGCGCCGAGCGCGCGGACGCGCTCGCCGGCGCCGAGGTCGTGTATGTAAAGGAGTGGGGCGCGACCGGGTGCTACGGCGATACGGAAGCCGATGCCCGCCTGCGCAGCACGCTCACCGGCTGGTGCGTGCGCAATGACTGGTTCAGCATCACGGCGCGCGAGTGCCGCGTGATGCACTGCCTGCCGGTGCGGCGCAATACCGCCATCGCCGATGAGGTGCTCGATTCCGCGCGCAGCGTGGTGCAGCGCGAGGCCTACAACCGTCTGCCGGTGCAGATGGCCGTGCTCCATCGGATGCTCAAGCCCTGAAGTAAGCGAAAAGTCCCTCATGATCATGCATCGAAGCGATCAGGCTCTCGCCATCCGCGCCCTCAGGAGCGCCGCGCCCTACATCCGCATGTACAAGGGCAAGACCTTCGTGGTGAAGGCGGGGGGCGGGGTGTTTGCCGACCCGCCGGCGACGCGGGTGCTGGTGGAGCAGATCGCGATCCTGCACCACTTCGGCGTGCGCGTCGTGCTGGTGCACGGCGGCGGGCCGCAGCTCACCGAGCTGTCGGCCGCGCTCGGTGTGCCGACGCGCATGGTGGACGGGCGGCGCGTCACCGACCAGCGCTCCATCGACGTGACCGCGATGGTGCTCAACGGCCTGATCAACACGCGCCTGCTCGGCCTGTGCCGCGACCTCAGCATCGAGGCGGTCGGCATCAGCGGCGTGGATGCCGGGCTGGTGCGGGCCCACAAGCGAGCGCCGGTGAGACTCGGCGCGGACGGCGAGCTCATCGACTTCGGTTTCGTCGGCGACATCGACGCGGTCGACACCACCGTGCTCAGAAAGCTCCTCGACAACGGCCTCATGCCGGTGGTGAGCCCGTTGTCAGCCGATGAATCCGGGACGCTGCTCAACATCAACGCCGACACCGTGGCCGCGGCCCTCGGGGCAGCCCTGCAGGCGGAGAAGCTGATCCTGTGCACCGGCGCGCCGGGGATCCTCGGCAGCGTCGCTGACCCGCGCTCGCTCATCTCCTACACCGACCTCAAGGGACTGAAGCGCCTGCGCGACGAAGGCCACATCGCCGCCGGCATGCTGCCCAAGGCGAAGGCCATCGAGGACGCCATCCGTGGCGGCGTGCGCCGGGTGCACGTGGTGTCGTACCAGTCTCCGGAAGGGATCCTCGGCGAGGTATTCACCAACGAGGGCACCGGCACGCTGATCGTCGCCGACGTGAATGCGCTCACGCCCGCCGAGCAGCAGAGCACGCCATGACGCGGCTGTGGGACAAGGGCACGCCGCTCGATGAGCGGGTGCTGCATTACACCGCGGGCGAGGACTGCGCGCTCGATGAACGCCTGGTGCCGTACGACGTGCGCGCCTCGATCGCGCACGCCGCGATGCTGCACGCCCAGGGTCTGCTCACGAACGAGGATTTCATCGCCATCCGCGCGGGCCTCACCGCGCTGGCGGAGGAGCACGCGCGCGGCGCCTGGCGCATCGAGCCCGCCGACGAGGACGGCCAGACGGCACTCGAGCGGCGCCTGACCGGGCGCATCGGCGCCGCCGGCGCGCGCATTCACCTCGGGCGCTCGCGCAACGACCAGGTGCTCACCGCGATCCGCCTGTACCTGCGCGAAGCCGTCGCGGCGCTCGCCAGCGGCGCGCTCGAGGTAGCCGAGGCGCTCGATGAGCTCGCCTCGCGCGAGCAGGACACCGCGCTCCCGGGCTACACCCACCAGCAGCAGGCCATGCCGAGCTCGGTGCCGCTGTGGGCCGGAGGTTTTGCGGCGGAGCTGCGCGACGACGCGGCCGGCCTCTCCGGGGTGCGCCGCCGCATCGACAAGAGCCCGCTGGGCTCGGCGGCGGGCTACGGCACGCCCGGGCTCCCCATCGACCGTGATGCCACCCGCAGCAGCCTGGGATTCGCCACCGTGCAGCAGCCCGTCACCGCGGTACAGCTCTCGCGCGGCAAGGCCGAAGCGCAGCTGTTGTTCGAGATCACGCTGCTGCTGCAGGATCTCGGGCGCTTCGCCGCCGACGTGCTGCTGTTCGCCACCTTCGAGTTCGGCTTCGTCACGCTGCCCGAAGGCTTCACGACCGGCTCCTCGATCATGCCGCAGAAACGCAACCCGGACGTGTTCGAGCTGGTCCGCGGCCGCTCCGCCAGCGCGCAGGCGTGCCTCACCGAGGCCCTCGGTGTGTGCGCGAAGCTCCCCTCCGGCTACCACCGCGACCTGCAGCTGCTGAAGTTCCCGCTGTTCCGCGGCATCGATCTGGCGCTCGCGACCCTGGCCATCCTGCCGCCGGCCATCGGGGCGCTGCATTTCCGCCGCGAGGCCATCCGGCTCGATCCCGCGATCCACGCCGCCGAGGAGGCCAACCGCCTGGTGGTCACGGAGGGCATCCCGTTCCGCGAGGCCTACCAGCGCGTGGCCGCGAAACTGAAGCGTTAGGTTGGCCGGCGCCTGCCGCGACGGCCCCGCGGGGCGGCTTGCAAGCGCCCGCGGCGCAGCGCACGCTCGCGCCCCCTCGAGGAAGATGCGATGACCAAGGTGTTGGGAATCTCGGGTAGCCTGCGGCGCGGCTCCTACAACAGCGCGCTGCTGCGGGCCGCCGCGCGTCTCATGCCCGAGGACTCGACGCTCGACATCGCGAGCCTGCGCGGCATCCCGCTCTACGACGGCGATGTCGAGGCGCAGGGCATCCCCGCGAGCGTGAGCCAGCTGAAGGAGGCGATCATCGCCGCCGACGGCGTGCTGCTCGTGACCCCGGAATACAACAACAGCATCCCCGGGGTGTTCAAGAACGCGATCGACTGGCTGTCGCGCCCGTCGTCGGACATCAAGCGGGTGTTCGGCGGACGAGCGTTCGCCATCATGGGTGCCTCGCTGAGTGCCTTCGGCACCACGCTCAGCCAGGCCGCGTGGCTCCCGGTGCTGCGCACGCTCGGCACCCAGACCTGGTTCGGCGGGCGACTGCTGGTCGCGCGCGCCGCCGGCGTGTTCGATGAGGGAGGCGGCCTCAAGGACGCCACCGTCGAGGAGCAGCTGAGGCAGTTTCTCGCCGGCTACGTGAGCTTCCTGCGCTCACGCCGGGGCTGACGGGCCGGCGGCCGCAGGCACGCGGCCAACAGTGCGAGGCGCACCCTCGACAGCTGCAGGGCGCGCTACGCGCCGAAAATGAAGCGGCTACCGGTATACGAGCGGATGAACTTGTCCGGCATCTCCGCTCGCAGGATGTCGATGAACACTTCCCCGGTGCAGTGCATCGGGATCACGTGGTCGGGGTTGATCTCTTTCAATGCCGCCACGGTTTCGCGCACATACTCCTCCTTGTGTGGCGCGAGGTGCAAGCCGCGCCGCGTACTAAGCGAGCTGCATCGCCGCCGCGAGCGGCCCCGCCTGCTCGCCGACGATCAGGTGCAGCACCCCGGGCGCCGCCCTCATGACTGCCGCCACTCCGGCCCGCTTCGCCGCCGCTTCAT
>Ga0209804_1000036_pt1 | contig 105204 bp, 71 predicted proteins | sample GraSoiAngelo_139_FD_185896 | JGI IMG/M metagenome (GOLD analysis project Ga0209804, IMG submission 185896) | Grasslands soil microbial communities from the Angelo Coastal Reserve, California, USA - 14_0929_12_20cm (SPAdes) (version 2) | ecosystem: Environmental > Terrestrial > Soil > Grasslands... | reverse complement strand
GCCCCGCGCGAATCGCCTGCAATACCCGAGGAATCGATAGCTCGCTGGCCCACACCACGGTTGTGGGATAACCAACCGATCCGGGAGCGGGCACAGGAGCCAACCCATTGTGATTGTCACTACCGGCGATCGCGGTAATCCGGTAGCCGCGATTGAGTTGTTCTTGCCAAAACGGAATGCCGGCGGTCGGGCCTTCGGCGACAACTCCGTTGATGGCTTCGATGGCCTCGACGAGATGCATATCGGCCGGCGGTTTTGGATCCCAGCCGCAGCCCAGGCAGGCTTCCCCGGTGGGGTCTTTAGGATGATTGATCGAAACCAGTCCGCCAGCGGAATGGATTTTCTTCAGCAGCGTGTTCCACGTCGGCACCTCGGTGCTGCCGACGCGAAAATCGAGGAAGTCGGTCGTGCCAAAGACGTTCGCGTGCCCTTGAAAGGTGGTCAATTCGCGCCCCGGAATCAGCAGGACATCATCGAAATAGGGCTGCAATTCCCGCATTGCATCGTACTGCGACATGGTGTTGTGATCTGTGATGGCAATGAAATCGAGCCCTCGCTGCGCGGCCGCCTGGACGGTGAAGAACACCGGGCAGGGTACGGGCTTGCCGTTCTGACTTTTGCAGCCGCCGTCGCTGTGCGCGGTATGCATGTGGAGGTCGCCGCGATACCATCGCGCCTGCTTGCTGATCACCGGGTAGACATCCGCGGGAGCCTCCTCCGCACGGCCAGAGCGCGAAAAATAAATTTTCGCCGTGTAGGTAGCGGTCACGTTTGGCCGGATGTTGGGAATTCCCATCAACAGATTCCAAGTTCCGGGGACGATTTTGCCGGGAAGATACGACGGTGTGGCGTCAGTCTCCGCGATCACAACCGTGCCCGTCCGTCCGCCGCTCCAACCGCGCAATCCGCGAGGACCAATCAGGCCCAGGTCGATGACGGTCTTCTGCTCGGCGCCGGTGTGCGCAAACTCCACCGTGATCCGCCTTACGCCCGCCGGAACGGTGAAGGGGACGAGCTTGTAGGTAAGATTGTCTTTGCCAGTGATGGTGCCGCGCAACAGGCGATCCGGCGCGACTTGGGCATTCAAATACCACGCGCACCACACCGCGAAGGCAGCAAGCAACCAGCGGGCCCTTCGCCGGTCATGGAGCATTTCGCCGCCCAGAAGCATCGATCGATTGGAAAGCAGCTTCCTCATCCCACCGCGCGCGCGGCAGAATCCTACCATTGTGGCACCAATATGGTCACGAGCAGCTAACGTTCTAAACGTTCTAGAACGGTCTACTTAGGACTCAGTTCAACCCAAGTAGTGCTTGCTCCCAGTGGAATCTCATAGGCGTCACGATTGGCCTTGACTGTTTCCGCTGAAGGTCGATACATGCCGACTCCCGGTACTTTGGCGGGTTGTTCGACTCGCAGTCGCGCCTGAGGAGTAAACCGCGTCCTGGCTGCGAGCCCGATGCGCAGGGTGCGCGTCTGGGGATTTAATCCCACACTGTCAAACTTGCCCGACTCGAGCGTGAGCCACAATCCGAGCGGCGCGACGTACACGCGGGCGCGAAAGGCGTCCAGCGGCTTGACCTCAACCACACCGCCTCTTTCGCTGACGTTGCCGCCAAACGCGAGCCAACCGAATTCGGGATGATCCAACATGTAGGTCGCCGTGGCGAAGGCGAACCCGAAAAAGTTCGGTCCGTTATCGCCCGACAGCGGGTCGGGCCGCAGCAGGTCGGGATAGGCATGGAACGCTGGCGCCAGGAATCCTTCCTGATCGATGTTGGTCAAAACTCCCATCGTGCCACCGTAACCGATGCGCAGCAGGTAAAAATCCTCCGGGTGATCACGGTATTCCGACAAAACAGGAATGGCATTAATACCCGAGCCATAATGATGAAGCTGGCGTTCGAGGCGCGTGTATTTTCCAGCGTAGATGAAGTCCCAGTACCGCCGCGCGCTGCCGTTGTAACCCCAATGCGGGACAGTCGGCGTATAGCCCAGAATCGCGTTCAGCGTCACCTTTGCTTTATCGAGATAGCCGAAATACTTGGTCCATGCATAGACTTCTTCCTGTCCCGTCGAATCCCAGGGCATCTCGCTGCCGAATGGATAAGCCTCCTGCTTCCAGTGCTCGGCGCGCTGTCGCATAGCGGCTTCGAGCGGGCTGGCGAGGTCGGCGATTTGCTCGCGCTTGAGGTCGTCGAGTATGGCCACGAACACGTCGCCTTCCATTTGTCCGAACACCGCATACCCCGGCGCGTACTTCATCATTGCCATGGCGGTCTCGTACGCGTGTTTCAGGTACCAGTCCCACCCGTGCTGGGTGACCAGGCCTTCGTGGTTGCGGGCCAGCCGGTATAGCACCCAGTATGCGGCTGCGACGTGCGGGTAATTGAAGGAGCGGTCTACAGCCTCTGATGCTTTCTTGTTCCAGCTGGTCCAAGTCTTCCAGTTCAGGTCATTGCGGTAGTAGTTGGCCGGGAAAGCGTCCGGCTGGTAATAGAACAAGCTCTTGCAAACGCCGAACTGCTTGTCACCTTCGCTGTACTGCAGCTTCCCCCACAGCACGCCGTCGACAAACTGCTGAAGCCTGTCTACCTCCGTCTTTTCCGGCGCTCCCAACTGCTTCATAAACGCAGCCAGCCAGGATCCCGCGCCACCTTCGTCGCTCAGTCCGGCTATCCAGACACGACGGTCCTGGGTCACGATATGGTTCAGCTCACGGTCGTAACTGATGACCGACGGAGCCCGATGAAACGGATCATTGCTGTCTGAGAACCACTGATTGTCGGTGAGGAAGCGACCCATGTCCGCCACGGCCTCCTCTTCGGGCTTGATCACGTCATAGTGCACAGTTTGCAATAATCCGTCAGCATAGGTTATCGAGATTCGCGCTCGTCCCCGCCTCTGGCCGCGCAGGGTATAGGCCTTCCATTGCTCAGACGTGGAAGTATCCTTTTGGATTGTGACCGCCCCCGCCGGTTCAACCGTGATCGACTTGACGGAGCGGGCATATTGCAGAAACAAGCGCGCTTCGAGGTCCATGGGCAGCACGTATCCGGGAATTCCCAGGGCTACCGGACGCTGATTCGTGGCTAATATCTTCTCGATGTCACGGATCTCGGGTGAAATCAGAAATTTCAGACCGTAGGCTTTCGATTCGCCCGGAGCGAGGGTCAACATGGTCGGCGCATTCCACTGGCGCGCCTTCTTCCACTCGTTTTCGGCAAAGGCTTGGCTGTGCACCATCCAGTTGTAGAAGCCCTCAAACGTGACGCCTCGCGGGGTGCGGTCGGTATAGACGAATGTTGCCGTCTCCGTCTCGTCATGCGGGTTGACGATGGGGCTGTACGCTTCCAGCGGTGTCTTCCCGAATGGCACCACGATCAGCGTGGGACCCTGACCATTCAGGCGTGTGACCTGCACATAGCCCGCCTCTTCGCCGATATAGGGATCGTAGAACGAGCACTTCTCGTGCGCCTCGCTCAGGGTCCGGTGGTTCATGACATTATTGAAGACCAGCGGAATGCCGAGCGCGCCCACCTGTACGGTTTCGCTTGTCTTGTTCTTCAGGGCGTAAAGAAGGACGAGCTTGCCGTCGACGAGCACCCAGGTACGCGTGATCTTGAGGGGAATATCGGCAGGGAGCGTAGGAGCCAGGTCGGCGGCCGCAAGCACATTGCCGACAGCCGGCAAGGGGGATACGGGCTGCCGCGCAATGGCCGTGGAGTAGTCCCTCCAATCGCCGGAGTTGCCACGTCGCAGGCGCAATGTGACGTCGCCGAGGTGGTAGTAGCCATCGTTCGAACGCTCAATGAGCAGGTCGCCCGGGGCAAAGTCGAATCCGTTCGCACCCTTGGGCTTCAGCCCCGCAACGGTCTGAGACGAGCGCACCAGACTTAGCGTGAGATCCGGCATTTGGAAGTCCTGGACTCCCTGCGCCAGCATGGGGCCAGGGTTGGGGGGCTGTGGAGGATGTTGATTCGGTTGTGCGGCAAGCTTCGACGACGAGGTTAGCAGCAGGATCAGCGCAAAACGACAAGCTGCTGATGTTGCGCAAGGAGAGAAGGAACGCTTCATCGAACCATCCTTATGGCTTGGCGTTGCGGCAGGCGGCACACCCTAAGGTAAGGTGTAATCCCCGGTTTGCCAGACGGGCTGAAAGCGCTTTCATTTTAGCCGTTTCTTCGGTAAAGTTCCCGGGCTGTGGTCGCAGAGGGTTTCTCCGGAGTGCGGCCTCTTCGGCGGCGGTCTTGGCAATCGGTAGCTCCGCCCAGCCGCTAGCCTTCGACCCGCCGGCTGCAGAAGCAGGCAGTTGCACGATTTCACGCCCCTCTCTCTTCCTGACCAGTCCTGGGCCGACATGTCGAGACATTGCTTCGCCAAGGAACTCATGGTCCGACCCGGCGGCGTTTACCCCAAGTATGGCGCCGTGGATCGTGACTACTACGGATCGGAGTATGGCGGGTTCCAAGACGTCTTCACCATGGCGCTGGCCACCAATCTTGAGTGGGGGCGATTCGAGCCGGCACGGAAGATGCTCGACAACTATCTGACCGACTTCACAGCTACGAAGGGCACCGCTAATGAAAAACAGTTTCAGATCGTAGGGCGATTCTCCGACTGCTAAGGGACCCTTTAGACACAGCTAGACTTGCAAATTTTTGCTGGTTGACGGTGCGGAACTATGGATAATGTATACGTAGCTTGCCATCTTCGTCAGGGGCTGCTCTTCCATGTCTCAGAAGCGTGGTCTTTCGCGCCGTCATTTTCTTGCGGGAGCGGCGGCGATCGCTGGCGCCAGCTTCGTTTCTCCCTCGACTTCCGGCTTCATCGAGGACCCGGTCGTTGATTCCGTCGATCAGAAGGGGAATGCGGTCAGCCGTGAGCGCGTGCCATGGAAAGCTGTTCCTTTCCCTCTGAAGCAGGTGCGTCTGTTACCCGGCCCGTTTCTAGCGGGTCAGGAACGCAACCAGGTCTACTTGCATTCCTTACCCGATGACCGGTTGCTGCACTCGTTCCGTTTGACGTCGGGGCTGTCATCCTCGGCGCAGCCTTTTGGAGGGTGGGAGGCGCCCGATTCAGAACTGCGCGGCCACTTTTGCGGCGGCCACTATCTCTCGGCAGTGGCACTGGCCTACGCCGGCACGGGCGACGGTGGCCTTAAGAAGAAGGGCGACGCGCTGGTGGCTGCGCTGGCGCAATGCCAAGACGCAAACAAGAATGGCTATCTGAGCGCGTTCCCGGCGGAGTTTTTCGACCGTTTGCGGGAGCGGGTGCGCGTGTGGGCTCCGTTCTACACCATTCACAAAATCATGGCCGGCCTGCTCGACATGTACGTGCACACCGGCAATGCCCAGGCGCTGGACGTCGTTGAAAGGATGGCGGGCTGGGTCGATTCCTACACCGCTCGGCTCAGCTACGAGCACATGCAGCGTGTCCTGGAAACCGAGTACGGCGGAATGGGCGAGGTGCTCGCCAATCTTTACGCGGGCACGGGCAAGGACAACTACATGGTGGTCGCACGCCGCTTCGATAAGCAGGCCTTTTTCGATCCTCTGGCGGAGCACAGGGATGAACTCCGCGGCCTGCACGCCAATACCCATATTCCCCAGGTGATCGCAGCGGCACGATTGTACGAACTCACGCGCGAGACCCGGTATCGCGACATCGCGCAGTATTTCTGGGATGAGATCCACGACCAGCGCTCCTACGCCAACGGCGGCACAAGTAACGGCGAGCGCTGGCTGACGGATGCGGGTAAGCTGTCGAAGGAACTGGGACCGTCAACCACGGAAGATTGTTGCGCATACAACATGCTGAAGCTTACACGTCACTTGTTTGGCTGGTCGCCCGATGCGCGCTACATGGATTATTACGAGCGCACCCTGTTCAATCATCGGCTTGGCACGATGGATCCGGAAACCGGCACCACGATGTATTACTACCCCCAGGGAGTGAAGCTGTGGAAGACCTACGCTATTCCCACCGATTCGTTTTGGTGCTGCAGCGGAACCGGGGTGGAGGAGTTCGCGAAATTCAACGACACGATCTACTTCCACGATGCCAATTCGGTTTATGTAAACCTGTCCATCGCGTCAGAGGTTAGCTGGCCGGAAAAAGGGCTCAAGCTCCAGCAACAGACTGATTTTCCCCGCCAGCAAGGGACGAAGCTTACGGTCCTGGCGCCCCACGGAAGCCAGGTTGCGATTCACTTGCGGATTCCCTACTGGGCGCGGAGCGGCAGCGTGAAGGTCAACGGGCAGGCCTTACCGGCGTTCGCCAGTCCGAGCAGCTATTTGACTTTGCGCGGACCGTGGAAAAATGGCGACACTATCGAGTTGAACCTGCCCATGAGCCTGCACACCTGGCGCATGCCGGACGACGACAGCGTGCAGGCGCCGATGTACGGTCCGCTGGTGCTGGCGGCCAAATACGACAACGCGCCGAAGGAACGCTGGTACGGCGAGACAGGACCATTCGAGAAGGACGAATCCGGAACCGCGCCATTGCCGGGAGCGAACGGTGAACTGGAGAATCCGGCGACGTGGATCGAAGCGGCTTTGTCCAACGACTCGCTCACATTCACAGCCAAAGGACTGGGGGGCGAGGTCCCGTTGGTGCCGATCAGCTCCATTTTGCACGAGCGCTACGACGTGTACTGGAAATTACCCACTCAGACGGGCGCGCGTCGCAGCTGAGCTCTGATCATCTGCGCAGGCAAGTCGCCTTCACAGGAGGAACGATGTCTTGCGATCCTTGTTCTCGCCGACAGTTTGTCGCCTCGCTGATCACCGGCGCCGGTGTCTGGCTCCTACCTTGGCGTGCTCTCGGTGCGGCCCAGGACCCCATCCTTGATGTCCCGCGCAACCACGCGGCAAGCGCAGAAAGGGTTTCTTGGAAGGCGCTTCCCTTCCCCATGAAGCAGGTGCGCCTGCTACCAGGGATTTTCCAGAACGCCTCTGATCGGAACCTTGAATATCTGAAGAGTCTGCCTGAAGACCGGCTGTTGCACAGCTTCCGGGTTACGGCGGAACTGTCGTCGTCGGCGCAGCCGTTCGGAGGGTGGGAGAAGCCCGATTCGGAGCTGCGTGGGCACTTCTGCGGCGGTCATTACCTGTCGGCTTGTGCGTTCGCCTACGCCAGCACGGGCGATGAGGAGATCAAGCAGCGCGGCGATTCGCTAGTCGCAGAACTTGCAAAATGCCAAGCCCGCAATGGATATCTGAGCGCATTTCCAGTTGAGTTCTTCGACCGGTTGCGAGAACGCCAGAAAGTCTGGGCGCCGTTCTACACTCTTCACAAGATCATGGCCGGTCACCTCGACATGTACACCCTCACTGGAAACCACCAAGCCGTTGCGACGGCAGAGAAGATGGCGCAGTGGGTTGGCGCCTATAGCGGCCCCATAAGTTACGACCACTGGCAGCGAATCCTCACGACCGAATACGGCGGAATGGGCGAGGTCATGGCCAATCTCGCGGCCGTCAGCGGAGAACGCCGGCGCCTGTACATGGCGCGCCGTTTTGATAAGAATTCGTTTTTCGACCTCCTGGCCGCCCATGAAGACAAGCTAAAAGGATTACATGTGAACACGCACATCCCGCAGGTGATCGCGGCGGCGCGAATTTATGAACTTACGGGCGACACCAAGTACCGCAACATTGCGGAGTACTTCTGGAACGAAGTAACCCGCGAACGCTCCTACGCAAACGGCGGCACCAGCAACGGTGAGGGCTGGGACACCGATCCGGGGAAGCTGTCCGCCGCCCTCGGTCCGTACACCGCCGAGGACTGCTGCGCCTACAACATGATGAAACTCACACGCCACCTGTTCGGCTGGTCGCCCGAGGCGCGTTACATGGATTACTACGAGCGGCTCGTCCTCAACCATCGGTTGGGAACCATGGATCCCGAGACCGGCACCACGATGTATTACTACCCCCTGGCCTCGGGGTACTGGAAGATCTACGCCAAGCCCTACGACTCCTTTTGGTGCTGCAACGGAACGGGCGTGGAAGAGTTCGCAAAATTCAACGATTCAATCTACTTCCACGATAACGACTCGGTGTACGTGAACCTGTACATTGCCTCCGAACTGGACTGGCAAGAGAAGAAAGTGCGCCTGCGCCAGGAGACGGACTTTCCCCGCCAGCAGGGGACCAAGCTCACCGTCCTGACGGAGCAGCCAAGCCAGGTCGCGTTGCGTTTTCGCATTCCATATTGGTGTCGCGATGCCCAAGTGAAGCTGAACCGTCGGCCACTGCCGGTGTCTGCGAGCCCGGCGAGCTACCTGGCGCTGCTCGGGCCCTGGAAGAACGGCGATACCGTCGAATTGACGCTTCCCATGGATCTTCATGTCGCCCCCATGCCCGATGACGAATCCGTGCAAGCGGTGATGTACGGTCCACTGGTGCTGGCCGGCCGATTCGGCGAAGCACCACGCGAGCGCTGGTACGACGCTGAATACGAACGCAAGGACCAGCCCGCAACCGCGCCGGCGATAGTTGCTGATCCCGACGACCCCGGAAGTTGGGTTCAGGCAGAAAAGGAGCCGTTGACATTCCGAGCCGTAGGCCAGTCGCAGCCGATGACGCTGGTGCCTATGGCGCGCATCCTGCATGAGCAGTACACCGTCTACTGGAAGGTCACACCCAAGAAGGCATGAGAGCTGCCGATGTTGCCCAATTGCCGTGTGGGGCTCATTTGCTTCTGTTTCTTACCGTCGCTGCGATCAGCAGCGCGGCAGCGCAGCAACTGCCCATAGCTCCGGGGGCGACGACGGTCGTCATCACGCCGGAGCGCGGTTATTTCACCGAACCAGCCATTGCCGTGGACCCACGCAATCCGCTTCACGTGCTGGCCGCCTATCAGGACAATGCACACGTCGGCTATTCCATCGACGGCGGCCGGCACTGGGCGGTTCGATCGGTGGAACCGCCGCAGTATCGCGTTTCCGGAGACGTTTCCGTGGCGTACGACGGCAAAGGTAAGGCCTACATCTGCTACATGGCTTTCAATCGGCTGGGCAGGTTCAACTACTGGGCAAAGAATTCTTCGCGCAACGGACTCTACGTACGTCGTTCACCCGACGGAGGCGCAACCTGGGACGAGAACGATATTGCCATCGTTCAGCAACCCGAGAGTCCTACTGTGCCGTGGGAAGACAAGCCATATATCGTCGCTGACAACAACTCCTCAAGTCCCTACTTCGGCAACCTGTACGTTGGCTGGACGCGCTGGACCGTCGCCGATTCCGAGATTCTGTTTTCACGTTCGACCGATGCCGGCAAGAGCTGGTCGCAGCCGGTCGAGATCGATAAGCGCCGCGGGCTGCCGCGCGATGATAACGGAGCGCTCGAAGGCTTCGCCGGGGCAGTCGGTCGCGAGGGCACCCTGTACGTGGTGTGGGCCGACAACGGCAATATCGTGCTTACAACTTCGCGAGATGGCGGCCGAAGCTTCTCCGAGCCGCGCAACGTGATCCAAACCGCACCCATCATGTTCCGCCTTCAGGATCTTTCGCGGGGGAATGGCTTCCCGCAAATCGCAATCGGACCGAACGGCAAGAGTAGAACGGAGCGGCTCTACGTCACCTGGAGCGACTATCGCAACGGAGACGTGGACGTTTTCTGCGCCGCGTCGGTGGACGGCGGTACGACGTGGTCGGAGGCCGTCAGGGTGAATGACGACGAACCACACGACGGCTCTGACCAGTTCTTCCAATGGCTCGCTTCCGATCCAGTGGATGGCAGCGTCAACGTGCTGTTTTATGACCGCCGAAACGACTCAGAAAACCGATCGCAGACCGTGACCCTGGCCCGCTCAACCGATGGCGGGCGCACGTTCCGCAATTACTCGTGGTCACGCCATGAATTCACCTCGGGAGATACGTTTCTAGGCGATTACACGGGCATTAGCGCGCGCGACGGACGTGTGTACGGCATCTGGACTGAGAAACCGCCAGTCGCGCCGGAGCCAACCGGCACGGTCCCCGAGAGTCGCAAATCTGCTGAGTACCTGCGAACACACGGAACCGTGATCGTGGTGGGCACGGCCAACTTCAAAACCGCAAAGTAAAGTAAGCCTGAAGTTTTGTGCCATTCGGACACGGTCCGATGCCCACACCACTCGCCATGACGTGGGCTGCCGCACGTGCCAAGCCCGGAAAAGAGCATTCACTGGCTCCCGATGGTTGTCGTGGACCCAGTGAATGCTAGTCGTGGGGGAGATCAGCCAACTTAAAATTCAATATTCGCTCGAAACTCAATTTGGCGATTGAACCCGGCGATGTTGCCGTATCGGGGATCGTTCCAATCCCCCTGTCCCCAAATGGAGCTGCGAACGTTACGGTTGCTGAAGGGCATGCCTGTCCAAACACGGGATGGTTGAACGCATTGAGCAACTCGCCCTGGAATTTGAATCGCCAACGTTCGCTGAATGGAATTTCCTTGGTGATGGCTATATCGTCATAGAAACCGTGTGGCCCATAAAGGTAGATGGGTGGCGCAATCGTGCCGGGCGTGGTGTTCGGCGACAGGATCGAAGTATTCGCGCCGGCCCTACTGGAACGCAGATATTTCGGGTTAACGAAAGTCACAAAACTTGCACCCGGAACGCGGTATACCCCCGCCGCGTCCTGCTGCTGCTGGATGCTAACTCCGTGGAGCTGCACTCCGCCATCGGCGAGATCGTTGAACGGGTTGTAACCGCAATAAAGTCGCGAGTAGGATCCCCGTAGTCGCAGTGGTGCTGGAGCAGGGTGAATTGTGCTCATGTCCAGAGTATTACGTTCCCGTTCCGTCGTTCCTAGCAGGTGATTTCGCTGCTCGCACCCATGCGTAAACCGGAATGCCCAGAGCCACAATAAACAATCCCGGCCAGGTTGTGGCCGGGCGATAAACCAGTAGGAACAGCAGAATGGCGCTGGCGCCGATGACGTACAGCGCTGGTACGACTGGATAACCCACGGCACGATAGGGGCGCTCCAGGTCCGGCTGGATGACGCGCAGCCGGAACAATCCCAAAACCGTCATGATGTAAAACAACAGGGCCGCTGAGATGATGTATTCCAGCAGGTTGCTATACAGATTTCCATACTCGCCGCTCGCCGGATTGTAGGTTCGAGCAAGTACCAGCAGCACCGACCAGAGCCCCTGGGCGATGAGCGACCACCCAGGAACACGCGCGGTATTCAGCCGGCCGGCGCGCGAGAAAAACAGCCCTTCGCAAGCCATCGCGTAGTAGGCGCGGGCACCGGTCATGATCAGCGCGTTCACGCAGCCAAATGTCGAAACCATGATTGCGACCGCCATAGCGAGAGTGCCCGCGCCGGGGAAAATGGCCTGCAGCATGGCAGTCGCGACGCGGTCCCCAGCGGCATGCTGGATGGCCGGCAAGGGCAGCGTCACCAGATACGCAACATTGGCGAGCATATAAAGCGATATCACCACGACGGTGCCGATCACCATGGCCAGGGTCACGTTTCGGCGTGCGTTACGCACTTCGGAAGCGGTGAATGCGATGTTGTGCCATGAGTCGGCGGCAAACAGCGAGCCCGTCTGTGAAATGCACAAGGCGACCAGCAGTCCGAAAAAGGTAGTCGCGGCCAAGCCGGGAACGATGGGCTTGACGGCCTGCGTCGTCCAGGTATGCGCGAAATTTGTATGCACAGCAGCCGAGTTCCGGCCCAGAAAAAGTCCCAACATGATAAGCGCAAGAAGCGCCCCGGTCTTGGCGATGGTAAAGATGTTTTGGATGATTTTTCCGTACTGAAGTCCCCGAGTGTTGGTGAAGGTCACCAGAACGATGATGGCGAGCGCGAGCAGTTGCGAGCTGGACAACGAGACCGCGTATCGCTGGCTGATGAGTTGGGGCGGGATGAGGTAGCGATCCTCGGAGATAGCCGGCCACAACACGCCCAGAAAGCGCGCGAAGGCCACCGAAACCGCAGCAATCGTCCCGGTCTGAATGACGGTAAAGAGCGTCCAGCCGTAAAGAAATCCGAGCAACGGCGAGAAGGCTTCCCGCAAATAGATGTACATGCCCCCTGCCCGCGGCATGAGCGCGGAAAGTTCGCCATAGGACAGGGCGCCGGCGATAGTGAGCAGGCCCGCGATTGCCCACGCTACCAGCAGCCACCCCGCGCTGCCGACGAGACGCGCCATGTCGGCGGATACAATGAAGATGCCCGAACCGATCATCACTCCGACGACAACGGTGATGGCATCGAACAGACCAAGACCTTGCGCGAACTGGCGAGGGGCGGAAGCCGGAGCCCCGACTGTGACGCTGCCGTCACTTCCATCGCTACTCATCAGGCCTTACGTGGGCAAGGTCATTGGTTCGATCCGGCAACCGCTTTTGCCGGCGCTTCAGCTCCGGCGATGATGGGAGTACCACCGCGCTCAAGCATGGCATGGTTAAATGCCGGTAGATCCTGCTGCATCAGCGTTCGATACTCCGGTTCGATTGCGCTCAACTCCTGCTCGTTGTCGTTGAGGAGAGCGAGTTCGGTATCGGTAGGTCCGTAATCGCTGCCGCCGGCCACGTCCCCGGCGCCGGGACCGATCTCCGCATTCAACCACAGCAGGTTGTAGTAGACCTTGTAGCTTGCGCTGTAGTACTTATCGTCGCTGGTGGTGAGGGCTCGTGACACCAGCATGTATTCGACCTTCTGCATCTTCTGGTCCATCTCCTGGATCGTCTTTGCGATGTCAGTCTTTTTCGCCTCGCTGTACATCTTGTCCAAGAAAGAGAGTTGCCTGCGCGCCCACTCGATATTGTTGACCATGTCCGCGGCCTTGCTGACGTCGTCGCGAATGCGCAGCTGCAACTTCACGGACGCAGCCAGTTCAGTATCGGTGGCGGGAGTCTTGGGATCGCGCACCACCTCGAGCGGCGCAGTGACCGATTGATCGTCGACCGTAAGCTTAACCGTGTATTGTCCGGGCAGGACGAGGGGCCCGGGCAGCTTCGTTCGCATGCCCCAGTGCGTGATGGGACGCCAATCTTTTCCGTGGAAACGAGGCTCTTCCCAAATGTACGGGTTTTCCGGCGGCGTCGTGCGTAGCCTTACCAGACGAGGACCGTCGTAGTGCAGGTCCCAGGCGGTACGATTAAATCCCTGACGCGCGGGTTCCTCGAGGTGCCGCACCAGTTGGCCGGAAGAATCGAGGATGTCGATCTGCACCGGCTTTTTTGGTGCGGTCTCGAGTTCGTAATTGACGAACGCACGTGAGTGGCGCGAGAAACGGTAGGCAGAACGCGGCATGTACAGCCGGATTGGCTGCTGCGGAGCTCGAGCGCCCATCTGCTCAAGAGGCGTAATGTCATCCAGAATGTAAAGACCGCGGCCGTAGGTCGACACCACGAGGTCATGGAAATTCTTCTGCACGACCGCCCACGATACTGTGGCATGAGGCAGCCCGCCCTGAAGATTGGTCCAGTGTCCGCCGTCGTCAAGCGAGTAGTAGAGGGCGTTGCCGGTTCCTGCGAACAGCAGGCCTTTCCTGTTGGGATCTTCCGCAAGCACTCGCACGTACGAAAGCGGACCCTTCGGAATGCCGCCTGAGATCAGCGTCCAGGACTGCCCAAAGTTGGTGGTCTTGTAAATGAAGGGATCGCGGTTATCCATCAGGTGGTAGTCAGCCGAAAGGTAGGCCGTTCCGGCGTCGAAGAAAGAAGGCTGAATGCTGGTGACGGCTCCCCAGGCCGGCATTTTGAGGTTTCTCGTTACATCATTCCAATGGCTGCCGCCGTCGTTCGTGTACCAGACCTTGCCGTCATTGGTGCCAGCCCAAATCAGTCCTTTCTCCAACGTAGAAGGCGCGATCGCGAACACGACTTCGCCATAGAACTGTCCCAGATTGTCACCCACGATTCCACCGGATGAAATAATGCGGCTCGGATCCTGGGTTGACAAATCCGGACTAATCACCGCCCAACTCTGACCGCCATTGGACGTTTGGAAGATCACCTGACATCCGTAATAAACGGTGTTATGGTCGAACGGGTCTATAGCGAGCGGCGGAGTCCAGTGGCAGCGGTACTTGCTCTCATTTGGCGGGGAGTCCAGGGTGTGACGCCACGGGCTTACGGAGTGCGCTTTCTTCAGGCGCGCGTCATAGCGGGTTACTTCATCGCCATAGCAGGACGCCCAGATGATGTTGGGATCGGTCAGATCAGGTAAGGTAAAGCCTGATTCGCATCCTCCCAGCCTGTGTTCCCAACCAGATTCCTCCTCCTCGGGCTCGTAGCCAGTGCTGGGAGCCGAAGTACTTGGTCCGCGCATGGTGCCGTCGTCCTGCATGTTGCTGTAGACGTAGTAGGGAACCTGGTCATCGACAGCAACGTGATACATCTGGCCGATCGGGAACGTTACCCGGTGAAAACCACGCCCGTGCGCTTGCGTGATGATGAGGCCAGCGTCATCGGTGATCACAAATCGATCAGCATTCCTGGGATCGATCCAGATGTCGTGAGTGTCGCCGCCCCATCTCACGGTTGCGAAGATCTCGCCGCCGTCCACCGAATGATGAAAGCTGCTGTTGGCGACGAACACTTCGTTCTCATTCGTGGGCGAGACTTGAATGCGGATGTAGTAGCCAGCGCGTCCGATGAGCGATCGATCCCAGTTGACGACTTTCCACTTCTGGCCGCCATCGTCCGATCGCCAAACTGACCCCTGGTCGGGCGTCTGGATGAGGGCGTAGACGCGGTTTGAATCGGTGGGGGCAACCGCCACGTCAATCTTGCCTACGGGCGAATGGGGAAGGCCATGGCCCTCGATGTGCGCCCAGGTGTCGCCGCCGTCGTTCGTAACATAGACGCCGCTACCCGGGCCGCCGCTCAGTTCGGCGTAGGTATGCATCACAACTTCCCAGGTGCCCGCAAACATGGTTCGAGGATTTTGCGGATCCATGGAGAGACCCGAGCAGCCTGTGTTTTCGTTGACGAACAAAACCCGTTGCCAGTGCTCGCCGCCGTCGGCCGTGCGATAGACGCCACGCTCCTGCTGAGGACCGGTTAAGCGGCCTGCGGCGCACACAAAGACCATTTTCGGATCAATAGGATTGATGACGATGCGTGCGATTCGCCCAGTCTCGTCCAGGCCCATGTGCGTCCATGTCTTACCCGCGTCCATGGAGCGATAGACGCCGTTGCCGCCCACATCACTGTCGCGGATGGCCCAAGCTTCGCCGGTACCGGCCCACACGATGGAGGTATCGGAGGGCGCAACCGCCAGTGCACCGATCGCCTGTACAGGCTGGTCGTCGAAGATGGGCTGCCAACGATTGCCGCCGTCCACGGTCTTCCACACGCCACCGGAGGCCGCGCCGGCATAGTACGTGTTCGGGTCGCCGGCGATGCCGGCGATCGCGGCGATGCGATTTCCGACTACCGGACCAATGAAACGAAAGTGGAAGCCGGGTTCTTCATGCTTCTCTTCGTTTTCGTCCTGGGCTACGCTGCCAGTTATCAGCAGAAAAATACTGGCAAACATCGCGAAACCCAGCATCCATCGATGTGATGATCTCATCAGCCGCCTCCCTCCATCTAATCAGTCCAGCAACTGTTAGCCGCGTTCTTGCGTCAATCGTCCATCAAGCCTACGCCAGATGCCCAGCGGATTGGCCCTTTGCAATTCGTGTGGCAGCGCTTCATCGGGGAAGTTCTGGAAGCATACGGGCCGCGCAAAGCGCAGGATGGCCTGCGTTCCTACCGATGTGAAGCGCGCATCGGAAGTCGCCGGATGCGGGCCGCCGTGAACCATGGCGTGAGAGACTTCCACGCCGGTGGGATAGCCGTTGAAAACGATTCTGCCGACTTTCTGTTCCAGGATCGCCACCAGGTCCGCCGCCTCGCGGAGGTCTTCCTCGGTGCCGTGAATGGCGGCCGTGAGATGACCTTCAAGGCCATCAGCGAAGCGAAGCAACTGCTCACGGCTGCTGTGACGAACAATCACAGTCGAAGGTCCAAATAACTCCTCAGCCAGATCGGGCTGACGAGTCAGCCTGTCTATATCGGTTTCGAACAGCGTTGCGGACGCGCCAAACCCTTTCCCCGAGCCGGCGGGGCCAGCGACACGCCGCAACCGCGCACGATGTTCCACGCCCGTTGCGTAGGATTTACCAATGCCTGCGGTTAACAGAACGCTCTGCGGAGTGGCTGCAATCAGTTCGCCGAGCCTACCTACGAATCGCTCCGAAGCCGAATCGGTGCCGACCAGCACGAGGCCCGGCTTGGTGCAAAACTGACCTGCGCCGAGAGTGACGGAACCATGCAGGCCTGCGGCAATCTGTTCGCCTCGCCCCGCCATCGCTCGCGGCAGAATGAAAACCGGATTGGTACTGCTCATTTCCGCAAAAAAAGGAATGGGGGCGGGTCGCCTAGCGGCCAGGTCCGCCAATGCGCGTCCGGCGGCGCGGGAGCCTGTGAATCCGGCCGCCTTGATTGCCGGATGCTCGACCAGCGCGCGGCCCACTTCAGTGCCGGCATCAAACAGAAGCGCGAAGGTGCCATCCGGAGCGCCAGTTTTGCGCACAGCTTCAGCCATGGCGCGGCCAACCATCTCACTGGCGCCGGGGTGTGCCGGATGTGCCTTGACCACCACCGGATTGCCGGCGGCTAATGCGGAAGCAGTGTCGCCACCAGCCACGGAAAATGCGAGTGGGAAATTGCTGGCTCCGAAAACAGCAACTGGCCCGAGCGGGCGCAGTATCGATCGGAGGTCGGGCTTCGGAGCAGGCTTTCGTTCGGGGTCGGCGCGGTCGATTTGCGCTCCTACCCACGAACCTTCCTCCACGAGAGACGCGAAGAGTAGTAATTGATGGCAAGTGCGCGTCAGTTCGCCGTGCAGCCGATCCTCGGACAACGCAGTCTCCAGCGCAGTGCGCTCGATCAGATCATTTCTCAGCACTTCGATATCAGCTGCCATGCGCCGCAGGAGTTCAGCTTTCTGCTTGCCGCTCCAACGGCTATACGACTTAAAGGCGCGCTCCGCGAAACCGGCAGCGCGGTCCACGTCCTCCGGGCCGGCGGAGCGGAACTCCGGCGCAAGAGCCTGCCCGTTCACCGGATTGAAAGCGGTGAACGTCCGCCCATTCCGCGATACTTCGAAATTCACGACAGACTGCCCGCGCAGATCCATGGCTTTCGTAGTTATTGCCTTTGTAGGGCGGCCGGCTTGCTGGATCCGGCTGCTACTTTCGGACGATTCGCCATTGCGGTCCGGATCAGGTTCCGAGCCTCTTCCAGTTCAGCGCCTGCAAGCGGCAAACGCGGAGGGCGCACCCGGCTGTTTCCCATACCCACCATCTCCTGCACCAGCTTGACGAGCTGCACGAATTTAGGAACCGTGTCCAGGCGCAGCAGGGGCAGGAACCAGCGGTAAAGTTCGAAAGCTTTTTCGCGTTCACCTTCGACCGCGTAATTGAACAGGCCCACCGACTCACGCGGTAATGCGTTCGCCAGCCCTGCGATCCAGCCCACCGCGCCTGCTCCGACACCCTCCACGATCATGTCATCAACGCCCACGAAGATCTCGAGACCGTCGCCAACCAGAGCGCGAATCGCACTGATGCGGCGCACGTCGGCACTGGATTCTTTCACCGCGTGAAGATTCGAATGCTCGCCGGCAAGCTGGGCAATGTGTTCGGGCAGAAAGTCGGTGCCGTAGGCGATCGGGTTGTTGTACAGCATGCAGGAAAGACTGGTGGCGCACAGGACAGAAGACACAAAGGCTAGCATTTCGCGCGCGTCGCCGCGGTAGACGTAGGGCGGCAATACCATGAGGCCATCGCATCCCAGGTCGGCAGTTTGCTGCGCCAGAGCTGTCGCCTCTGAGGTGCTCAACAATGAGATCGAGGCCACCACGGGAGCGCGATTGCCGACGGCCCGTACACAGGTGCGAACAATCGTCAGCTTGTCGTCAAAGCTCAGCGTCGAACCTTCGCCGAGCGAGCCGAGCGCGACGATTCCGGTACATCCGTTGTCGAGCAGCCAGCGGCAGTGCTCCGCCACAAAGCCATGGTCGACGCCCAGGGACTTGTCGAAACAGGTCGTGATTGCCGGCATTACACCTCGCCACTTCATCCTTCCGCTCCTTGGGAGACCTGGGGCGTGGGCCCGACGGTCAGTTCAATCGCTATGCTTTCTACCCGCACCTCAAATAGCGGCGGCCGAACCGACTCGATATTCCAGCGAAGCAGGAACTCGACTGCCGCACCACAAACGCGTCCCTGGCACGGACCCATACCACAGCGCGTGTGCAACTTGGCCTCGCGCCAGCTCTGGCACTTGGCGACCCGGTGAAAGGTCACGTCTTCGCAGCGGCACAGCAAAGTATCCGGGCACGGTAGTTTTCTCAACTCCTCGCGCAAAGCGAAAGCTCGTTGCAGGGCAGCTGCGAACGCGCGATGGCGGGCACGAAGCTGGTGCAGCTGCTGAGCCTCTCGGGGCTTGTCCGTGGCGGCAAGAGCGGCGATCTGGCCTTCCACGAGCGCAAGATCGACTCCGCCAATGCCAGTGGGTTCACCCGCGCAATAGACATTCGGCACAGAAGTCTGTTGTGCATCGTCGACCCAAACTGCGCCATCGCGTAGTTCGCATCCCAGAAGCGCGGCCAGCTCCGTGTTGGGGACCAGATGAAAACCGCAAGCAAGATAGTCGCACTCGACCTCGAACCGGCGACCCCCCTGCTGCAACACGACTGCCCTCACTTTTCCAGCACCCTTCGCTTCGACCGGCCAGCAGCCAAGGCGATACGGGACGCCGACAAGCTGCCACATGAGCCCAATTGCTTGCACTCCCTTTTGCGGCTGGGAAGCAAACGCGGTCGCGAAACGTAGCATCGCAGCGCGCGAAGCCTGCTCTGCGATCAGGCGCACCCTTGCTCCACGTTTTCGCAGGTAAGCCGCGACCGGCAGAAGCAGCGGACCAGTTCCGGCAACTACCACACTTTTTCCCGCTACCGGCACGCCGGACTTCACCATGGCCTCAAGTCCGCCGGCGCCCATGACGTTGGGCAGGGTCCAACCGGGAAACGGTAGAAAGCATTCCCGCCCGCCCGTGCAAATGATCAGCCGCGAGTGTGGAATTTCACGAACCGATTCCGCGCTCTCAGCGAGTAACACACCCGGCACGGGCTGATCGAAGATGCGGAACCCTCGCAGCACCTGAGCAGGCGAGCGCTTCAGCCGCTCACGCCACGAGCGCGCCACTCGAAGTGAGGAATTGTCCTCTGCGCCCCGCCAGATTTGCCCGCCCAAACTGGGATTGTCATCAACGAGCAACACTGACGCGCCAGTTTCGGCAGCGCGCACTGCCGCCGCAATGCCGGCCGGGCCGCCGCCGACCACCACAATGTCCCAGCGAGGACTACTCATCGGTTGTTATCTCCATGCCAGGCGTGCACAGTGTCTGGCAGCTCTTCGCGTGGGCAAGGCGGTCGACCGTGACACGGCATTCAAAACAGATTCCCATGCCGCACAGCGGGCCTCGCGGTTCGCCGGTGACGGAGCGACGAAAGCTGGAAATCCCGCACTGCAGGACGGCAGCGGCAACCGTGGTTCCGGACTCGACCGCAACGGCTATTCCGTTCACCGAGACGTGGATGATTTCAGGCATACACATGCTCCCGCGAGCCACGCGCAGGCAAATAGGGTTCAATGGGAATAGCGGAGCGACGACCGACAATCTGATCGACCAGCAGCTTTGCCGTGCCTAGCGAGGTCGTGATCCCCAACCCTTCATGCCCCGTTGCCAGCCATATTTTCTGGTCCGTGACCGAAGGGCCGATGAGGGGCAGCTTGTCAGGAGTGGCGGCACGGAATCCTGTCCAACAGCGGACCGCAGCCATCTTCCCCAGAGCCGGCATATACTCGCAGGCGCGCGCCAGCATGCCGGCAACGATCTTGTGGTCGATGGCACTGTGCTCCGCGCCGTATTGTCGTGAAGAGCCAATTAAAATCTGGCCCGTAGCCCGAGGTTGCACATTAAATGCGCAGGAGTCGCTGGTGACGGAGTGGGCACTCTTCAGATACCCGAGCTCGACGAGCTGGTGCCGCAAGAAACCTGAGTATCGATCGGTGATGACCAGATGGCCCTTGCGTTTCCTGATCTCAAGGCCCGGCGTAAGCTCCGGCGCCCAGGCCCCCGTGGCATTCACCACCAGGCTGCTGCTGATCGCCGTGCCGTCGGCGATTTCTACCGAGCCCCCGCGCAGACGAATGGCTTTGCCACGCACCAATGACGCGCCACACTGTTGTGCTCGTTCCGCAAGCCAACGTGCGGCGGTCGGCGGATAGATCACGCTATCTTCCGGAACTAGCAGCGCTCCAACTAGTCCGGGACGCAGGTTCGGCTCCGCTTGCTTCAATGCGGCGGCATCCAGGACCTCGGCAGGCACTCCGCGAGATGTGAAATAACGGTTCTTGTTGCGCACCGCCGACATCTCGTCTTCATCCGCCGCTACCCAGATCGTGCCGGTGAGCTCAAATTCCACTTCGCGTGGCAGCTCAGTCCGCAGGGTGTTCCAAAGTTGCTGCGAGAAGCGAGTTAACGAGAACTGGGCTTCGGAGTCGTCCATCGCGACGATGTGGCCCATCGCGGCCGCGGTCGCACCGCCACCTACAATGCTCGATTCGATGATCGCAACTTTTAGTTCCGCCTGAGCACACTCCAGAGCACAAGCGGCGCCAACGATTCCGGCGCCCACGATGGCGACATCGAAAGTCTGCCTCATCAGTGCCTCGCCAATACAGCGGGTTCCGACCCGGCGCTTGCCGGGATGCCGAGCCGAAATGGATCTTTTTCCTGAAGGATCAGGTCGCCCTCAGCGGTCACGAAGGCGGTACCTGTAATGCTGGGCATCACCTTGCTGCCGTCGACAGCCACGGTGACTTCAAACACGCTCCCGACAATGCTCTCCTGACGCCAAACCTCACCCGGCCTGAGCTTCCCATCGGCGTACAAGCATGCCGCCTTGGCGCTGGTTCCCGTGCCGCACGGAGAACGGTCGTAGGCTTTGCCCGGGCAGAGGACGAAGTTTTTGGAATGGGCATCTTTGCGATCAGGCGGGCCGAACAGCTCGACGTGGTCGATCTCAGCCCCGCCGTCACCGCTGACTCCGGCAGCGCTCAGGCTCTTCCGAACAGCCCAGGTAAATTCGGTAAGCTGCTCGATGTTGTCCAGAGAAAGCTTCAGCCCGTGCTCCTTGACCAGGAAGAACCAGTTGCCGCCCCAAGCTACATCCCCGGTCAAGCGGCCATGGCCGGGGACATCCACAGTGACGCCAGCCCGGTAGCGATAACTGGCCACATTGTGGACGGTAACAGCACCACTCGGATGAAGTTGGGCGCTTACGCTTCCCGCAGGCGTCACGATCCTGTGGACTCCCGGACCGATTCGGCCCGTATAAGCGAGGGTCACGACCAGGCCTATGGTTCCGTGACCGCACATGCCGAGATAGCCCACGTTGTTAAAGAAGATAACGCCCGCGACACAAGTGAGATCGGCGGGCTCACATAACAACGCCCCGACCACCGCGTCTGACCCGCGCGGCTCGTTGACAACGGCCGAGCGAAACCAGTCAAAATCGCGCCGAAGGCATTCCAGGCGCTCGGACATACTACCCCGGCCAAGCTCGGGGCCTCCCGCCATCACCACCCGGGTGGGCTCACCCCCGGTGTGGGAGTCAATAATATGGATACGCTGTGGGGTCACTTAACTCACCATGCTGTCGCCAGATACTCATTTAAGAAAGGACCGATTTTCGTGTATATAGTATCCAGTGTCAACCCGGTCGTTGCACAATTGGGTTGCATTTCCCTACAGTAGTAGGTTCCAGATTTCAGTAGCTTCTACATATATATTGGATTACGCGATGACACAGAACTCATTCTCGGGAGGGATTCCCCGCAAATCGCTCACCTCAGCCGTTGCCGAGAAGCTGCGCGAGAAAATCGTGCGGGGTGACATTCGTGAGGGCGAACAGCTTCGCCAGGACGCCATCGCACAGGAATTCCAGGTCAGTCGCATTCCGGTCCGGGAAGCGCTGCGCCAGCTCGAGGCCGAGGGCGTCATCACGATCGTTCCGCATCGCGGCGCGGTTGTGTCCCTTCTTTCCTGCGATGAAATCGAAGAGCTGTTTGAAATGCGAGCCATCCTTGAGCCGGAAGTCCTGCGCGCTTCCATCCCGAACCTCACCGATGCGGACTTCGCGCAAGCAGAAGATGTCCTAGACACCTACGACGCCGCCCTGCGCAATGAAACCAACGTTGGCGAATGGGGCCGGCTCAACTGGGTCTTTCATTCGACGCTTTATAACGGCGCCCACCGTCCGCAATTCATGGCGGTGATTCGCAATATCAATTTCAACGGCGAACGTTACATCCGCTTGCAACTGTACCTAACCCGCGCGCTGGAACGTGCTCGTGAAGAACACCGAATGCTGCTCGAGCTTTGTCGTAAACGCGACGTAGAAGCCGCCTGTGAGTTGTTGGCTCGCCACATCCGAAGCGCGGGGAAATCGCTGAGCCGCTTTGTCGCCGAACATCGGCGCAAGCAAGAAGAAACTTCGAACAGCAAGGGCGCAACCTCCGTATCGGTTTGAAAACCGTCAAGCCATTGCCGTGCACCCGCCCATCAGGCTTCAATCGCCGGATACTGACGATGCCAATCGGTGTGGGTTTGGAAAAGATTTGCCGCAGCCAGAATGTTTCCGTCCTGCAAAGCGCGCGCCATGAAGCCGAGACCGTAGGGCAGGTTTTCTTTGCTGAAGCCGCAGGGCACGGTCAGGGCCGACAATCCACATAAACTCGAAACTCCATCCGGAGCACGGCTTTCGTTCGGGTGGCGCGCTCGAGGCGTCTTTAGTAGTAGGGTGCTTCGTCGCGCCCCCCTCCGGCTCACGCAGCAGTTCTGCCGCGCCCGACTGAGAAGCAGTAACCAGACATCAAATCTGTCGAATAGCTTGCCCATGCGCTCTTGAAGAACTTTGCGGACTCGCTCTAGTCTAGTTGCAGATAGTCGTTGGCGGAGAATTCCAGGCTGGCGTAGCCGTTGATGCGGGCGAGTGGATCGTCTAGCTCCGCGCAGCGTCCCGAATGGATGAGTTCATGAAACGATGCCGCTGCTTCCATCAGGATGGTGAGCTCGGCGGCTTGTTCGTATGGTCCATCCGGAAATTCGGCATCGGAAATCGTCGCTTCCGTGCTTTCAATCACGGCCAGCGCGTCACCGACAGCGATCTCGAAACCTGCGGGCAGTCTTGGCCGTGCGTTCGTGACCTTGCCGATACGGAACTGAGGGTCGCTTGAGGCAGAATAGGCAAATTCTGCAAGACCGTGCGGGAGCGAGTCGTGGTCTCTGGAGTCATACCCTGCAATGACCGACAGTACGAGGCCGCAATCGTCCGCCGTCCGGCACATGGGTCCAAGCTTATCCATAGTCCACGCGATTGCCATTGCACCCAAGCGGCTGACCCGGCCAAAGCTAGGCCGCAAACCACAGATGCCGCAATGCGCCGCCGGATAAAGGATCGAACCGCGCGTTGGAGTATCCCAGATCTCCGGCCAATTCAATCATGACCGTTTTGCCGATCAGGACCGAGCCAGCGTTGTTCAGCCTCTCTATGATTGTGGCGTTGTAATCGAGCCGTTGTTGCTGGAACGGACGAGCGCCCCAGGTGGTCGGGTACCTTTGACTGCAACTAGATCTTTTGCGGCATACGGTATGCCGTGCAGCGGGCCGTGGCGGTGGCCTGACGCTATCTGTTTCTCTGCGGCCCGCGCCTGCTCCAACGCCAGCTCACGCGTGATGCTGACGTAGGCTTGGAACCTTGGGCCAAGCCGCCCACTGCGACGGAGATAACTTTCTGTCAGTTCGACAGGCGAAATTTCCTGGCGTCGAATGCGCTCGCCCAGTTCGCGAATGGAAAGATACAAGACGTTATCGGCGAGCATCAGTGCCTTATTGGAAGTCGACCGCTCTTCGTTGACCTCGTCACTAGCGAAGCGCAGCACGGGTGCTGGTGGATCGCCATTGGCGAGCTGAAGCGTGCGAATAGGCTCGAGCATCCGCTCGTTTTCCGTCAGAATCCTTCGCAGGCGGCGCTTTTGCTCCTCCGGCGTAATTCGCTGCCCCCACTTGCGGACCAGGTACTGATAGCGACACTCAATTTCGTCACGCGCAGCCGAAGGGGAGTTCTGCCTGTCCTGTTCGTCGACGTTGAAACACTACTTTGGTGGGCCAAGTAGTATCCTGCGAGCGATCCTCTTTATGGCGACGTCGCACCCTGGGGCGGCAATGTAACTGAAGATGCCGGTGAACCGCCGCCCCGCAGGTACGTGGCAAAGAAGTCGTCTACCCGCTGCCAGGCATCGCGCAAAACGTGCTCGCGTTCGAAGTAATGAAACTCCCCGGGGTAGATCATGAAGGAGACCAGATTGCCCTTTCCTTTCTTAAGGACCTCGTCCATGAGCCAGACTGATTCGACAAAGGGCACGTTTACGTCAGCAGTACCATGCAGGACCAGCAACGGGCGTGCAAGCCGGTCGATATGCGAGATCGGGGAGGCGTTCGCGTACACCTTAGGATTCTCCTCAGGAGTGCCAATGCGTCCTACCGTCCAGTCATTGTGGAAAGGATCGCCGTAATACATGACATAATCGACTACGCCCGCAACGTCGACGCCGGCACGAAACAGCTTGGGCTGGTCGGTCATCGCAATCAACGTAAAGAACCCGCCATAGCTCAATCCCCAAATGCCGATCCGGTCGCTATCCACATAAGGCAGGGTCTTCAGGTAGTTCGCCGCCATCCATGCGTCTTTCGCGTCATTGCCGCCCACGTCCATGTAGACGCCGTTGCGCCACTCCCGGCCGTAACCGATGCTGCCCCGATAGTCGGGGGCGAATACAACATAGCCTTCCTGGAGTAGGCGCTGGTGGAAGCTGTAGTACACGGCGTAGTTCCGCTGTACGTGCCAGCCGTCGTAGTTCTGATTTATGCCATCTCCGTGAACCCAAACGATAGCAGGATGTTTTTTGCTGCGATCGAGGCCCTTGGGAAGGAACAGCCAGCCCGGTACGGAGAGGCCGTCCGGCCCCGGATAATGGACAAACTCCGGTGCAACGAAGGATTCACGATCCAGGGTGGACGGCATGGAATCCGAGAGACGCACCGGCTTCCCGCCAGCTTTCGCGTCAGTGACAAAAAGGTCCGCGGAGTTGCGCGTATCGGTGTGCTGGTAAACGAGCCGACGATCGTCCAGCGACCATTGGGGTTCGACATTTGTGCCCTGGCCGGAGGTTATGTATTCCACTCGTGCATGTCGGGGATCCGTGCCAATGGCGGCGATGCCGATGCGCCGATCACCCGGGTGGTCCGGCTCGTTGGCATCGAAGGCAATGCGGGTGCTGTCGTGCGACCAGGCAGGACGCCAGGCCTCAAATTTGCCTTTTGTAATTTGAACCGCGGCGCCGCCAGTCAGGGGAATGACATACAGATGATCCCAGCCATCCTGGTCGCTGAGGAATGCGACCCAGCGACCATCCGGGGATGGCAGCGGGTCGGGCCCGGCTTCCCAATCGGGTAGACTCCAAAATTTATCTTCGGCATCCTCACGGATGGCGCGCTGAGAGCCATCGCGAGCGTCGGCGACGTAAATGGTGCGCTTCTTATACTCGTTGGACAGACGCGCGAAAACGAAATGCCCGGCATCTCCCCAGGATAGCGCTTCGTGCCAGCCCTTCGTGGCTACAGGGGTCGCGGTCCCCCCGCTGGATGGAATGACAGAAAGCTGACCGGGCTGCTCCTCTTCAATCGAGTAAATTAATTTTGCGCCCGAGTACGCCGGAGACTCGTCATGGTGGACGATCTTCGCGCCGGCAACGTAGGCGAGATGAGTTCCGTCGGGCGACCAAAGGAGTTGTTGGATGCTGAAATCGTCGTGAGCTAGTTTCAGCTCCGTTCCGTCGCCAACAGACCGCACGACTAAATCGCTTCCCTGCTCCTGACCCGCTCCACCGCCGCCCGCGCGCACGAAAGCCACACGCGTGCCCTCCGGCGAAGGCACGAAGTCGGCTTCCGTCGTTGGGGACTTCCACACTGGGCGCGGCTGTCCGCCAGCCAACCCGACCTCCCACAAATTGCCCTTACGCGCGAAATAGAGTCTATCGCCGCTACGATTCCAGAACACATGGGAAACTCGCCCTTCCGTAAACGATGTGAGCGGAACCGGCGCGCCTACCCCATTGGTCGCAGCAAGGGATACGTTGCTAACCCCTGCACGGCTCCAAATGAATGCGATATGCGAACCGTCCGGCGACCAGACCGGATTCGACGGATGTTTGATGTCGACTAGCTGATCGATAGAGAGTCGGGAAGCAGGGTTGTTTTGTGCGGAAGCCGCCCCGATCCACGCCACACTGACGACTGCCAACAGGATTGGAAGCTTCAATCCGAACATGGACCCTCCCACGGATAAGGCGGATGCCATCTACATCCGCCCTACATTCTTAGAGCCGGGAACAGCGGGACTCGCTAGAAGTCAACCCTCAACCCAATTCGTGCAATAAACGGATTAATGGTGTTGATTGGCTTCAGATAAGTCGAACTCGGGTCGCCGAACGTCGAGGGCAAAGTCGCATTCACGTTTATTAGGGTTTGTTGGTTGGTCAGGTTGAACAAGTCAATCAGCGGCTTAACTGTGAGACGGTCACGTACCTTGAAATCGCGCGCCAGGCGCAAGTTCAGCAGATTTACGCCCGGCAGCCTCACTCCACCGGCGGGGCGGAGAATGATCTGCTCGGACCCCTGGTTGAGCAATGTGCCACCACCTAGATAGGCAACCGGCTGAAGGGGGTACCCCGTGACGTGCTGAAAGTTCACGCTGGTGCTGAGCCCCCATGGAAGTTCATAGGTGCTGTCGACCTTAAACACATAAGTGGAATCAAAATTCAGGTAGTTATCGCGGCGATTGATGTCGTTATTGGGGTCATTAAAGTTGTCGAAGTAGGCATCATCGGAATAGCCACGGCCGAAGGCGCCCTTTTGGCGCTGGACAGTAAACCCAGCCAAGACCTGCCAATGATGTGAGAGGCGTTTGACCGCGGTGAATTCCAATCCATGATAGGCGTTGTCGTCCAGAGCGGGAATGTTGGTCACCACGAAGTTGGATGCTCCGACCAGGATCGGCTTGAGGTTGAAAAGCGTCAGCGGGGCGTTAGTGAGAGGATTAACGATCGGTGTGCCATCATTGTACTGTGTCACAGCCGTGTAGTCAGACGGGAGAGCGGCTAGGTTCGTGGTTCCGAATAGATTCTTCTTCTTGCGGAAGTAGTAGCTTCCACCGAGCCGCAGATCTTGCCAGACCTGTTGTTCGTAGTTCACAGTGACGGAATCCGAGTAGGGCCGGGTTAGACCGCGATCGATGTGGGTACCAACCGCGCCACCGGATTGCAAAATCGGATTGCCGACCTTCCACTCGTTTACCTGCGGTATTTTGTCACCATTGGCATCGTTCCAAGTGAAGGTCTTGCTGCTAAATCCTACCGGGTTTACGCTCTCGACCAGGCCGGTGCCTTCCATCTTATAGAAGCGGCCGTAACTGACGCGCAAAACGGAAGTACCGCGACCGGTTATGTCTACGGCCAGGCCAAGGCGGGGAGCAAGGTTGTTCCAGGTGACCAAATTGCCCGATGCCGGGTAAGTTTTGGGAGGGAACAGATCCGGGAAAGTCAGATTGGGATCGCTGGTTTCCCTGGGGTAGAAGCTGATGAAACGGTCGAAGCGCAGACCCAAGTTCAGCGTAAACCTCCGGCGAACAGTCCACGCGTCCTGCAGGTAGGCGCTGGTGTCATGGAAGTAGGACTTTGCGGTGAAGGGAGTGTTAAACGCTATCACTTCTACCGGATTGCCGTGATCGTAGATTGCGTTGATTCCCTGGTTCACCGTCTGGATGTACGGGTTGTAGTTGTCGCCCCATTCGAAGCCGAACTTGAGGTTGTGCGTGCCGGCCAGGGAGCCCTTGTACCAAGAAGCGCCCGCGGCAATTTTGAACAGCCACGCAGGATTTGAGAAATAGCTCTGCGCAGCCCCCGTCTGGGTTTCCGTAACGCGGTCTGTGTGGTTGAAGTCGGTGGCTTTGACTTCGGGCTGTGGACCAAGAGGAAATACTTCCTTGTTGTATCCGGCGCGAACATCGAGCAGCAGGTTGTTCGTGACTTGACTGGTCCACAGCGCCTGCAGAATGTAGGCGGGCTCGATCTGCCGCCAGGAGGCCTCCGGGCTCACCAATGCCGAATCCCGACGGAAGAACCGGTTCTGCTCGTTGTAGAGCCAGATCAAGCTCAACTTGTTCTTGGAATTCAGCTGCCAATCACTGCGCAAGTCGGTGTTGGTCTGGTGGTTGGGATCTGCGATCGGGTTACCGTTCTTATCTGTAACGGCAAGAAAAATCGAGCGCAGGTCGTACCTTCGATACGACCCGAACAGCCACCACCGATCTTTAATAATCGGCCCGCCCAGGCTCGCGGTTGTATCGCGAAGCATGACGGTGGGCGACCCTGCAGGGACGTCCGCACCTTTGAAAGTTGGGAATTTCGTGCCGGCCTCAAGGGCCATAGTGCCGTAGTAGGCCCCCAGATTTCCGTGCAACGTGTTTGAGCCGGACCTGGTCACCATGTTCATGTAGATTCCGCTGATAGAAACAGAACTTGGCGTGCTGTCCGACACGACCTGGAATTCCTGGAAAGAATCATGGTTGGTGTAAAACTGCGTGTAGCCACCATTAGCGCCAGGCCAGTTCAAGTCAAGGCCATTGAAGCTGAATACTTGCTCGCCTGGGGTACTACCATGCACCTGCATGGTGGACTGCTGCATGCTTTGGTTGCCGCCAACGTCGAACCTGTCTAACGTGGCGCCCGGCATTTGCGCGACCGTGGACCAGGGGTCGCGGCCGCTGGGGATTTCCTGGAGCAAGCGCTGGTCGAAAGTGGTTTGCGTTTGGACGGTTTGCACGTCGATGACGGGCTCGCTCTGCACTTCAATCGTCTGTTTCAGCTCGCCGACGGTGAGCTGAGGGTTTACTGTCGCCGTGAACCCTGCCGACAGAACGATGTTGGTGCGCTTAACTGTCTGGAAACCGCTGGCGGTCACCCCCAGCTCATAAGCGCCGAGGGGCAGCAGGTCAAAGAGGAAGCTGCCGTCGGCGTGGGTGCGGCTGGTTCGCGGAACCATCAGGGCCGGGCTGTTCACCTCTACGGTCGCGTTGGGCACGACGGCCCCGGAAGCATCAGTGACTACACCCGTAATTTTTCCGGTTGTGGATACTTGTGCCGACAATAGAGCGGGCAGGCAAAACACGGCCAGAACGGCGGCGCGAATCCAGTCCGACGGGTGCCAAGCTAGGCAAGCGAGACGCGAAGTACTCATAAATCGCCTCCGGAGCAGAAGGACGAGAAAAGTTTTCGGGCAAGGGCGGATAATTTATCCAGCATTTCTGCTCTTGTCAAGTCACCCTCTGCCAGTGTCACCCTCTGCCAGTGCTGCCAGTGGTCAAAATTGATTAGAGAAATGTCCCCTTTTTTGCTGTTGATGTTGTCGTTGGCATGCGCACTGAAGCGAAGCCCTGAAGTTAGGGCGAAGCGTAAGCACCCTGTCGCCAGGCCGAGATGTCTTCGCTATGGGCTGCTGCAACTCGGTAAAGGCCATTCATGCGCCGCGGTAGTACACCTCCATGGCTCCGTCCTCCCATTGGCACACCAGCGCCTTGCTTTGGGTTGGCCCATAACGCTGCTGCCCGGGCTGCAGGTGCAGTTTCAACACGAGTCTTCTGCCAGTGGAATATCGCCAGCTCAAAAACACGGACCTCAAGGTCTCTCGCTTCGCATTCGTCGCCCTCGCAACCCAGGTGGGCCTCGGCATGGGCGGTGCTCCCGACGAATGAGGGCTGGCACGTGCAGCAATTATGCGGGCCCTTGAGGATTCGTTCGCAGGTTGCAAACCGGCGCCGAAATGGAGGGTCTTTTCTGAAAACTCCGAGAAGTCCGGCGCGGCGTCCATCGTGGTAAAGCGACAGGTAAACGAAAAGTTCGAACTCGCCGGGCCCGGAAAAGGCTGCACCCTCTACTCGGAAAGCAAGTTGAAGCGCAAATGACGCAAGCACCGAACCGTGATGACCGAAAGTCGAACCGGTAAGGTGATCACTGGTTCGTTCCACTGGCCAGGAACCCGCCATCAACAACCAGCAAATGTCCGGTTACAAAGCTCGCAGCATCTGAGGCGAGGAACGCCGCTGCGCCCACTAATTCTTCCACGTCCCCGAAGCGACCCGTGGGCGTTCGCATCAAGCACTCCCGCCCGCGTCCCGTGCCATCGAGAATTTCTGCGTTGAGGGCGGTGCGGAAGACGCCCGGAACCAGCGCGTTGACGCACACGCCGTGTCGCGCCCACTCCACGGCGAGCGACTTCGTGAGCGAGGCAACCGCAGCCTTGCTGGCAGCGTAAGCCGCGACCTCGTAGAAGGCCACCTGGGACGTAAGCGAAGCAATATTAATGATCCTCCCATACTGCCGCTCAACCATCTTCTTTCCAAAAATCTGGCAAGATCGCAGCGTTCCAGTCAAATTCGTGTCCAGAATCCGGTTCCATTCAGCTTCGTCCTGGTCCAGCGTCGGCGTTCGCTGCGTGATACCGGCACAATTCACCAAGATATCCACCTTTCCGAATTCGTCGTGCACGCGCTTGCACAAGCCTTCCACGGACGAACGATCACTGACGTCGCACTCTATCGCCACAGATTTGCGGCCCATCTTGGCTATCTCGCAAACCGCATCCTGCACTAACTTCTTGCGACGTCCCGTCGGTATTACATCCGCGCCTGCCCGCGCCAGCCCCTTCGCCAGGGTCAGTCCGATGCCTGAAGTGCCGCCGACGACCACGGCCGTTTTCGAATTGAGGTCCAGTGCTGGATATCCCATCGATCCAGGTTCTCTCCTCGGCAGGCGTTGAATTCTCGAGGAAGCAACCGAGTAGTTAGTATGCCGGAAACCCGGCCTGCGTCCTTCGCGTGAGAGCGGCTGCGGGAAGGCTTCACGATCTGGCGGGTGCCGTCCAGGTCCGTGCCTTGCCGCCGCCCACCAAGCGTACTGGTGATAACGCCGAAGGTGTTGTTAGCTGGTTGAAGTCCAGCCCCCCGGGTTCTTGGATGGACGGTGTCAGGGAGACGAAGCGCCAAAGTGCTTCTGCAACACCAGCGCAACCGTTCCGCGCAAACGCGCCATGCCGGGATCTGCTGCGGGACGGACCCGCGGGGGTTTGCCAGCCAGGACCGCCGCCGCCACTTCCGCCTCGATAGTTGGACCCACACGCGGCCATAAACGGGTGAACTCACCGACCACCACAATCTCTTCCGGCGCCAGCCCGGCCACTATAGATCGCATACCCCGGCCGATAGCATGCGCCATCTTTTCCAGCGCCTTGAGGGCGAGCGGGTCACCCGTTTCCGCCAGCATCATCAGATCCTCGAAAGTGATGCTCCCGGAATCTGCAGCGGACTCAGAGTAATAGCGTACGGCGGCCCGATTCGATCCAAGAATCTCCCAGCAACCCCGGCCCCCACAAGAGCACTGCGGGCCATCGGCATCGAGCGGCACGTGTCCGAACTCGCCGGCCACGCCATGTAGTCCTTTCGCCAGCTGATGATTCACGAACAAGCCAGTGCCGATGCCCTCCGACACCGTCACCACTACCATGTCGCGCACGATCTCCCCGCCGCCAAACCACACCTCGGCAAGAACACAGGCATTGGCGGCGTTCTCCATCTCCACCTGCATTCCCGTGGCTTCCTCAATTGGCTTCTTGAGATCGAATTCCGGCCATTTCAAGTTCGGCGCAAAAATGATTCGTCCTGTGCCTTCTTCCACTCGGCCGGGCAAACTGATACCCACCCCTTCGAAGACCAACTCCGGATGCGACTGCATCTGGTGCTGGATGGACGCCGCCAGCTTCGCCGCTGTTTTCGCGGGATGGTTGCAGGTTGGCATCGATTCCTGGGACAGAAACCGCCCGTTCACATCGGCCACAGCCACCGTACTCTGCTTGGGGCGCAGGTCCGCCACCACGATCGCGCGCCGTTCATTCAGGCGCAGAAAGGTAGGCCGGCGTCCGCGCGGCAATCGTCCCAAAGGTCCGTTCACCACCCACTTCTCACGAATCAATTGTTCGGTGATAAGCGACACGGTGCTTCTCTGCAGACCTGAGACTCGCGCCAGATCGGCGCGCGAAATCGGCTGGCGGCGCCGGATCAGGTTGAGAACAACTCCGCGGTTGATATCTCGAGCGGTTTCGCTTGAAGCAACCTGCGTGTTGGTAAAGTTGAGCCGTCTCATTCGATATTGCCGAGTACCGATTTTTCAGTTAATGCGGCAATCGTGCCGCATGGGCCGGCCCGGAATCGCAAACGTCAGTTCTTAAGGGAGCATTAAATTCGCGTCGCGAACTATATACCTAGGCCGCAAGGTGTCAAGGGGAAAATTTGAGGGGAAAATTTGAGGCCGAAGCGGCCCATCACCGCGGCACTACCGGTATCACTTCAATGTAGTCCAAGGGCGCTCGCTCCTCCTGATCGGGAATCCCCTCGATCCGGATCACCTCACCCGGACGCAACTCAAGTCCCTTGATCTTCCGTCGTACCGATGAATCCGCGCTAGGCGCTGGGCCTGGCAACACGTCATCCGCGCGCCATTGACCGACGACCCGATCTCCGATGAACACCCTGAATTGCGAGACGCCATGGCTGAGATCAAAGTATTCGACCTCTAGCTGGTAGCGGCCAGCAGTACCTCGAAATGTCGTTTGTGCCGAGCATGATGGTGATGATTCCGGACACAGCACACCCTTGCCGCCCGAAGCCCCCTCCCAAGAGGCCGGTTCGAAGATCTGGTAACCCTTCAATTCCATCGCCTCCGCCTCTACCCGATTCGGATGATGTCCCACTCTTCCCTTTTCGTCGGCTATTCCGGAAATCCGATGGAACCACTCGTCGATTGCGTCGCGCCACACAATCGCGTGGCCCGATTGATACTCCAGCTGCGCCAGAACCTCCTTAAAGCGCTCATCATCGACGTGACCCTGCAGCGACCTCCACGTGGTCACAAAATCGTGCGCTTTCGACGCGCCCTGATAATGTGAGTCATAGATGGTCTGGATAACCGTCGTCCCCGAGTGCAACTTATACGTGTAGGGCACATGATGGAAAAACAGGACGAGCTCATCCGGGGTGTTGGCCAGCGACTCATAGATTCTCTGAACCATCGGCGAATACTGTCCGACGAACCCCGTTCCTGTTGCGATGGTGCGGTCCATGCCAACCGCGTCAGGGTCTGCGCGAATCCACTGTCCCCAGCCATTGTGTTCCTGCGACTCGGGCGCCGGACCATAATGCGGACCGGTAATATTGGTCAGCGTCTGCAACCCGAGCACACCGGTGTAGCTTTCATAGGCATGCCACGATGCCAGCTGGATCTCGGGTACCTTCCGCACGACATGCGGATCATCGCCAAACGTGAGCTGCGTCCACTCCTCGGCAATCGCTTGCGAACTGAGATCCGGGTTCCAGGCCAGCCGTCCGAACCCGTACAAGTTGGCCATAGCAAGGTGGTTGGCCAGCCAGTTTGTGCTGAGCCCGACATTCGCGACGCCGACGTATCCTCCGGTCGGTCGATCAAAACTGTGGCCCGAGACAATATCCTTGACCGGCGTGTGCCGGCCGGCAACGCCCGTATCGAAGTCCAGAATCTCCTTCCACATCGGCACCAGGAACACCGTATGCCGCTGCTGGCCTGTGTATTCCTGGGTGATCTGCACTTCAATGGCTTCATTGGTGTTTTCCAGTCCACCGAACAATGGCGAAGCCGGCTCCCTTACCTGAAAATCGATGGGACCATACTTGATCTGCACAATCACGTTGTCGGTGAATTTCCCGTCCAGCGGATGAAAGATGTCATAGGCAGCCCGGGCGCGATCCGCCTTCAGATCATTCCAGTCTAGGTGGTGGTTGTAGACAAACGCACGATAGAAAACAACGCCACCGTGCGGCTTCAGCGCTTTCGCAATTACATTGGCAGCTTCCGCGGGAGTTCTTCCATACGCGGAGGGGCCCAGCTGGCCCTCGGAATCCGCTTTTACCACCACTCCTCCGAAATCCGGGATCTGCCGGTAAACCTCATTGAATTTTGCGCGCCACCAGTCAGCCACCCTCCTGTCCAGCGGATCGAACGTGTCCAACCCTCCCCCCTGCTTCGGCACGCTCACGTTCACCGCAACGCCCAGTTGCACGCCATACGGACGAAACACCGTAGCAATTCGCGCCAGTTGCGGAAGGAGAGTGGGATCGAGAATATGAAGATCGGCATTCACGTTACCGAGGTTGCATCCGTTAATTCCCACCGAGGCAAGCAATCTGGCATATTTCGCCGCCCGCGACAGGTCTGCGCGCACGTGTCGGTTCTCAAAAAAAATGGATTTGCCCGCGTAGCCGCGCTCGATCGATCCATCCAGGTTATCCCACTGATTTACCCACCTCACCGGCGCCGACGGCCTTTCGACTTCGTTAACCGCCGCGATGCGCTCACCCCGCGCAATTTTGCGCAACAACGCGAAGGTTCCATAGAGAACGCCGCGATCCGTGGCACCGGTAATGACAAGCGCCTTCTGGCCACCAAGTTGCGCAGACATCAGCGCGTAGGCATCCCCTTGCAAACCGGGATCGGGCCTGAATCCCGCCTCCAGCTGGCGAACCGTCTCGACCGTTCCCATGACAATCGCCGCTTCCCTAGGAGCTCCGGCGGTGACCCGCAACCTACGGCCCAGCATGCCCTGAACTCCCCCCAGGAGCTCCGCCTGCGCGGTTTGCAAGAGCGACGAATGGTTGAGAACAACCACTACCTGGGGCAGGGATGAATATTGGGTAGCCACTGCGGGATCGAGTCGCGCATAGCGCAACCACCCATCCGCACCGTTCTCGGCGAGCCCGGCGGAAATAAGAAGAAACAGAACTCCCAGGAGAGGACTAATTCGTTGCATCACGGTTGATCTTGGCGTCGCTTCTTCCCGTTACATTCGTTTGAGCCTCAAACTAACGCGAAAGCCTATTGGCCTGCCCTGGGATTGTCAACCCGGAACAATCGCGGAAATCGCGGAACAATCGCTGCCGCGACGGTTGATCGAAGATCAGCCTGAAGAAACCGGCGTAGACGGCGAACTCCGGCTCGTACTCTGCAAGGTTCCTGGTAAGATACCCTTTTAATTTGACGATCAAACTTAAGAGAAATTAGTCTGGACTGCTCTAGTTGCTCCCCTGACGGCAGAATGCCGCCCTTCCATCAGTAAGAGAATCGGGCGACATTGGAGCGAATGTTGAACTTCATCCACGACAACTTCTTGCTCGACTCCCGCACTGCGCAGCGCCTTTATCATCAGTACGCTAAATCGCAACCAATCATCGATTATCACTCGCACCTTCACGCGGCCGATGTCGCCATCAACCGTCGCTTCGAGAACCTGTTCGAGATCTGGCTTGAGGGTGATCACTATAAATGGCGGGCCATGCGCGCTAACGGCATTTCCGAGCGACTCTGCGCCGGCTCCGCTTCACCCCAGGAAAAGTTTCTCGCTTGGGCGCACACGGTTCCACACACATTGCGCAACCCGCTCTACCATTGGACCCACCTCGAACTGAAGCGCTATTTCGATATCGACGATTTGCTCAACGATCGAACCGCAGAATCCATATGGCAGCGCGCCAACAAGCAGTTGCAGACTGACGAATTCACTGCGCAGAACATCCTTCGGAAGTTCCAGGTCCGCGTAATCTGCACCAGCGACGATCCTGCCGACTCGCTCGAGCATCATATTGTCATTAACTCCCGGGACCTTGGGTTTCGTATTTATCCCTCGTTCCGCCCGGACAAGTCGCTTCTCGTGGACCAGCCCGATCTTTTCAATCCATGGGTTGATCGGGTTGAGGCCGCGTCCAACGTCGATGCTTCGAGCCTTGCTGGATTACTCCGTGCTCTCGACGTTCGGCATGCTTATTTCCATGACAACGGGGGCCGCATCTCGGATCACGGCCTGCCCCGTTGCTATGCGAATCCCTGCTCTGAAACCGAAGCCGCTCAAATTTACGCCCGCGCACGTGCGCGCTGTGGCGCATCACCGGTTGAGCAGGAGCGCTTCGCGTCTTTCATGATGGTTTACTTCGGCCATCTCGATGCCAAGCGCGGCTGGACCAAGCAGCTTCACCTCGGTCCGATTCGCAACCTCAACACGCGCAAACTTTCTGAACTCGGGCCGGATACGGGCTTTGACTCCATTGGCGACTTCCCGCAAGCGCTAGCGCTTTCCGCATACCTTGACCGGTTGGAGGCGGAGCACGCTCTGCCGCGGATGATCATTTACAACAGCAATCCGGCAGATAGCTATGTTTTCGCGACTGCGGCCGGTAACTTCCAGGATGAGTCTACGGCGGGAAAAATTCAGTTCGGCAGTGCCTGGTGGTTTCTTGATCAGAAAGAAGGAATCGAAAGGCAACTGAACGTACTCTCAAGCGTCGGGTTGCTTTCCCGATTCGTAGGCATGGTCACCGATTCGCGCTCTTTCATGTCGTTTCCCCGACATGAGTATTTCCGGCGCGTGCTCTCGAACCTTCTGGGAAACGACATGGAGAAAGGCGATCTTCCGAACGATGAAGCTCTCGTTGGCGGGATGGTTCGGCGTATCTGCTTCCAAAATGCCCGTGACTATCTTGGCCTCGAGTTGGCTCCCTCGGCATCGCCGTCAGACACTGCAGCCATGGCACGAACCACCTGAGGCCGAGGAGGTTTCTGAGCTGTCGGATTCTGCAGTTGCTACCAGTTGTGCATCGTGCCGTCGAGCCGCCGGTTCACCGGCAAATATGCGCGTTGATATGGATACTTCGCGGCCAGTTCCTCGTTGATATCCACCCCGATCCCCGGTTTTTCTCCGGGATGCATGATCCCGTGCTCGAATTGGTAGGCGTGGGGAAATACCGCATTGGTCTCGTCCGTGTGCTTCATGTATTCCTGAATCCCGAAATTGTGAACACTTAAGTCGAAGTGCAGCGCCGCTCCCATGCAGACCGGACTGAGGTCCGTCGCGCCGTGTGATCCGGTTCGCACCTGGTAGATTTCCGCCAGGTTCGCGATCCGCCTTAAGTGAGTGATGCCTCCCGAGTGCACCACCGCGGTTCGAATGTAATCAATCAACTGCTCCTGGATCAGTGTCTGGCAATCGAAAATGGAGTTGCAAACCTCGCCTACCGCCAGCGGTGTAGTCGTGTGCCGACGAATCAATCGAAAGCTCTCCTGCAACTCCGCGGGGGTTGGGTCTTCCATCCAAAACAGGTGGTAGGGCTCCAGCGACTTCCCTACTCTTGCCGCTTCTATAGGCGTCAAACGGTGATGGACGTCGTGCAGCAAGTGCGGCTCGGGTCCGAACTCCTTCCGCAAGCGTGCGAACAAGGTCGGAATGAAATTCATGTACGCTTCCGACGACCACCGGCTCTGAGGTGGCGCATTCTTCTCCGCCGGCTCGTAGTAGAACGATCCGCGGCCAACACCATAGGTACTCGGCAGGCCCGGAATCCCCGACTGAGCTCGTATGGCCTTGTATCCAGCCTTTTGATACTGCGCGACGGCTTGAACCGTCTCTTCGATTCCTACCCCGCTCGCATGCCCGTAGACGAGGACCGTCTCGCGCGACGCGCCACCGAGCAGCTGATACAGCGGCGCGTTCAATGATTTGCCCTTGATGTCCCACAAAGCCGCATCCACGGCCGCAATCGCCGACATGGTTACCGGACCGCGCTGCCAATACGCTCCTTTATAGAGATACTGCCAAGTATCTTCGATCCGCCGCGCATCACGCCCGATCAGCAGCGGCACCACGTGATCGCTGAGATAACTGGCCACTGCAAGTTCGCGTCCATTAAGAGTCGCATCGCCCAGACCGTAAACTCCGTCTTCTGTCATTACCTTTAGGGTTACGAAGTTTCTGCCTGGACAACAGACGATTACTTTGGCGTCAACAATTTTCATTTTTCAGAGTTCCGAGTGGCACGGCCGATTCTGATCCGCATCAGTCCTACTCCGGAAGCGTCGACTCGCCGGTTATGGTGAACTGCGTTTCAGCGCCTCCTGTCCTCCCTAGCCCGGCGCGCGACACCGGCTGCCCGCCGCCTATCCACACTTGCACTTTCCCGGGCAGAATGCGGTGCGTGCCCGCCTCGTCGACGACGCCAAGTTGCCGGTTCGTCAAATCGAACGTCACTGTCTTTGTCTGACCCGGTTCAAGATGCACACGCTGGAAGCCCTGCAGAGCGCGCAAGGGAGCACCAGGGACACCAGGGTGCGCTAAGTAAAGTTGGACAACTTCATCCCCGGCCAGTCTGCCGCTATTCGATACATCGACGGTGACGCTGACGGACCCGTCGGCCGGAACACTCGGCTGATTCACCTTCGCGTTCATGTAGGTAAATGAGGTGTAGGTCAATCCATAACCGAATGGGTACAACGCCTCGCCGGCGAAATACCGGTAGGTGCGCTTCGCCATGGCATAGTCTTCAAAAGCAGGCAGCTGATCTACTGATTTGTAGAATGTCACCGGCAAGCGTCCGCTTGGACTGAAATCGCCGGCGAGCATTTCTGCGATCGCAGTCCCGCCTTCCTCGCCCGAATACCATGCGTCCACGATCGCCGGCAGCTTCTCGTCAGCCCAATTCACCGCGATGGCACTTCCTCCCATCAGGACCAGCACCACAGGTTTTCCCATGGCGTACACGCGCTCGAGCAATTTCTGCTGGGGAGCGGGCAGGTCGATTGTGGTTCGATCGCCTCCCGCAAAGCCTTCCGCGTCCACCTTCATTTCTTCGCCTTCGATTCTGGGTGAGAGCCCCATCGCCATCACAACCAAGTCTGCTCTTCGTGCCGCGTCCACCGCATCCTGCTGGGCTTTCCCGAGGAGGCCCCAAATCAGGCGAGCCTCCGACCCGCGAATCAACTGGAAGTACTCGATCTTTATCGGATAAGCATGGCCCGCTTCGAGGTGCAGCTGTTTTGTCTGGTTTGTTGCTGGCCGATGCCGTGTCCAGTCCTCGACGATAAGGTTTCCGTCCAGCCATACGCGATAGCCGTCTTCTCCGGTAAATCCGATCAGGTAGTCTCCTGTTTTTGGCGGCACGACGACACCCGCCCAGCGCACTGAGAAGTTGCGTACCAGCTCCGATGTGACACCAGAATATGCCCACTCGAAATTGACGTTCGCATCCGTCCGCGACATCGTTGGCGTACCCTCGAGCTTTGGGTTCGAGTAATATTCCGCCTTCAGCCCGTGTTGCTTGCGATCGACGCCCGTGAAGAGAGCGTCCGATGGAACCGCTTCCGTTGCAGGGCCGGTTAAACCAGTTCCTTTGACATACACCACATTCGAGCCTGCGAATCGCTTCTTGATGCCCGCCAGGAGGGTGACCGGTTTCGAGGGTGTCCCGTTGTAGTTTCCAACCAGCGCGTCGACACTATCGGCGTTCGGCCCCAGCACGGCGATATTCTTGTAAGTCTTTTTCAGCGGCAGGAAATCGTTCTGGTTCTTCAGTAGCACGAGCGATTCCCGAGCTGCCTGTAGGGCCAACTGACGGTGCTCTTGGGTATCGTTTTCTGCAGCCGTGATCTTCGACCAGGTCACCATCGGCGGAGGATCGAACAGCCCCAGTCGAAAGCGCGCCGAAAACAACCTCCGCAAGGCCCCATCGAGTACGGACTCGGGCAGAATGCCCTGCTGCACTGCCTTCTTCAGCGCATCTTTTTCGGATTTCACGCGCTCCTGGGGAGGCACGCCGCAAATCAGATCTGTTCCGGCGCGGAAAGAAGCCGCGGCTGCCTCTTCAAGCGTTTTCGTATAGTGGTGCCCCGCGAAGATATCTGTCACCGCCCCGCAATCGGAAACTACATATCCTTTAAAACCCCAGTCACCCCGCAGATGGGTCTTCAGGAGATCGTTATTCGCACATGCCGGCTGACCATTCAAGGAGTTGTACGCGCACATCACCGACTCGGCTTTCGCATCCATTAACGTCGCGTGAAAAGCCGGAAGATATGTGTCTTCCATGTCGTGCTTCGAGGCAATTACATCCACAATATGACGCGTCGTCTCGGGACCGCTATGCACGGCGAAGTGCTTGGGAGTCGCCACCGTCTTCAGATATTTTGAGTCGTCTCCTTGCAATCCACTCACAAAAGCCATGCCCAGGCGGGAAGTCAGGTATGGATCCTCTCCATACGTCTCCTGTCCTCTTCCCCAACGGGGGTCGCGGAAGATATTGATATTGGGCGACCATACCGTCAAACCGCGGTACCAATCGGTCGATCCATCCGAGTGCATCCGTTCAACGTACTTGGCGCGAAACTCAGTGCTGATCACGTCTGCAATCTGGCGCAGGAGCGGCTCATCGAACATGGCTGCCATTCCGATGGCTTGGGGGAAGACCGTCGCGTTACCCGCGCGCGCCACGCCATGCAGGCCTTCATTCCACCAGTCATACTGAGGAACACCCAATCGCGGAATCGCGTCGGCCGTATGACCAAGCTGCGACACTTTTTCCTGCAAGGTCATGCGCGAAACGAGGTCGTTTACTCGCTCCTCGACTGGCAACTGCGGATTCTTGTAGGCACTCTGTTCTGCTTGCTGCGCCCACTGCGGCAGGCAAAGCAGAGAGCAGATGAACGGAATGATGGGAAAAGTCAGCTTCTTCATGTTCCTCACCAGCATCGTGAACACAGAACTACTTCTACTTCGCCTGGGCGGTGCGGATCACGGCTTCAAAGGCCGGTTTCTCCACGCCACGGCGGTCGAAGAGAAGTGGATAATCCGTTCTTCCCCGAACCGGCCAGTTATTGCGCCACGAATCCGCATCCGTAACGCCCCAGAAGGTCACCCGCCGAATGGCTTTCTGATGCTTCAGGAATAGGGCGAAAAGGTCTGCGTATCTCTTCGCAAGCGCCTGTTGGACTGAGTCCGGCAGGCCATTCGGGTAGGGATTCAATGCCGGTGTATTCTCCGCGTTCGGGTTTGGCTCCGCTGCCGGCTCCTTCGTCACACGGGGCAATACCGTGATGTCCAGTTCCGTAATGTTCACATTCACGCCAAGCTTCTCAAACGCCACAATCGACTCATCCTGTTGTTGTGGGGTGGGCCAATCCAGGGTGTCATGGCCTTGCAGGCCCACGGCTGTCACCGGAATTCCTGCCTTCATCAGTTTATTGAGCAGCGCCACGGCCCCCTTCCGCTTAGCTTCGTTTTCGAGCGAGTAATCGTTGTAGTAGAGCTCGGCCTTGGGGTCGGCTTCATGCGCAAACTGGAATGCCTTCTCGACGTAGTCGGCGCCGATGATTGTCATCCAAGGCGACTGGCGCATGGTCCCGTCTTCATTAAGCGCTTCGTTCACCACGTCCCAGCCGTGAATCCGTCCTTGATATCGCCCTACCACAGTGTGGATATGGTCTCGCATCCGCTTGAGAAGCAGGTCACGAGTGACCGGATTTCCCTTTTCGTCTTCGAAAACCCAATTCGGCGTCTGCTTATGCCAAATCAGCGTGTGGCCTATCACGACCATGCGATGCCTCTCACCAAACTCGACATAGCCATCGGCGGCTCGGAAGTCGAAAACATTGGGCTGAGGATGTACGAGTGTCCACTTCAACATGTTTTCTGGCGTAATGGAGTTGAACTGTGACTCGATAAGTTTTATTCCGCGGCTGTCTTCCCCGGAAATCTGGGCGCGATTGACGGCCGCACCCACCAAGAACGAATTCTTGAATGCGTCCTTCAGCGTTGTTTGTGCGAAGAGAACGAATGACCAACTAGCAAGAGCGGCGGCGATGACGGACCTCAGCGTCTTGTTCATGGGGTGTCCATCGGCATGGCTCGAAAGGCAAGCATCGGCTTCAGTCTGTTTAGTTGCGGCCGTGAACTATATCACGAGAAAAAGCGATTCGCGACGACCGCGCAAAACAACACGCAGCCGGACATGCTATGCTTCGGCGCATGCTGCCCCCTGGCTTAGCTTCGTCACTCCTGGTTCTCGCCCTCCTGGTTCCGCCGCTCGATGCCCGGGTCACTCGTGTCGAGATCTCTTCCCGCACAGATGTTTGGAACGGTAGGGCGTTGGGCGACGCAGGGACCTATGAGCGCATCATCGGGCGCGTCTACTTTTCGCTTCCGGTGGCCAATCCACACAACCTGCGGATCGTCGATCTCAGCAACGCTGTGACCTTGATGAACGGCGAGGTCGAGGTCTCTTCCGACTTCATTGCCGTCCGCCCGAAGGACGCAAAGAGGGGCAATGGCTCGTTGCTTTTGGAGGTGCCCAACCGCGGTCGCGCACGCATTATTGCTCTTGCGGATGGTGGGGACTTCGATCTTAAGAGCGACGCGGGAGATGCTTGGCTGCTGCGTAACGGCTTCACCGTCGTGAGCCTCGGTTGGCAATGGGATGCTGACGGTCCCGACGCACTGCGTCTCTCTGCGCCTGTCGCGAAAGAAAATGGAAAGGCCATCACCGGTCTGCTGCGTGGCGATCTGATGCCCTCGAGGGTGATGCCGGAGATTCCGCTGGGACACCTTATTCTCGGTAATATCGGCGGGCTTGAATACCCGGTCGCCGCACCGGACGATCCCCTCAATGTGCTGACGGTCCGGGACTCCCGAGACAGCCAACGTACCCTCATTCCTCGCACGGAGTGGCAGTTCGCTCATACCGTGAATGGCAAGCTCACCCTGAGCAACCGATATATCCACCTGAACAGTGGTTTTCAACCCGGCAAAATATACGAATACGTTTATGTTGTCACTGACCCGGTCGTAGCCGGGGCCGGCTTCGCCGTCATACGCGATTTTGCGTCCTATGCCAAGCACACACCCGATGCCATCACTCCGGCAGCGCGGGTCTACGGCGAGGGCATTTCGCAGAACGGACGCTTCCTGCGCGACTTTCTTTATCAGGGCTTCAACACCGACGAAGACGGAAGAATGGCGCTCGATGGCGTGCTTGCCCACGTTGCGGGGGCGGGCCGCGGCAGCTTCAACTACCGTTTCGCGCAGCCGTCGCGGGACGCGCAGCCCACTTCGTCGGTCTTCTTCCCCACCGACATCTTTCCCTTTACTGATGAATCTGAGATCGATCCTCTGACGGCAGAGAAAGGCGGATTGCTCGACCGCGCCGCGGCGGACAAAGTCGTACCCAAAATCTTCTTCTCCAACACATCCTACGAATATTGGGGCCGAGCCGCTGCTTTGCTTCATACCAGCCCGGATGGACAACAGGACGCCGCTATCTCGGAGAATGTCCGCATCTATCACTTCACTGGCTTGCAACATTTCTCCGGCCCGTTCCCTCCGGAAAAGGGCAAAGGCGACCTGCTCGGACAGCAGCCGCAATCGCCCATCCCGGTGAAATATTTTTGGCGAGCCATGATCTCGAACCTGGACGCGTGGGTACGCAACAACACCCTTCCGCCCGCCAGCAGTTATCCCAAGATTGCGAACAGAACCCTCGTGCCTCTGAGAGATTACGCGTTGCCGGCGATCCCCGCTGTGCACCGTCCGCACGAAGCAAATGCGGCCTATCGTCTCGACTTTGGCCCAAGGTGGCGGGACGGAATTCTAAGCCTCCAGCCGCCCAAGGTCGGTCAGGCCTTCCCCGTCCTGGTGCCCCAAGTCGATGACGATGGAAACGAACGTGACGGTGTGCGCATGCCCGAGATCACAGTTCCTCTGGCAACCTACACCAGTTGGAATCTCCGCGATCCTTTGACCGGCGCACCCGATCAGCGTGTCTCGTTCGAGGGGTCCTACCTCCCATTTCCCAGGACTGCCGTTGAGCGTCAAAAGCTGGGCGATCCGCGCAAATCGATAGCGGAACGCTATTCCGGTCGAGAAGACTACATCCGGCGATACGCAAACGCAGTGGACGATCTGATAGGGCAACGCTGGATTCTGCCAGAAGACCGCGAGACGTTGCTGCGGCGAGGCGAGGAAGAATGGGCCGAGGCCGCAAAATGAGGCTTCAACTTCCCCATTTGTTCTTGCCGTTGTGACTAGGGAGCCTCCTCCAGGCACTTTCTCGGCTAAACATCTTTCAGTTGGCTCTCATCCATTCCGAAATAGTGGCCCAGTTCCTGAACCACGGTCCGGCGGATTTGTTCGCAGATTTCGGCGTCGCTGGAGCAAACCGCTTAATGTTTTTCCGGTAAAGCACGATGTAATCAGGGCCCGTCGGCAGGTTAAATGTGCTCTTCTTGGTCCTAGGCACGCCATGGAACAGGCCGAGAAGCGGCTGCGCTTGCGGTCCCGACTGTGTTGACGGCTGGTTCGGGGGGACATCCTCTACCAGAACCGCGACATTCGAAATGCAGCGGCGAAATTCTCCTGGAAGCGAGTCGAGCGCCGCTTCGACTATCCGGACGAAATGCTCGCGCTTCATAAACCCTCCGTACTACTGCGGAGGTATGCCGCTCTTGGTAACCAGGTACACGGCAAAACTTCCCAGCCAGTGGCCACCCTCGTAGTGCTCGCCCGTGACGGCCGCCAATCCCGCCCGCCTGTGCATCTCGGCTGCCGCCTGGATTACTTTGCGCCGCTTGTCGCCTTCCGGTAAGCCCGCGCGCACGCCCTCCAGCATCCACGCACGACTCAGGTTTAGGCCATCCAAGTGAGCTAACTTGGGATCGCTGGGATCAGGCGAGACGACTGGCGGTAACCAGTTGCCGCTCTTTGCCAAGGAGATTTGGGGCAGAAAAACTTGCAACCAGCGAGCAAAATCACGGCTCGGCAGCACACGCCGCATCACGTCTGCCTCGCCGAGACAAGGCGAAAGGAAATCCTCGCCGGAGGGCTCATAGGCCAAAGGGCAGTTCTTGTCGCTAAGATAGAATTGCCGGGCTTTCGATCGCACCTGTGCAGCAAATTTTTCATCGCCTCCCCCCCGCGCATAATCGAGCATCAGGCCGAGGGCAAAGGCGGTCTGATCATGCTCGCCGATCCGCACAGGATTCGGGAGCTTGGGCAGCCAGAGGTTCAGCCGTTCCAGTGCTGCTTCTTCCAGGGGGCGGAGATTGGCGGCCATTTTTTGGGCTTGAGGATCGTCCCATTGCCTGAGTTCCGCTACCAGTTGCAATAGCCAAGCCAGCCCATAAGGGCGCTCGAAGCTGGCCCGTCCTTCTCCTCGGAGATACGCCGCCTCTTGCACGATGTGTTCTCGAGTCAAGCTCTGGCGCAGTGTTTCGCGGGCAGACCGGACAAAGCCGGCGTTAGGAAAAGTTTTGACGAGCCGCACCAGCAACCAGTGCCCGTGTACGGAAGAATGCCAGTCGTAACAGCCGTAGAACGTGGGTGTCAGTTTCCTGGGCGGAGCCACATCCCGATCGCCGTTCAAGGTATGGCTGATCTTATTGGGATACTCTTTGTGGACACAGGCGAGTGCGAGATTCGCAAAGCGCTCAGCAGCCTTGATGTCGAAATCAGCAGTTGTATCGCTGGCTAGTGCGCGAGTCGAGAACAGAGCTAAAATTACGCCGAAAATTATGCCGAGGGTGGGTTTCATCGACTCATACTGTAGACGAACTCGGCCGCTCTGGCGAGATCTGCCCATGCCACGGTTTTCAGCAAACGCACCCGCACTATGGGTGGCGCGATGTTATCCTTGAATCATTACGAATCCACAAGGCTGTAGCCGATCATGTCCGATCCAACCACAAAATCTCCGGCGGGCGAAACTAACGAATCGTTCGGCAACATCCTTTCGCAATTCGAGCAGGGCCATACAGCCAAAACATCGGAAGGCAGGCGAGAGGGGACAGTTGTCTCCGTGTCCGCGGAGTCAGTGATTCTCGACATTGGGTTCAAGACAGAAGGCGTCTTGCCGCGATCGGAGTTTCCCAGCGATCGTGAGGCGCCGAATCCCGGGGACAAGCTGCAGGTTACGATCAAGGGCCGCGATCCGCAGGGCTATTACCAGCTGACTCGCAGCCAAGCAGCTCGCCCAACCGACTGGGCGGCACTGGAGAAGGCCTTTAACGACAGGACCACGATCATCGGTATCGTGATAGGAATCGTGAAAGGTGGGCTGAACGTTGACGTGGGAGTACGCGCGTTCATGCCGGCTTCGCGAAGCGGCGTGCGTGACGCGTCGGAGATGGAGAAGCTGATCGAGCAGGAGATTCGCTGCCGTATTATAAAACTCGACGCCGCCGAACAAGACATTGTGGTGGATCGTCGCATTGTGGCGGAGGAGGAAGAGCAAGCCGTCAAGCAACAGCGTTACTCGGAATTGAAGGAAGGGGGCCCGGTAAACGGCACCGTTCGCAGCCTCACCGACTACGGGGCCTTCATCGACATTGGCGGTGTGGACGCCTTGCTGCATGTGAGCGACATTTCATGGGCCCGAATCAATCAACCGTCGGACGTTCTCACAATAGGACAGACGATCGAGGCAAAGGTTCTGAAGGTTAATGCCGAGAAGGGGCGCATATCAGTGGGAATCAAGCAACTGCTGCCGCATCCGTGGGATTCGGTTGCGGGCAAGTACAAGACTGGAGAACGCGTTCGCGGACGGGTGACTCGCGTGACCGATTTCGGAGCATTTGTGGAGCTGGAGCCCGGCGTCGAGGGATTGATTCACGTTTCGGAAATGTCGTGGGTCAAGAAAGTGCGAAAAGCGAGCGACCTAGTTAAGCCCGGTGAAACGGTGGAAGCCGTGATCCTGGGAGTCAAAACCGACGAGCGGCGGATTTCGTTGGGGCTGAAGCAGGCGTTAGGTGATCCGTGGGTGGATGCCGCACAAAAGTTTAAGGCCGGGTCGGTGGTAGAGGGCCACATCACAAGCCTCACGAAATTCGGGGCATTTGTGCAGCTAGCCGAGGGTGTTGAAGGCATGATCCATGTGAGCGATATTAGCGCGGAAAAGCGGATCAACCACCCACAAGACGTGCTTAGACTCGGGCAATCATTAAAAGCACAGGTGCTCGAAGTCGATCAAGATAAACGCCGCCTGAAACTCGGAATAAAGCAGCTGGTGCCGACCGATATTGACGAATATCTCGCCGAACACAAGGAAGGGGACGTTGTAAGCGGCCGCGTGATTGAGGTTTCGGGGATCTCGGTGCGGGTGGAACTGGGCGAAGGAATTCAAGCGCGATGCCGGGTCTCGGCGGAAGAGAGCCGGGTGGATACTCCGGCGGCAGATCGGACCGGAACCAACGCAGACTTGGCTTCGCTCAGTACGATGCTCGAGGAGCATTGGAAAAGGGGCGCCGTTGCGCAATCATCGAAGCCCCCAGAGGTCCGCAGCGGACAAGTTCGTAGTTTTCGAATCACGAAGTTGGACCGGCCGGCGAAGAAGATCGATCTCGAACTGGCTTAGCCATTCCCGCGCACCAGCATCGTGCGCGCCGGGAGTCCAAGAAGCAGCAGAATCTCCTTCGAGTTGTTGATTACGGAGGGGAGGTTCATCGCTTAGAATGCCAGCCAATGACTCCGGCTGCCACGATCAGCAATTCTGCATTAGAAGGCTCATGGGGCCCCAGCTTAGGGGCGGAGTTCCCCAAAGGTTTTCTCTGGGGCGTCTCGACCGCGGCGCACCAGGTGGAAGCGGAAAACAAAGACAATCAGTGGTACGACTGGGAAGCCGCAGGACGCATCGAGTCGGGTGAACGTTGTGGCCTTGCTTGCGATTGGTGGAACAATGCCGAGCGCGATTTTGATCTCGCCCGCGACCTGGGTCTGAATGCCCTACGGCTCTCCGTCGAATGGAGGGCCTTGAGCCGCAACCAGGGCAATGGAACGGAGAAGCATTGCAGCGATACCGGCAGATGCTGCAAGACCTTCAGCAACGCGGCATTCAACTGATCGTCTGTCTGCACCATTTCACCCATCTGAAATGGTTTGAGCGGCAAGGTGCCTTCCTCGGGCCCAACGCAGTTGAAATTTTCGAGCGCTTTGCTCGGACAGTGGTGGGCGAATTAGGTGATCTCTGCAGATATTGGGTGACCTTCAACGAACCCGATGTTTTCGCCGCGCGCTGGGTTATGTTCTGGGAGAAGTTTCCGCCCGGGCGGAAAGGGGAAATAGGGACGTCGTTGCGCGTCGTGAATGCCATGGCGCAGTGCCATGCGCACGCTTATCGCCCAATTCATGAACTCCACTACCATGCGCTGGTCGGTTGGGCTCACAATTACGGGGTATTTGAACCGTCGAATCCCTGGTTTGCGCCCGTTCGTAGGATAGCCGGACTCCTAAGTCAGCTTTTCAATGAGAGTTTTCTCGCCGTAGTTGAGAGGGGCCGGCCTGCCTTTCCATTTAATCTCACCAATCGGAACTTCCGGAACGCGAAGGAGACCTGCGACTTTGTGGGCTTAAACGTTTACAGCGGGTTTCACGTAGCGTTCAGCCTTAAACATCGATCTCGGCTCTTCGGAAATGTCTTCGTACCCGAGCACGTTCCTCAAGGTGATAGCGGTGTCGAAAAGCCGTACGGAGAGGCCTTCCCTGGCGCGATCAGGGTAGCTGTTCGGCGTGCAGCCCGGCTCGGTAAGCCATCTACATCTTAGAAAATGGCGTTCCCGATGCTGAGGACCGCGTCCGCCCCTGGCTCATCATCAATGTAATTCAGGAACTACATAGGTTGATTGAGGAAGGCAACGATATTCGGGGTTACTTCCATTAGACACTTACCGACAACTTCGAGTGGAGTGAAGGCTGGAAACTGAAATTCGGCCTGGGCGCGCTCGAGCCTTCGACTCAACAGCGGCCGCCTATATAGCGCAAGCGCGCGCGCGCGAACGGAATCTCTGCCGACCTGATGCAGCAATTCTCTTCTGCTACTCCCGAGAAGCAACAATCTGTTTAAGTTTCTGAGTGCCAGTACTGGTGGTCACGCAGAAAGAAGCTCTCGTTCCGAGTATGCAAGGCAGTGTTCAAAAACAGGCGCACCAGCTTGAAATGCCCCATCTTCATGAACCTGCGGTTGGTCGTCAGCACACAGCCTGACACGATTCTGAACCTTCTGGGCGCAACCTTCTGGCTGAGCAGGTAATCCTCGGCATAGAGTGCCTGTTCGTGAAATCCTCCCAGCGCATGGAACCGGGCTCTGTCAAAGAGCATGAACATGCCCGTACTGAACGGCTTGTAGACTCGCGACAATTGCTGCATGAGATTGTTGCCCGAGTACAGGATGCGGTCCCAAGCCGATCCCGTCGGGCAGGCAATATTGGTCGTGACGCAATGCAGGTTCTTGCGTTTCATTAATTCCACAGCCCTCCGCACCAGAGTCGGATCGGAAAGTTCTATATCCGCGTCGATGAAAAGGACGTAGGGAGTGCACGCAAGGCGCGCTCCGGCATTTCTACCCACGGAAGGAAGCCCGCCAGCGATAACTTCGATATCGAGCCAGCGACGGTAGCTTCGTGCGATTTCAGGAGTAGCGTCGTTGGAATTGGCGTCAGCCAGGTACACTTTCGTAGTCGGCATCGGCTCGTAATCCTGCAGAAGCAAAGAGGTCAGCAAATGCGGGATCAGCTTCGCCTCGTTCTTGGCCGGAATCACGATCGTCAATTCGCTCATAGCATTCATGGATTGTTACTCCTTCCCCACCTACAGTTATGTAAGTCGCTTTCTCCTGAGTCCAGCTTCCGGTATTGAAGTATTCAATTCCACCTGATGATCTCTGCAGAGCTTCATGGGTATGGCCGCAGAAAACGCGCTGCGCGCTACGAGCCCGGCCGTGCGCCAAAGCCTCAGCGTCTACTTTGGCGGACAGGCGCAGCCACACGGCATCAAACCTCTCCAGAAAGCCGACGATTCGTTTGTGCCCAAACGAGACCTTCTGCAGGCCATGATGAAATCCGGTTAGGAAACTGCTGAGAAAGCGGTTGTTCACGAGGAGACGATCAAATTGGTGGCCATGAATTGCCAGGTGCCGGATGCCGCGGTAATTCCACTGGTATTCCTGGTATACCTCAATTCCAACCAGGTGCGACATTACGTCCGATAGGCCGTAGTCATGGTTGCCTTCGACCCAGACAACCTCCACACGTCGTTTGGGATTCGAGAGCTTTCGGATATAGCTAAGGAAACGCCAGTGTTCTTTCTTGAGGCGACGAAAATTCAGGTCGCAAAAAATGTCTCCCCAGAGAATGAGACGGCGAAAGGAGATCGCCTTCAGCGTCTGCAGAGCAGCCTCGGCACGGCTTACCTCCGACCCCAAGTGCAGATCGGAAAGGATCACCGTGTCGAAACACGGTGTCGTCATGCCTTCTATTTAACAGCATCCCTGTTAAAGCATGGTGAATTCTGGGTGAAAAGAATTTCAAAGGTAACTGCGGCATGACCAATTATTAAAATAATCAAATAATCAAATATTCATGGCTGTGAAACAGTTTGGTGGACAAAGAAAAGGCTCAGGACAGCTCGTTCGACGTTTCCTGGCCTTCCCGAGCTGTTACTCCGTTGCTGCGCGCCGTCTCGAAACGGTATCCGATTCCTCGCACCGTCTTGAGGTAAGTGGGATTTTCGGGGTCGGGCTCCAACTTCTCGCGCAGACGTCTGACATAGACGTCGACCGACCGAACCGTCACGAATTGCGCGTCGCGCCACACTGCTTCCAACAATTGATCGCGGGAGAAAGCCCGCCCCGGATGCCGCGCCAGGTAGTCGAGCAGTCGGAACTCCGTTGCAGTCGTGGGTACGACCCTGCCAGCAACAGAAAGGGTCATCGCAGCGCTGTCAATCTCGATCGCTCCCACCCTAGTAACATAGGAGGTGAGCGCGGGCTCGAATCTTCGCAGCACGGCTTTTACTCGTGCCACTAGTTCGTGCGGACTAAAGGGCTTGGTAATATAATCGTCGCCGCCCAATTCCAATCCCAGGATGCGATCCTGCTCACCGGTCCTCGCTGTCAGGAAAACGACCCCTGCTTTCGAAAGCGTCGGCGACTCTCGAATACGGCGACAGAGGTCCAGACCGTCTCCCCCGGGCAGCATGATGTCCAGCAGGAAGAGTGAGGGCTGTGCCTTCTCCCCTTCACGGATCACGTCGGTCGTTGTAAAAAAAGCGCGAACCCGATACCCCGACCGTTGGAGGTGATGACAGACCAGGCGAGAGATATCGCCGTCATCCTCTACCACGAATATGAGCTGGCTCATAGGGACTCCGTGATCCTTGCGGTTACCAATCCTGCGAGCGAGGCATTTCCCAGCTGGAAGCGAGTAGCATTGTTGACCTTTGTGTTGAGGCTAACGCAGCCATGTTACAGGGCGGTTAAGTTCCCCTGGCACGAACCAATTCGGAAACCTCTGCTCGCATAAGCGATACAGTCGGTTTCCACGCAGTTTTTAATCGGGTATTCATCTGCTGTTAACCGTATCGCCACACACCGGCTGTAAGCTCCTACCACTTCCATCGGTGAGGAGGAATTCACGTGCTGAATCATTTCTCTCCCCTAACTAAGCTGATGTTGCTGGGGTTGTTTGTTCAACTGTCTGCTTGCATAGCAACGGCGCAGAACTCCCGGCCAACCATCCAACACGTTCTTCTGATCAGCGTGGACGGCCTGCATGCGCTTGACATTGCGCGCTACATTGAAGCTCATCCTGGCTCGGCTTTAGCCGAACTGTCCCGTCACGGAGTTACCTTCTCCAATGCATACACACCCGGGAATTCGGATTCTTTCCCGGGTCTTCTGGCACTCGTGACTGGTGGCTCGCCCATCAGCACCGGACTTTTCTATGACGTCAGTTATGACCGCACTCTTTTCGACCCCACGAACGCCCTGTGCGTGGGCACTGCCGGCAACAGGATGGTCTTTGACGAAAGCATCGACCTGTACCAGGCAAACAACGTCTCGCTGAATGTGCTCGATCCCACCAAACTGCCGCGGCGTCTGGTGAGGGGTAAGTGCGTGCCTTTGTATCCGCACAGTGCACTGGAGACCAACACCATCTTCGAAGTGGTCCGTGCCGCAGGCGGGCACACCGCGTGGGCGGACAAACATCCTGCCTATGATCTAGTAAATGGCCCTTCCGGCACGGGTGTGGAAGACCTGTACACGCCGGAGCTTACGAATTTCAACGGATTTGATGCGACTGGCAGCGTGGTTTGTACCGCTGCGAACGATCAGAAAAAGGTCCAGGCGATCATCAACCAGATTCACGGCCTGCGGCATGACGGATCGGCGGGACCTGGCGTGCCCACAGTTTTTGGAATGAACTTCCAGGCGGTGAGTGTAGGGCAGAAGCTGGCGATTGACAATAAGGATGGTAGCTGCTCCACAGACACCGATCCAACCTTGAATGGCCAGCCGGGCGGTTACAAGGACGGGTCCGGAACCCCGAGCGACGTGCTCGCCTTCGGGCTCGAGAAGACCGACGAGTCGCTGGGCAAAATGATCCAGGCGCTTAAAGAGCAGGATGCCTATGACTCGACCTTATTCATTGTCAGCGCGAAACACGGCCAGTCGCCCATCAATCCGGTGAAGGTCAACAAGCCCGGTCATTTTGCGGATCTGGTTGCTGCCCTGCCGGATGCAGGCACAAATCCCGCTGCCATAGCCATAGCCAATGCTAACAATTGCAGCACCGGAGCCTGCGGCTTGGTTCAAGACGACGACGTCGCCCTGATCTGGCTGCAAGACCAGAGCCAGACGGCGGCAGTTGCCGCCTACTTGAACGCCAATGCCGGGCCGCTCTTTGTTGAAGAAGTATTGGCCGGGGCAGAACTCGAGCTTCGATTCAATAACCCACTCACAGATAATCGTACTCCGGACATCATTGTCCAGCCCGCCTACGGTACCATCTACACGGGGTCGACCAAGAAAAACGCCGAGCACGGCGGGTTCAGCTTCGGGGATACTAACGTCGGCCTGATCGTTTCGAACCCTGCTTTTCCGGCCCGGCTGCTTAAGACTCCGGTAGCAACTTCGCAGGTCGCGCCGACGCTTTTGCACGCCCTGGGAATCGATCCTAAGCAGTTAAAGGCGGTACGGCAGGAAAACACGGAGGAACTTCCCGGGCTTCCTTTTTGAAGACTCATTGAATGTTGCATAATATAGTTACAAAAGAAACAACTCCGCCTGTTTCCGGAAGGCGCAAACCAGAGTAGGCCGGCGGCGCATCCGGCGCAGGGCCTTGCGAGCGCGTAATGGCTCAACGGCCCGAAGCTGGTGGGGTGGAAGTTGGGCAGTTCGCGCTGCTTCCAGTGTGACCACAGGTACTCGACGGGATTCAGTTCCGGCGCATAGCCGGGAAGAAACTCCACCCACAGGCGCCCTCGCTGCTGCCGGACGAACTCCCCACACCGCGCAGCTGTGGTGGCCGGCAGCCCGTCCCAGATCATCAGCAGCTTGCCGGGGATGTGCCGCATCAGGTGCGAGAGGAACAGGATGATCTGCGGGCTGCCTGATCACGCCGGGAAACAGCCGGAAGGAGAAGTTCCACCACGTCACCCCCGCCAATCGCCGACAGCGTCTTCCAGTTGAAGGGGTGTTGCAGCACCGGCGTCTGCCCCCTCGGCGCCCCGGTCCGGCAGCGGTGGGCCGCTCGCTCAGTCCGCTTTCGTCGATGAAGACGATCGTTCGGCCCTCTTTTTGGGCTTTTTTTTAATCTCCGGCCAGCGCTTCTGCTTCCCCCGCCGGATCTTCTCCTCTTCCCGCTCCCAGGCGCGTTCCACCGGACGCTGGCAGCTCCAGCCCAACTGCCGCAGAATGCGCCAAGCCTGCGACGGGTGATACTTCACCCCACATTCCTGCTCAATCAGATGGGCAACCCGCCACGACGTCCACAGGCCGGTCTCATAGCCCAGCCCCTCCGGTCCGCGCTTCAGCCCTTTCTCGATGCGCCGCAGATCCTCGGGACGCAAACGCGGCGGGCGACCGGCGCGTCCGGCCTTCCGCAGCGCCCGCCTTCCACCCCGCTTGAGTTCCTCCGCCCAACGGCCCACCGACTGCCGATGCACTCCAACCCGGCGGGCCACTTCCGCCTGGTGGACGCCCTGGCGTAACAGATCGGCCGCCTCCAGGCGACGCTGCTCTAACTTCTCGAAATCTCGCCGCACTCCTGCTGGATTTCCCATGCCCAGACCATAGCATAGATCCAGAAATGTCACTATATTATTCAATTCGCAATAGAAGCGTTCCCGGAAGTCACAGCAGGCGGGGAACGAAGATTCCCCGCCTTTTTGCGTTCACCGACTTGGCATGCCAGGAACCCGACAATCCGGGGAGGATTTTAACCTGTTGTTCACATTCGTTTATATAGAATCCAGCGTGCTCTGGTGCGCTCCGGACCACACGCAATTTTGAGCAAGGTACAGATTAGTGCTTGGGTCACGACGTCTGACCTACTTTGTTAGCATCTGTCTTGTTGGCTCGGCCGTTTTATGGCTCGCATTTCGCTTGACAGCCCGGCTTACTACATAAATCGGGAGTCTTCCTGGCTCGCGTTCAACCGCCGAGTCTTGGAGGAAGCTGAGGAGCACAGCAATCCCCTGCTGGAACGGCTGAAGTTCCTCGCCATCACGGCCAGCAATCTCGATGAGTTCTTCGAAGTGCGAGTTGCCGGCCTGGTCCAGCAGATTGAAGATGGCTACACCGAATCCGGGCCGGATGGCTTGAGCCTGAACGAAGAGCGTGAGCTGATCTCCCAGGAAACCCACCGCTTTGTCGAGGATCAGTATCGTTGTTGGAACCTTGAACTGAGACCAGCTATGGCGGAGCGTGGAATCCGCATTCTCGGGTTACACGAGCTTGACTCCACCGCCCGCTCTTTCGTGGAAGAATACTGCGAACGGGAGCTGGATCCGCTCCTGACGCCCGTGACGGTAGATCCGGCGCATCCGTTTCCTCGGGTCATCAACAAAGCCTTGTGTCTAGCCTTTCTGCTGCGCCGTCGCCGACGCGCTTCTTTGGCGTACGTTGGCGTGGTCACCGTTCCGCGCGCTCTTCCACGACTGGTGCGTCTGCCCTCGGAAGCAACCGATGATTTTATTTTTCTTGCGGACCTGGTAGCGTTTCATGCCTCCCAGATGTATCACGGGTACGACATACTGTCATCGGCGGCATTCCGGGTCACGCGAAATAGCAATCTCTACCTGCAGGAAGAAGAGGCGCGTAGTTTGTTGGAATCGGTGCGCACAGAACTTCACAATCGCCGCAAAGGCGACGCCGTTCGCATGGAGATTGAGGCAGACGCGGACCCCGAAATCATTGAGCGTCTGCGAACCAATTTCGAACTTGATTCCTGGCAGGTGTTTCCCACCAATGGCCCGGTGAACCTCTCGCGGCTTTTCAATATCTACGAGCAGGTCGAGCACCCGGAGCTGAAATTCAAAGCTTTTGTCCCGCGGGAATTGCGACTTACCGGCAAGTCGCAGGATCTTTTCGAAGAACTTCGCCGGCACGATGTTTTACTCCATCATCCGTTTGATTCTTACGATGCGGTGGTCTCCTTTATCGAGAGTGCGGCTGAGGATCCGCGAGTGCTCTCCATGAAACAGACTCTGTATCGCACCAGCGAGCACTCGCTGGTGGTGCCCGCCCTGATCTCAGCCGCCTCCCGGAAGGAGGTGACCGCTGTCGTCGAACTCAAGGCTCGGTTCGATGAAGCATCCAATATCCGCTGGGCCCGCGATCTTGAAGATGCGGGCGTCCAGGTGTTCCACGGGCTTGTCGGCTTGAAGACACACTGCAAGCTTTCACTTCTCGTAAGGCGCGATCCGGACGGGGTTACTCGGCGATACGCTCACATCGGTACCGGCAACTACAATTCGACAACGGGGCGAATCTATACCGACCTCAGCCTGATGACGGCGGATCCCGAGATTACGGGCGCGGTGCACGATGTCTTTACCTTCTTAACCGCCTATGCCGAGCACCCCAACTACGATCCCCTGCTGGTTTCCCCGCTCGATTTGGCAGAGAAGTGCCTCAACCTGATCGCTCGGGAGGTCGAGCATGCTCGCCAGGGACGGCCGGCGCGCATCATCGCCAAAATGAATGGCTTGCTGGACAAAAACATCATTGCCGCGCTGTACCGGGCTGCGCAGGCGGGTGTGAATATTGACCTGATCGTGAGAGGGATGTGCGCGCTGCGTCCGGGTGTGCGCGGCGTGAGCGACCGGATCCGCGTGCGTAGCATTGTTGGGCGCTTTCTCGAGCACAGCCGGATTTTCTCCTTTGCTAACGGGGGGCAGGAGGAAATATATTTCGGCAGCGCCGACTGGATGCCGCGCAATCTCTACGAGCGGGTTGAGGTTCTTTTGCCTATCCGTGACCCGCTGCTGCAGCAACGGGTAGGCCAGGAAATTCTCGAAACGTACCTGGCCGACAATGTGAAAGCTCGAATTCTTCAGAAAGATGGAACTTATTTGCGCGCGGCACAGGTTCGGGAACATGGTCGTGCAGCCAAGACCGGCGCGGCATTCAATGCGCAGGAGTTCCTCATATCCTTGGCAGAGGGAAAGAGCACATTGGCCAGCATTCCGGCCGCGCCAGCAAGAAAAGTTCGTGCGCCGGTTGAAAAGGAACGATAACGCTAGATGGTCATCTACTTTTTGCGGCACGCGAGCGCTGGGCAACACCTTGCCAACCCCAAAAAAGACGAAAGACGGGCACTCGATGAAAGCGGAATCGAGCAATGCGGGTACGTGGGCCGTGCTCTGGCTGCACTGGATACGCAGGTGGACGTGATCGTCTCCAGTCCATTGAAGCGCGCAACCCAGACTGCGTCGCTGGTCGGAAATGAGATCGGCTACGAAACCAAGATCCAGATCGATGATGGCCTTCGCCCTGGGGCCGGCTTTGCCGATTTTCGCAAACTCCTCAATAAGTACGCCAAGCAGGAAACAATTATGGTAGTGGGACACAATCCCAACCTGAGCGAGTTTCTAGGACGGATGGTCTCGACGACCGGATGCCGGGCATCGGTAGACCTCAAGAAGGGCGCAGTGGCAAGAGTTGAGTCAACCCGGAACACGGCCGCACTCCAGTGGTGCCTGACACCAAAACTGTTGCGGACCATTTATGCCAGCGCGGCAGAGAGCGTTCGGCCAAAAACTTCACGGAAATAATTCTTTTCTTTCTCGATCGCCCACAGTTCCAGATCAACCCCCATCCTGCGCTTGTGCGAGAGGCGAAAATCGATGCTCGCCTCGTGCACGCGCACACTGACACTCTGTACCGCGCCAGTGCGGCCAAGATGAAAAGCGCGGGCAAGGCGTAACAATAAAGAAGCCTTGGGAACATGTTCGCGGTCTTCGGCAGCCAGCACCTTCATGGGGCCATCTGCCGGGCCGGGACGGGACTTGCCGAGATAGCGCGCAATGGCCGCGATGATGCGCCGTTGCTCGGGGGTATATCCCAGGATCTCGGAATTTGAGATGATGTAATAGGTATGCCTGTGGCCGCCGTTACGATTCACGTAATCGCCGACCTCGTAGAGCATAGCCGCCGCAGAAAGCCATTCGCGATATTGTGGTGGTAATCGGTGCATCGATTTCAGACGGTCGAAGAGGTGGAGAGCCGAGTTGCGCACTTGCAGCGCATGACCAACGTCGACCCGGTAGTGCTTGACGGCGGCCTGGATCGAGTCCCGGCGTTCGGACTCGATGTGCTTGCGTGGGGCTATGCCTCCCTGTTCGGCTGCGATTTGCGCCAGCAGACCGTCGCGCAGTCCCAGCGGGGAATAGCGGAATCCTCCCAAGTGACAATGCTCCAACAGGTCGGAATAGACGACGGCGCCAGCCGCAATGATTTCAGCGCGTCGGGGACCGATGCCCGGCAATTTTTTGCGCTCCTCGATGGTCGCTTTCACCAGCAGCTTGGCGATGCGCCGCATCTGTAGCCGCGTCACGCTCGAGGCGCGGTTTTTTGAGATCTTCTGACAAACCGCGGACAGCGAGGCTGCCGTTCCTGAAGTTGCGATCACCGAATGAATACGCGCCTGGACAATACGATCAGCAACCCGCCCCAGTTCCCGTCCGATAAATCCATGTAGCCGTTCCAACTCGGATTTGCGCGGGGGATCGTGCTGCAAGAACTCGTTGGTCAGCCGAACCGCGCCTAGGGGCAGACTTACAGTGTCGCGAATGTGACCACCGGCCGAGATCGTCAGTTCACAACTGCCCCCGCCTAAGTCGATCATGAGTACCGGCAAGGAGTTCAGCTTGGCACTGGAAACCAGTCCCAGGTGAATGAGGCGCGCCTCCTCAAGTCCCGAAATAACTTCCACTCGCCAACCCGTCGCCGAGCGTACCCATTCCAGAAACGCGCGGGCGTTCCGGGCGTCACGTAAGGCGCTGGTCGCGACCACCCGGATTGAATCAGTACCCAACCGTTGTGCCATGCGATGAAACCGGCGAAGCACCTTAATAGTGGTGGCCATGGCATCAGGCGAGAGAAAGCCGGTGCGGAAAACCCACTCCCCCAAGCGGGTCACTTCCCGGTCCTCATGAAGCGCGCGCAGACGGCGGCCTTGCAGCCGCGCAATTTTCAAACGAACGGAATTGGAACCGATATCAACGGCGGCAATAGTCGGCATAGCAAGCGTGGCAGCTTGTGCAGAAAGACAGTTTAGTGGAATGGAAGGAATTCTGGGACGGGTTTGAAAGTCTCGCTGCCCTGACCGGCCGCCTGATCAAATGATTTCTTTCTGCAAACCTTACGCAATCGCCGCCGCCACTGGTCGCTGTGACGCCACCGGTTTGCGCTGGCCACCCTTGGCCTGAGTTATGAGAACGGGTTTAGCTGACATCCTGGACTTTGTTTCCTGGACGACTGCAATCGCCTCTCGGAACTTGGCCCGGGTGATGTTGCTCAACTCCGCCAAGAGCGCCGAGCGAGCGTCGTCACCTACATGCTGCCGCACAGTTTCGGTCAGAGTGAGCCAGTCGTGCCACTCACCTAACGCATCCTGCACGCGCTTGAGTTGCTCCACCAAATGCCGCGCTTCCGGCATGTCGCCCGCCAGTTCCGCTACGTAGCGGATGCGTTTACCCTTGATCCTATACTGGTGCAGGAGTTCCTCCTGCAGTGGGCCCGACGTCCGAATCAACCGCGCCAACATCTGAGAAGCCACGGTAAAAGGATCGCGGCCGTTTTTCAGAACCTGAGGATTCTCGGCAGTCCGCTTCAGACGCTTTCGAAGCTGGCGAACAGTCTGCTTGTCAAGTGCTTTGCGCAGCTTTGCTTCTCGTTTGGCGCGCATCTCCGCCAGGGAGCGCAGAACATCAGCTTTGAGGGTGGGCTCTTGGGGAGCTTTGAGGCCGCGAAGAGCCATTACTTGTACATCCACATCGCGAACTCGTCCCGCCCGGCGTCGCAGGCGGGAAAGCTCTTTCAGCAATTTGCTTTGATTGCGATCCTGCTCGGGAATCAGCTCTTCAAGCAAAGCTTCGGTCCGTCGCGTGGAAGTGCGGAACCGGTGAACGGTCTCGGGCTGCGGATTGGAGGCAACTTTGCCCAGTTGCCTTTCGACTTTCTGAAAAACAGAATTGAGGCGCTCTTGATCCGGGGCCATAAATAATTTCGTTGCTTATTAGCTGAGCTGCAGCGAAGGTCTTTCTGTGCTGTCGGAGCGAGCGTATCTTAACACTCCTGTAACAATTCGCGCCAAAAGATTCCTGTCCGGAATTCACGCAATGACCTGCCCAAACGACAGGAATTGGCTTAGCCGTTAAGCTCCTGAAATTAAGGTGTTTGACCCGATTTCTCGATTGTCGCCATCTTTGCGCCGCAGACCTGATGATGAGCCAACCCCCAATGAAGAACGCCCAAATTCCGGCCGAATACGAAGGTCAAGCAATCATCATTCGATCGATTACTCGGGGATTTGTTCCCAAAGAGACGGAACGGGAATCAAGACTCACAAAGTAGAGAGCGGTTTCCACAGGACGCCAAACAGTCGGCCCGCTGACTTTGTGAAGCGCAGCGGAGCAAGCTGGGTGCAGCGCATTGCTACGTTTGGTTGTTAGATCCAAAGTTATTACTACCTTGCCCCGAGCATGTCCTTCTTCCAGATACCGGATAGCCTCAACTCCTCAACTTACGGTCTGCCCGTGACTCGGGCGGAGCCACATGGTAGGTTCCGTTGACCCGCATCTGTGCCAATACGGGAGCCGGTCCGGCTGAAGATGAACGACTGGGAACTGCGTCACGCACGCGCTTTGTCGATCATCGTTTCCCAGATGCCTTTGGATTTGAGAATGAGTTCAACGGTTTCGCGGATCGCTCCGCGTCCCGCGAAAGCTTTCGTAACGTAGTGCGCGGTCCTTCTTACCTCGGGGACGGCGTCGCCCACAGCAATGGCAAGTCCAGCGCGGCGCATTACGGGAATGTCCGGAAGATCATCGCCGATAAAGGCAACTGCAAAATCAGAGACGCCCGTGTTTCTGAGGATTTCTTCGTAGGCTGGCATCTTCACCGGCTGTTTCATATAAATGAACTCCATCTTCATTTCATGGGCCCGTCGCAGCAGTGCTGCGCTTTCGCGGCCCGTAATACACCCCGTGCGTAGGCCGGCCGTGTGTGCCAAAGTGAGCCCCTGGCCGTCGTGCGCATCAAAGGTCTTGATCTCTAACGCAGTGCCATCGGTTTGCGAAAGCAGGGTAACGCTGCCATCCGTCATCGTGCCGTCGACGTCCATGAGAAGCAGTTTGATTTGTGCAGCGCGTTTCTTAAGTGCAGGGGAGATGTTGGCCAAACCAGCCAAGGAAGCCTCCGAAAAAAGAGAAGCTTTAAGGTAAAGGCTAGATCGACTCACGCGCAACCTGCCGGTGAGAGTATTTATCGTCGTTGCCCTGTGTCTCCGATGTGATCCCGGTTTTAGCGGAAAGACTGAACCACGGAAGATCTTGCAGGAACAATCTCTTCTGAAACACTGTTGAGCACAACCGGCTGGGGCGGTGCGAAACGCGGGTCTGGCTGACGACCTTCCATGGCAAGCAATGCACCTACAGTGAAGAAGCCTTTACTTTCCGGGAAGTCGATCATGTGCTGCCGCAACTGCTTGCCTTCGTTTTCTTGGCAGCACCGGCCCAACCAAGTCGCATCGAAACACTCGGCGAGGCTCGCTCGACACCGCCTGAAACAACTGGCTAAAGTCAAGGTGCGACGCGATTGTTTAGGTTCAACAGCAAGCGAAGCCGGAAAGTCGATGACGTGAAGACCTCAGAGTCAAAGGTGTGCTCTGCATGTCGACAGCGAGATGCTGAACGCGCTCAAACTCTGGAAGCAGACAACCCACTTCTCAGGCAATGAGGATTGGATTTTTGCGTACGTACTCCAGGTTGGGCGGCTGCCTACGATCAGGTCCGACGCATGTACCAGAAGGCGCTAAGGCTGGCATCGGCGGACTCGGCCCTAACTCGCTGCGTTACACGTATCGTATCCGTCCTGGCTTGACGCTGTGGGGGACTCCTGTGGCTGTCCAGCAAAAACGGATGCGAAAAAGCCCCTATTTGGCGCGCATGGGTGCGAAGCGTATCGATGGCAGCGGGCGCGTCCGTTTCTCTCGGCTACGTGAGCGACGATATCGCCGACTCAACCCAGCCGAAGGCAATCCTTTCTTGCTCAAGGCGCAGATTCTTGCGTATGCGGTTGTCTCGCAAATCGTCGTAAAGAGCTCGTTCCGCATCGTTCAGGTGGTCTAGGACGCGCACCGTTTGCTTCTCCTCGATGCCCCACTGGGAATCGAACGCCATCAGGGTGGTGCGGTCCATGAGAAACGACTGCACCTCGCCCAACTGGCGGCGGAGCTGATCGAGGATTGCGAAGCCGTGAGTATCAATGTCGCCCCAGTAGTAGATCCGGCAGTGGGAGAGCCATTCGGCCCTGGCCAGTGCCGCAAAGCCGTACCCTGAACCGAAGATGATGAGGCTGTCATTGACGCTCGGAAAGGCCAGAAAGTTGATCTCATTCTCCGTAATGAAAACCCGCGAAATTCCCGGGGCAAGGCGAGCGAAACTCTCGGCATCAAGAGTTATGTCCTGGGGGACGCCGCCGGGCAGCAGGGCGCACCCGGGATCAAGAACCCGAAAACGGATCCGGGTGGGTTTCTCACGAAAGCCGTAGCGCTTCGCAAATTCGGTCGCCCCCGACGCTGTGGTGTCGATTGCGTGGAGTGGCAACACGATGTCCAACAGTTCCGATAAGACACTGTGGTGGGTTTCCAGAAACTTGCTGTGTACACCGGGGATGTCGACCTGCCGCAAATAAACGCCGGGACGTGGATGCTGCTTAACCCACGCGACGGCCTCCAGCAGACGGCTCCAATCCTCGAAGAGCTCCAATGCGATAAACGGACGCCTCGCGAGCCAGTCAAGCAGCTCGGGCTGCTGCTTGCGAGCGGACTCAACTAGAGCTATGAAGCGACATGCCTCGCGCTGCTTGCCCGTCAGGGCCAGAGCCTCCTGGAGTGACTCGATCCAGACCTCATTCGGCACCAGGTTTGCCCCGAGTACTCGGTGCTTGAACTCCCGCATCGCCACTCGACAATGAGGTACCGCCTGAAGCTCCTGGATCCAGGCACGCACGTCGTCAAAACACTCCATCATATCGCTGGAGGTCGGACCTTTGAGCGACAAGCGTTTCGGAAATGGCGATTGGCCCGTGACCAGGCCGGCCAGAAGTTCACCGCGATCCCAAAGCTTTTGAACTTGGGCGCGGAGATCCGATGCTCTTGTCCAGCCTTCAACCGTACTAGGCTTGCTCTGCATGCATCACTCGGTGTGGCGCCGGCTCCTCTGATGAACCAGCGTCGCGTGCCTCGGACCGCTTCGCTTTCTCTGCGCGGTATTCCTCAATACTGAGGTTGCGCAGCTTCGACTCGCGCCCTTCTTCATTGCTGACAAAGCCCACGCTGGAAACGAAAGGTTCAATCACGTGGATCTTTTGCAGCGGTGTCACGATCAGGAGTTGCAGGTTGAGCTTGGTGAAGAGCTGCAATCCATACTGGGCGGACTCGTCGGATCCGCGACCGAAAGCCTCATCAATCATGACGAAGCGGAACGAGCGCGAGCGCACGGCGCCCCATTCCAGGCCGAACTGGTAAGCCAGGCTGGCCGCTAGAATCGTGTATGCCAGCTTCTCCTTTTGACCTCCCGACTTGCCGCCTGAGTCAGAGTAATGCTCGTATTCGCTGCTGTCCTCGCGCCAGCGTTCGCTCGCGGCAAAGAGGAACCAGTTGCGCACATCCGTGACCTTGCTGACCCAGCGGCGATCCAGCTCCGACAGTCCCTCGCGCCCGCGAAAGCGCTCGACGATGCGCTTGACCTGCAGAAACTTGGCTTCCGAGTATTGGGCATCCTCCGAGCCAGTCAATGCTCCCTCGGTGCAGGAGCGCAATTCGGTCTGAAAATCGCGTATCTCCGGATCGCCGGTCAGCTGCGCTTCCAATGCGATGTAGCGGCCGGGATTGTAATCGATCTGAGTGAGCGATCCGTTGATATGGGCGATGCGTTCCTTGATGGTCTCCCGCTCGCGAGCGAGCTGCGACTGAAAATTGGCTACCTCGCGGATGGTATTCTCATTCAGCAGTTCCTTGAACTTCGCTTCGAAGCGGGGCAGATCGTCGGCTTGCAAATTGTGCAGCATGTTGCGGTATTCGAAACCGGCCTCAATACTGGCGTCGACATCCGCGGTTTCTAACTTGAACTGGTCCTTGTATGCCATCATCGCCTGAATGAGCTTGTCGCGCAGGCGTTTGAGTTTAACGTCCTCTGCGTCAATCTTGGCCTGCATCCATTCGCGCATGTCACGCTCACGATTGTCACAGGACTCCACTGTCAACTGATGCTCACCTAAAGCCGCGGTGCGAACGCTGTCGAGCTTCTCAATCGCCATGGACTGGTTTGGGCCGATCGCTTGTGCAATCACGGCTTGCGCCTGAGTCCGCAGGACCTCAGCATCCATCCGCCGCTGCTCGGTCTTCGAGCGTTTATCCTTCTGCTGTTCCAGTTCGGCCTGCATCGTTTTCAAATCGGAGGTGATCTGGTTGAGGCGCTCGACCAGTTGCTTGAGCACATCCGATGCGGACTCCAGCTTCTGCTTTTCAGCCTTAAGCTGCGCCACCTCGGCGGCCAGCGACCGCCAATCGAGTTCGCGGAATTCCCTGTATTCGTCCAGTTTCGATAGTGCGGTAAGGCACTCCTTAATGCCGCTCTGCTCGGCCTGAATCTTGCTCATCAAAGCGGCGAGTTCACCGAGTTCTGAATCCAGTTGCTTTCGCTTGGCCTCGAGCGCCGCGATCTTTGCCGCGTTCGTCCAACCCAGCACGTAACGGCTCCGATCATCCAGTCGAAAACGATCATCCTTCTCATGACGTTCCCCAGGCGCCTTGATTTGGCCCGCTCGGGTAATGGCCCGCGCCTCGCGTCGAAATTGCTCTTGCGTCATGCAACAGGCCACGTCGAAGCGATTGGCCAACTCGCGTTCGAGCCAGGTGTACAGAGGCGAATCGGGCTTGATCGCCAATTTGCGAACGAGCGAGTCACGGTGGAGGTTGGCCAGATCTGCGCGGGGGACCGGGCGGAGGCGGAAGTAAACAAGCCGCCCTCTGAGGTGCGTCCGATCGACCCAATCTGCGACCCTGGAATACTGCTCATCCGGAACCAGGAGGGACAAACCAAAGCTGCGCAACAGCCGTTCCGCCGCGCCTTCCCAGTCGCGTTCGTCGTCACGGACCTGCAGCAGTTCTCCTGCAAAAGGCACATCTGGTTCTCGCAGACTGAGGGCCTCGCACAATCTGTCGCGCAGTTCAATCTGTTCCGGGGGCATATTGCTCTGACGAGAGCGAAGAACGGTGATCTCAGCGCACAACCTCTCGTGATCCTGCCGGCCCTGGCGCAAGCTCACGGCGTGCTCGGTGACTTGGTTCTGCAGATCCGTCTCGCGCGTCCGGGCCGTCTCCGCCAGCGTGGAGAAATGTCGCCGTTGTCCAAGGAACCCGGGCTCATCAGAAGCTGGGGGTTCACCGACGCTGCGCGCCAGTTCGGCGTAACGCTGCGATTTGCCATCCCGTTTTTTGCGCTCCTCTTCTTTCCTGGCGATCTCTCCGGCTAGCCATTCCAGCCGATCTCCGCCGTTCTCGGCAATATTCCTGGTTATCTTGTGTTGCTCCTCGCGCAGTGCCTCACAGCGCTCTTCCACGCGCGCCACGTTGGCATTCTGCCGTTCCCATTCTTCCGTCAGGTTGATGATGCGCTTATCGAGCAAACCCAGCTTCAAGCTTGCGAAGTAAGGCCGAATAGCCTCTCGGGATGCGCGGAGCTCGTCGATTTCTGACGACAGGGTAGAGTGCCGCTCCCAATCGCTCACCAGTGGAGAGAGCAGCTCGATCTGCCGTTTGGCCTTCAACACCGATTCATGCGCGCGGTTCAGATCATCGAAATGGGCGATCAGGGCCGTGATGCGCGGTGCCACGTCGAAGGGCTCCAGCATGTGGGCGCGCACGAAATCGGTCAGATTGCCTACCGATTTCATCGACACGGTCTGGTGGAACAACTCTAGGGCCTGGTCGTTCTCGATTCCAAAGCGGCGGCGAAGCCAAGCGCCGTAGGGCGGAAAGCTGTCGAATATCTCTGCCCCTAGCCCACGCAGCTTTTTCCGAAGCTGCCCAATGTCCGCGTCAAAATGTGCGAAATCCTGCGCGATCGACAGGTCGCGCTCTGCGCAAACAAACAGGCGTGCGGGTTGCGCCTGGCGATCTGTGATCCAGAATACCTGGGCAAGTGTGACGGTTTGTTCGTATCCGCGGTTGCGAAAGACGCCGAGAATCACGGCGTAGGTGTTGTGGTCGCGGAGGGGTACCGGTTTGGAAACACCTGTCACTTCACTTCGCTCAGACTTGTAATACCCGAGCACATAGGATCGGAGCGTGCGCTCCCTGGTGTCAGCGCCGGCAGCCTTGTTGTAGGCGACCCGGTGCGCCGGCACCAGCAGGGTCGTTATGGCGTCGACCAGGGTCGATTTACCGGAGCCGATATCGCCGGTAAGAAGCGTGTTCTTACCATTTGGAGTTAACCTCCAAACTTGTCTGTCGAAGGTGCCCCAATTCAACAGTTCAAGACGGTGCAAGCGGGCTCCAGCCAGCTCATCCTCCAGGCCCGGTAGCTCCAAAGCCTGCCGCTCATGCATCGCCTGGGTCTCCCGCTCCTATCGCGAGCTGCGCCTGATATGCGGTCAGGCGCGCGTCGAAATCAGCCAGCCACTGCGCGTCCACGAAAGCTTTTAGAATGCGCCGCACCTCGAACACCGAGTTCCCCTTGTCACCGGTCGCATTCGACTTCAGCCGGCGCAGAAATCCAAGCTCGACGATCTTGTTCACGAGCGCCTCGATCTGATCGATTATCCTGGTTTCGTTGCTGCTTTCGGGCAGAAATACGCGAACCAATTCGACGATCTCCTCCCGGGTTAGGACCAGCCTCGTATCTCCGCCGCCGGCATCGAATTCAGCCAGCTTTTTTCGCAGCAGCGCCAGCAGCAAGCTGACCGGAAACGACAAGGGCCTTCTGGCAATTAGTCGAGGGAGCTTCTGTCCTGTGTCCTCGTCGGACTCCGCACCGGATCGCAAGAAGGCGTACCCTTCCGCTTCATCTAGCACCAGTTCCAAACCCAGTACGGCCACGTAGTCGCGCACCCTGGACTGCAGATTCAGTAACAAATTCCATAGGGCAGAATCGCTCTCCTGATAAACCGCACCCTTTAGCAAAGAGATGATCAAAACTGCAAGGTCATTGCCCGGCGCCGCTATGTCTCGCTGTTCGTCGGGCATTTCACCTCACAAAAATGACGCGTGGCACACGCGCCCGTTTCACGCAGTTCTGTCCGTCCATTCCCGCGCTTTCCCAAACGATGATTTCGCTGCACGTCTCGTCCACCGCGCTCTTGAAGACGTCGCTGGAAAGCTGCAAGTACGCAATGAGTTCTGAGAGGCCATGCCGGAGCGGATACATGCCGCACAGCTCGGTCAAGGTAACTTGAGAACGGGTCTGCAAAGCTTGCCGGATGTTGGTTGCTAATGCCGCTTTGTCAATGACGACTTGGCGGAAGAGGGCGGTCGCATCCACGTCTGAATTGTCCGATTCAAGGTCGAAGTCGAGGATACGGGGCTTGGTCGTTGGAACATAGAGAGGACGTTCCATCGGCAACTCGATATCGGCGGCAATATCGGAAATCGTCATCACCTCACCTGCCGGCGTTGACTCCCGCAGGGCCAGGGCTTTCGCCTCGATACTGTGCAGGATGTCCATAATGCGCCGGTTCTCGAGCCACGCCTGGTCATCCAGGAATCGCCGCAGCTGTTTGCTCAGCTCCGCCACGGTTCGCTGTGTGTGCTCGCCCGCGTCGAGCCAATCATAATGTACCCGGCGGATGCGCGCGTCAGGTTTTAGCTCACAGACCGCTGACAGCTTCAACACTCGCTCAAGGAGAACCGTGAGTTCTTCCTGCCGACGACTCGACATGAGGAAGTCCCAGAACGCCCGGAAGCTCTTGCCTTCATCGGATTCGGCAATCGCATCGCGTTCACCCATGATTTCCTCCAGCAGAGCGGCCTTCGAGCCCTCCCACAGCGCAATGCGTTCCCGCACTGTCCGATCCAGCTTTCGAAAGTTGCTCTCCACTTCGCGAAAATCCGCCAGCAAATCGCGCGCCAGTTGAATAAACTGCAGGAAGCGGTCCCTAAGGCCGGTGTCGTCCAGGATGCGGATGTCTCCTGCCAGAATTCGCTCAATTTCGGCATCGATTTCCGTGCGGCGCTTCTGCAGTTCTGCGAGGCGTGCTTGTGGATCGGTTTCGCTGCCCTCGGCCATCTGTTTGAGCAGTTCAAACACAGTGAGCAAACGCGATTCGGTACCAACGAAACTGCGCTCGCTGAGTGTCGTGAGCCAAATAATCGCCTTCTCGGTCGACGCGGTGAGATCGAAATAAGGCTCATCGGAATCCTGGCGATAAAACTTGCGTAGCCACCCACGATCAGGGGCGGCCCAATCGTTGAGATACTCCAATGCAGACTTGGGAAAGCAGTCTCCCCCTACCGCTTCCCGCAAGCCAAACAGTTCGTCCTCCAGCTCCTCAGCCAAATCTGCCTGCGCCATAGAGCGCACATTCGGCGCGATGAAGACCCGATGTAGAAAGCTTGCCACCAGCGGCGCGTGATCCGAGCGGAGCAGCCGCAACGCCGGATGATTCTGGCGCATCAATTCGAGAGTCGCATAGTTGAGCACTCATCCGCCTTTCGCGAAGCTCATCTCGCAGGCTACATGGGTATCGATTGTGGAGGCGCTGGGAGCATTTCGGCAAGCCAAATCATTTGAAGAGATTTGCACGGCATTTTTTAAAGCCGTGCCCCTGGCCAAGACTGGCGGCCGGAATGCCCAAAGCTAGGGGTCAATCCCTGCCAGCTCCAGCAAGAACCGGCTCGCGTAAGAGCATCGCCGTCAGAATGTCCGCAGTTCTGCAGAGGCCAAGTACGCTCCAATCGAGTCCCACATCCAAGGAGTCCATCGGTTCTTATGGCACGTCTTGCGGCACAGATCAAAATCCCCCAAATCCTTAACTCGACTGCTTGGGCCAGACCGCTTCACGCCTAGCGCATGTTTGCCATGAAAAGTGGGGGCGTCGATGCTAACTCTTTTATTATGAGCATTGATTGTCGTCGCGAGCGAAAAATGTAGTGCCAAAGTATTTTGCTTCTGTGCTCAGTTTTCTATTGAATATGCGCATTAGACCGCGCTATATGTAGTGTCTCTGGAGGGCGCGGCTTGTTCCTTCGCTCCGTCAAGGCACCCAATGGTCGGCACCAGTATCTCCGGCTGGTCGAGTCGTTTCGTGAAGGCAACAAGGTCAAGCAACGCATCGTCGCTCATCTGGGGCGGAAGGATCTTCTAGCTCCTCACCTTGACACCTTGGTGCGGTTGCTGCAGGGCGAGGCCGCAGCTCCGCGCTGGGTTTCCGCCGACGAGATCAGCACGCCCCGTGCTTCCACCTGGGGACCGATTTTGGTAGCCCGGCACCTATTCAACCAACTCTCTCTAGGATCGATACTGGACGCGGGCCAAGCGCCCTTGCGTCACCGGCAACCGTTGTCGGAGCGAATCTTTCCTCTGCTCGCCAATCGGCTCAGCTGTCCGGGTAGCGAGCATGCCTTGGCGCAGTGGCTGGAAGATTTTTATGTGTGCAATGCTGCGGGCCAACGCTGGGTGCCGGTCTGGAAGCAATCCCGCCGAGTCAAGGTGGGCTTCGATCAGTTGAAGCTTTGGTATCAGAGCTTGGATGATCTGCTGGCCGAGAAAAAGCGCATGGAGAAAGCCGTCTATTTGGAGGTGAGGAATCTGTTCAGCCTGCAGCCCGACCTGGCATTCTATGACATCACCTCCACCTACTTTGAAGGGGCGGGCCCGGCCGAGCTGGGGCGTTTCGGTTATAGCCGAGATGGCAAACCTCGGAATCGTCAGATCGTGATCGGGGTGGTGATGATGGAAGGCTGGCCGATTGCCCACCATGTGTTCGCCGGCAATCGTCTCGATCAGACCACGGTGCGGGAAGTGGTGGAGGACTTGAACCAGCGGTTTGAGTTGAACCGAGTGGTGTTCGTGGGGGATCGCGGCATGATGACCCTGGGCAATGTGCAGCAGCTGCGGAACATGAAGCAGGGCTACTTGGTAGGACTGCAACGGCGCAATCGCAGAGACACGTTTGAGTATATCCAGCAAGCCGAGGGGCGCACCGACTGGCAAGCCTGTGCGGTGGGGATAGCGGCGGCCGAGAAGGCGGTGCCCCCCAAGACGAGTGTGGTCGAGGTAGCGGGGAAAGAAGCTGGGGTGCGGGTGTTCGTAGTGCACAGCGAAGAACGCGAAGTGTATGAGCGCAGCCTGCGGGTAATAGCGATGGAGCGTGCTCGCAAAGAGCTGGAAGCATTAAGCGCGCAGGTAGAAAAAGGCGAGTTAAAAGAGCCGGACAAGATCGGGGCTGCGGCCGCTACGCGTCTGCGCCGCCATCATGGTCATCGTTATTTTGCCTGGGAGCTGCGTAAGGGGAAGTTTCGTTTTTTTGAGCATCCCATCAACTTGGTGCGGGAGAAGGCGCTGGAAGGCAAATACGTCATTCAGACCGAGGAGCGGAATCTGTCGGCCGTCGAGGCGGTAACCGCCTATAAGCAGCTGAACGAAGTCGAGCGTGGCTTCTCTCATCTGAAAGATCTGCTGGAGCTACGCCCGGTGTACCACCACAGCGACGAGCGGGTGCAGGCCCACGTGTTCGTGGCCACCCTGGCGCTGTTACTGGATCGCGCTCTGGAAAAGAATCTGCGCCGCGCCGGTAGCCAGTTGTCCTCGCCGTTTGCTTGGCAAGCGCTGGAGACGATCCGCTGTGTCGAGGTCGATCTCGGTCAGCGCCGCAAGACTTGTGTCACCCGCGGCAACCAACACGCCACCGAAGTGCTGCGCATTCTCGGAATTACTCAGCTGGATCCGCCCACCCCAGAGGAGGGACAAGAATGGCTCATGTAGTGACCAAACTCAAAAATCGCTCTTGCTTTTTCTAGGGGTTACGGGTCCCCATGGCAAACATGCGCTATGGCGGTCGAAGCTGTGGCCACTCATGAGGCCGCACTGAAATTCAGCGCGCCAGATTCTTGAGCTTCTGGCGAACCGAGGCGGCCATGTTCACCGCGCTTGTTCAACGTGGCGACTCCAGATATGGCCTCATCACATCTGCCGCCCGGCAAACTTTTGCGGCCTCCCACGGCTTGGAAACCTACTACTTGCACGAATGCGGCATGCACCTCATCCCGTTCCTACGCCACGAAAAGGTCGGGACCAACTGCTCGACATCCTGGAAGATTTTGCACAAACGAATGGCCCGCGGCGGCGCTACTCGTGCTGCATGCAGGGCAGGTGCTTGAAGACCTCGCACGCGAGGCGGAGCCCTCGCATGAGCACTCTGACCGCAAAACAGCAATCCTTCATCACCATGATGAAGACGAACTCGCACGCAAGGGCTTCCACTTCTCCTTCAGCGCGACGATTACCCGCACTTCTTTGGTCCGCTCCAAGAGGCAGGATTCTTTGCACCAGCACCCAACCCAGCGCCGGTATCCAGAGAGCGGGCGACGCGGGCGAACAACAATTCGTATCCCTTTCTGGTCACCACTGGACTACCTAAAAGCCGTCGTGTGACACGCCGGAGCACACAACGCTCCTCTTTCCGAAGCCGTGGACCAGCTCATTAAAGGATGACGCCGTGTTATGGACCAGATCACGAATCGCGTCGCCAGGCTGCATTCGCCGGTATGGCGCTGAACCGTATGGACATCATGACCGGAACCTTGACGTTCTGCCAGCCTGGCGGGTGCCGGCTCTTGAGGATAGTCTTCTAACATTAACCGATAGAGCACCTTGCGGCACGGTGATGTTCCGCATCCAGTTCCCCAGGCTGCTCACCTGCGATCACGACGCTCCTCAGACGGTCCGAGCTGTGTACCTGGTCTAGCCGGGAATTTTTCAGGACAGATTGGGAGCAGTCTGTGAGCGCTACGAACAATCTATTGCGATCGTTCTTCCGCTATCGCGTCAATCCACAATCGGAGGGTGAGGTCCTCGTGTTCGGGGTTGCGCAGCTGCCAACGCAGGTCTTTCTGATATCGCTCCTTCAGCACTTCAAGATCGAATGGAACAGTCTTCGCCAGGTGCTTTACATCGTCGCGGTCCCGTTGGATATTCCGTTCCAGCTTTGACAACGCCAGGTCGTAGGGATCAAGGGCCAAGAGACGGAGATGTTTGAAGGTGTTGGGAAATATCTCCGTGAGGCGATCTTCGTAGTTTTCCGGCACACGAGTCACGCTGACATGATCAAGGTAGATCTTGTATTTCTTGTAAAGAGGGCCACCCTGCATGCCAAGCTCAAGCATGGATCGTCTTACCCCTGCTGGGGTAATCTCAAGGACATCTAGATCCGCAGTTGCCGGCGAGAACCCGTACACCATTGTGACAACGAATCCGCCCATGCAATCCAACCGAACTTCTTCCTGCACTGACGAATCGAGTTCACGTAGGAACGAAAACCACGGCTCTGGAATACGCTTACGAGGATGCGTGAGCAAGGTGACCGCCCGTGATGTCCGTAAGAACCTCAGGTTCAGACCAGGTGACTCCCAGTCGGTTTGTACGTTAATCGCAGCATCGATTTAGAATGCCCGCTATGAAAGCTGGTGTCTTCTGGCTCCTGTTGTTGCTCGCAGCGCTGGCATCGGCGCAGAGTTCTGCGCCAGCCGATCTGCAGCTGCTGGCCGAGATCGACAAGCTCTCCGCCGTTGATAACCACACACACGTGGAGAAGGTAAAAGCTGACGGCGAAAAAGATACGGAATCTGACGCGCTGCCCTGCCCGGAGAAGGAGCCGGCCTTGACGCCGGCCATGGCGCGCAGCGACATCCCGGAATTGTTCACTGCCTGGCGCGCCCTGTACGGGTATCCATTTCGCGACCGTCTACCCGAGCACCTAGCGCAACTCGCCAGGACAAAGCACGAAGTGCGTCAACGCGAGGGCGATCATTTCCCCCTCTGGGTGCTCGACCAGCTCAATATCGAAATTATGTTCGCCAACCGCATTGCCATGGGTCTCGGTCTCGCCCCGCCCCGCTTTCGCTGGGTGCCCTACGACGATGCGCTGATGTATCCGCTGAACAATGACGCGCTCAAGGCCGAAAACTCGGACCGTCGTTTCTTCTTCGAGCGCGAAGAAGCGCTGTTGACGCGCTATGTGAAGGAACTGGGATTGCGCACCCTTCCCGCCACCCTCGACGAGTATTTGAAAACAGTTGTAACCCCGACTCTGGAGCGGCAAAAGGAGGCAGGGGCTGTCGCCATTAAATTCGAGATGGCTTATCTCCGTAGCCTGGAGGTTCGTAGCATAGACGCGGCGTCCGCCGCGCGCGCGTATGCCTCGCTTCGCTCGCGGCCGCTGACCGCCGCCGACACACAGGCCTATGAAGGGCTGCAGGACTACCTCTTGAAATACCTGGCGCGGGAAGGCGGCCGGCTGGGGCTCGCACTTCACTTCCATACTGGTTTTGGTTGCGGCAGCTACTTCAAGCTAGCAGGTGCAAATCCGCTACTGCTCGAAGCGCTGCTTGACGATTCAGACCTGCGCAAGACCACCTTCGTCCTCCTTCACGGTGGCTGGCCCTGGTCACGGGAAATGGCAAGTCTGCTCACTAAGCCGAACGTCTATACCGACACGTCCGAGCAAAGCTGGCTGCTCTCTGTGGACGCGTTCGCTCCAGTGCTGCGGCAATGGCTGGAGTTCGCCCCGGAGAAGGTCCTGTTCGGCACGGACCTTTACGGAGCCGATGAGCCCATCGGCAGCGAAGCCGGCGCCGCCAGCGTGGAGATTGGCTGGGAGGACGTGGGCTGGATCACCAGCCGCCGCGTTCGCGATTCGCTTGCCGTCGCACTCTCGGGAATGGCCCGGGATGGCGAGATTACACGCGGGCGCGCTCTGGAAATCGCCCGGATGGTCCTCAATGGCAACGCCAGGAAATTGTACGGCCTGGCGGACTCTGAATGACACTGTGGGATCCATAGCACGTAGACAAAGTACAGCTTTGTGACCGCCCGCGAGTTTTTCGCATAACCCGATTAGTTTGCGGAAGTTAACTTCTGCGCTTCACCGTTTGTGAACCGTCTTTCAAAGCTCAATTATTGGGACCTATTTTATTTTATGGCGGCGGCACCCATCAGCCCTGAGGGCTGCCCTCGCCTTGGAAGAGTAGGCCGCACAATTACCTCCGATAGTCGACACGCCCAGTTGGACGCTATCGAGGTTTTTGGTCCTGTGGCGGATCACGAAAGATGGCGGAATTGACACCCGGAAAGCACTCCGAGTGTATAGTAATGGGCCATCAAACCGGCCAGTATGGGGAGGCCTGCCTCTAACCAACCGATCCGCTGATCGGCGACCGCTGAGCAACCGAGGCTGCGCTCTCCCTTGTGAGACTACGACTGCGACAAGTTCCATGCCTCATTTCGCAGACAGGCATTCCCGGACATCCTGCGACTGGCGTGGCAAAGGGGGATGCGATGAGGACTTTCAAGCAAGGACCGGCGACCCGTGACTCCTTTCAGTATGCGGTCGTGGTCTTGTTATGCCTCTTTTCGTTTGCGTATGCCGCGACTGCGCAAACCTTGACTACTGGGCAGGTGCTCGGTCGGCTTACAGACCCATCCGGGGCGGTCGTCCCGCAGGCGAAGATCGAGCTTCGCGACACTGCCACGGGCTCGGTGCGTGTTACTACGACCGACCGAGCGGGCCAATATACTTTTTCACAAGTCACACCCGGCATCTACTCCGTCACAGCAATTGCCGCCGGGTTCGCGCAGGCGGTTGTGTCATCGCTGACGGTTGAGGTGGGCAAGAGCTCCACCATCAATATCGACCTGAAGCTTGGAAAAGCCGCTGAAATAATCGAGGTGCGCTCCACGCCCGGCGCCGACCTGCAGACGCTGGATTCCACCGTGGGAAACACCGTGCACAGCGACGAGCTTCTCGCCTTGCCGACAATTGACCGCAGCACCACTAGCCTGCTGCTGCTGCAACCGCTCGCCATGCCGCAGCAATCCACCTCCACCTCGCAGGCCAGCCGCTTCGGCGGCCAGGTGGCGGGCGCGCGCAGCGACCAGAATTCTTTTCTGCTCGATGGCGGGGAGATCACCAACCCGACTTCCGGAAACACCGATTACTGGAAGGCCTTCAGCGGGAGCCCGGAAGGCTCCATTCCGACGCCGGTCGAAAGCATCCAGGAGTTCAACCTGGAGACCAATAACCCCAGCGGTCCGCTGAGCCTGGGGGGCGGGGCGCATGTGGTGCTGGTCACCAAACGCGGCACGGACGCATACCACGGCTCGCTCTACGAGTACTACCGCGGGGCGGTGTTGAACGCCAATCGCTGGGACGCCAATCGCATCGGCCGGGCGAGGCCCAACATCGTGGACAACCGTTTTGGCTTCAGCTTCGGCGGCCACGTCCTATCCGACATCTGGAAATCCTACTTCTACGCCAATTACGAGGGGCGCCGCAGGAGCGATGCAGCCTTCATAACCCGCCTGGTGCCCACCTCCACCATGCGCCAGGGCATTCTTCGCTTCAAGGACAACGCTCGGAACACCGTCAGCTATTTCCTGCAGCCGGGCAATGTTTCCAGCCTTTGCGACACCACGGGCACGGCTTCCTGCGATCCCCGTAGTAAGGGCTTGGCGCCAGCCATCAGTCAGCTGTGGGCCCTTATGCCGCCGGGCAATGACACCACGCAGGGCGATGGTTTGAATACCATTGGTTTTTCCGGGTTCGGTAAGTTCCCCCTCAATACCAATCTGGGCGTGATCCGCCTGGACCACACCTTCAATCCCAAGCTGCAATGGACCGTGAGCTACCGCCATTACACGGAATACGCCGGCATCGCTCGCCAGGAAGACATTGGCGGAATCGTTGGGAATGACGTGCGCGGCGTCCCGAAGATTCTCTCCACCATTCCGCGCCAACCTCGCTATCTGGTGACCGGCGTGACGTCGAATTTTACTCAGTACCTCACCAATGACGTCCACCTGAGCTGGCTGCGGGATTATTGGCAATGGATCGACCTACCTCCCTTTGCCCAACTGCCCTCCATCACTCCCGCTGCTTTGGTGCCGGGCGGGGACAACGTCAGCACACAGTTGGTCCCGGTGAACATCGATACCCAGGGGTCCCGTACGCGCATGTGGAACTCCCACGGCTTGGACCTGCGCGACGACGCCAGCTGGCTCCGGGGGAAGCACCTGCTGCACTTTGGAGGTTCCTTTAAACACACCTGGGCCTACTTCCAGCGCGACGACGGTCAGCAGAACAACCAGAAGACCCTGCAATACTTCCTGGGGACCGTAAGCAACCTTGGAGGCCTTACCGTTCCGGCGTCGTCCCGGCCGCCAACCTGCTCGGCAACCGTCACGACGAACTGCCTGCCCTCCAGCCAGACTGAAAACTGGAACAACCTGTACGCGCAGGTCCTGGGCTTGGTGGATGGGGCCAGTATTCTGCGTGCGCGCAATGCCGGTCTCAGTCTTCTGCCCGATGGCACCGATCTGAGCGAAACGGTCCGCTACAACCAGGCGACCCTTTACGCGCAGGACACCTGGCGTCTCGGATCCACTTTTACTCTGACCTACGGCCTGGCCTGGGAGGCGAGCATTCCTCCCGTGGAGGACAACGGTAAATTCATGATGACAGCGGACTCCAGCGGTAACCTGATTTTCCCCAGGGCTTATCTGGAACAGCGCCGCCAGGCTGCTCTGGCGGGACAGGTTTTCAATCCACCTGTCGGTTTTGTCCCCATTGGCAAGACCGGGCGGAAATATCCCTTCGATTTCGTTAAGGGGAATTTTTCGCCGCGCGTTTCAGCCGCCTATCAGCCCAACTCCCAGTCGGGAGTGCTGGGAACGATTTTGGGCCGGGGCAAAACTGTGTTTCGCGGCGGCTACTGGCACTTCTACGATCGCCTGAACGGCGTGCAGACCGCCATCGACCCACTGCAGGCTGTCGGCTTTGGCCAGGCTCTATTGTGTCAGGGACCGGGGCTGAACGCGGCGACGACATGGGATTGCCAAGGTAGTGGCGGCGTCAACCCCTCCAACGCGTTCCGTATCGGCATCGACGGCAGCACCATTACCCTGCCCCCGCTGGCCTCAACGCTTTCCACGCCGGTGGTACCGGGTACTGGGGGCAGTGTCCCTCCGCCCGGCGCTACCATACCCTTCGTGCCCAACTCCTTCTTGCAAGACCCTCAATGGCGGCCCGGCTCGCACGATCAGTGGGATTTCACGATTCAACGGGAGGTCGGCAACGGGCGGATTGAGGTCGGCTATGTCGGCCATAATGCGCACAACATCTACATGGGCATCGATCTTAACCAGGTGCCCTTCTTCATGCTGGCCGGCGGGCAGACTTTCGCGCAGGCCTTCGATGCGGTGGCACTAGCGCTAAAGGCGGGGTCGACGGTCCCGCCGCAAGCCTTCTTTGAAACCGCGCTGGCCGGAAACGCCAAGTTCTGCGGTAGCTCCTTCACCAGTTGTACCGCAGGCGTGGTGAAAAGTTTCTCGTCGGCCTTTACGAACCAGCAGGTGAGGAACGTCTTCAACGGCATTCAGTCGGCGTTCAAACTTGGTCCGGCCACCCAGGCAGCGACACAGTTCACGAACTTCTTCTACTGGTCGAGCCTGGCTCGGTCGAGCTACAACGCCGGGTTTGTGTCCTACCGCGTCCGCGCCTATCACGGCCTGACCCTGGACGCGAACCTTAGTTATGGACACAGCCTGGACAACACCGGCGTAAATCAGGATACCGACCGGGCATTCACCAACAGCTACAACCCGGACTACGACTACGGCACATCCGTGTTTGACCGCAAGTTCGTGTTCACCGTGCTCGGCGTCTGGCAAGTTCCCTTCCATTCACAGACGGGATGGGTCAACCGTGTGGTCGGAGGATGGCAGCTCGCGCCCATCATCAGCACCAACAGCGGGCTGCCGCTGCGCGTGCTGGATGGCTCGGGACAGGAATTCGGTCAGACCAGCTTGGGCGAGGTCTCCGAAGCCATTCGCACTGGTTCGGGAAGCGCGGGCGCCGGCCGCCACAACGTCACAACGACTGCAGGCTGCGGCTCCAGCGCCAACCCGGCGACAGGCGGGACAGGCCTGAACATCTTCGCCGATCCGGGGGCTGTTTGCGCCCTCTTTCGGCCTATCCGGCTCAGCACGGACGCCACCTCGCGTGGCGGCACGCTGCGAGGTTTGGGGTCCTGGAATGTGGACGTGAGTTTCGTGAAGAAAATCCAGCTGACGGAGAAGACCAAGCTTACCTTCTCGTCAGAATTCTTCAACCTGTTTAACCACGTGAATTTCCTGGATCCGACCGTGAGCCTGCAGAGCCCGCAGACGTTTGGCGTGATCACCACCCAGGCGAATGATCCCCGTCAAGTCCAGCTGGGCCTGCGTTTCGATTTCTGAGCAAGGGCCTAATTAAAAGAATCAATCGGCTGCACGAGCACCTGAAGCGGCAGATCGATTCATCTCAAGAAGGGCGTCGTCGTCGTCCAGAATGGCACTCGGCACGCGTGGCGAAACCAGGGCACGAAGCCGGTTACGATGGTGTTGTTTCTAAACGCCGCAAAAAGGTGACGCGAGAGTTATGCCCCAACTGCCCGATATCGTCGCCTTTATCCACGCGCTTGAGCCCGGGATCATAGCGCAGCCGATCCAGCAAACACAGTTGACGAATCCCTTTCTGCTTCGTACCGCAGAACCATCAATCACGGAAGTGGAAGGCCACACTGTACGTGAACTGCGGCGGATCGGCAAGGGAATAGCCATTGGAGTTGAGGGCGATCTTTGGCCGGGGTTGCATTTGATGATTACCGGCCGCGTGCACTGGCGACAGCGAGGAGCCAGGTACAGCTGAGCTGGTAATAAGGCCCATTCTTCTGGGGGCGCGGGAACTGCGTAACGCGCCTGAAGGTCCAAAAAGACAGGTGGTGTACAGTACGATGACAGGCGCTTAGAATGTTGGAACCAGTGGGGTTTGGGTGAGGGCGTTTTCCCGACGTGACTTTTTAAAGGCATTTGGCTTTGCGTGCCTTGGCAATGGACTGCGGGATTCCCGCTCATTTATAACGAGAAGTCTTGGACGGACAACGGCTTCCGGCCAACCAGGCACCGAAGCGAACTTCATCCCCGTTCCTCCTTCTGCCAGTGGAATCTTCTTCCAGCACGCGAACGGCAGGTCATCCCAATATTATTTGCCGGAGACGGTTGGGGCCGGCTGTGCCTTTCTAGACTATGACAATGACGGCTGGATGGACATTTACCTGGTGAACAGCGGCCACTGCGACTTCTACGATCCGAGCCCGCCCCTCCGTAATGCCCTCTATCGCAACAATCGTGATGGCACCTTCACTGACGTCACAGAAGCAGCGGGCGTCCTCGGCGGCGGCTATGGAATGGGGGTTGCTGTAGGCGACTACGATGGCGACGGCTTCCCGGATATTTACGTCACCCAGTACGGACACAATATCCTGTACCACAATAATGGTAACGGCACCTTCACCGATGTTACGCAGAAGGCTGGCGTCGCCGCGCCGGGCTGGTCTTCGAGCGCTGTATGGTTCGACTGTGACAACGATGGACGGTTGGACCTTTTCGTGTGTCGCTTCGTTGATTTCGACAAAGGAAAAAACAAGTTCTGCGGCAACAATGAGACAGGCGAGCGCTACTATTGCATTCCCCGAGTCTACGATGCCACGCCGAGTTGGCTATTCCATAACAACGGAGATGGCACTTTTACCGATGTGAGCAAAGAGTCGGGAATTGCGGCCAGTCCGGGTAAGGCATGGGGTGTAGTGGCATCCGACATTGACAATGACGGCAATCTCGATCTGTTTGTGACCAACGATACGGTGGCCAACTTCCTCTTCCAGAACAACGGCCATGGCAAATTCAAAGAGATCGGAGTGGAAGCCGGAGTTGCTTATAGCACCGATGGCCGGGCCCGTTCGGGGATGGGAGTCGATTCAGCTGATTACGATCAGGATGGCAGAGTCGATCTCTTCGTGGCCAACGTTGACCACGAGATGTATTCCTTGTACCACAACAACGGCGATCAAACGTTTGATGATGTGGCCATCTCGAACAGCATCGGAAACCTCACACTCCTGATGAGTGGCTGGGGTCTGAAGTTCGTCGATTTTGATAACGACGGGAATCTTGACCTCTTTCTCGCCAACGGGCATCCTGACGACCGAATCGAAGAACGCTTCCAAGACGTGCAATATTCCGAACCGATGCTGCTCTTTCGCAACCGCGGGTCTGGTTTTGAACGGGCATTTGAAAACGTCAGCGGGCAAGCCGGATCGGTATTCAGCAAGAAGTTCGCCGCACGCGGCCTGGCAATTGGCGACTTCGATAACAATGGAGCAGTAGATGTTCTAGTCGCGGTCAACAATAGCCCACCTCTGCTGTTGCGCAACAATTCGGGCAAGGGGAATCACTGGCTCGGGGTTCGGCTGATTGGGAACCGGGCAAACCGGGATGCCGTGGGCGCCCTGATTACCTGGAAATCAGGTGATCTGAAGCGGTACGTTTTCAAGGTGGGAGGTGGCAGCTACCTAGCATCTCATGATCCGCGGGCAGTCCTCGGAATCGGGAGTCGCACCAAAATCGATTGGGTAGAAGTCAAATGGCCGAAGCCCAGCGGCCTGGTAGAGCGATTCATTGATCTGCCCCTCGACCGTTATATAACCTTGGAAGAAGGAAAAGGAATCAAAGTTCCCTCGTAGTCATGCCCAGGGTGACCAACGCCGCCCCGACTCTTCAGCGCAACTCTTTGGAATAGTCGGGAGGAATGGAACTGCGAAGGCTCGAATCCAGACGCAATCCTTCATTCAATTCAGCGCGAGCCTGGGGGGAAAGAGTTCCGCTTTCGGCAGCCAGCGCAAGACCCAGTGCAATGTGTGCCGCCGCCATTTCCGGCTGTAATATCAAAGCACTGCGAAGTTCCGCTTCAGCTTCGCGGAATTCGCGTTTCTTGGACAAGGCGCGACCAAGATTGAAGTGTGCCTGAGCAAAGGCTGGACGCGAAGCTACCGCCGCGCGAAACTGATCAATGGCGTGATCAGTTTCTCCCGCATGGATCAGCGCGCTACCCCAGTTGTTGTGGGCTTCCGCGAAATCCGGATTGCAGCGAACCGCCGCCTGAAACTCGGCTAGCGCTCCGGCAACCTCATTCATTTGCCAAAGAACGCCGCCCAGATTGTTGTGCGCATCTGCGTAATCTGGGTTCATGGCGATGGCACTGCGGAAAGCGGCGGCCGCGTTCTTGAGGTTGCCGGCACGCCAAAGTACCACGCCCCGGTTGTACTCTCCTTCCACCCTCTGAAGAGTCACTTGCCGCCCAGACAGCTCCCGTGCTTTTCGAAACTCTGCCGCCGCCCGTTCTGGCTGGCCAGAATGCAGGTACGAGGTGGCCAGAGCATTAGTGGCTTCGAGTGAGTCCGGATTCACCGCCAAAACCTTGTTTAAAACGGCTGCCGCCTCGGACCACTTGTGCTCGCGAACCAGCGTTTCGCCCAGGTTCTCCTGAGCAGCGGCAGAATTTGGTTGCAAGGTAAGGGCGCGGCGAAACTCGGCTTCCGCAGTGGTCAAATCGCCTTGCTGCAGGTGAATCAATCCCAAACCATAATGTGCACCCGGATGTTTAGGATTGAGGCGCAACATCGTTTCCAATTCTTCAGCGGCCTGCTCAAAGCTTCCTAACCGGATCCACATTTCTCCCAATGCCAGGTGTGCGGGACCGTGACCGGCAGAAGCTTCTAGGGCTTTGCGAAAGGATGCAACGGCGTCCAGCCATTTCTGCTCGTCTGCCTGGATTACACCCTTTTGATACCATGCGTCCGCCAGCCTGGGATCCAAATCCGCTGAGCGACTGACGGCCTTCCACGCGCTCTCATTTTCGCCCATGGCCTTCAACGCCAGCCCCAGCGAGAGGTAGTTTTTGGCCGAATCAGGATCGGCACGCAGCGCCTGCCGGACAGCCGCAATGTCGGACAGTAATTGAGTGCGGTTCCGCGGTGCTAATTGCTCGGCCCTGTCAGGACTTACATCCAGCAGCTGGAGACCGGGTTGAGGGTGTGCCGTCCTCTGGCCTCTCAGCTCGAGCGGAATGCCCAGTAAACACAAGCTGAGAAGTAGCAGGTACAAGATGCTCGGGCAGGCAGGAAACCGGGGATTGCGTGGCTGAGCTCGAACACGCCTGGCCTGCCGATCGGCAACCGCCGGCCGATAGGAGTCCACCAGATCCAATTCCAGGCGCATCAGTTTCCACCTTGACGGATGACGTGCTCTTTATTGATCGCCAGCCCTGTCCGCTTCTCAACCGTTCCGTCAGGCCAGCGCACCTGCAGCTGCTCAATCACCGATGCATTTCCGAGGCCAAAATGAACACGGACGTCACTCGATGAAACATAGCTATCCGCGCTGCGAACCTCGTCGATCTGGGTCAGCCCGCCGGCGGTGATCATAATCCTGGCACCAATGGCGTCGCGATTGCATTTTGTGCCCACCAGCTTCAACCGCACCCATGACCCGGAGTTTTGTCGGATTTGACGGTAGAGAAAAGGCTCCTCGTCGATATTGTTCACCACGACTTCAATCTGCCCTTTGCCTCCGAGGTCACCAAAAGCAACTCCCCGGCTGCTGCGCAGCTCAGTGAGGCCGGTCTCGTGGCCGGGAACTAAAGCGAAGCGACCATTACGCAGATTGCGGAAGAGCTGATTGGCCTGGCGGTATTTGCTATTGGTCTGGTCCGCCTGCGGATAAATGTGCCCGTTCGCGACGAAAAGTTCTTTCCAGCCGTCATTGTCGAAATCGACAAAACCAGCCCCCCATTTCAATTGGTTGTAGCTTGCTGTGCCGAGGCCGGCCTGGTAGGTCACGTCCTCAAACTGGCCATGATTGTTGTGATAGAGCGTGCTGTAATCTTCGGCGAAGTTGGTGACCAGCAGATCCAGCCAACCATCGTTATCGTAGTCTCCGACGGCAATTCCCATGGAAGACTGTGCCCTGCCGTCCGCGCTCATCGCACATCCGGCTTCGAAGGCAATCTCCTCGAATTTTCCATTGCCTTGGTTACGCCACAGAAAATTAGCCATGGAATCATTCGCCACGTAAATATCCGGCCAGCCGTCATTATCAAAGTCGACCCAGGTCACGCCCAGGCCGTAAGCGCGGCCGGTATCCCGAATTCCGACATCGGCGCTGACTTCGCGAAATTTTCCGCCACCTTCGTTGTGATACATGTAGTCTGGCAATCCCGGCAGACCTTGCGGCCCGCACGCAACGGGAATGCCCTGATAGCGACAGTATGTGCCCGAGCCCGGCCCAACAATTTTTGCGCGATCGAAATCCACATAGCGAGAGACATACAGATCCAGGCGACCATCGCGATCGTAGTCTCCCCAGGCGCAGCCGGTGTTCCAGTTCGACGACTCCAGCCCGGCTTCACGCGTAACGTCAGTAAAAGTGCCGTTACCATTGTTGTGAAACAGAGCGTTGGTGCCGAAATTGGTGATGAAGACGTCGCGGTAACCGTCGTTGTCGTAATCGCCGACGCTAACTCCGACGCCCCATCCCTGGTTGATGAGCCCCGTTTCCCGAGTTACGTCTGTGAAAGTTCCATCGCCGTTGTTGCGAAAGATGCGGCTCGAGGTTTTGGGCACGTGAGGATTATCGAGGATCTCAAAAGAAGAGCCATTCACCAGAAGAATATCCGGCAGTCCATCGTTGTTGAAGTCGAAAACAGCCACCCCGCTGCCTAAGGTCTCCACAAGATAATCCTTTGCCAGTGAACCGCAGGTATCACGGAAGGCGGCCAGGCCGGCTGCGCGAGCAACCTCAACGAACCACGGTCCCCAGGCAGGCACGGGCTGTCCCAAGCGACCGTTTCCGAACATTGGGACCACGAAGCATAGCGATTTTCCGCAATTGTGGAGGAAGCTGCGTCGCGTCTGCAGCGGCGCCCAAGAATATGCATGTGTGGTTATGGGAATCGTCAAAGTGATTCGCTACCATCCCGGTTGCTTCGTCTCTTTTCCGCGCTCACTCTCCACCAAGTCCAGGTCGCTATCGCTTGCCCGCTGTGCAGCGGCGCTCAACTGCTTGAAGATTTCAAGTGCTCCTTGTGCATGGGCGCTATCACCCAGCTTGCGGTAGAGCTTGGCGATCCGGAAATGAACTTCCCCATCCTTGTCTTCCGAGGCGATCGGCAACAAATCTTCCAGGGCTTGACGCGTCTGCCCCATTTCGCTCTCTGCTTTAGAAAGATCGAGCCGCGCCCCGAATGCGAGTGACGAATCGGCCAGAGCCTGACGCAGGTGTGGCACTGCCGAGTCCCACTGTCGCTGTTGGACATAGGTGTTTCCCAGCTCATACCGAGCGACGGCTGAACCGGGCGCCAGTTCTAACGTTCTTTCCAGCTCTTTTTGCGCTTGCGGCCACTCCGCTGTACGCCAATACACGGTCGCCAAGCCGAGATGTAGGTCGGGCAGACCCGGAGCCAAGCGAAGGGCAGCCAGGTATTCTGTTTTTGCTTTGGAGTAGTCGGCCCAACCGGCGTAATGCTTGGCGAGCATCTGATGAACCCTCGGCGAGTCCGGGTTGAGTGTGCCGACTCTGACAAAACAATCTGTCGCCAGTGCGGAATGGGCTTTGGTTAACCAGTAAGTCCCCCATGGCTGCTCGGGATCAGATCGGAGCACGTTCTCAGCAGCGCGCAACGCCCCCGCATAATCTCCTAATCGAAACTCAGCCTCTGCTAACTTAATCTTCTCTGCCCGCAAAAGACTCCTCTTCGCCCGGAGCTTGGATCGCAGCAATCGATAGCAAGCTTGGGACAACCACAGGCCAGCTGGAGTGCTGGATTTCGGCGAAGACTTTGTGCACGCCGCCGTCCCACCCTTGCCTGCAACCTGAACTAAATCCGAGTCACTGAGCCATGCTTTCCAAATCGCGCCCACCCGCGATGTTGCGAAGCCCTCGCTGGCGTGCATCTTTCCCTCCGTCCAGGCTTGTCGCACTACGCCTGCTGGGGGGGAATCCATCAGCAGCATCGTTTCACGCGGATGCAGGTTGTCCAATTGTTGTAACTGGACAAGCACTTCATCCCAGTCACCGCGGAGCGCCGCTGTTTGGGCCAACCCGAGCCTGGCCAGCGGACAATCCGGGTCCCGCAACAACTCCTGCCGGAAGTGGCCCTCGGCAGACTTTGCGTACCCCAGCCCGAGCAGCGCCGCACCCAAATCCGCATGAAGCTGAAGCGCAGCAGGCGCTTGCCGAAGCAAACGTGAGAGAGCTCGAGCCGCGTCCAGGCTACGGCCGGTCTCCAGCAGTTTCTCAGCCGCAAGCTGCTGGCCAACTACGCTGTCTCGGAACTTCTCGCCCGCATCTCCCGCCAGGCGGCCGGCCAGCGCCGAGTGAGCCAAACCCAGTTTGTACCAGGGGTCCGACAAAGTTGGAGCCCGCCTCACTTGCTCCTGGTACTCCCGCAGCGCCTCGCGGAGCTGGCCGCCGCGTGCCAGGGCATCGCCCAATGCCAGTCGAGCAGTTCCGCTGTTTGCGTTTACGGCAAGCGCTTGTCGAAGCGAGCGGATAGCCTCGCGCAGTCGATTCAGTTCAAGATAATCGAGGCCCTGAACCACCCATGCCTGTGCTGGTATACCGACAAGGTTCGGGGCGGTTTGGGATGGTGAGTGCGACGAGCTTTTCCAGTTTGCCGGAACTACAGGCTCAAGCGCGTGCAGAGAATCGTCATATCGGTGCAGCATGAAGAGGGCGGTGGCCAGCTGGGTTCGAACTCCAAACAAGGCCGAGCCAGGGGTTCTGTCGGGAGCGGTGGCCAGCAAATGCTCGTATTGCGAGACCGCCGTCTCGTATTGCTTATTCTGACGGTCATCAGATAGAGGATTCGGCTGATTCTCGCCTGCACTTTGGCCGCGCGTCAGGCAGCAGGCGGCCACCAACCCCACAATCACGGAGACGAAACCGTACCGCAACCGCAATCGCACCGCGGACCACATGGTCAAGATCCAAATTCTAAACCATGCGCGACTCGCTTTCGGACCCCGAATTCGGGGAACGTTGAAGCGTACGGGTACCTGCGCGTCAGAACATGAAGCGAAGCGCCAATTGGATTTCCCGAGGATCGTTCGTACCCGTAGGCTGGCCAAAGCTGCTGTCACCCAACGTATTGCTGTTGCCATGGTCAATACAGCCGTCACAGTTGAATGACGGGTGATTCAGGACGTTAAAGAATTCGGTCCTAAACTGATATCGGAGTCTCTCGGTCACGGCCCCGTTCTTGTAGAGCGCGAAATCCCAGTTGCCGCCACCCGGTCCCCATGTGCTGTTCCTGCCAGCATTACCAAATGTGCCGCTAAAGGGAGTTAAGAAACAGTGGGTGTCGAACCATTGAGTCCGCGAGTGTGGACCGCTGTTTGGATTGCACCCTGAGATCCGGTTGGCGTTTTGATTAAAGTTGTCCCCGACCACCGCCACATCGCTGCCGGAAACGATGTTGTAGGGGTGACCGCTCGCATAGGAAACGAATCCGGCGATCTCCCATCCTCCCAAAAGCTTTCCCGACAGGGAATGGGACTTGGTCAGGAACGGCAGGTCATATACATAGTTAATGCCCAGGATATTGTTCCTCTGCCAGTCGGGCGGGCCCCAGTTCAAACCCACATTGTAAGTGTCAACTGCATTGGCGTAGCGGTTGGACCCGTCATCGTAGGCGTGCGAGTAGGTATAGGAAACGCCGAACTGCAGCCCGTGATGTAATCTGCGTTGCGCGCTCACCTGCAGGCTGTCGTAGCGGGAGTTTGCGTTGTTCAAACCCACCATAGTCTGGCCGAACCCCGGGTAAGGAGCGTTGGCTGCCGCCAAATTCGCAGGTGCATTGGTTGGGCCCCCGTTAGCGGCAATCAGTCCAGGGAGCACACCCAACCGGTATTGGTTGAAGTCTGCGTTGACCGCCAGGTGGCGCGCCCGGGTTCCGACATAGCCGGCTTCCACGAGAGTGTCTCCCGGCAACATGCGCTGTACGTTAGCACTCCATTGGTACACAACCGGGATGGGAGAAATGGGATCACCGCCGCTGATTGGAATCGGCAACTGCGGCAGAACTCCGCCAGAGGCAAGGCAGTTCCTGCTGACATCCAACGCCGCACCTGGGCAATCAGCCTTTTCTCCAAAAACCTGCGCGGCGGTTTGAAATGGAACGTTCTTACCCAGCAGCGTGGAATCGCTGAGGGTGATATGCGCGTAGAAGATTCCCGCGCTCGCGCGCACCGAGGTTTTCCCGCTTCCAGTGGGGTCCCAGGCGAAACCCAGCCGGGGCTGGATGTTGCGATAGTGCTTCTCGAAGATTCCCGCAGGCAATCCTCGCATGATCCCGGTGTCGATGAGTCGCTGGTTCGTCGCCCCAAGGTTGCTGGCGGTTAGAGGCACTCCAAACACCCCTTTCAAGTGGCCAACGGCATCGCTGGGTAGCTTAGTGCAAGGCGCTGCGATCCCATTGTAGGGGTTGCCGCCAACAATAAACCCGGTGGTAGGATCTACCACTTGCTTCACACCAGGCGCGTTTGAATAGAAGAATGGGTCAAAGGTGGACCAATTGCAATACTTGCTAGAGTAGGGTGCGTAGTAATCCCAGCGGAGACCGCCTGAGATGGTCAATCGGCGGGTTGCCTTCCAAGTATCCTGCGCAAACAGGCCATACTGGTTGGCTGACCAGGGGGTTCGATTGCGGAAGCCAAGTTCCTGGTAGTCGTCAAAGTTCCCGAGCAACACGTCCGCCAGAGGAACCCCGGTTGTTGCCGGATTCACCGAACGGGAGGCCGCGAACCGGAAGGCGCCGTTCAGATTGGGTGGTTCGTTTACGGCGCCACCGCCAATAGCCAACTGGTCGTTATCGTCTTCACCATCTCTCTCAATCCACACTCCAAATTTCAGCAGGTGAGCACCGCGGTTCTTGCTCACGGTATCCTGCCATTGCCAGACATGCCCAATACTTCCCGACGGATAGGCGTTCGTCGACCCGTTCACCGTATCGAAACCTGAAACTGTGATCGTCGGAGTCTTGCCCGCGATGTCTTTGCTGGCATCACCGAAGAGGAAGGGAAAGTTGATTCCCAAGCCGGTTCGGTTCAGTCCGGGCCCGCTGGGCAGGTTTACGTGGACGATGTCCTCGGTGGAAGTGAAGGTGAAATCATTCAGCAACGTGGGGCTGAAAGTAGTGGTGAAATCGATGGTTCCGCCGCGCTCGGGCAGCTGGATGTTCCAGTTCATGAGCCGGCTGCTGCCGGCAAATCCGTCATCGAAGTTATCGGCCCGGTAGTGGCGGAGCGAAACCGAGAGGTGCGACTTGATGGAATCGAACTGGCTGTCAAATTTCACTGTCTCGGTGCGAATCGTATTCGGCTGCGGAATCTGTTGGATACTGTTGTTCGACAGTCCTGGCTGGTTGGGTAGTGCCATCACACCCACGAAGGCCGCACCATTCGGACTCCACAGACTCTGGGGAATAGTGTCGTTGGGGAAATTGCTACCCGTCACCCCCAAGCCATTGGTATTGGCGAGATAGGAAGGCACCTTGGGGCAGGCGGCATCATTGGCGGCGCAGTACTCGGAGAAGTTACCGTGGCGGGCCAGCTCCGAGGGGACGGTGGCGGTTAACGTGTAGGAGGAGGCAATGCGGGTCCACTCCTGTGACCAGTAAAAGAAGAGTTTCTTCTTGCCGGGAATAACCGGACCGCCGAACGAATAGCCGAAATTGTTGTACTTCAATATGCTCTTGGGAGTCGGGGCGACTGCGAAATAGTTCCGCGCATCCATGGCGTCATTTCGCAGGTACTCATAGGCGCTTCCATGATATCGCTCGGTCCCCGACTTCATCTGGATAATGACCTGGCCGCCGCCAGCGCGCGAGTACTCCGGTAAGTACCCGGTAGTGACGATGTTGACCTCGCCGATCGCGTCCATGCTTGGAGGCGCGGTAACCGCTCCGTTGCCACGGGTACGGGTCGAAGGTGAGCCTTCGATTTGAATGTTATTCTCATCCCCCCGAAGCCCGTTCACATGCGTGCTTTCGGTAGCAAATATGCTAAATCCGCTCCCCTGAAAGCTGTTGAACGCAAATTCCTGTTCAACCCCGGGCTGCAGCGCAAGCAGGCTGGCGAAATTTCGCCCATTGACGGGAATTTCCTGCATCTGGGTATCGTTGATGACGTGCGCAACCTTTGAATCCTCGGTTTGCACGCTCAGTTCCTGGGCCTGTACTGTGACGCTCTCGCTAATACTCCCCACCTTTAACCTGCAGGTCAGCTGCACGCTGGCCGCCGGATCAAGCCGCACGCCCGTGTTGACACAGCGGGCAAAACCTTGCTTTTCGGCCGCAACATCATAAGTTCCAAAATGCAGGTTCACGAATACGTATCTACCAAGATCATTCGACGTTGTCCCCTGCACCTGGCCAGTGCCCTGGTTTGTGGCCGTGACCTTGACGCCCGGAACAACCCCGCCAGTCTCGTCCGTGATGGTGCCACTAATGGTTCCTTCGGTTTGGGTCTGACTGAAACTGAGACCGGCCAAGAGGACAACCAAACCGAGGACGCAGGCTAACCATGACCACACATCCGTTCGCTTTCCCCTCATATTCGCTCCTGTGGCATTCCCGAACTTGAGGAATTTGCAGCCGGACCGACTGCTGCCGCAAATTCAATTTTGTGTGACCGGAGCCTAGCGGCTTGCGTACCTAAACGAGCCAGCTGCGACCCTGGTGCGCGTCAGGCAGAGACTCGTCTGGTTTCGTCTGACGTGATTGAGTTGGCAAGGACGAATAGCCCCGCCTCTGGACAGAGTAACTTTGTTCGGCGGCAAGTCGCTTAGCCACTTCCCCGCGCCGCCGGCTGATGGCCAGAAGCAAGATGACGAAACTAGCAATTCCAGAGTGGAGGGTCATACGGCTAAGCCTGTATGGCATGGCAAAGCTTAATGTACTCTGACCGGACAAGCTATCACTTAATTGCCGTACCGACAAGAAGTCGGGCAGGGAACAGAAGTCGGGCGGGGCACGCGGGAGACGACAGCGCCAGCTAAAAAAAAATCCAACCGGTTCCAGCCAGGAGGGTAAAAGTCGCAGCGCTGACGAGCCTTGCTGTTTTTGGGCTTTTGAACTGGCTTGGCCTGTGCGGAGGAGGCCGGACTCAGGAGCCAACCAACTTACGATGGCTGGTATGCACCGACCTACTTCGCAGAGGAAGACAACAATCCAGACGGGAACCCGCCACGCTCGATAATCGGCGATGGGGCTGGCCATTGGAAGGTTCCGGGTTGCCGCGTGAAGCGATCTACGAGATTCCTTAGCTCGCGCACGTCGCTGTGAAACTCCTCGGGCTGAGTCCCGCCGACCTTCCGGTCCAGCTCCGGCACCGTTTTGAACCCCTTCGGCCAAGGGATTGGGACCCAGAGGGCAACCCACTTCGCTCCCGGGATAAGAGAGGCGTGCTGGGTTCACAGGCTTCTGATCCATGCACATGCGGAATCCATCGCTTAAAGACCCATCTGGTGCGGGGACAACTTTTCCCCAAAGGCACGAACTGGTGGGGCGAACCGCTTGGAGCCAGGAGGTGATCTGTTCCTTGTCTTTCGGGTTGAAAAGGGTCTTCAGATCAAGCTGCAGCCCCATCACATGGGAGGATTCACCTGATCGTAATAGCGTACTTTGGCTTGATGCCAATTCAAAGGCAGTTCGGAGCCTTTCACCTTCCATCGAATGAAATTCGTTGTCTCCACGTGCGGAGCGAGTGCATCCATGCTCATCGCTCTCAGTGATTTTCTTCCCGATCCTCGTGACCCGTCGGGGAAGGTTGGCCGGTGTGTTTTTCCCACGGCCAGAAGCGAGTCTTCCGATTGAATTGAAACGTGAGTTGTTTGCCGTATTGAGTTCGGAGATCGCGCGCCAACTCCGGAAGCGCGGACTCAAGGAGGAAAAGATCGTGGAGGAATTCCAGTCATGGCGGAAGAGTAAGCGTGAGACTCGTCGCCGACGCTAATGTCCTCCTTGCGGCTGTGCTCGGTGGCCGAGCGAAAGCTGTTCTGCAACATCCTGAAATGGCAGAACTGTTGACGGCCGAGGCGACGTTCGCGGAAGTCCAAGAGTATGCCGTCACTTTAGCGAGAAAGAAACACTTGTCGCTTGATACGTTGCTTTTGGCTATGGGCGCTTTGCCCGTGTCTGTTGTTGAGGAGGCTGTTTACGCTTCCGCCCTGCCTCAAGCCCGCAAATTACTGTAATAGCGCAACGCGATCCGGACGACGTCGACGTCCTCGCGCTTGACGAATCGTTCCGAGAGTGCAACCGTGATCGAGCAACTCGTGGGCTGCCCGAGGAATCACCCGATACATCGCGCAGCCGCGCCAATGCGTTGTAAAGATCCTGGTCAAATTCCACGGATGCACAGCCTTGCGGATACGAGGCCCTTCGCGATCTGCACAAGAAGTCTCATTGGCAGGTGCTGGTCGAACTTTCGCCGTGGTAGTACGCTAGAATAGGGTGCGCGGTGTTGTCCTTCGCCACAACTCTATACCTGCTATCGCACACGTTATTCACACCAATAACAGGTCGGTCGGCCCGGCGATTGCTCCCTCAAGGATCCAAGTCGAAACCCAATCACACCACGGCTAGGACTGCATGGCAGGCAGCAACAGATAGCGTGCCCATCGATGAGCTGATCGGCCGGCAGAAAACTAGGGTGGCGCCAAATTCAGGCCGCACGGTCGTAACGACGATGAAGACCACCGACACGAGGCCACGCTACCACCTTCCCCTGTCCTGAGCAGCGCTTTTTTTCGGGGTCTGCTTCTGAAGTCCGCAGTGGGTGCGATCCTGGTGGGTAATACCCGACATAATGAAGAGAGCAGCCGCTTCAGATGCGACTCGCTGGCGATTTGTTTGACATGAGATGGCTGCGAATGGTAGAACCAATTTTTTTTAGAACTGGCTTGCCGTACGCAGGGCAGTAGCCGTCATTCCCGCCGGGGAGCAGAAGCATGAAGAAACTGAAGGCCGGTATCTTGGCACTCTTTCTTGCAATTCCGCTGGCTGCAATCGCTCAACAACCTGTTTACCTCGATCCCTCTCAACCCATCGCCAGCCGAGTGGATGATTTGATCGCACGGCTGACGCTGGAAGAAAAGACTTCGCTTCTCAGCACAACAGCGCCGGCCATCGACCGACTGAAGATACCGGCGATGAATGGCTGGAACCAGAGCCTTCATGGAATCGTCTGGACCCGGCCCACAACGATGTTTCCCGTGCCTATTAGCATGGCTGTCACATGGAATCCGGAATTGGTGCAGGAGGTCGCAGGCGCCATAGCGGACGAGGGCCGGGCAATCTACAACTACTGGCCCACTGTTCCCGGCAAAGTGGAGGCGACAGGTGGGCAGGGACAAGCGGTCACGGTCACCGCGAATGGAGAACGATTTCGTCATAACGGCTTGGTGTACCGCTCCCCCGTCGTCAACATGGACCGCGATCCGCGCTGGGGCAGGATATGGGAAGCGTTTGGCGAGGATCCGCTACTCGCCGCCCGGATAACGGTCGCATACGTGAAAGGAACCCAGGGCGATGACCCCAGATATTTGAAGCTGGCTGCTACTCTCAAGCATTTTGCCGTGAACAACCAGGAGCGAGACCGCGTGAGCTCCATCATGGAGGTGGATGAGCGCAGCCTGCGGGAGTACTTTCTGCCGCAGTTCAAGGCTGGAATCATGGAAGGGCATGCGCAGTCCATTATGTCGTCGTACAACGGGATCAACGGGATCCCAAACGCGGAGAACCCGTTTCTGCTGAAGGAAGTCCTCCGCGATGAGTGGAAGTTCGACGGGTTCGTAGTTCCGGACAGCGGCGCCGTGGAAAATCTGGTGACCGCCCAGCGGAGATATAAAACCCTGGAAGAAGCCGCCGCCAAAACCATTCTTGCCGGCAGCGATCTCGACAACGGTGCCTATGCTCGCGTTTTGCCAAAGGCGCTCGCGGAGGGGTTCCTGACGGAAAAGGATGTCGATCAGGCGCTCCGCCGAGTATTGACGGTACGCTTTCGCCTGGGCGAGTTTGATCCACCATCGATGGTTCCGTACAGCAAGATCGGTCCCGAAGTAATCGATTCCGAGCAACACCGCCAACTCGCCTTCCGCATGGCCGAAGAATCCATCGTGCTGCTGACCAATAAGGACAATTCCCTGCCCCTGGACAAGAGCAAACTCAAAACCATAGCCGTGATCGGTCCGTTTGCAGATATGGCTCAGATCGGTCCTAACTATACGGGCATGTATTCCAGGTTCGTTAAACCGCTGGAGGGCGTGAAGAACAAGGTAGGACCAGAAACTAAGGTGTTGTACGCGCGCGGCAGTGGAATTCTCGAATCTGACAACCCGGAGGCCAGTTATGCCGAAGCTGAAAGCGCTGCTAAAAAGGCGGACGTGGCCATCCTGTTTGTCGGCATCAATCAGATGCTGGAGCGGGAAGGGATTGACCGGGAATATCTGAACCTGCCTCCAGTACAAATGCAGCTGGCGCGAAGGGTATTGGAAGCCAATCCGAAAACGGTAATTGTTCTTCTCAACGGCGGTCCGGTATCACTGGTTGCCGGTTTCGGTGGGGGGCAGGGGCCGCAGGACCTCGACGCTCCCGCAGTTGTCGATATGTTCTGGGCAGGGGAGGAAGGCGGGAATGCCATCGCCGATGTGCTGTTTGGCGATTACAGCCCCGGAGCAAAGCTTCCTTACACCGTGTACCGGTCAGTTCGCGACATACCGCCGATGACCGAATACGACATCACCAAAGGCTTCACGTACATGTATTTCGATGGCAAACCGCAATACGCCTTCGGGCACGGCCTGAGTTACACCACCTTCTCGTACAGCAACCTACGCCTTTCCTCCGAGCAGGTGCCGGGAAATGGCCAGATCACCATCAAGGCGGACGTGGAGAACAGCGGCAGGCGGGCTGGCGACGAGGTAGTGCAGCTCTACGTGCACGAGGTTTCGCCCACGGTGAAAAGGCCACGGGAGCAGCTGGCGGGATTCGAACGCATCACGCTCAAGCCGGGCGAGAAAAAAACCGTGACCTTCTCGCTTTCGGTGGAGCGGCTGTCTTTTTGGGACACGAACAAGAAAGCGTTCGTGATGGAACCGGAGGCGTTTGACGTTATGGTGGGGAGCGCGTCCGACGACATTCGTCTGAAGAGACAGTTCCGAGTGACGTCTTCTGGACAATGGCCACCGAGTTCGCCGCTGACCGCGGCGTCGCCTGCCAACTAGGGGCGAGAAGAACATTGAATTGGGCGAAGAGGCTAAATTCCGTTACCTTAGAAGGGGGTCGCGCGTCGGTCGGACCAAAAGCTACTCGGGGCGCTCTTTACATTGGAGGTGGAACCGACGTTATGGCAGCTACGCCGCTAACCAGTTATAAGGAAGACGTCACAGTACGGCTGCTGACTACTTTTAAGCGGCTGCTCTCGGAAGGAACGCTGATCTCAGGAAGCCGCCTGCCCGCGGAACGTGAGTTGGCGGACAAGTTTCACGTCAGCCGCTCCTCGCTTCGACAAGCGCTGAAGGTCCTGGAGATTATTGGCGTTATCTCGCAGCGAGTGGGAGACGGGACTTACGTCAACGACGGCACCAGCAGTCTGTTGTGCGAGCCACTCGAGTTCCTCATCCTGCTGAGCGGTATTTCGTTCGATGAACTGATTGAGGCACGAATCATAGTGGAGCCGGAGTTGGCGGCACGGGCTGCGAGTCGTGCCTCGGTCAGGGAGCGCACCGCATTGCGCCACGAAATGCAGGCGATGAAGCAGAACGCCGAGAACCACGACCTCCTCAGCCAGCACGATCTGGAGTTTCACAAGATCATCTTCAACGCCGCCGGCAGCCGGGTGTGCGGCATGCTTTTTACCGTGGTTCACCAATCCTTTCACAAGTTGATTGAATTCACTTCACAGATGGTCTCCGTACATCACACCCTGGCTTTTCACCAACGCATCTATACCGCGATCGTGCAGGGAAATGCCGCCGAGGCGCGGAAACGAATGACCGAACACCTCCTCGATGTGAGGGATCTGCTTTCGCGGGCTCACCAACAGCAGGAAAGCTCGCGTCTTGAAAACCGCATCTCTGAGTTGGTGGTGGGACCACCCCGGCACCGGAAGAAGAAGCATCAGAACTAGTGATGCGTTTGCGCTGGAAAATCGCATCCCTAACTGGCGCGGCCATTGCCATCAGCTATCTCGATCGGCAAACGGTACCCGTAGCCATCGCCGCCATTCAGCGGGATATTCCGATCTCCAACACTCAGTTTTCAGAGCTACAGGCAGCCTTCCTGGCGACCTACGCCATTATGTACGCGGGCGGCGGGCGCGTGCTGGATGCTCTGGGCACGCGCCGGGGATTCGCGCTCATCATGGCTTGGTGGTCGTTGGCGTGTGCGGCACACGGCCTGGCGACCGGTTTTGGCATGCTGGTGGTCTCGCGGCTGCTTTTGGGCATTGGCGAAGGGGGCGGATTTCCCGCGGCGACCAAGGCCGTTGCGGAGTGGTTTCCCATCCGTGAACGATCAACGGCAATGGGCATCATCAACGCGGGTACAGCAGTGGGCGCGGTTGCTGCGCCGCCCGCGATAGCGATCATCATCGGCGCCGCTGGCTGGCGTTGGGTGTTCGTCGTTGTGGGAACGGTCGGACTTGCCTGGACGGTATGGTGGTTGCGTGCCTACTTTCCTGCCGAACGACATCCCAAGCTCAGCTCCGATGAGCGCCTCGAGATCCAGGACGTGTTCATCACAACTGAAAGCAAGGAAGGCCCGATCTCCTGGTTTCGGTTGCTGACCTATGTCGAGTCCTGGGGCTTGGTCCTCGCCAAGTCCTTGAGCGATGCAGGCTGGTATTTCTACCTGTTCTGGCTCCCCAAGTATCTTTACGACGTTCGCCGCTTTGATACCAAGAAAGTCGGCTACTATGCGTGGATTCCCTATGCTGCGGCCGGAGTCGGGTGTCTGTTCGGCGGCTGGCTTTCAGCCTGGCTGTTGTCCCGCGGCAAGTCGCTGAATTTTGCTCGCAAGGCTGCCATGGGCGCCAGTGTGGCGGTCATGCCGCTGATCCTGCTGGTTCCCCATTCCGCCGTGCGATGGGCCCTCGTAATTTTCAGCATTGCCTTCTTTGGCCAGCAGTCCTGGTCGACACTGATCATGATTCTGCCAATCGACCTGTTTCCACGGCGCAATGTCGGTTCGGTTGCTGGTCTGGTTGGCTTCGGGGGTTCGCTCGGGGGTGTAGTCTTCAATCTAGTTGTTGGCTACCTTCTTGACCATGGTTTTGGATGGTCGACAGTGTTCGGAATAGTGAGTACATTCCACGTGGCTGCGTTCCTATTGATCTTGGCAATGGTTCGCCAAGTGCGGCGGGTCGTCGCTTCGGAGCCGCAGTATGCTTTGCCGCAGGCATGAAACTCGGTCGTGAACCGATAGTGAACTGGACGGACCTTCGAATAAGGGGAGTGTCTACTATGCAACGCGTAGCACTGATTGGATTGGGTGTAATGGGCTCGGGGATGGCCAGTCAATTACTTGAGCACGGCTTTGCCTTGACGGTTTACAACCGGACGCCGGCGCGCGCCGCTGCGCTGGAACGGAGAGGCGCACAAGTTGCGTCTTCGGCAGCCGGCGCGTCAGGGAATGCGGATGTGGTCCTCTCCATGGTGGCTGATGACAAAGCTTCGCGGGAAGTCTGGCTGGGCGAAATGAGGGCATTGAGCGCGGCGCGCCCGGGCACAGTAATCGTGGAGTGCAGTACGCTTTCGCCAGGCTGGGTTCGGGAACTGGGGCGGGCTGCAGGCGAGCACAAGTGTGAATTCCTGGACGCTCCGGTGACCGGCAGCAAGAGTCACGCGGCATCCGGTCAACTGGCATTTCTGGTTGGGGGTGATGCCGCAACCCTGGAGCGTGCGCGTCCGGTGCTGCAGGCAATGAGCCGGCAAGTGATCCATGTAGGCCCTTCCGGCTCCGGCGCTCTGCTCAAGTTGATCAACAACTATCTATGCGGCGTACAGGCAGCGTCGTTGGCGGAGGCACTCGCGCTCATCGAGCGAAGCGGTCTGAACCGCGATAGTGCCTTGGAAATACTGAACAACGGCGCCCCTGGCAGCCCGCTGATTAAAGCACTCTCAGCCCGCATGACCGCACGAACCTATGAGGTTAACTTCGCGCTCGAGTTGATGCAAAAGGATCTGCAATATGCCGGCAGGGAGGCCGCGGAGCACAGTGTGGAGTTCCGCACGGGAAAAGCGGCGCAGCAGCTATTTCGTGAGGCGCGACAGCGTGGCTGGGAAGGAAAGGATTTTTCATCCGTAGCGGAGGCCCTGCGGTGAGATTGCTGCAGATTCGCAATGGCCAAGGCGAGCGCCGCATCGGGATGGTCAACGATCAACGAATCATCCTTCTGGACGGAGCCAAGTCCATTTACGAGCTCGCACAGCACGCTCTTGCTGCGGGCACGGACCTGATTACCACGGTGAAGAAGTGTACTTCCGGCCATAATCTGGCCTATGACGACATCTACATGGGTCGATCTGACTGGCGCATTCTCCCGGCCATCGATCACCCGCAAGAGCCGGGGAAATGCCTGGTAAGCGGCACCGGGCTGACGCACATTAAGAGCGCACAAAACCGGCAAGCGATGCATGCTGCCGATGCAACTCCAACCGACAGCATGAAGATGTACGAGTGGGGAGTTGAGGGCGGGCGGCCGGTCCAGGGCGCGATTGGGATTTCTCCGGAATGGTTCTACAAAGGCTGTGGAACGATTCTGCGTGCGCACGGAGAGCCATTAGAGGTGCCTGCATACGCTGAGGACGGCGGCGAGGAGCCGGAGATCGCCGGCATCTACATCATCGACGTATCCGGCAAGCCGAGGCGAATCGGCATGGCAATGGGGAATGAATTTTCCGACCATGTAGTGGAGAGAAAGAATTACCTTTACCTGGCGGCTTCGAAGTTAATGTGCTGCGCCATCGGGCCTGAGTTGGTGCTGGATCCCCAGTTCCAATCGGTCCCAGGGGAGGTCTCCATCGAACGGAATGGGAAAACCCTGTGGCATCGCCAATTTCGCACTGGTGAAAGCGCGATGTCGCACAGCCTGGCAAACATCGAGCATCATCACTTCAAACATCGGGGACACCGTCAGCCGGGGGATCTTCATGTCCATTTTTTCGGCGCCGATGCCTTCAGCTTTGGCGAAGGGATCATTCTCGAACACGGGGATCAAGTGCAGATTCAGTTCGAGGGTTTTGGCCGCGCTCTGCGCAATCCCGTCGTCATAGATCGTTCAGCACAACAATTGGCGGCCGCCACCCCGTTATGAAAGGAAACGAGGGGGTTGGCCGGGAATGGCCTCGGAGTTGACTTACTCCAGAACTTCGAAGTTCTTCAGCGCTTGTTCGTTAACCGTTACGCCGAGCCCCGGCACGGAATCATCCAGTTCAATACTTCCGTTCACCGGTTTCGGCTCGCCTTTCAGGATGTACCAAAAGAGCTCGTTGCCAATCTCGACATCCACCATGGGAAAGAATTCCGCCATCGGGCAATTGTAGGAAGCCATCACTACTTGAAAGTTGTGCATCTGGCCGGCATGAGGCACTACAGGAACGGAGTATGCCTCGGCGAGAGCACAAACCTTTCGCGCCTGCGTAATCCCGCCCACTCGGTTGGTATCGAACTGAATGCAATCCACTGCCTTCGTCTCCAGCAACTGGCGAAACCCATATAGCGTGAACTCGTGCTCTCCTCCTGCGATGGGTATCCGGTTCATTGCCTTAAGGGCGGTGTATCCCCCGATATCATCGGGAATGACAGGCTCTTCCAACCAGCGCAGGTTGTATTTCTCGAGGAGAGGAATCATGCGCTGGGCGTATTCCAGCGTCCACCCCATGTAGGCATCGGCCATCACGTCAATTTCCTCGCCGACTGCTTCCCGCACAGTGCGGACCAGGTCAACATTGGAGAGCATCCCTGCGCGGCCGTCGGCGGGCCCCCATCCGAACCTGAGCTTCACCGCGCGGAAACCTTGTTTCTTGTAACCCAACGCCTCCTCGGCCAGTTTTTCCAACGGCTGACTATAGAGCCTGCTGGCGTACACCGGAATCTTCGCCTTGGTCCTTCCTCCCAGCAGACGAAACACCGGTTGCTTCAACGCCTTCCCAAGCAGGTCCCAAATAGCAATGTCCACCGCACTGATGGCCACCATGCCGATTCCCTTGCGGCCGAATGCCATCGTCTTGCGATACATGTATTGCCACAGGTATTCCAGATCGAACGGGTTGCTGCCGATGAGAACCGGCTTCAAGTATGAATCAATGACTTGCTTGGTGCTTCGTGGCGCCAGCCCGGCATTACCGATCCCGATTAGGCCTGCATCAGATTCAATCTCTACTATGAGCCAGTTATAGAAGCGAAACGCGCCCATCGAATCGAGCGGCAGTTCCAGAAGATCCATGGGGTTCGTACAAAAGTGCAACTGCGGGGGCACGGTCTTGCCTCGCCATTCCACTACCCGGGTGCGAACATTGGTGATCCTCATGGTTGACTCCTCCAGCGTGCTAGGCGCCGTTTGTTCTCACCGGCTTTGCGGGCAACTGAGATTCTGTATTGTTTGGTAGGACCATGACAGACGGAAGGGAGAGCTGACTGCTTCTAAACACCCTCGGATTTTATAGCACGCAAGACGCCTCCGCCCAAGCACAATTCTCTGCTCGATCGTTGTGCCAAGCGCTTTACGAGTCACAGGCTCGCTATCCTCGCTCGAAGTGGGCTGGACCAGAAATGCCGACAAAATCGTTCTCTCTTTAGTGCAAGAATCCTCGAGACTTCCGGCGATTTTTTTCTTGACAGTTCAGCATTGAATGGTACTACCATGTCTGCGCCTTAAACAGCGGCGTAGTGCGGTTCGTGCCCAGGTCAAATCAACTCTTCTCTTCGAGGAACTCCAGGAGGACTGTTATGCCAAGGCTCAGAGGGGTGTTTGCCCAAATTGCAGTTCCCATTCTGTGTGGAGCCTCCCTCCTGTTTCTGGGCGCCCCCTGCGCAGTTGCCCAGGTGCACGCGGGCCGCATCGTCGGCACCGTGTACGACCCCAACAACGCGGTCGTAGCTAACGCCAAGGTCGTTGTTACGAACGCGGCCACGGACGTCTCTCAAACCGTCGCAGCCGATGCGACGGGCAGCTATGTGGTTACCCCACTGGATCCCGGCACTTACAACGTGAGCGCAAGCGCTCAGGGCTTTCAGACGTCGCTGAAGACGGGCGTCACTATCGAAGTCGGGGAGGCAGTGCGAGTCGACCTGAGCCTGAAACTAGGGCCGACCAGCCAAGTAGTCGAAGTCAGGGCGAGCGCCCCGTTGCTCAACACCGAATCCGCCACGCTGGGGCAAGTCATCACCAATCGGCAACTGGAAGAACTGCCACTCAATGGCCGCGGCTACTACTTGCTGGCGCAACTCACCCCTGGAGCCGCGCAGTTACCGGGCACCGGCAACGTGCTGCGCATTCGCCCCGAATACATCAATGGAACCACGATCAGCGGCATTCGTGGCCGTATGATTACCTATCTTTTGGACGGCTTCGACATCACGGAGCAGCATCAGGGCGGCACCTATATCCAGACTTCCATTGATGCGGTGCAGGAATTCAAAGTCCAGCAGAACGGCTATACGGCCGAGTACAGCCGCTCGGGCGCTATCTTGAACGCAACCGCCAAGGCGGGTGGCAATACGCTGCACGGAGGCCTGCTGGAATTCTTTCGCAACGACGCCCTGGACGCGAAGGACTATTTTGCTACCACGCGAGAACCCCTGAAGCAGAACCAGTTCGGTGCGGATATCGGCGGACCGGTCACGATTCCAGGAATCTACAATGGCCATGATCGCACTTTCTTCTTCTTCGACTATGAAGGCGTGCGACAGCGCCAAGGACTGGTTTTTAACGATATCGTGCCTACCCCCGCCGAAAAGATGGGAGACTTTTCAGCTCCAGGTCTGCACACGATCTACGATCCCACGACCAGCACGACCCGCACCGCGTTCGCTGGAAACAAAATTCCAACCGGACAGCTATCCCAAGCAGCCCTGTTCTTTCTGAAATACCTCCCCGACCCGAACAACGCCTCCGGGACGTTTGAGTATGCGCCGGCTCGAAAGCTCACCCTCGATCAGTTTACCGCCCGCATCGACGAAACGTTGACGCAGTCCAACCGGTTGTATGGCCGCTGGAGTTTCTTTAACAATAATCAGTCCGACCCCAACGCGTACCCTGCGCTGGGCTACGCTCTTCTGCACACTCGTGGCCAGGACGTCGCCGTGAGTCTGACGAGCACGTTTTCCTCAAACAAAGTCAACGTGGCACGATTCAATTACCTTCCTTCCATCATCAGATTGGACGCCTTCAAGCAGGGCCCGGATTTCAACGCGCTGGCGGGCATAACCGGTTTTGAGCAGACGTTGCTCCCTACCACCGGCGGATCGTTTCCTGATTTCAACTGGTCAGGTGATGTTTCCAGCATGCAGGGTTCACAATTCGACCAGAGGCCCAAGACTCAAGACCGAAAGGCATACAGCGCAACCGACAATATGACGTGGATCAAAGGCCGCAATATTTTCAAATATGGCGTCCTTTATCGCTACTATCAGTGGCTTGGCACGGATAGCGCCGGTTACGTGGGATCGTGGACTTTCAGCGGGATTAACACAAACAATCCCGCCAGACCCGCCGGGACCGGATCTCCTTTTGCCGATTTCCTGCTCGGGTATCCCGCGTCAGGTTTCCGCGCTTATCCAGGAGCGACGTTCGGCGGCCAGGCGAATTACTGGCAATTTTTCTTTCAGGATGACATAAAGGTCGCCAATACGCTGACCTTGAATGTCGGCTTGCGGTACGAGCATTCGCCGTGGGCGAGCGGTTACCGCGGCCAACTTGGAACCTTCGATCCCAGTCTTTATCCCTCGTCGAAACCCGTCATCGACGCCAGCAATACTGACCAGTTGGATCTGGGCGCGCAGTATGCGGCACCAACGGCCTTTCAATCCTTCGGATACTTGATCCAGACCAGCCATCAGGCCGGCCTGCCCTACAACATCACACACAACGACAATCGCCAGTGGGCGCCACGCATCGGGTTCGCGTGGCAGCCTTTCGGCCCGAAAACCGTCGTTCGCGGAGGTTACGGTATTTACTACGAACCGGAAAATACCGATGGCCGTGTAAACAAGAACATGATTCCCTATTCGCTGCAGGAAACTGAGTTCAACAGCGCTAACTCCGTGCCGCAGCGAGCCTTTGATGATTTCTTTCTGGGCCAGCCCCTGGGGCCGACATCACCACCCAGCATTACGCCCACGCCCGTCAACATGCGGATGGGACAAGACCAGCACTGGAGCTTTGGCATCCAGCAACAGTTGAGCGAGAACATGTTGGTGGAAGCCAATTATGTCGGCAATAAGTCAACCTTCCTGAATTCGAGCATCCGCATTAACGACCCGCCCGCCGGTCCCGGCAGCGTCCAGACGCGCCGGCCTTACAATATTTTTGGCACCGTCAATTACGATGGCCAGGATGGAACCAGCATCTATCATGCCCTGCAAGCCTCCGTGCGCAGGCACTACTCTTCTGGTTTCTGGTTCTCGGGTTCCTACACTTTCTCCAGTTGCCTGCAGCGAAATCAGCAGGCCGTCCTGGGAGGCGATACGTTCTACGAAAAATATATTGCCGACATTGACGTGCCCCAAAACTTCGCTTTCAGCGCTGGTTATGAACTGCCTTTCGGAAAGGGCAAACCTTTTATGGCCAACGTCGGCAAGCTGGCAGAGGGCTTGATCGGCGGCTGGCAGATTCAAGGCGTCCTCGATCTGCACACCGGCCGGCCGTATACCCCGACTGTCGGTCGCGACGTCGCTAACATCGGGTTGGGCGGGCAGAGGCCGATCCGCAATGGTTCGGGCAAGTTGAGCCATCCGACTCTAAGCAAATGGTTTGACACATCAGCCTTCACGGTTCCTCCGAATTTCACCTATGGAAACTCGGGCACCAACATTCTGTTCCGTGATTTCAATAAGGACTTCGATTTCTCGCTGTTCAAGAATTTTCAAGTAACGGAAAGGACGCGTCTGCAGTTCCGCGCAGAGTTTTTCAATCTGACGAACACTCCGGTGTTCGACGCCCCCGTCACCAACATCGACGGCGCATCGGCCGGAAGAGTGACTAGCACCGCGAACACTCCCCGGCAGATTCAGTTTGCGCTCAAACTTAACTTCTGAGGTGCCTCGAAAGATGGGAAGGAAGAGCCTGGTTGCTTTATCGGTTGTGATGCCGGCAACCGTCGCGCTGTTGGCCCAGCAGAGCGTTACGATAAAGGTGAACGCATCGGAACCGCAGGCGGATTTCCAACCTCTCCGGCATGGGTTGGGCATGATGAACCCAATTACACCTACGATGAGGAAGGGCTCGAGTTACTTACCCAGCTCTCGCGCCTCAGTCCGTCCTCTCCGCTACCTGTGGCCATGGCTCCGAAGCGATCTTGCAGCTTGGTGAACGAAGCACGCGCTAGGCGCAGCTCTTTGTCCAGGGCTTTTCGTGCCGGGTTGGGAACCGAACGGGTGGGATCATCGGGCTCGACTTCGTAGTCGACCAGTTCGAACATGCGATCCCAAGTCGGAGTCGTAGCCCTGAGCCCAGTAGCTACCCCAACTACAAGGCGGGCCTGGCACACTGTTAATGCCTTCGGCTATAGCCCAGATCTTTGAAACCACCGACCAGAGCGCCACCTCCCAAAGAGCCGAGATTGTAGGCAAGTTTGTCAGAATTTCCATCGTAAATTTGGGCTGCGCTGGTCGATACCAAGAGCAGCACCACCCGCTACTGCGGCGATACCCAGCACCAGGGTCACTGCGGCGACCGACGCTCCGAGAGTTCCCGCGCCCACAGTAAGACCTCCAACGACCGCTGCCCCAACCGCGCCCACTGCGGCACTCTTGAGAAAGCACAAAGCGGTAGAGGATGCACTCAGTCCGAATGGATCCCGCAAGTTCAATGGCCTCGGGGGAACGCAAGTCTGCTCCGTCCCCGGATAGTATCCAGAACGATGCTCAATGACGCTCAAGATTGCCAAGGATTGACTACGGCTACCCCGGTGGGCTGAAAATGGCTCACGTTCCTGCTCACGACCGTCATGCCATGAACGAGCGCAGTAGCTGCGATGAGAGCATCACGATCGGACCGAGGATTTGGCACATGGAGTGCCGCGCATCGCTGGGCAACAACGGTATCAACCGCCAGAATGCGACCGGAGAATGAAGGCAAGACGTGCCCGTCCATCCAGGTCCGAAGGATCCCACCTTGCTTCCTCTCGCGCCGTTCGACGAGAAGAATTCCTATCTCTAGTTCCAGTATTGAGACTACGGACAAATAGAGGCTCGCAGGCGGAAGCGCCTGCGCCCATATTCTGACGCTTCGATGTGCCTTCTTGCCTTTTCTTAATTCGGAAACTACGTTGGTATCGAGGATGTACATCAGGACAAATCCGCCGGCTCGTGGAGATGCCCAGCCAGGCGGGGCGGCTCAAATTCAATTTCAGCAGCTTCCGGCATTGCCAGCAAGTCCGCAATGCTCTTCTGGCCACCGGTAATCCTCTGGTATTCCTCAGCCGTGAGCAGCACATGCGATGGGCGTCCTCGATCCGTAATGAAGACGGGTCCCCGCTTGGCAGCTCTCTTCGCCCTGCTCGTGTCCTGATTGAACTCGCGGCTGGATAGTTTTGTAATAGACATATCCGTAATCTCTAAATGTAGCAACGTTGCTACATTATAGCAAAACTCAAAGAGAACGCAAATCCAAGATCTCGCGCACGCGCGCACGCGGCGGCTCGCTGCCTCGAAAAGAACCCCGAGCAGCGTTCTCAATCCGCATCCGATCTAGCGTTTGCCCTGGAGGCTCTCTCCGATGCAGGCACAATCCCCGCAAAAGTGCCCGAAGAAAAGATCCAGCCTCGTGATGAATTCGCGATTCCCCCAACCAAATCGCGGACCACGGTTGTCTTGCCGCTTTGGCGGGGATCGGTGATCATGAGGACCGGTGTGTCCTTGAGTGGTCGGTGGTGACAAGTTAGGCCCTTAGGCCTCGCGCAACAATAACTCCGCATTCTGTGGTTAAACTATCCCAATACCCTAAATAGGATGCTGGCTCAAATAGGCGTTGGACGCCAGATTTACAGAAAAGAACAATTTAGCCGTGGTATAGTTCATCCTGTATACTGGTCCTTATAGGAGGAACTATACCACATGGTTTTCACCTCAGAAAGCCTTCGCTCCTTCTTGCGACGCAAACAAATCGCCACCTTGGAAGAATTAAAACAAGCGTT
>Ga0209804_1000033_pt1 | contig 110094 bp, 105 predicted proteins | sample GraSoiAngelo_139_FD_185896 | JGI IMG/M metagenome (GOLD analysis project Ga0209804, IMG submission 185896) | Grasslands soil microbial communities from the Angelo Coastal Reserve, California, USA - 14_0929_12_20cm (SPAdes) (version 2) | ecosystem: Environmental > Terrestrial > Soil >... | reverse complement strand
AGGTTTGAAGCCGCATGAAGCGCTTTGTAATCATCCTTGGCGTCATCTTGCTGGTGTGTGGCGTTGTCGGCCTCGTGCATCCTAACTTCAGCTACCACAAGCAGGAAGAAGTGGCCAAGTTCGGACCGTACAAGGCCACCCTGGATGAAGAAAAGACCCTGCAAGTTCCGGCCGCACTTTCCGTTGTCCTCTCGTCTCAGGCATAGGCATGGTTTTGCTGGGCCCGCGCATCAAGTAGTTTCTTTCCTCAGATTCGATCAAAGTATTCTGGTTTCCCACCCTTCACCTCATGCTACTCTCCGTTCTTACTGCTTCGCCTCCATCCGCCTGGACTCCATTGACACGTTCTCTACACGGGAATAAACAGAAGCTAGGGTGGTCCCTCTACCTCTACCAGGGGGTGTTTTTCTTAGTTAGAACGGCGAGAAAGAGGAATTCGATTGGATGGAGATACAGCCTTGCGCTCTGTGGGTTCGGGGTATGTCTTTTTGGGGCCGTTTTGTCGACGGAAGGGCAAGGGTGTGCCCGGTGTCACCGAAAGGGAAATCCTGCTTGGCTCGTGTTCTGCCTTGGAAGGGCCCTCTCATTTTCCCAGCTTAAACTGGATTATGGCCCGAAGGACCATCAAGGGCTCGATCATGTGAAATGAAAATAACAGAAACATCCAAACTTGCGTTTGACGCAAAGGGGCCTGAGCGAGAGCATCTATCGGTTGGCAGCTTCTGCTTGGTCGAAAGCGTGGTAAGACGAGCGCACCAGCGGGCCGGATTCGACGTGCTTGAAGCCCATGGCTTCGCCGAGGATTTTATATTCCGCGAACTCGTCCGGATGAACATAGCGCACGACAGGGAGATGTTCTCGGGTTGGCTGCAGGTATTGTCCCAGCGTCAGGATGTTCGTTCCTTGCGCGGCCAATTCCCGCATGGTGGATAGCACTTCTTCCTTCTCTTCGCCCAGGCCGAGCATCATTCCGGTTTTCGTAGGAATCTCGGGATTAGATTCCTTCGAGCGCCGCAACAATTCCAAAGACCTCTCATAGACCGCACCTTTGCGCACTTGGCGGTAGAGCCGCGGTACGGTCTCGGTGTTGTGGTTGAGCACATCTGGTCGCGCTACAAGAACTATACCGAGAGCGTTCCAGTCGCCACGGAAATCAGGGATCAGGACTTCCACCTTGCAGCCCGGCACTCGATTGCGAATCTCCTCGATGGTGCGTGCGAAAATGTGGGCGCCGCCGTCGGGCTGGTCGTCGCGATTCACGCTGGTGACCACGGCATGGCGCAAGCCCATCTTTGCCACCGCATCGGCCACGCGATAGGGCTCATCTTCATCCGGAGGACCAACCGGCTTGCCCGAGGGAACCGCACAAAATCCGCACGCCCGCGTGCAAATGTCCCCGAGAATCATGAACGTAGCCGCGCCATGCTCCCAGCATTCGCCCATATTCGGGCAGCGGGCGCTTTCGCAGACGGTATGCAGGTCCAGGGTACGCATCAGGCGCTTCAGGTCCTGGAACCGCTCTCCGCCAAAGAATTTCACACGCAGCCAATCGGGTCGCGGGTGCACGTCTGGCGGCGGCACCGGTGGTGCCGGCGAATGGGAGAGGATGTGAAATGGCGAGGCCATGGAGTCCGCGCGAAACTCTTATTTTACGCGCAGAGGGGGCCGGGCTACAAACCGCGGCGTGGCAGGCGCTATGGTACTTTCGTCAAGTCAAGAGAATCGCCGGTCGTGCTTCCTTATTTGATTTTTGCCACGCGGCCTTGGGTGGGAAACTTCTGGAATTGCAACATGTCGTGACCGGGTATGACGCGCTCGAGGGAACCTGCCAACTCGATCATCCGGGCCTGGTTCTTGATGTTTGCCGGCTGGTCGGACTCGGAAAACGTCGCGCTGGCCTTGTGCTCAGCAAGATTCCGATAGAGATAGCAGTTGTCCGAAGCTAGGACGAACGGGGGATTTCCTTCCACGCGCAAGTATTGCGATGCATAAGTGTGCCGCGCCCCCGTGTAGGCGCGAATGCCGGGGAACAGTTCCACGTTATCCCCGTCCACCAAACGCAAGCGTCCTTCCGTGTTCAGCTTGACCAGTACCTGAACGTCTTCTGGATCGATCCCACCGTGATTCCCGCCTGGCTGCCACGCGTCACCTGTGTAGTACCGGAATTCCTCCGTTTGAATCCAGATCACTGCTTTGGGAAAAAGATCAATTCCGCCGAGGTGGTCCCAATGGGCATGGCTGATGACGATGTCGGTGATTTCTTCCGGCTGAACGCCGGCAAGTTTCACGGCTTCGTCGGGGCGAATGTAATCTATCGAGGGAAAATACTTGAGAAACGTCTCGCGGTGATAGCCGCTGTCATAAAGGACACTGCGCCCGCCGCCGCGAATGAGCCATACAACCATAGCGATGATGATTTTTTCGCCTTGGGGCGCGCCCATGACGAGGCCCGCAACTTCGTCTTCAGCAGAAGCGTAGCGGATGGCCTGAATGGAATAATCCGGCCCGGTGGCCGCGAGCAAAACCGAACCCAGGATCACTACCACAAGCGGGAGAAGAAATCTCTTCATGGCGCGGCTCCTCCAGAACGAGCCGCTATTCTATTCCTCTCATGACCAGTCATGACGAGATGTTGAGAAAGAACGGAGGAGAAGGATGCCGCTAAGCAGGCGTTTAGAGCGGGCGCCGCGAGGAACGCACAAAATCCCGCAGCACCGTAACGTTGGGGCCGTAGGTGCCGATTCGTCCCGCATCGACGGGGAGACCGAGGCGCTCGGCAAGTTCCAGATTCACGCCCGCATCATCAAGCTCAGAAAGACTGAAGCCTTGCGCGGGCAGCACGCGATTCAAGCCTGTCGGATACACGGGCCGCGGCGGACGATGTGCTCGCCAGGGACGGCGAGCCACCTCGTAGAATTGCTTCCAATCGCGTTTGTTCCAAGTCGTCATTCTATTTCGCAACTGCGCCTCACCCAAGCCATTGGATGCGGAGTGCCTCCAGAAGGTTCACCGGAGGCTTCTTTGGCGCCTGACTGCATCGCCGCTCCTACAGTAAACCAGAATTATTCATATACCTGGAGCGACTCTCGGGCGAAGCATTTTCCTGGCCTGCTGTATCGAACACGTTACGGGCACATTAGTTTCGTGCGCGACCGTCCTGAAGTTTCTAGGACATAGATCCAGGAGTTTGGGAAGGCGCAAGCACTCTTTGTCTAATTCGAACTGGGAGTCCGCGTCGATGATGGAAGAAGAAAGAGGGCGAAAAACGCAGTTTTGAGCAGACTCGCCGCTCAGGATTTTGTGCAGGGAAGTGCAGGGCCGCGCTGGGCTGGTGTCCCGTTCACCTAAGACTTGAGCTGCGGCTTACCAGCGATTTCCGCGGTCGCCGCGGTCGCCACGATCTCCGCCGCGCCCGCCGCCGTAGCCACCACGCCCGCCGCCGCCGCCGCGCCCGCCGCTGTAGCCGCCGCGTCCGCCGCCGCTGCGCTCAGCCTGAGGACGCGCTTCGTTGACCACCAAGTTTCGTCCGCCGAAATTCTGACCGTTCAAGGAATTAATGGCCCGGTCCGCCTCTTCGTCACTGTTGATTTCGACGAAGGCGAATCCGCGCGATTGACCCGTGAATCGGTCGCGAATGAGATTGACGCCGGAAGGGGATACTCCTGCTTGCGAAAACCACTCTTGAAGCTGATCTTCCGTTGCCGAAAACGGAAGATTACCGATGTAGAGCTTCTTCACCTATTGCTCCTTCTGCCCGGAACCTGACTTGCGAGTCGCGGAGCGCGCCGAAGACACCGCTTTCGTTCACCGGGGAGCCGTATGCGCGCTGCCGCCGAGGGAGCGAGACCGGAACTTCAGCGGTCTGGTGCATCGTCTCGGAAATTAACCTCATTTGCAACTAAATAAAATGCCCGGATTGTGCCCGGGATAATCGGGCTGCCGGCCTGCTCCCCCTGGCCAGGAATTCGTGCTAGCATGCGCCCAGTTTGTCTCCCCATCCGAGAGGGTTCATGCGCGGCACGATGATGGATTTTCCCTTGACGCTTCCCACGATTCTGGAGCGCTCCGGCAAAATCTTCCCCCGCGTCGAAATTGTTTCTCGGAAGCCGGATAAGTCCATTGTTCGCATTTGTTATGGGGAATTTTATGGCCGGGCCCGCCAGCTTGCCGCTGCCCTCACCAAGCTCGGCTTAAAGCCGGGCGACCGGGTGGCTTCGATGATGTGGAATCATTCCGGCCACTTGGAAGCCTTCTTCGGAGTCCCTTGCGCGGGCGGCATTTTGCACACTATGAATCTCCGCTTGCACCCGCACGAAATTGCCGGCATTGCCAAACACGCAGGCGACCGGTTTCTCCTCATTGACGACGTGCTGTATCCTATTTATGAAAAGTTCCGCAAGGACGTTTCGTTCGAACGCGTTATTGTCGTTCCTTACGGATGCGCCAGCGCGCCGGAAGGCGCTTCGAATTACGAGGAGCTGCTGGCGGCTGCGGATGGCGACTTCCGCTATCCCGCCATTGACGAAAACGATGGCGCGGCCATGTGCTTCACCTCCGGCACAACCGGCTTTTCCAAAGGCGTCATCTATTCCCATCGCGCCCTTGTGCTGCACTCCTTCTGCTGCGGACTCGTTGAAGTGTTTGGCATGAGCCAAGCCGACACGGTCCTGCCCGTGGCGCCCATGTTTCACGCCAATGCCTGGGGCATTCCGTTTGCGGCGACCATGCTTGGCGCGCGCCTGGTGCTCCCCGGTCCACATGTGGACCCGGAGAGCATCCTGGAACTGATGGTCGGTGAACGCGTGACCGTCGCCTGCGGCGTTCCCACGGTCTGGATCGCCGTTCTCGACGCTCTCGAAAAAAATCCCACCGGATGGAAGTTTGCGTCGCCTGTTAAGCTGGTCTGCGGCGGCACCGCCCCTCCCGTGGAACTCATTCGGCGGCTCGACCGTTTCGGCCTGCAAATCAAGCATCTTTGGGGCATGACGGAAACCACGCCCATCGGCACTTCCGGCGGTCTGCGCGCCCACATGCGTGACTGGCCTGAGGACAAAAAATATCACGTGCGCTCCAAGCAGGGATGGCCGGCTCCGTTCGTAGAGATTCGCTTGATGCGGCCTGAAGGCGAAGCTCCGTGGGACGGCGTGACCTCCGGTGAAATCGAAATCCGCGGCCCGTGGGTTGCCGCCAGTTACTATGAATCTCCCGACCAGGCCCATCGTTGGACCGAGGATGGCTGGTTTCGCACCGGCGACGTCGCCACCATGGACGAAGACGGGTACGTCAAAATCGTGGACCGCGCCAAAGATTTGGTAAAGTCCGGGGGAGAATGGATCAGCTCCGTGGACCTGGAGAATGCCTTGATGGGTCACCCGGCCGTCAAGGAAGCCTGCGTCGTCGGTATCCCCCACCCGAAATGGCAGGAGCGCCCGCTTGCCGCGGTGGTGCTGAAAGATGGCGCTCGCGCTACCCCCGAACAATTGCGCGCCTTTCTCGCCGCATCGTTCGCCAAGTGGCAGCTCCCCGACGCTTTCGTCTTCCTCGACGCCATCCCGCGCACCTCCGTCGGCAAATTCAAGAAAATCGCGCTGCGGGAACAATTCGCCAACTGGAAGTGGGACTCCTAGCTTTTTTTCCCGCAGACCCCTTCGGCACTCTGCCTTGTCCTTTTCTGCCTCCTGCCTTCTGCCTTTTCTCCGAAGCGTTCCTTCATCAGGTTGACGAGGCCGTTGACGATGGCGCTCTCGGCGCAGCCGGGCTTCAGCCGCGAAGTGGCGATTTCGTAGCTGACCTGCCCGAACGCGGCATCATCGGGAAGGTATCCGCTCGAACCGTTGGCGTGCGTCACCATGACGATGCGATTCAGAGGAGACTCCTTTTTCAATCGCTCTTGAATCATGGTCAGCACTTCGCCCGACACCCCCGCCAAAGCGATATCGTTGATCGTCAGCAGACCCAGTCGAATGTGGACAGCATCGGATTCTTCCCACTTGTATTCCTTGCGCGGCAGCGGGCCCGGTTCCACTTTTCTGCCCGGACAGGTGACCAACTGTTGTTTGCCCCAAATGTGTCCGTGCTCGGTCGTGTGGATCGCTCCGGCTACACGTACTGCTTCCTCGCCGAGAATCTTTCCCAGGGTATCCACCATGCTGAAGTCCGAGCCACGCGCCAGGGAAACAGGATTCTGGTCGCCCGCCGCGCCGCTGGTCCACAAAGCCACGACATTTTCGGAAGTCTCTTCCGGTCGCAGTTGCAATGCGCGGCCCGCGTCGCTCCGCGGAGCATCCTCAGGGCTGCCGCGGTAATAGTTCTCCACGTAACGCGACGTGGCCCCTGCAAGGTCGCCGCTGACTTGATAATTCTCCCCTCCCATGACCACGGCATGGACGGCATAGTTGATGAGCAACGCAATGGGCTTGCCCGCAAGCGCGTCAAACCGGATCACGGCCAACGTTTTGTCCGACGGCCCCTTATCGTTGTAGCCCAGCCACCAGCCGTCCTCGCTCGAATATTCCCGCCGATTGACATTCACATAAGCCTTTCCCGTCCCTGTCCCGATCTTTGCCGGCTGGAGGCTTTGTTTCGCCTTGCGGATGGCTTCGACGGTAGCGTCTTCAACCTGTTTGGTGTAGACCGCCGACTTCGGCGAGTCGTTGCCATACATGCCGAACGGCGCCGGCGCGCTGTGGTCGTGCACCGCAGCCAGGACCAGGTATTCGGCGGGGATGCCGGTCTCCTTCGCGACCCTCTGCGACACGGTTTCCCAGACCCCGTCGGGCACGCCGATCAGTTCCCAGGCGACGATGGCCGCGGTCCTGGCGCCATCGCTCAACACGACAGCCCGCGCGTAGATGTGATCGTGAATGCCCTGGAAACCCTCTTTGCGGCTGGCATAGCCGCTCATTGGCAGGGCCGCGTCGGAGGCCGGCGTGATATCGATTTTTGCGGCGCCCGCTTGCAGCGCCCCGCCTTCGGCCGCCTGCGCCGGTTGAAGTTCCGCGCCAAAGAAAAGCGATGGCGCAAACAGCAGGGCCATATTCAACAGGAAAGAAGCCCGGATCGAGGATGCGCGCGATGACAAAATACTCATACCGTTTCCCTGGTGAATTCCTTATTTGCCTATCGCATCATCTCTCTGTTCGAAGCCCTGCGCAATCTTGCCTGAATCGGCAGTCTGGGCAGCTGAAGCGCCGGCTGGCACCATCTGGGCCACTTTCCTTGAGGTGTTGACCCTAACCGAATTGGCAGTGTTATCCGCATTCGTCATGGCTACGAATTATTATAAGTAACGTTGGCGGGGTCGGTTCGGCCCAAAAACGGTCTGTAACCAGCCGAGTTCTGTTCAGGAGAATTGGGGTTCAGTCCTTATTTGTAGAATCGCTTTGATTGGGTGTCCGGTGGGAAACCTTGTGGCGCACGACGGCCCTGTTTTGACCTCGGTTCACGAAATCCTCGATCTGACCTCCTCGGAAGTCCTTATCGGCGGCCTAGAAATAATCCACTCGATAGAAGACCAGTGGCGGCAGCTTTGCGAAGAAACGAATTGCGAGCCTTTCCTCACGCCGGAATGGATTGGCACTTACATTCATGCCTTCGAACAACAAAACGAAGTCGTGTTGGTGACGAGCCGAGTTGCGGATCGCTTGACGGCCGTCCTTCCCCTGGTCCGTAAGAAAGGCCTATTCTCTGGGCTGCCCGTTGTTAAGCTCGTGGGGGCAGCTAATTCTCATTCCGTCCGATTCGACATTCTTCGCGCACCAGGTCCAGAGGGCGATGCAGCGATCAAAGCGATCTGGCGGCTTTTGAAGCACGCTCCAAACTGGCATTTGCTGGAGTTCCCCATGTTTCCCGCCGAGGGCCCCTGCCAACGGTTGATGTCTTATGCCGTTCGGGATGGATTTCGGACCAGGACACTTCCCGTTTGCGAAAGTCCTTACTTGCGGATAAAAACCAACGGGTGCGGGCAAATGGATTGGCTCGGGGAAACCAGCCGCCATTTTCGCCATGAACTCCGCCGGTTCGCCCGGGTATTGGAAGCTCAGACGGGAGGCCCGCCTCGGTTAGTGCGCATGGATCATCCCGCCCCCAAAATGCTCCACAGGTTTTTCGCATTGGAAGCTTCCGGCTGGAAGGGGAAGGAAGGCTCGGCAATCCAATGCCGGCAGGAAACGCTCACATTTTATGAGGAGGTCGCGCGTTTTGCGGCTGGCGCCGGCCAGTTCTGCCTGCATTTGCTTGAGGCGGGCGGCAAGGTGGTCGCTGCCGCCTTCAGTTTGGAGACCAACGATTGCTACTATGCCATCAAGATAGCCTATGACGAGTCGTTTCGCCGCGCAGGACCAGGCCATTTGCTCATCAATGCGATCCTGGAAGAGTGCGCCCGGAAACGCATTCGGGAACTTGATTTTGGGGGGAGCCGGGAGCGCTTCAAGACGTCCTGGACGTCAGCGGCGCGCCAACACTTTACCGGCACAGTTTTCAACCGCGATTTTTATCCGTTTCTTCTATACCAGGTGAGGACAAACCTGTTGCCGGCGCTTAAGCAAAAATACACCTCCGTGTTAAATCGCCTGCGCTTGCGAAATGGAGAAGGCGCAACGAACACATCGTCTCAATGCGGGTCCTCGAGGAAATCTTTTGTCGGTTCGAATCATGGATGAATTCATGAAAGACTCGCCACATTTCGTCCAGGTGCGCAGGCAACGGTTGGACGACCGAAGGGACGCCGGAGGCATCCTCACAATCTAGCCAGAACGAGCGTGTCTTTGACCATGCACGTCACTTTCATATGTTGCCCCTTCCAGACTTCCTACGGTTGGTATGCGGAGTCGCTCAAGCAGGCCGTTGAGAGGAAGACCGGCAGTGCGATCGATTGGGTGGCCTCAAACTGCGGATGTGGGGACCCCATCGAGGTGGGGAAGAGATTCCAGACTCAAGACTGTGAGTATTTCGAATTACCGCACGTGAGAGCGTACGAATCGAAGACCGCCTGGAAGCGGTGGGCCCGTGTCCGCGTCAGGCACTTCAGCTACCTCTTTCGCGCTTGGCGGTATCAAAACCTGTCCAAGGACTCCGAGCTCATTCATTTCCAGCAAATCCTGAACGCCTATGGATCAAGCGTCGTGTTCCATTGGCTGAAGCAACATTCGAAAGCCGCGCGAGTAATTACGGTTCATGAATTGGACTCCTATCAGGTTCAGTTTCCGGAAAAAAACAAGCTTTACAACAAGGCGGACGCCATCATCGTCCACTGCGATGAATTAAAACGGAAATTAGCCGACTTTGGAGTCCAGCCGGACAGCATCCACGTGGTCTTTCAAGGGGCCAGCCTGCCGGAGTTTGTAGACGATAAACCCAGGGAAGGCTTGGTTTTTTATGGCGGCCATAAACTTATGTCGGGGAAGGGCATTCGAACGCTTTTTAAAGCCATGGCGATCTTGAAAGAGCGGCTCGATGGGAACGCCCCAGCATTGAAAGTCCACGGCCACTACGGTGACAGGGTTCCCGAGGAGGCCCAGCGGTTGGCGGAGCAGTTTGGCGTGGCGGACAAGATTGTTTGGCTCAAGCAACTATCGATGAACGACATGGTCCAGCTTTACCAGACCAGCCTGCTCCTGGTCTTGTCTTATACCGGGGGCTTCGCGGGACTTCCCGCAGCCGTGGCCGCAGGCAACCGGCTTCCTGTGGTCAGCACACCGAAGGCAGGAATTCCCGATCACTTGGGAGAATGCGGAGTCTGGGTTGAAGAAGAAAATCCACAAGACTTGGCGGAGCGCATCCTGGAACTGTTGAACGACCCCGCGAGGAGATGCGAAATCGGGGCAAAGCTGCGAAAGAGAGCCGAGCTTTACCTGAATTGGGACTCCATCGCCGATCGGACTCTTGCAGTATACGCGAGCGCCGTAAAAAACAAGTCCAATCGAACAGCGCTGGGTACTCAGGTCCGGTAAGACGCGTTAATCCGGACATACTCCGCCGTGAAGTCGCAGGTCCAATAGCGGGCGTGCGCGTTGCCCGCATGCAGATCCACCACAACCGGAACGTGCTCGGCGAGAAGCTTGTTGCTGGCGGCGCGTTCGTTGAAATCCAGCGGCTGGCCTTTGCGGAGTACGGGAATCCCGGCCATCTGGATGTCTACTAAGGCGGCATCGAACTTTACCCCGGAGCGCCCTGCAGCAGCGAAAATGCGGCCCCAGTTTGGATCGCCGCCCGCAAACGCGGTCTTCACCAGGGGCGAAGTGGCGATCGTCTCCGCGATGCGGCGCGCGGCGGTTTCGCTCTTAGCGTGGCGCACTTCGATTTCGATCACGCGTTGCGCGCCTTCTCCATCCCCAACGATTTGCAATGCCAGCGACTGGCAGACCTCTTCGAGCGCCACGGCGAATGCGCGGTGGGCCTTGCTGCCCTTTTGAATGGCAGGCGCGCCTGCTTGGCCGTTCGCCAGGACCAGCAGCGCGTCGTTCGTCGAAGTGTCGCCATCCACGCTGATGGAGTTAAACGTTCTCCGCGTGACCTCGTTTAGCGTCTTTTGCAGGAGCGGTGGCGAAATGGCGGCGTCGGTGGCCACAAAGGCGAGCATGGTCGCCATATTCGGATGAATCATTCCCGCGCCTTTGGCGCAGCCCACTAGATGAATCCTCTTTCCGGCCATTTTGAACGATTCCGCAGCCGTTTTGGGGCGCGTGTCCGTAGTGCAGATCGCCAAAGACAATTCCGCGAAGGAGCGCGCCGACGAGCGGCGGTTGCCTGCCAGTGTGGGCAATGCACGAAGAATTTTCTCCACGGGCAGCCGCACGCCAATCACACCGGTGGAACATACAAAGACTTCGTGAGGGTGCACGCGAAGATGCCGCGCCGTCTCTTCCACGGTCCGAAGCGAGGCCGCGTCGCCCGGCGCTCCCGTGGCGCAATTGGCGTTGCCGGCGTTCACGACTACGGCGCGCATGCGGCCGCCTGAGAGCCGCAAATGCTTTTTCGATAGTGTCACCGGAGCGGCGACGACCAGGTTTTGCGTGAAGACGGCCGCCGCGGAGGCCGGTACGTCGCTTGAGAAAATCGCCAAATCGAGCGCGCCGGTCTTTTTCAGGCCGCAGGCGGTTGCGGCGAAACGAAATCCGTGCGGGAGGGCGGCTTCGGACGGAGCGTGGTTCATTCGAGGTGTGCCCGGGCGGCTATCGTGCCGGCTCGCGATGGGACCTCCCGTCTTCCGCAACGAATACCAAAGTTTCCAATGGATTTGCGTTTTGGAGACTCATGGTTTGGCTCCTGTTTTCGAGACTTTTTTGTTGAGACGTGTTTCCAAATCAGCGATGGCTGCGCGCACGCTTTCCGGAGCGGTGCCGCCGGGAACTTTTTTGGCCGCCAGAGCCTCCTCCACACTGAAGCTTTTTGCAAAACCGGCTTCCAAGGCGGAAGAGATTGCTTTCAGCGCATCGATCGGCAGCGCGGTCCAGGCAACGTTTTGTTTTTCCGCTTCGCGCAAGACTTTTCCGACCAGGTCATGCGCCTGGCGAAAGGGAAGGCCCTTGCGCACCAAATAATCCGCTGCTTCGGTTGCGAGCAGCGCGGGATTGGATGCCGCCGCTCGCAGACGGTCGGGGTTGAATTTTGTGGAACCAAGGGCGCCAGTTGCAACGGCGAGCATGTCGGCCACCTGATCATGCGCGGCAAAAAGCGCTTCCTTGTCTTCCTGGAGGTCGCGCTGGTAGCCGGTCGGGAGTCCTTTCAGTGTGGTCAGCAAAGCAACAAGTGCTCCGGTGATTCGCCCGGACTTTCCGCGGATGAGCTCCCAGGCGTCGGGGTTTTTCTTTTGCGGCATCAGGCTGCTGCCAGTGGAATACTCGTCCGGAAGAATGACGTAAGAAAACTCCTGCGATGCGAAGAGCACGAAATCTTCGGCCAGCCGCGAAAGGTGGGTGGCGATTCCCGTCAGGACGAAAAGATAATCGAGCGCGAAGTCGCGATCGCTGACGGCATCCAGACTGTTTGCTGTAATGCGCGAGAAGCCCAATTCACGGGCGATTGCGTGGCGATCGATGGCGAACGAATTTCCCGCGAGCGCGCCCGAACCCATGGGGCAGGCATCGGCACTCGCCGCCGCGTGTTGCAGCCGAGTGACGTCGCGCGTGAATGCTTCCGCGTGTGCGAGCAGGAAATGCGAAAGCAGAATCGGCTGCGCGTGCTGCAGGTGCGTCATGCCGGGCATAGGTACGTTGAGATTGCTCTTGGCCTGCTGAAGAAACGCATTCAGCAAGGCTTCGAGTCCGCGTTGAATCTCGGCAGCAGCGTTGATGACGAAGAGACGGAAATCTGCGGCGACGAGTTCGTTGCGGCTGCGCCCCGTATGCAATTTCCAGCCGAGCGGGCCAAGCTCTTCGACCAGCGCTTTCTCGACGAAGTGATGAACGTCCTCGGCGCCCGCGGCGGTTTTCTCAAACCACGCGGAATCGGCTTTTGCGCGCTCGGCAATTTTATCGAGGGCTGCCAGGGTTTGTTTCACCTCGGATGCCGTGAAAATGCCGACGGGTTCCAGAGCTTTCGCCCACGCGCGGTCCACGGCGATCTCGTAAGGCAAAAGACGGTGGTCGAACGCAAGAGAGCGCTGGAAGGCGTCGAACTGAGCGTTGGGTTCGCGGTCGAAGCGCCCTCCCCATAATCGGTCGTCTTTGCGTTCGTTGGTCATTTGGTCGTCGTGGGCATCATCGAAGGGGGATTCCTCGCTTCACCGACTCGGCCTCGGAATGACCATCATTCCGCGCTGGCTTTGGCTTTGGGGCGAACGGTTACAGGCAGTGCGAACAAATTGATGAAGCCTTCGGCGTCCTTGGCGTTGTAGCGCCCCATGGTGAAGCTGGCCAGGTCCGCGCGGTAAAGCGAGAAAGGCGAAACGCGCTTGGTTACGCTCAGCGTGCCTTTCCACAGCTTCAGTCCCACGGCCCCGCTGACGCGCTGCTGCGCCATGGTGAAGAACCCGTCGAGAGCTTCGCGCAACGGCGAGAACCACAAACCGTAGTACACGAGTTCGGCGTAGCGATTGGAAAGCGCCTGCTGGAAGTGGGCGGTTTCGCGATCCACGGTGAGGCGCTCGAGTTCCTGATGCGCTTTGACCAGCAGTGTTCCGCCGGGAGTTTCGTAAGCGCCTCGAGACTTCATGCCGACCAGGCGGTTTTCGACGAGGTCGGCGCGACCAATACCGTGTTTCGCGGCGATTTCGTTGAGCGTGTCGAGAAGATCGACAGGGCCAAGCTTTGAGCCATTGACGGACACCGGTGTGCCGGATTCGAATCCGATTTCGACTTCTTCGGCTTTGTCGGGGGCTCTTTCTGGCGACACGACCCATTGCCACATGGCTTCGTTGGGCGCATTCGCGGGGTCCTCGAGCTCGCCGCCCTCGTGGCTCAAGTGCCAGATGTTGCGGTCGCGGCTGTAGATATTTTTCTTGCTTTGCTCGACGGGAACATTGTGCTTTTGTGCGTAGACGATGGCGTCTTCGCGCGAATCAATGTCCCACTCGCGCCAGGGGGCGATGATGGGGACGTTCGGAGCGATGGCTTTGTATGCCAATTCGAAGCGCACCTGGTCGTTGCCTTTGCCGGTGCAGCCGTGGGAGAGGCCATCCGCGCCAAGTTTCAGGGCCATTTCGGCCTGGCGCTTGGCAATGACCGGCCGCGCCATAGACGTCCCAAGCAAGTAAGTGTGTTCGTAGATGGCGCCCGCGCGCAACGTCGGCCAGATGTAATGGCGAACAAATTCTTCTTGCAAGTCTTCGACATAGGCCGCCGATGCACCGGTAGCGAGAGCTTTCTTGCGCGCGGCTTCCAGGTCCTCCTGCTGGCCCACGTCGCCAATCACGGCGATGACTTCGCAGCCGTAATTTTCCTTGAGCCACGGAATGATAATGGAGGTGTCGAGGCCCCCCGAATAAGCGAGTACGACTTTTTTCGGTTTGTTCTGTTGCGTTTTCACAATTCCTCTCTAACAAATAACGGTTGCCAAGCCAGGGAGCAGCCATGCTGCGCCCCCAAAGAAAGTTCGATGCGAACGGTGCGCGTGCATCGCCAGGTCAGAACAGCGTGTGCAGAATGGCTTTCTGCACATACATGCGGTTTTCGGATTGGTCGAGCACCACCGATTGCGGGCCGTCCAGGACCTCCGGCGTAACCTCGAGCCCGCGATGTGCCGGAAGACAATGCATGAACACGGCATCCGCTGCGGCAAGCGACATCAGTTCGCCATTTACCTGGTAAGGCTGAAAGACCTTGGTGCGAACATCCTCTTCGGCTTCAAAACCCATGCTGGTCCACGCGTCGGTATAAACGGCCATCGCCCCGCTTACCGCTTCGCGAGGGTCGTGCAGCAGTTCGATCTTGGCCTTGGTCTCGCGGGCCGCGCGTTTGCTGTCCGCTACTACCTCCGGGTCAGGCGCGTAATTCGGCGGCGTGGCGACTCGGAAATGGACGCCCAGGCGCGCCGCGAGATACATCAAGGAGTGACAGACGTTGTTGCCGTCGCCCAGGTAGGCCAACTGCAAGCCGCCGAGCGCGCCAAACCGCCCTTCCAGGGTGAAGAAATCCGCCAGCGCCTGGCAGGGATGAAACTTATCCGAAAGCGCGTTGATAACGGGGATGGTGGCGTTCGCGGCCATTTCTTCAAGCACTTTTTGCGAATAGACGCGCGCCACGATGCCATGAACCCAGCGGTCAAGATTGCGCGCGACGTCGGCAATGGATTCGCGCTTGCCGAGCGAGGCAGACGCCTGCGTGTGATCAAGGAAGACCACGGCTCCGCCCATGCTTTGAATCCCGACGTCGAACGTGACGCGCGTGCGCAACGAGGGCTTCTCGAAAATCAAAGCGATGAATTTGCCGTGCAGCGTGGAGGCGTAACGAACGGGACGGGCCTTGATGTCTGCGGCGAGGTGAAGGAGTTCACGCGTGTGCGCGGGGCTCCATTCCGCTCCGGTGAGGAGATCGTTCGATAAAGAAATAGGAGGAACAAGTGTGATGGCAGTCATTCGATTATCCCCTTGCCGCGGCATGAGCCGCGTCCTGCAAAACGCTTGATTTGCCCGGATGAGCAGACCGGGCCTGCTTTTGAGTTTTTGCGAGAACCAGTTCAAAAAGCTTGAGAAACTCCCGGACCTGCGCCCGCGTGATGATCAAAGGCGGCAAAAAACGAAGTGTGAAGTCGTGCGTGCAGTTGATAAGCAGGCCGCGCTCCATGGCTTCGGCGACAAACGGCGCGCCTTCGACAGAAAGCTCGATGCCGACCATCAGGCCTTCGCCGCGAATTTCGCGAATGAAATCGAAATGAGCCGCGATCTTCGTCAGGCCTTCGCGCAGCTCTTCGCCGCGAGCGCGGACATTGTCAAGGAGTTTTTCCTCTTCGACGATGCTGAGAAATTCGAGAGCAACGGCGCACGCAAGAGGCCCGCCGCCAAAGGTCGTGCCATGCATCCCCGGGGACACGTGAGACGCGACCGCTTCGGTCGTAAGAATGGCGCCAAGAGGAAGCCCGGCGGCCAGCGGCTTGGCGACTACGGCGATGTCCGGGTTCGCAGAGAATTTCTGATAGGCGAAGCAACGACCGGTGCGCCCCAGACCGCATTGAATCTCATCGGCAATCAGCAGAGCGCCATGTTGCGTGGCAAGAGTGCGTGCTCGATTCCAAAAGGCTTCGCTGACGGGATAGATACCGCCCTCTCCCTGAATGGTTTCGACCAGGATGGCGCAAACGGTGTGGTCGAATTTGGCTTCCAGATCGGCGACATCGTTGAAGCGGACAAACTCCACTCCCGGAACCACTGGGGAGAAGGGCAGGCGATATTTTTCCGTTGCGGTGACACTGATGGCGCCAAACGTGCGGCCGTGAAACGAATTCTCCAGCGCGAGGAAGCGATGCTTCTTCGCGGCCGTGCCTTGAGGCTCTTCCGGAGCGCGGCCAAGCAGCCTCGCCAGCTTCATCGCCCCGTCAATCGCTTCTGTGCCGCTGTTGGCGAAGAATACGCGCGCGAGCCCGGACCATTCGGCAAGCCGGCGCGCCAGCGGGCCTTGAAAGCCGTTGTGATAGAGGTTCGAAAGATGAATGGCGCGCCCGACCTCGCGGCGAATAACCTTCACAATGCCAGGATGCGCGTGGCCGAGCGCATTGACGGCGATGCCCCCCAGAAAATCGAGATATTTGTTTCCCGCGGAGTCGAAAACATAAGCGCCACGGCCATGCGTCATGATCACCGGCTGGCGTTTGTAGGTGGGCAGGAGAAACTTCTCGGCATCGGCAAGACGTGCGTCCGGCTTAGTGGCGGCCGCAGGCAGGTTCTTGGCTTTTCCTGCGAGGGTTGTTAGAGAACCTCTTTTGGATGAGGCGCGCATTATACCGCCGAGAACGCCGACTGCGCGGCGGCATGAGAATGTCCCAGCACGCGCGTGCCGGGGATGGAAGCATCTTCCTCGGGATGCGACGCAAGCAACAACGCATTCGGTGTTGTGCCACCTACAATGCGCACATGGCGCACGCCTCCCTGGATGGCGCGCTTCGCCGCTTCCAGCTTCAGCACCATGCCGCCGGAAACGACGCGCGACTGCACCAGGCGGTCGATCTCCTGGCAATCGACCACAGACAAGACTTTTTCTCCGTTCAGGACACCCGCAACATCGGTCAGATAGATCAGCTGGTCGGCACCAAGAAATTCCGCGACCGCGGCAGCCATGTGATCGGCGTTGATGTTGTAAAGTTCGTTGTCCGAGCCCATGCCTAGACAAGGCGCCACGGGCAAAAGCCCCTCGCGCCAGAGAGACTCGATGAAAGGCAGATTCAGTCCCGTTAGATAACCGACGTAACCAAGGCCGCCCTCCACTTCGTTGTGAACCATAGGCTCGGCGAGGAAGCAGCGAGAATCCGCGGCGGAGATTCCGACGGCAGGCTGACCTTCGGCGGAAATCGCGGCCGCCAGTTTCTTGTTTAGCAACCCGGCGAAAACCATGATGGCGGCATCGCGCGTTTCGCGGTCGGTGACGCGCAAGCCGCCAACAAACTTGCTCTCGATGGCCATGCGCTTGAGCGTGGCGGTAAAGAGCTTGCCTCCCCCGTGCACGACAAGAATCTCGTGCCCTTCCCGCGCCAACGCGGCTACCTGGCGAGCCAGGCTGCGGATCGTGGCGTCACCTTCGAGCAACGCTCCTGCGAATTTGATTACGGTTCTCATTGGAGTGAGGTCTGCTCCTCGATACCCAGCATGTGATTTAGGTTCTGGACCGCCTGGCCTGCCGCACCCTTCCCAAGATTGTCGAGACAAGAAACCAGCACCACGCGGCGACCAGAGGAATCCAGGGCCAAGCCAATGTCACAGAAATTTGTGTGTGCGACGTGCTGCAATTCCGGCAGCGTCCCCGCAGGCCAAATGCGAATCATGGGCCGTCCAGCGTAAAACTGGCGAAAGAGCCCCTCGACATCGGAAGCCGTACGCGGTTCGGCGAGCGTGACATAAATGGTGGAGAGAATTCCGCGGGCCAGAGGCAACAAGTGCGTGGAAAACACGACCTGAGACTCGCTCAGACCGGTGTGCTCCAGGATTTCCGGAGTGTGGCGATGGGTGAACAGGCCGTAGGCCTTAAAGTTCTCATCTACTTCCACAAAGTGGAGGTCCTGACGCGGTTCCTTGCCTGCCCCGCTGGCGCCCGACTTGCAGTCACAGACGACCGAAGTATTCGGCGCGATCCAGCCGGCTTCGGTCAGCGGCCGAAGCGCCAAAATAACGCTCGTGGCATAGCAGCCGGGATTGGCTACCAGTCGCGCCGCAGAGATTTCTCTGGAATACAGCTCCGGAATGCCATAAGCGGATTGGCTCAACCACGGGGCATGAGGAGCCGGCAGCTTGTACCAGGAAGTGAAAGTCTCGGCCTGGCGAAAGCGAAAAGCACCGCTCAAATCCACCACCCGCAGTCCAGCTTCTAGCAGCGCCGGTGCCAATTCCGATGAGACTTCGTGCGGGGTGGCGAGAAATGCAGTGCCCGCGTTACTTGAGGTGATGGCCTCGACCCCAAGCGGCCGCAGCGGAGCTTCGCCCCAGCCACGAAATTGCGGAAAGCGCTCGGCAAGACAGTTCGCTCCCTTGGCTTCGCGAAGGTAAAAAATGGGAGTTTCCAGCTCCGGGTGGCGCAGCAAAATGCGCGCCAATTCCAGGCCGGTGTAGCCCGTCACTCCGACAACTGCGATTTGCCGGGGATCTTTCATTTCACCAAGGCTTCTATCTTTTTTTGGAGAGACTCTCGGGTCTTCCTGCTGGGCGTGATGATCAAGACCGTATCGTCGCCCGCAATGGTTCCGGCCACTTCCGTGAATTTTGACGCATCCACGGCCGCGGCGAGCGGTTGCGCGCCACTGGGCGGCGTTTTCAGCACCAGCAGGTTTTCCGCGGGGCGGACGTCGAGCAGGAATTCCGCCAGCGCGCGTTCCAAATGAGGCAAAGACGTCGATTCTTCCGGCAGAGCGGAAGCCTGCTTGTAGCCCTCGTGCGTCTTCACCAGGCGCAGCTCCTGTAAATCGCGGGAGAGAGTGGCCTGCGTAACGCGCATTTTCTGCGCGGCCAGACGGCGGCGGAGGTCCTCCTGGTTGGCAATGCGCTGACCCGTCACCAGCCGCAGAATTTGGCCCTGACGGAAGGTTTTTCCTGCCCCCATGGTCTGTTTCTTGCCTCTGCATATTTATACAGGCTCCTGCATATTCCTGTCAACCGGATTCGGATATTTTCTTGAAGCCGGGCCGGCTCCGTGAGTTGGAGGACCGCTGAACCCCGGCCATGTAAGATTCGGCGCACCGGTCCAGATGGCCACTGGATTTTCAGGGCGGGGGATGTTACTTATCGTGCTGCACCACGGGGCCCATGGGAAACACCTGCCAAATCGCGGGATGCAAGAACGACGCGCCTCCGGCACTTGCCGAGCAGAGGTTGTGCGTGCTGCATTTCACGCTGACCCTGGAAACGAGCTGCGGGGAAATGCGGCGCGAGACGGCGTTGGGCAACGCGCCGCCGGAACGCCAGCGGGAAATCATGCGCTTTATCACCGAGCACGGCGAGCGGCTGGCGCGCGTGGCAACCAGCGGTCTGCACCTGACCGATGATCTCAAGGCTCGGATACTGAGCACTTTTCTGACGCTCATGAACCTGCGAGAAAACCTCGATCGCGCCAGCATGCGAAGCTCGTTCGGACGCTCCAGCCATCCTCGCTGAGTGAAAATCCAGCCTGAAGAAGGCCAGAAGGCTTCAAGCTCCCAGATACCGCGCGTAAAGCGAGCGCGCCAGTGCAGGATCTTTACTGCCTTTCAGGATGGCCCGCCCGTCGGCAAAAACGGTCATTTCGTAGGGCGCGACGCGGAAGCGAATGAGGAAATCGTTTTGCCGGACATCCTCGACGACGGGCTGCAAGCGGAGAGCAAGGGCCGCAAGGTCGAGGGCCCGGCTTCGCTCATGAATCTGCACAGAATCTCTACCGCAGAGCGTGATGTGCGGTTGGGCCTGTCCTTCAAGATAGGAGTAATCGTGCTTGGCGCAGGCCCGGCAGTCTGAATTGCGAGCCACGCGAACCGACTGCATCCGTCCAGTCCAAATATCGCTGGAAACCAGCCGGCCGTGGAGAGCTTCAAGGCGTCCAGCCAGAATCTTTAATGCTTCTGCCGCTTGCCAGGAGGCCATGAGGTTCACGATGGGACCGAGCACGCCGATGGTGTCGCACGTTGCTTCGACCGAAGGAGAAGAATTTCCAGATTCCAGCAGGCAGGCGAGGCATGGCGTGAGCCCAGGACGGACGGTCATGGTCAGGCCATAACTGGCAACCGCGGCTGCATAAATCCACGGCCGTCCGGACTTTACCGCAAAATCGTTGATCAGGAACCGGGTTTCAAAATTGTCCGTGCCATCGAGAATGAGATCGCCGGCAGAAAGTAGCTCCTCGGCATTTTGCGGGCTAAGATCGGCCACAACGCCCTTCACATCAACACCGGAATTGATGGAGCGCAGTTTGTGCTCGGCAGCGACGGCTTTCGGAAGCGCTTGGCGGGCGTCAGATTCGTCGAACAACGCCTGGCGTTGAAGGTTGGTGGGCTCAACGAAGTCCCGATCGATGATTCTTATCGAACCGACGCCAGCACGAACGAGCAAATTGGCGGTGGCGGCCCCAATAGCTCCACAGCCGACGATCGTAGCGCGTGAGGCAAGCAGACAGCGTTGCCCCTCAGGCCCCATCCCGGCAAAGAGCATCTGGCGCGAGTATTTTTCCTGGAGTGAATCGGTCACGGATAGTGCATTCCCTACTGGCCAACCAGACAGGTCTGCCCAGTAACATCATAGCGCCAAAGTGCAGAGGGGAGGCAACGCCCCTGTGCTACGCTTCGTCTGAGCGAAAAGAACATGAGTTTACGCTGGGCCAAGAGGATGCGAGGGATTGTTGCGCTCGCGCTCCTGACGGAAGCGCTGTCGGCGCATTCTCAGACCCCGGCCCCACCGGCCAGCACCTCGGAACAAGCCGCAGTCGGGCCGGCGGTCCTGGCTATCCGTATCGTCCGCGACGACGGCAAGGTATTGGCGGAATCTCCTTCCGGCATTTCCGTGGAACTGGGAAAGCCTTTCGATCGCGGCAAGGTTGCGGAAAGCCTGCGAGCACTCTATCGAACTGGCGACTACGCCAATGTAAAGGCAGTTGTGACACCGGTGACGGATGGCCTGCGCCTCGACTTCGTGGTGCGGGAAAATCTGTTCTTTAACGTAGTGCGGATCGAAGGGCTGGAGGCGCCACCTACCCAAGCTTCCGCTGCCGCAGCCATGCAAATTGGCTTGGGGCAAACCTACCGGAAACCGGTCGTTGACGAAGCACTGGAACGCTTGCGCGAAACGCTTCGCGAGGAGGGCCTCTACCAAGCGGAAGTCTCCGCGGAAACAGTTCCGCACCCCGAGACTCACCACATGGATATTGTTGTCCGCGTGAAATCGGGCCTGCGGGCCCGCGTTGCCAGCGTCCAATTAAAGAATGACACGACCTACAAGGACGCCAGCATTCTCTCGCGGTTCAAGTTGCGGGCGGGCCAGGCCATCACCTCCGCACGATTGCAACATGGCACGGACCGGGTCAGAAAGTTCCTGGGGAAAAAAGGCCATCTCAGCGCGCGTGTGGACGTTCGCCGGGGAGACTACGATCCGGCAAAGAACAGCGCCGCGATTTTCCTGGAGGTAACGCAGGGACCGCGCGTGGTAGTGGCGGTAACCGGCGCGAAGTTCTCCGAAGGTGAGCTTAAGAAACTGATTCCCATTTATCAGGAAGGCGCCGTGGATCCCGACCTTCTTGAAGAAGGGAAGCGAAACCTTCGAGAACGGCTCGAGCGCGAAGGGTACTTCGATGCGGACGTGAGCTACAAAATCGACATGCACGACCTGAAAACCGCCGCCTGGCAGGGAACCCTCGAAGCGATTACTTACACCGTTGAACGCGGCGACCAACACAAACTTATCGGAATCGAGATTTCCGGGAACAGATACTTCGATACGGAATTGCTGAAGAGCCGGCTGCAGGTCTTCCAAGGGGCCTTTGGTACCCCCGGACGGTTCAGCCGGCGGCTCGTGGATGCAGATGCGCAATCGATGCAAAGCCTGTACCAGGCGAACGGTTTTTTGGATGCCAAAGTGACTCCTCGCGTAGAAGACAATTACAAGGGCAAAGAAGGAGATGTGTTTATCAGCTTCACGGTGCAGGAAGGAAAGCAGACACGAGTCGCTTCGCTGGCCTTCGAGGGAATACATGCTTTCAAGGAGGAGGAGTTGCTGAGCGTAGTCGGGTCAACTCCCGGCCAGCCCTATTCCGATTTCGGGGTGACGGCGGACCGCGACAACATTCTGGCCCTCTACTTCAACGAAGGCTTTCCTGAAGCCAGCTTTTCTGCTACCGCGGAGCGCGTTCCAACAGGTGCGGCGCAGCAACAAACAGCCTCCGGTGCTCATCATGGCTCACCCCCGGAAGCTGAAAAAAAGGAAGAACCAAAGAAAGAATCAAAGCTCCCGGTCGAACAAGCCGACGCCGTGCGGCTGGTCTATCACATTCAGGAAGGTCCGCAGACGCGCGTGCGCTCCATATTGATCAGCGGCTATGAACATACGCGGCCCGGAGTGATTCGCCGTGAGGTGCGCATCAAAGTCCATGAGCCCTTGCGTCAGGGCGACGTCGTCGAATCCCAGCGGCGCCTTTACAACCTGGGAATTTTCAATCGCGTTACCATTGAACCCCAGAATCCGGCGGGCACCGATGTAGACAAGGACATCGCGGTGCTTGTGGAGGAAGCGAAGCGCTATACGCTTGCTTATGGCGGAGGATTCGAAGTGCAGCGCCTAGCCAGCACGACCAATCCGACGAGCGGCCAAATCCAGGCAGCACCCCGGGGCATTCTGGAAATCAGCAAACTTGATTTGACCGGACGCGCCGATACCCTCTCCTTCAAACTGCGGGGCAGTACGTTGCAGGGGCGCGCTCTGCTCGGCTATTCTGCCCCCAATACCTTCGGCGATTCGCACCTCAGTTTTCAGGCCACCGCCTTTGCCGAAAAGACGCGCGACATCAACACCTTCACCGAGCAGCGCTATGAGGGTTCGGTCCAATTGACCAATCAGATCACCGGACTGACCACCCTGCTGTTTCGCTATGCTTTCCGCCAGGTGCGCGTCACCGATTTGAAGATTCCCAGTCAGGAAATCCCGCTCTTCAACCAGCCCACACTGGTCTCGCAATTCGCGTTCACTTGGTTTCGCGACTCGCGCAACAACCCTGCCGACGCTTCGAAAGGCAGTTTTAACAGCGCGGACGTCGGCCTGGCCGACACTTATTTTTGGTCCAGCGCGAGTTTTCTGCGGTTTTTTTATCAGAACTCCACCTATCACCCCATCAAACGCCGGTTCAGTTTTGCGCGATCTATCCGTTTTGGAATCCTTTCGCCATACCGGGACACGGTTTCCTTGACCTTTCCCGCCCCCACCACCCCGCCGCTTCCAACGGTAATCCCCTTGCCGGAACGATTCTTTGCTGGAGGCGGAACCTCCCTGCGCGGATTCGCGCTCAATCAGGCCGGGCCGCGCGACTCCACCACGGGATTCCCCGTCGGCGGCCAGGCCATGCTGGTCCTGAACCAGGAGTTTCGCTTTCCCATGCGCCTTCCGTTTGTAGGAACTTCGCTCGGTGGGGCCTTGTTCTACGACGGAGGCAACGTATATAGCCGCCTGACGCGCATTTCGTTTCGTACGAATCTGCCAAGCCCAACGGTTGCGCTCGAGAATCCCGCGTTGCCTCCCAGCTCGACCAACCTGCCGATGTGCGTGACCAATTGTGCCAACGAATTGAACTACTTCTCCCACACCGCGGGCCTCGGCTTCCGTTATAAGACGCCGGTCGGACCAATTCGCATCGACCTCGGCTACCAGCTCAACCGGCCTCTGTTCATTGTCCCGATTCCTTGTCCTTCGAATACGTCCGGCTGCACGCCTGGTTCACTCGGGCAGATGAGCACCCGCCTGCCCGGATTTCAAATATTCTTCAATCTGGGGTCTACCTTTTAATGCCTGGCCTTGCCATGAGGGGAGTTTTGCTTGTGGCCGCCCTAGCGGCCGGCCCTGGATGGCTCTCCGCGCAAGAAGTTATTGATCGCATCGTGGCCCGCATCGAGAACGACGTCATTCTTTTGAGCGACGTTCGTGCCCTGGGCCGCTATCAGCAGTTTCTCGATGGCAAAGCGGAATCCGACGCTCAAATTCTGGACCGCTTGATTGATCAGTGGATCGTTCGCACCGAAGCGGACGCCTCGCATTTCCCTCACCCTTCGGAAGCGGACTTGGATCGCGCCCTGGCGCGCGTTCGAAACACCTTTGCCTCGGAGCAGGAATACGAAGCGAGAAGAAAACAAGCAGGGCTCACCGAGCAAGACGTTCGAGCAATGGTGTCTTCGCAGCTGTACCTCAGCAATTACCTCGATTCCCGCTTTCGCTCTGCCGTGCAGGTAGATCCCCAAGAGGTGGAGGATTTTTATCAGACGGTGGTGGTTCCCCGCGCCAGGTCTCGGGGACAGGAACCGCCCGCACTCGATGCGGCGCGCGATTCCATTCAAGAAGCGCTTATCCAGAACGGCATCAACCAACAAGCCGACCAATGGCTGAAGGAGAGTCGGCTGCGCCTTCACCTCGAGAAATCCCTCGGCGAGGTGGCGAAGTGAACGGAAACCGAAGGCGGCGCCACCCGATTTGGAGCTGGGTCATCCACACCCCTTGGGTGCTCGCGGTTCTCTCCCTTCTCGGCGTAATGATCTTTTTCGGCAGTGGCGCTGGTAACCCCTTGCTTCAGCGGCTCATCGTAAGCCGCCTGGAAAGAGCCAGCGGCGGAAAAGTGGAATTGCGAGCCATGTCCATCCGCTGGCTCGCCATGCGCGTCCACATTCATGGCTTGGTGATTCATGGAAACGAGCTCGCCGGCACAGAGCCCCTATTCACGGCCAACGAGGTTCAGGCCGCGCTGCGGTTTGATTCTCTTTGGGGCAGAAAAATCTCTCTGAGCGAGCTTCAGATTCAACAGCCGCATGTTCATATCATCGTTGGAAAGAATGGCGCCACGAACTTGCCGACTCCTGCTCGTCCAGCTGCGGCAAAGGGGCGATGGAACGACAAGCTCTTCCAAATGAACATTCGCAAGCTTCTCTTGGCTGACGGCTGGGTGCTCTTCAACAACCTGAAAACACCCATGACGGTCCACGGCGGAGACTTGCAATTTTCTCTCCGCGAGGGTGGCACTCAGAATAACCCCTTGTATCTCGGCAATCTCGAATGGCAGAGATTGGAATTCGATTCGAAACGCTTTGTTCCATTGCCCGTCGGTTTGAGCGCAAAGTTCACGCTCTGGCGCGATGGTCTTGCGCTGGAACAGGGCCTGCTCAGTGCAGGCCATTCTCGAATTGATGCGCGCGCGGAAATGAATGACTTTGCAAATCCAAAATGGAATTACCGTTATCGTGGCTGGGTAGAACTCGCCGATTTTCGCGACACGCTCCGCGATCCCAACATCCCGACCGGACGCGTCGATCTCCGCGGCGAAGCCCAGCTCGCCGATGGCCAGCTCAGAGGCAGCGGAACCTATGCCTCTCAGGACATCTCTCTACCCTACGAGATCTTTCACGCCAAAGGCCTGGTCAGCCGCGGCACCTATCACCTGGACAACGCCGGCCTTCAAATACCGGATTTCTTTGTCGGTGCGTTTGGGGGCAGTGTAACGGGCCGCGTGAACATGCAATGGGACGGATGGAAATTCCAAGCGCAGACCCGCGTGGAAGGCATGAAACTGGCTCCGATCTTGCCCTGCATCGAACACCGTAATTTTCCGGTTGACGAATTGCACTGGGACGCGCGTATTTCTGCCGACTCTGTGGAAACCTGGACGCATGCGTTCCGGCACTTCGAGATTAGCGCAAGGAGCACACTCGATTACCCGCAGCAACTCGCGGAACATCACCAACCGATGCGCGGATCCTGGCAGGTTCGCTACCGCTATGATCCCAGCACTCTTGTTATCAGCGCAGGCCAACTCGAAACCCCAACTTCCCGTGCCACGATCGACGGCCTTCTCGCGCCGCGAAATTCCGCGCTGAACGCCAAGTTTGAAACACAAGCCCTCGCCGCCTACAAAGACTTCATCAACGCGGTACGAGACGTCGCCCCGGCCTCCCAGCAAGGCGCTGAACCCGTTTCCGGGGCCGTGAGATGGGAAGGCAAGATCACTGGACCATCTTCGGGGGCCACCTTTCAAGGTCACATGCGGACGGATAAAGCCCGCTACGACGGCGTTTATGTGGATTACCTGGAGGGCGATTTAACCTACTCGCCCAGCCAACTCGTCTTGGTTCATGGAACGGCCCGCCATGGCGAGATGGAAGCGTCTATCGAAGCAAACCTGTCGCTGACCAAATGGAACTTCCGACCGCAAAACACATGGACCGCGGAGGTGAGTTTTGAAAAAGTGCCCACCGAGGACCTCCAACAAGTGGTTGGGAAATCCTATCCCGCAAAAGGGTTATTGACGGGACAGTTCCATGGGCGGGGCACGCGCGAGGAGCCGAATGTCACGGGTCTGTTCGATCTGGCCGAGGCCAAAGTGTATGGACTTTCCTTCAACCGCCTCCGTGGGCAGCTCAACTTCTCTGGCGATGAGGCAAGCGTGGCCGATGCGGAATTGAGATTCTTCCCCCCGGGAAAAGAGAGCGGCCGCGGCGCCGGCATCATTACAGGCTCGGCCAGCTACCGTTTTGGGGCGCAAACCTTCGCGGCGGACCTCGTCGGTGCCGGACTGCCGCTTGAAAACTTTGAAGAACTGCAGTCGCGCCGTTTGCCGGCAGGCGGCCAACTGACTTTCAGGATGAAGGCGGAAGGCTCTCTGCTTGCACCTACCGGCGAAGGGACTTTTCGCGTCGTGGATCTCCGCGTCGGGCAATCGGTAATCGGCAGTTTCGAAGGCAACCTGAAGTCGGATGGCGCGACCGCACATCTCGAATTGAGCTCCGCTATGGCCACGGGAGAAATTTCCGGCGGTTACACCCTGACGCTCGGCCAGCCTTACGACTTGAGTGGAAAAATCTCCATCCGGAATATTGACCTGGACCCCTTTTTGCTCACGGCCCTTCACCTGGAAAACTTCAATGGGCATGCCAACGCCGACGGCGACATCTCGGTGAACGGCGCGCTTCTCCATCCCGAAAGCGTCGTCGCGGATGCGAATTTCTCGCGCATGGCGATGAACTACGCCAATGTTCACCTCGAAAATACTGGCGTTGTTCACTTTCGCTCGTCCCGCGACTCTCTGGAGATTGAACCCGTCACCTTCCGCGGCACGGACACGAATCTCCAGATCTCGGGTTCGGTTCTTTTCACTGGTCGCCGGACATTGGGATTGCATCTAAATGGCGGATTGAACCTGCGTCTGCTCAGCGGATACGTTCCGGAACTCGACGCGCGCGGCGCCGCGCAGGTCAACGCTTCTTTCGAAGGAACATTGGATGGCCCTCGCATTACCGGGCGCGTGCACATTGAAAATGCCTCGGCTCGCGTTGCCGACTTTCCCACAGGCCTCAACGCCATGCAGGGCGACTTGGTCTTTGACGCCACCCGTCTTTATTTTGAAAACGTAAGCGCCGAGTCCGGCGGAGGGGCCCTCCACCTCACCGGCAGCGTAAATTACGCCCAGAGTCCTCTACGGTATGACATCAGCGTTCGCTCTGATCGCGTGCGCATCCGCTATCCCGAAGGCATGAGCTGGCTCGCGGGCGGCACGCTCCGCCTTTCTGGCACGCCCAGTTCCGCGACGCTGTCCGGCCGTGTGCTGATGGAGCGCGTCACACTCGCGGAGGGGCTACAGGTGGCGGGCATGCTCGTCTCCGCAAGAGAAGGAATCGCCGGCCCGGTAACGGCCTCATCCTACTTGCGTAATTTGCAGTTCGACGTGGAAGCGCTCTCCGCGCCCGATGCCCGCATGGAATGGCCCGGCGCGGAACTCCAGGCCGATGCTAATCTCCGTGTCCGCGGAACGTGGGAACATCCCATCCTGCTCGGGCATATTCATATTCTTTCTGGTAACTTGAATTTCGCCGGCAACCGGTACCGCGTATCCCGGGGAGATTTGAACTTTGCCAATCCTTTCCGCCTCGATCCCGTCCTGAACGTGGAAGCGACAACTACTATCGAACAATATGAAATCACTCTGAATTTCAACGGTCCTGCCAGCAAGCTCACCCTCGCGTATCGCTCCGACCCTCCTTTGCCCACCGATGACATCATTACTTTGCTGGCTCTTGGGCAAACCACGGCGGAATCCGCGGCAAATCGCGGCGGTGGCACTTCGCCAAGTGGCACGGCCAGCGCCTCCGCCATTCTCTCGGAAGCCGTTTCCAGCCAACTGGGCGGTCGGCTGGAGCGGCTGTTTGGCATCACGCGCTTCCGCGTGGACCCCGGGCTCGCGGAAGTCGGTTCGACCGGCTCGGAACAAAACGCCGCAGCGCGCGTCACCGTCGAGCAGCAAATCGCCCGCCATCTCACCATCACTTACGTTTCGAACGTAAGCTCGACCCAGCAGCAGGTGATTCAGGTGGAGTACAACGTGGATCGGAACGTCTCGATCGTGGGCTTGCGCGATCAAAACGGCACGTTCGGCATTGACATAAAAATCAAAAAGCGCTTCTAGAGATCCAGAAGGGCTTTCTGTTTCGAGCCAAAGGCTTTAGTGGGGATCCTGCTCCTGTTGAGCAGCCTGAAGTTGTGGATGTTGGGCGCGCCGTTGCTGGATTCGTCCTTGACCGCCGCCGAGCCGGGCTGACTGCCCCGCTTCCGGATTCTGCTGCTTCGCTTCCATCAGAGCTTCTCGCGCGGCTCCTCCGCTAGCGGCCCGGACCGCTACCTGTGCTTCCCGATTGATCTTGGCCATCTCTGCCGCCACCTTCTGGCCTAGTGGCGACCCATAAAACTGCAAGAGTCCTTTGATTTCGTCGTCCGTGAAATGTTTGTCGTAAATCCCCACCAGTTGCTCGGTAACCTGGTCGGCATCGAATTTCTTTTGGTAGCTTGCCGCGAAAGAATTCACAAAAGCCTGCCCCTTTTCGTTGTTTGGCACGGTGGCAAGAAGTTTCTCCCGCGACTGCTCGATGGCATTGTCAGCGCCGTTCTGCACCATCTCGCGGGCTCCGACGAGTTCCATCAACGAGCGGATGTCTGCTTCCTTCACGGGGTCAAGGCTGGAGCCGGATTGTGGGGAAGCGGCGTTCTGCTCCCTAGCTTGCACGGGATTTTGTGACGATCCCTGAATAACAAGAAAAAACGAGCCGACGTAAATAACAATCAAAGCGAGCAGGGCCTTCATGACTGCCTCCGTGGCGCCGCTTTCGGACCCGCGCCACGCCTCTGATTCTAGAAACGAGAGGGAAGGGGGGCGAGCGCTTTGAAGGACAGTCTGTGCTCCAATCGTTCACTGTCCCAACGTTCAGGTCGGAACCCTCGGCGCGGCAAGACCGCTTCCGTTTCTGTTACCATGCCTCGCCATGGGCGAACCCTCTCTCGATGCCCCGCCGATCACCGAAGACACCCGGTCCACAACCATCGTTGCTCGCGAGTCGGGTCTTCAGCGCCACCTCACGCCCGCGCAGCTTGCGATGCTCGGTCTGGGAAGCACGATCGGCACAGGTCTGTTCCTGGGCAGCGCTATCGCCGTCAAACTCGCCGGGCCCGCCGTCATTCTGAGTTTTGTCGCGGGGGCCTGTATCGCTCTGCCAATGATGTGGGCGCTTGCGGAAATGGCCGCCGCGCATCCTACGGCCGGTTCTTTCGGACTTTACGCGGAGATGTATCTGCACCCTTGGGCGGGATTTGCCATTCGCCTCACCTATTGGTTGTGCATGATGGTCGTGGTCGGCAGCGAAGTGGTCGCCGCGTCGATTTACTGTAAGTTTTGGTTCCCGGGAATTCCTGCGTGGGTGTGGATCGGCTTGTTTTCCGCGCTGATTCTGTACGTCAATACCGTCAACATCGGAAGTCTCGGGACCTTCGAATACTGGCTCTCGCTGATCAAAGTGGCCACCATCGTCGCTTTTCTCCTCTTGGGTTCCGCTTTGCTATTTGGCATGGGATTTCCGGGGGTTGGCCTTTCCAACTTCACAGCCTATGGCGGATTCCTTCCCAACGGCTGGAAGGGCGTCGGCCTGGGTGTCATCCTCGGTCTGTTCAGCTTTTTCGGAATCGAAGTCGTGGGCAGCACCGCAGGTGAAGCCGCCAACCCCAAAGAGGCCGTCCCCAAGGCTTTGCGCAACACCGTCACTGCGCTGGTACTTTTTTATGTTGCAGGACTCGCGTTGGTCGTCGGAATCGTTCCTTGGAAGCAAATCGGGATGGGCGAAAGCCCGTTCGTCCGCGTATTTCAAACCGTGGGCATTCCTGCCGCCAGCCACATCATGAATTTTGTGGTTCTGACTGCTGCGCTTTCCAGCGCCGTCGCCAACTTATACTTCACCGCGCGGCTGGCCTTTTCTCTCGCGCGGGGCGGCTACCTCCCTGCAACTCTCGGCCGCCTCAGCAAGAAAAATATGCCCATGATCGCCGTGTTGGCTTCCGGCAGCGGCATGGCGGCGGCCATGATCCTGTCGAAATATTTCCAGGATTCCCTCTTCGTTTTCATGATGGGGCTGAGCACCTTTGGCGCGCTCTTTGCTTGGGGCATGACCCTTCTGACCCACCTCGCGTTTCGCCGCTACCACCAGCTCCACGCGAAATCCTACTTGCAGCTTGGCCCCGCTGGACCTTGGGCTTCCCTCGCCGGACTTGCCGCAGTTCTCGCTGTGATGCTTGGCACTTGGTGGGTCCCCGGCTTTCGTATCACTCTTCTTGCCGGCGTCCCCTGGCTGGCCCTCCTGACAGCAGGGTACTTCCTCTGGGCACGTTCTGGGCCGAGAAGCGCTGCTTAGAGACTCTCCCATTTTCGGGAGACGGCGGATAAACTCGCGGCGCTTACCGAGGGGAGCCGTAAAGCCCCTTGCCTTCAGGCATGGGGATATAAGGCTTGTGTACCGTCGTAAAGTGCTGGTGGATAAGGTTGCCGAGCTTCTCTTCAATTTGATACCTAAGGCGGCTTTGAGATATCGAGCCGAGGTCATGGCTTTGGAAATCAGGCCGGACCACGTAGGTGGTGCACCACTGGAAGTCATCAGCAGTACGTGGACAACCAGAAGAATGTCTAACTCCACCAAACACGGCGTCAAGGGTCGGGTATATCTCACGCCAGAGCAAGTTCTCCTGGCGGCGCGTCAGTTAGGCGTGGGGAGTCGTCAAACGTACGGGTTCCTTGTTTAGACTCCATGTTCCCCATGACCGGCACATGACCGGCAGATGATGGCGAAGCTGGAGTCCGATGAGGACCGGAATCCTCGTGTGTGGAGCCTGGCTCCTGTCCGCATTCTTTCAGGGTTGGCGCAAACGAAACAACCCCCCGGGGAGGAGGGGATGCGTGGCACGCAAGACATATCGTTTGCTCAAGGCTGCCCTCTGGCGCCATTATACAGGGTAAAAGCGGTCCCCTGGCCCGGTTCCTGAGGCATAGAGGAATATGCATGGATCCACTTCTCAAATGGCGGACAGAGTTTCCGATTCTCGATCGCACCACCTACCTGATCAGCAATTCGCTCGGCGCCATGCCCCGCAGCGTCTATGACGCAATGCGCGCTTATGCTGATTCCTGGGGCGAGCGCGGCGTGCGCGCCTGGGAAGAGGGCTGGTGGGAAATGGCCGTCCGCGTAGGCGACCAGATCGCTCCCCTGATTGGCGCCGGCCCGGGCGAAATCTCCTTGCATCAAAACGTCACGCTCACGCAAGCCGTGATCTCTTCCTGCTTCGACTTCCGCGGCCCGCGCAACAAAATCGTGCTGGTCGACCTCGAGTTTCCCTCCATCCAATACTTCTACCATGAGCAGCGCCGGCACGGCGCCCGCGTCGAAGTCGTTCCCTCCGAAGACTCCATCCGCTTTAACCTGGAAAAACTTCTTGCCGCCATTGACGAAACCACCCTGCTCGTTCCGATTTCTCTGGTCCTCTTTCGCAGCTCCTTCATTGTCAACGCCCGCGCCATCATCGAGCGAGCTCACCGCGTCGGCGCGCACGTCATCCTCGACGCATTCCAAGCCGCTGGCACCATTCCCGTGGATGCGCGCTCCCTCGGCGCCGATTTCGCCGTCGGCGGCGTGCTGAAGTGGCTTTGCGGCGGTCCGGGAGTCGCTTACCTCTACGTCCGCGAAGATTTGCGTGCCGAGCTGAAACCTTCACTCACCGGCTGGATCGCCCACCGTCGCCCATTTGCGTTCGAAACCGGCGCCGTTGATCCCCGCGAGGATTCTTACCGATATCTGAACGGCACGCCGCATATTCCCGCACTCTTCGCCTGCCGCCCCGGCCTCGAAATTCTCAATCAAGTAGGAATCACCGCCATCCGTGACAAATCGCTTCGCATGACCGCGCGCCTCATCGAAGGCGCAAAGACTCGCGGCTGGCAAGTCAACACGCCCGAAAATCCAGCCGAGCGCGCCGGCACTGTCTCGGTCAATTGCCCTCACGGCTATGAAGTCTGCCGCGAACTTCTCGCACGCGAAATCCTCGTCGATTACCGTCCCAAAGCCGGCGTGCGCCTCTCCCCTCATTTCTACAATCGTGAGGAGGAATGCGATTTCGCTTTGGCGCAAATAGAAGAAATCCTGAAAACGGGCGCTTGGGAAAAGCACGCCGCGGCAGTTACGCATGCTTGAGACCGGAAAAGGCAACCAGTACGCGCCACAACGCGCTGAGATGGTCGAAAAGCAACTGCGTCGGCGGGGCATAGAGAATGCCGCCGTTCTCGCGGCCATGCTGGCCGTTCCGCGCCACGAATTTGTGCCTCCGGAGGTCCGCTCGCGCGCCTACGAAGACGTGCCCTTGCTCATCGGCGCCGGACAAACCATTTCGCAGCCGTATATCGTCGCCGCCATGACTGCCGCTCTGCGTCTACAGCCAACCGACCGCGCGCTCGAAATCGGCACCGGGCTCGGCTATCAAGCGGCTGTTCTCTCCCTCTTGGCGAAGGAAGTCTTTACCATCGAACGCTGCGCCGAACTAGCTTCCGCTGCTTCTGAAAAACTTGCCAACCTTGCCTACCTCAATGTCCACGTTCACTGCGGCGACGGCACGCTCGGCCTTCCGGAGTTCGCGTCTTTCGATGCCATCCTGGTTGCCGCAGCAGCCCCCGCGGCTCCCCAACCGCTCCTTGCCCAACTCGCCGAAGGCGGCCGCATGATTATTCCCGTGGGCGACGCCGAAAATCAGGAATTGCAGCTCATCGAGAAGCATGCCGGCAAGTTTTCAACCAGGAACATGGAAGGCTGCCGCTTTGTTCCGCTCATCGGCCACCATGCCTGGCAGAAACCTCCGCAGCGATGAGTGCAACGGACCCGCAGCTCTCCATGGTTATCCCTGCATTCAACGAAGAGTTACGTCTCCCCGCGACCTTGGAAAGCATCGCTGCATACATAAAAAGCTGCGGCCGCACCGTGGAAGTCTTGGTAGTGGATGACGGCTCCAAGGATCGCACTGCTGCCGTCGCCGAATCCTTCCGCGGCAAAATCGCCGCGCTTCGCGTTGTTCACAACGGCGCCAACCGCGGCAAGGGCTACAGCGTGCGCCACGGCGTGCAGGAAGCGCGCGGCCACATCGTTCTATTCACCGACGCCGACCTTTCGGCACCCATCGAGGAGGCCGGCAAACTCATCGATGCCTTGCAACACTTCGACCTGGCCATCGGTTCCCGCGCTGTCGACCGCAGTCTGATCACCGTGCACGAGTCGCCTTTTCGTGAATTCGCAGGGATCATTTTCAACAAAATCGTCCGCCTTATCTTGTGGCTTCCGTTTGTCGACACCCAGTGCGGCTTCAAAGCGTTCAACCGCGAACGTTGCCGGATTATTTTCGAGCAGCAGACCATCGAGCGCTTCGGCTTCGACCCGGAACTGCTTTACTTGGCCCGTCATCACGGCTTGCGCGCCGCGGAAATTCCCGTGCGCTGGGGCCATTCCCCCGCCACCAAAGTCAGCATGCTCCGCGACAGCATCCAGATGTTTCTCGACGTTTTCAAAATCCGCTGGAACTCCCTCCTCCGCCGCTACCCCCGGCAGCCCTGACCCCTCATGCCATGCTTGGCGACACCCCCAGCACGTGGCCCCGGCCCTTTCCCATGACTTTGTGCCACAAAGTACTTGACAACCATAAGGCCTACCGCTAAACTCTGCTTTATGGCTACCACCCCGGGTCCGCTTCGCTCTTCTCGCCGCGAGCCCATTCCTATTGACGCTCGCGCCGCCGACCATCTCCGCTACATCCGCGAAACCATGGCCAGCGCTGCGGAATTTACCGCCGTGCCGGGCTGGGGTGGTGTGGCCATGGGCATCACTGCTCTGGTTGCGGCCTTCGTCGCGTCTCGCCAGACATCTCCCCGCGCCTGGCTCATCGTTTGGCTGGTCGAAGCTTTCATCGCCGTCGCCATCGCCGCGCCCGCTGCGGCTACCAAGGCGCATCGCGCAAACTCCCGCCTTTTCTCCGGACCGGGCCGCAAGTTCCTTCTGAGTTTTGCACCTCCCATTGTTGTGGGTGGTCTGTTGACCTACACTCTCTATCAAGCGGGTGCCCTCACGGCCCTCCCCGGAGTTTGGCTCTTGCTGTATGGAACCGCGATTGTCACCGGCGGTGCGTTTTCCGTGCGGGTGGTTCCGGTGATGGGTTTGTGCCTGATGTCGCTCGGGGCCGCTGCGCTTTTCATGCCAGCCCTCTGGGGAGACGCCTTCATGGCGGCCGGCTTCGGCATCATTCACGTCGGGTTCGGCTGGTGGATCGCCCGGCACTACGGAGGTTGAAGGAGATCATATGGCCAAGTCATCTGCTGCCCGTCAGGAACGAGTGCAACGCGCGCGCGACCGCGAAGCCATCCTCGAATCGGTGCGCAATCCCGCGCGCGAAGCCGCTCCGGCCGATTTCGACCGCCTGATTCACGAGCAGGTTCGTCTGGGCATCGTCAGTGCTCTCGCGGTGAATCGCGCGCTCACCTTCAACGAGCTAAAAGCGCTGTTGAAAGCCTCCGACGGCAACCTGAGCGTCCATGCGCGGAAACTGGAGGAAGCGGACTACATCGTTTGCGCGAAGTCCTTCGAGGGTCGCACGCCCAAGACGGAATATCGCCTGACCGCTGCGGGACGCAAGGCCCTCGAGCGTTATCTGAATCACATGGAGGCACTGATTCGCGCTACCCGCGAAGGCTAGGGGGGAATTTTTTTGCGCCTCCACTTTGCAGGACAAAGTGGTTTGCGCGGTCGTTTTCCGGCGGTTTCGGTATGCCCGCCCCCGGCAGGCGGGCCGCCTCGGTGTTGTTCCAAATTCGTTTCGCAGAACTCATTTCCTCGCGGCGGAGACCGGATACACCCATGGAGTCACCCGTTTCAGCGGCAGGCAATTCCTCGATCCCGGCTTGTGCTCCGTCCGCCGCTCCGCCGTCTTCGCAGGGAGTGCCGATGCCCGCTTCGCGGCCACTGGCCCCGGCTCCTGCTCCCGCTTCGGAGCGCGCGAGATCTGCGGGTCAGGGCTTGCACGTCGCCATCATTTCCGATGGCAACGGACGCTGGGCCTCTTCGCGCGGCCTGCCGCGTTCCGCAGGTCATCGCGCCGGAGCCGAAGCCGCGCGCCGCATCATCGAAGCCTCGCCGCGCGTCGGCATTCACACGCTCACGCTCTTCGCGCTTTCCTCCGCGAACTGGAAGCGCCCCGCCGCCGAAGTCAACGCCATCCTGCGCTTGCTCCACGAATACCTGCTCACCGAAACCGCCCACTGCGTCGAACAAGGCGTGCGCCTCAGCGTCATCGGCCGCCGCGATCGCGTGCCCGCCGCGCTGCGCCAGGCCATCGCCGATTCCGAAGCCGCCACCGCTCGCGGAACCCGGCTGCATCTTCGTCTCGCGATTGACTACTCCGCCCGCGACGCCATCTTTCACGCTGCCTGCCGCTTCTACAAAGTCACCGAGCTTTCGCCGGAATCTTTCAGCCGCGTCCTCGCGGAAGTCTATCGGGGCGGCTCCACGGAGGTGGATCTGCTGATTCGCACCGGCGGGGAGCAACGTCTCTCCGATTTTCTGTTGTGGGAATGCGCGTTCGCGGAATTTCTGTTTGTGCGCAAAGCCTGGCCGGACTTTACCGTGGCCGACCTCGAAGCCGCGCTCGAAGAGTTTGCGCATCGCGAACGCACTCGCGGCGCCTTGCCCGACGCCCTCGCCGGCTGAGTCGAACCAGATTCTCCGATGCCAGGCCACAAAAATTTGTCATTCCGAGCGGAGCAGGCGAGGAATCTCTCTTCCTACAAAAGGACACTCGGAATCGCGGGATGGTTCTTGCATCGTCGCCCGGCTCGCGAAATTTGAGGCCAGAGGAGAATCGAAAATGTCCGTCTTCATGCCCCATTTTGCTCCCGTCGTGGTCCTGCTCTTTCTCGGCACTATTTTTGTGCTCGGTCTCAGCCTGCTCATTTTGTTTTACGGGGCGGTCCGCGGCTCGGCTTTTTTCGCCAAGCTCGGCGCAGGCGCCGTCGTCACGATTGCCGCGGGCTATTTCCTCTTGCTCGGCGGCGTCTCGCTCGCCAGCAGCGAGCAAACCCTGCCACCGGACGGTTGGAAGTATTTCTGCGAAATCGACTGTCATCTAGCCTACTCGCTGGTCGGCGCGCACACCGCCGCTGCCCTCGGCCCGGAGCTGCAGCAAACCTGGGCCCGCGGAAAATTCGTCGTTCTGCGCGTGAAGACCTGGTTTGACCCGCGCACCATTTCCGCGCGTCGCGGCAACCGCCCGCTTACCCCGAACCGCCGCAAAGTCCTGCTCGTAGATGACACCGGCTGCAGCCATTCTCCCTCGCCCGAAAGCGAGACGGCCCTCGCTCGGCTTGGCCAAAATTCCACGCCGCTAACGCAACCCTTGCACCCCGGCGAGTCCTACACGAGCGATCTCGTCTTCGATGTGCCCAAGGACGCCCGCGGTCTGCGACTCCTCCTCACCGAGGACGATCCGGAAACCCGCTTCATGATCGGCCATGAAAATAGCCTCCTTCACAAGAAAATCTACTTCGACGTCGACACCGCCCCGCCCCTCGGCAAACTCTGAGCCGCGCGCAAGCGAACGCCGGAAACGGCCGCTCATTCAAACTCTTTGGCTCCCTGCTCGGAGCCACCACACCCGGTTACTCCGCACGCACAACACAGGTATTCACCCGATAGGCTGACCTCAGGTCCTCATCCACCATAGGGCCATGTGGAAAATCCCCACCGAGGCCAAATCCGTGCCCACCCTCCCCTCTCGCGAGGCTCGCCGCTCCTGGCGCGTCGTCATCAAGAAGGGAGCCAGCTTGGTCGTCAACCTCGGCACTCACCCACAACGCATTCCCTGCCTGATCGTGGATGGCTCTCCCGATGGTTTCCGGCTCCGGGGAAGCTTTCGGCTGAAGCGCGGACAAATCGTCGAGGTTATCCCCACCGATGAGCTGAACGCCATTCTCTGCAGCGTAGTTTGGGTCGGGAAGCCAGGTTCCAAACAAGAAGGCGAAGTCGGTCTCCAAGCCGTCTAGTGCCTCGTCAGTGAAATCTGTCAGTTCCGCTGTCTCTCAAATTCTTAGCGGCTCGCTTCCTACCTCCCTCGCTCCAAAGTTCCAGCAACTGCTTCCGAATCATATTCTTAGCAAACTCAATGAACCGCGCTCAGGAAGCGTTGAAACAGATTCGGTCAATCGTCGCCGGAAAAGGGGAGCGGACCGAACGAGCCAAGAAACTTGCCCAGGCAGCGCGAGGCCTGGGGAAACCATCGATGGACCGGCGTGTACGATGTGGGAAGCGAAATGGTATCCATCGTGGCCTACCGTAGCGCAGCTCATGGCACGGGAGCCTCCACTGGACCCGGGGCGCCCGCCTATTTGACCGTCTTTGGCAGCACGCTTTCGGAAATGGATCGTGCCCATCGTGCATCCCCAAAACAGCACGGTGGTCGGCACGGATCGATGTGGAAAGCGAGCAGGCAAACGCATTTTCGGTGGACGACCAAAAACTGTTGGAAGAAGGCGCGCGCACCGCGCTGCCCTTGTGGCTTGGATGACGCCAAAGGACGGCGGGTAAACACCTGCGCCGACACCCAGAGATGGCTTTTGCGTAAATGCAGGAATTCCTTTATCTACGACAGGCCGCCAATCGTTACCCTTATACATAGGTGAGAGAAGAAGGAGGGCTGGCAGTAATGAACGCGAGCTCAGGTTTTGCGCAAGCAGCCATAGAACAAGTTCTCGAACTCTCGGCGGACGCCCATATCGAGAGACGCATGACGACCCAGGGCTCTCCGGCCTTTTACCGTTTAACGGGAACGATCGCGGCTTATGGGAAAGCTCTTTCGGTTCTTGTCGAATTGCAAGAGCGCGAAGAACTCTATGCGCTGATTGCGCAACTGAATCTGCCCGAATCCGTTACTGGAGTGGCCCACTGATATGGGTTGGCGGTATGTGGAGAAAGAATTGCCCTGTTTGTAAGCAGCCGATGGAGAAGAGAAATCCCACCGATACGGTTGCCTGCCCTTGCGGCAATTATGTCTGGAAAGGCTGAGGGCCAGTCCCCAAGACGCACGAAAAACCGGGCTGCCTCACACTTTCCTTCGCTACATAAGTGCGCCACTAAGCGGACTCGGGCTCTTCGATAAGCGATTCCTGGCGGACGACAATCACGATTCCGGAATCGGTGACGTGGTAGCGGCGGCGGTCGGCTTCATTGTCGTACCCGATTTCCGTGTGCTCGGGAAGATCGACGTGGCGGTCAATGATGGCACGGCGAATGCGCGAATGCCGGCCGACGCTCACGTGATTGTACAAAATGGAGTCGGTAAGTTCGCAGTAGCTGTTCACCCGCACGTCGTAGCCGATGACAGATTTTTGCACGCGGCCACCGGAAATTACAGAGCCGCTCGCAACGATGGAATCCATTGCGACGCCCATCCGTTCGGGATCCGCAAAGACAAACTTTGCAGGCGGATACTGCTGCTGCCAGGTGCGCAGCGGCCAGGCCTTGTCGTACAAGTTGAAAATAGGAGAGACGCTGACCAGGTCCATGTTGGCTTCGTAATAGGCGTCGAGGGTGCCGACGTCGCGCCAGTAGAGCGCGTCCTTTGCGTTTTCGTCCACGAAGTTGTGGGCGAAAACGCGGTGCTTCGAAATGATGCGCGGAAGAATGTCTTTGCCGAAGTCATGGCTGGACTTGGGGTCTTCAGAATCAGCCAGCAGGATGGGAATCATCAGTTGCGTGTTGAAAATGTAGATGCCCATTGAGGCATTGCAATGGCCGGGATGGTGCGGCGATTGCTTGGGCGCGGTTGGCTTTTCCTCAAAGCCGATGATGCGCCAATCCTTGTCCACTTCGATGACGCCGAATTGCCGGGCGGCTTGCGTGACGGGAACCTGAATCGTCGCCACGGTGACGTCGGCGGCGGAGTCGGTATGTTGCTTGAGCATTTTCGCGTAATTCATCTTGTAAATGTGATCGCCGGAAAGTAGGAAGACAAATTTGGAGCGCTCGCTCCCGATGGAATAGATGTTCTGATAGACGGCGTCGGCCGTGCCTTGATACCAGGATTGCGAGACGCGCATCTGCGGAGGAATCACTTCAACGTATTCGCCGAGGCCGGCGAGCGGCGACCAGCCCGCGCGAATGTGGCGGTTCAAACTGAGGGCCTTGTACTGCGTAAGGACGAACACCCGGCGCAGATCGGAATTGATGCAATTGGAAAGGGTGATGTCGATGATGCGGTAGAGCGCGCCGAAAGGCACGGCGGGCTTGGCGCGGTCGCGGGTGAGCGGCCAAAGGCGTTCGCCCTGGCCTCCGGCAAGAAGCACTCCGATGGCGTCCCGCATAGGTATATCGGACATGGCCGGCTCCCAGCACCTAATCTAAAAGCGGGGTCATTCTAACAGCTGAAACGAGCGATTGGACAAGGGTTCGCACGGGAACCGGCCAAGCATGGGTGAGCGGCCGGTCTTAGCCAAACAGAGCCGCGCCAACTTTTATTCTAGCGTTACTATAGTTGCAGCGTAGTTATAAGGGGGTCGTAGTACCTATAACTAGAAAGTCTTAGTACCTATAAAACCGCAAGATTTTGCAAAGATTCCTTGACTGCGACGCGCCAATTGATTTAGAAGAAGCCAGCGACTTTCAGGGTGCACTCTGCAACGCGGTCAATACATGCGATAATAGAAATGGGGGGGTGCCCGAAGGCCTGCACTATCCGGCAGGAGGCTCCCCCCAATTTTTCCAATCCGAACCGGATTGGGGGTGAATTTATAAAGTGGCGGAAGTCATCATCCAAGAGAATGAATCCCTTGAAAATGCACTGCGGCGTTTTAAGCGCAAGGTGCAACAGGAAGACATCATCAAGGAGATCAAGAAACATAGTTTCTATATGAAGCCCGGCGAAAAGCGCCGGGCCAAGGAAGCGCTTTCGCGGAAGCGACTGCGCAAGAAGCAGCGGCGGGAATCGGAGTAATTTCCGGGGGCGGTCCTTCAGCGTGGGCCGCCCTTCGGCTATCCGCCGCAGCGAGGCGCACAACTTCCGAGAATCAGGCCCCCGTTAGGCAGAGCGTTTGGTTTTTTTTCGCAGCTTCGTACCCGCAGGCCCAAGGGATCCGCGCCCGGCGTCCCCGGATACTGGTCTCCTCAAGCATCTTGGCTCTGAGGTGCAAAGTCGTGCCAAACCTCTGTTCCTACGGGAACCAGGGGAGAGCGCCTCATGGAATACCACGACAAGGTGTTGAAGTGTGCAGAATGCGGTGCGGAGTTCGTGTTTACTGCCGGCGAACAAATGTTTTTCGCTGACAAGGGATTCAAGAACGAACCAAAGCGCTGCAAGGCGTGCAAAGCTAAGAGGGCGGAGGGCGGAGGCGGGCACGCCGCTCCGGCGCGCACGGAAACCAAGACCAATTGCTCGCAATGCGGGAAGGAAACAACGGTTCCCTTCCGGCCCACGCAGGGGCGGCCGGTCTTTTGCAGGGAATGCTTCCAGCAGCGGCGGGCCCTGGGCGCGGCGTAGATTAGAAGTCGGAAGTTAGAAATTAAAATTAGAGGTCAGTAGCGGGCTCGCAGAGGAGAAGGTTTCCGGTGGGACGGATTGGTTTTTCCGTCCCGCTTTTTGCTTTGTCTCCGGCTTCTTTCGAATGCCACTCGGTGTTTGTGCGAACTATTCATGTGCCGGCCGGCACGCCCGAATTCAAGCCTGGGCGTCGAGGTAGGCGCTGAGATGAGCGAGCGCTTCGGGCATGTTTTTGCGGCCGTAGCCAAAGCGAATGTGGTGAGGCTGATCGTAGACGGTTCCCGGCAAGAGTAGAACTCCCGCCTTTCTTGCAACGTCCTCGCAGAACAAAAAAACATCGCGCTGAGGTTTGAAATGAACGAAGCCAATGGGGCCGGCGTTAGGCTTGATCCATTCGAAGAGATTCGCACGCTGCCGAAAAAAGGAATCCAGAAGGGGCAGATTACGCAAGACGATTTCGCGATTGCGCTGCGCCAAGACTTCGCGATGACGCAACGCCACCGCGGTGAGGATCTCGCTGGGGGCGCTGCTGCAAATGGTGGTGTAGTACTTGAACTCAAGGCAGCGTGCGAGGAGTTCCGCGTCTTTGCAAACCAACCAGCCAAGGCGAAGGCCAGGCAAGCCGTAACTTTTGCTCATGGAACCGAGGCTGACTGCGCGCTCGTAGATTTCGCATGCCGCGGGAAGACGATTCGCGGGGTCGTGCTCGAGTTCGCGGTAGACTTCGTCGCAAAAAACGAGGATGCCGCGGCTACTGGCGAGTTTCATGACATGCTGGAGGACATTGGCAGGCATCAAGAGTCCGGTCGGGTTATGGGGCGTGTTGATGTAGATGATTTTCGTGTTGGGTTGAATCATTTTCTCCAGGGCGGCGAGATCATGGACCCAGCCGTCCTCATAACGCCGGGGCCATTCGCTGATTTGCGCTCCGGTGCTCCGCGCAACTTCGAGGGCGCTCTCGTAGCAAGGAATCTCCACAATGACGTGATCGCCGGGTCCGACAAGCGCGTGATAGAAAACAAAGATGCCTTCCTCGGCGGCGGACACGGCGAGAACGTGTTCAGGCTTGATTCCCCGGTAGATCCCAGAGATAGCTTGCCGCAGAGCTGGCCCTCCCGGTGACTCGGTGTACCCGCACCGTTGTTTCAAGAGACATTCCTGGGCGCCCGGTTCCAGGTCGAGCAGTTCCTGGACGGTGCGGGATTCCGCGTCAGAGCTCGATAGCAGGTACCTGGTGGTGAATTCGTATTTCCCAAAATAGTGTTCTATGCGAAAAGGCTTGATTTGCATGGCCAAGAGTCTGGCAAGATCCGTGTCGCCGAGTCGAGTGCCAAATTGACACAAATGCTGAGCGGCGCCGAGCCTAACCGGGCGTCGGCGAGGGACCTCAGTAGCCGGCCAAAGGCCAAAAGACTAGGTGGTTTTTGACCGGCTCTCTGATACTCTGTACCTTTACAGCGATACAGTCTGACCATGTTCCTTAAACTTACTCCTACGACCGGACAGCCCCTCTATCTGCAATTGATGCAACAGATCCGGCACGCTGCGGAAACGGGTGCACTAAAGGACGGCGACCAGCTGCCAGGCATTCGCACTTTAGCTGAGGAATTGCTGTTGACGACTCCCAACGCCTAAAGACGGGGGAGTCCTCGGAGTTACTATGCGGCATGGCCAGATACCTCCGACGATGTTTCCTGCTTCGCGGGCACACGCCTAAACTCGCGTTTAGGTCTTACTGTGCCTCCACAGGCTAATACCGAGCGTCCCTCGGCTAAGATTCTCAAACCTTGGACGAAAATGTTTACGACGGCATTCTCGTCCCGCTGATGTTCGGTATGGCAACTCGAACACGTCCAACGGTCTTGGAGTTTGAGGTCTACATTCTTTTGGTGACAAATGCAGCACAACTTTGATGACGGGAAGAACCTAGCTACTTTGACGAGCGTTCTTCCAGGCCACTTGCACTTGTATTCCAACATACGAACGAACTCGCCGAAGCCCGCATCCGAGATGGCTCTGGCTAAGCGGCGATTCTTAAGTAGGTTCTTGGTGCCGAGCGTCTCAACCATAATCACTTGGTTTTTGTGAATCAGTTGAGTGCTCAATTTCTGGAGAAAATCCGTGCGCAGATCGGTTACTCGCTGACAAATATGAGCCACCCTGCTACGCGCCTTCTCGCGGTTCTTAGAACCCTGCTCACAACGGCTCAAACGCTTGTGGGCGGACAGTGCAGCCAACCAAGGACGAGGCAACCACACCTGAGACCACCTTCTTCCATTGAAGAAGTTGAACGTCTTGGTGTTCATGTCCACCGATAGGCGATGGCTCGCGGGACCTACAACAGGCAACGGCTGCTCTACTTGGAACGAAACATAATATCGGCCTGCAGGCGTCATGCTCAGCACAACCGAGGATGGCTCGCCGCTTACACGACGGTGCCAAACAATGGGGATAGCACCGATCTTGGAAAGGCGTAGGACGCCATTTTTGAAACGGAAAGAGTTTCTGGTGAAACGAGCAGACTGACGGTTTGATTTCTTCTTAAACCTCGGTGGTTTTACTTTATCCGGACGCTTACCCATCAAGGAGTCGAACCAATTCCTGTACGCGGTATCTAAAGCACGCCCGGTCTGCTGTAACGATTGGGCGCTGACTTCGCGGAGCCAAGGCAACTCGGTCTTTATTCTGGTTAGTTCCAGACTGCGTTGTGCTGGAGAAGTCTTGGTTTTGTTGTGGGAGTATCTGGTTTGCGAAAAGTTCAAAAGATGATTGTACACAAATCGGGCGCAACCAAACTGACGCGCCGCCAAGAGAACTTGCTCTGGGGTGAGATATACCCGACCCTTGACGCCGTGTTTGGTGGAGTTAGACATTCTTCTGGTTGTCCACGTACTGCTTGATGACTTCCAGTGGTGCGCCACCTACCGTTGAAACAAAATAGCTGTTTGTCCACAGGGTGGGCAGCCGGGTCCTGAGACTCTCGAACGCTTTTCTGAGGTCGTGCGACGTGACGCCCCGGCCTTTGATGTGTTTCACAAGTCTGTCCTATAGGGCCTGCGGCCCGCGAAACCTTATGAAAGTCTTCCCAGTAACCCTTTTGTTTTCAACACGGGAACCGCGACTTTCGAGCCTGTGTATCCCGAATTGCGGGTCTACCTCGACAAGCAAATGAACGTGGTCGGGCCTGATTTCCAGAGCCATGACCTCGGGCTCGATATCTCAAAGCCGCCTTAGGTATCAAATTGAAGAGACGCTCGGCAACCTTATCCACAAGCACTTTACGACGGTACACATAAGGGCGTTATAGCCCTTCGCTTTTCTTTCGTCAACAGTTTTCTAGGTAAGTCCAAATACGGTGGTAAAGGCCTACTCCGAACTTGAACACGAAGGGCTTCTCGAGTTGCGTCACGGCTCAGGGGCTTTTGTCTGTGTGAAGCGCCGGACGCGGTCCCTGGCGGACCAAATGCAAGACGCACGCCGGCGAATCCGAGACCTTATTGAACGCCTGAGAGACGACGGACTTTTGGAGGAAGAGATTCGCCGAGCATTCGAGGCAGAACTCCTTTACCCAGCCGAGGTTGTGAGAAAGCGATGACCAACGACAATGTAATTGTCACGCAGGCACTCCGTAAGTTTTACGGGACCATGGAAGCCGTTCGGGGGCTGCATCTGACAGTCGGACGGAATCGGATAACCGCGTTTCTGGGACGGAACGGTGCTGGCAAAAGCACGACCATTAAAATGCTGCTCGGGATGGAACGGCCTAGTGCCGGTACCGGCACCGTCCTTGGTAAGCAAATCACCGACCCGGAAGAGAACCGCGAACTACGGAGGCGGGTGGCTTACGTCGCCGAGGACAAGCCCTTGTACGGGTACATGACGGTTGAGCAGACGATTCGCTTTGTCCGTTCCTTCTACTGCGACTGGCGCGCAGACATTGAAAAGAGGCTTCTCCAGGACTACGAATTACCGCTGCATCGAAAGGTAAACACGCTTTCCAAGGGGATGCGCACTAAACTGTCCCTATTGCTGGCATTTGCCCGGTGCCCGGAGTTGATGATTGTAGATGAGCCAAGTGAAGGGCTCGATCCGGTCGCGATTGAACATCTCCTTCAAGCCCTGGTTGCACGGTCTGCTGAGGGTGTCTCTGTTTTCTTCTCTTCCCACCAGATTGCCGAAGTGGAACGCGTGGCCGACCAAGTTTGCATTCTTGAGAAAGGCCGCTTGTTGGTGGACGCGTCGATGGATGAGCTGCGCCAATTCTATAGGCGGATTGATTTGGTGTTTTCATCCCTGCCGCCTGAGTGCGAGTTTCAGATTTCCGGAGTTGAGAGAATCCAAACGAGTGTACGACAAATGTGTGTATTTGCCAGCAGCAATGCTGATGCCGTGATTCAGCGCGCACACGAGTGGAACGCCGTTTCCGTCGAGGTCGCCCCTGTGGGATTGCGCGAGATATTTTTGAAGACAGTCGAGGGGAATTGAACGTGCTTTGGTACAAGGCTTGGCTTGAGACGCGATCTAGATTCCTGGCCTCTCTTGCAACTCTCACTCTCTTCAGCGCGATCTTTGTCCATCACGCGCAAGGGCTGCTACGTCCGGAATGGAAGTCTGATTTCAACCGTCTTTTATTTATCAATCAGCAGTTCCTCGTAATTATGTGGGTTTTAGCGGTTGTCCTATTGGGAATGGGAGGCCTCATTCCTGAAAAGTCTGTGGGAACCTCTTCCTTCACGCTGGCCCTACCCGTTAGCAGGGCTCGTCTCCTAGGTGTCCGGGTTGGAATGGGTGTTCTTGAGGCAATTGTATTGGCTGTTGTGCCATGGCTTGCAGTTTTTCTCGTAGTGTCTCTCGCAAGAAATCGAATTTCTATTATTCAAGTTGTGTCATATATTCTGCTTTTGGTTGGCGGTGGCACAGTCTACTTCGCGATGGCGGTGCTGATTTCTTCGCTCGTCGCAGGGGAATACGCAGCTCCGGCGGTGGCCTACGGAATCGTGCTGCTAACCGCAATGCTGTTCGATGCTTGGCTCGTCCGTTTAACCTGTGGCGACTGGTGACTGGAGATTTTTCAATCAATAGAAGCACGTATCTTATTTCCGGCCACTTACCATGGTTGGGCATACTCGCCAGCCTATGTTTAGCCGTGGCCTTACTCCTGGCGTGCACCATTGTCGTGAAAAAGCGTCTGAAATCGGCGGCACCTCTCCTGTTCGGGGGCGAGGTAAGCGGCGACGGGCTTCTCATTGTCGGAATTGTCGGAAGCGTGCAAACCATCGTGTCGGCGGGGTATGATACAAAGCGCAAAAGTCTCCGGTCAGCTCAACTCCTTCGGAGGGCCAGCCCATGGCTCACCGCTTCACGATCGGCGTCGAAGAAGAATTCCAGATTATCGATCCGGCGACCGGCGAGTTGCGTTCACACGTCAGCCAGCTGATTTCGCAGGCTTCGGCGGACATCGCGGAACAGGTCAAGCCTGAACTGCACCAGTCGATTGTGGAAACGGGTACGCGGATTTGCGACAGCGTCAGCGATCTCCGCATCGAAATGCATCGCACACGGGGGGAACTTGTGGCGGCTGCCGAACGCGCCGGTTTACAAGTTGCGGCCGCAGGAACGCACCCCTTTTCGAGCTGGATCGATCAGGTTATCTCTCCGGGGGAGCGCTACCAGCACATCGTGGAGGAAATGGGTCAGCTGGCGCGGTCTCTGCTGATCTTTGGCATGCACGTGCACGTGGCCATGCCGGACCGGCAAACCACCATCGACTTGATGAACGGCGTGCGCTACTTTCTGCCTCACCTGCTGGCACTTTCGACGAGTTCGCCTTTCTGGATGGGGCGAAACACGGGATTGAAATCCTTCCGCACGACAGTGTTTCGGCGTTTTCCGCGGACGGGCGTGCCGGAACAGTTCGAATCGTGGAGCGCGTACGAAAATTTCGTGAACCTGCTGGTGAAGCTGCACTGTATCGACAACGGCAAAAAAATCTGGTGGGACGTGCGGCCGCATCCGATGTTCGGGACGCTGGAATTCCGGATGTTCGACGTGTGCACCAAAGTCGAAGAGGCAGTAGCGATCGCCGCGCTGACGCAAGCGATTATCGTGAAGCTGCACCGGCTATACACGTACAACCAGAGCTGGCGGCTGTATCGGCGAGCGCTAATCGAGGAAAACAAATGGCGCGCCGCGCGCTATGGCATCGACGGCAAGCTAATTGATTTCGGCAAAGAAGCGGAAGTGGACATGCGGCAACTCATTCCCGAGCTGCTGGAGCTGGTGGACGACGTGGTGGACGACTTGGGAAGCCGCAGCGCGGTTGAATACGTGCACACCGTCCTGAAGGAAGGCACCAGCGCAGACCGGCAATTGCGGGTGTATCGAGAGACGGGCGACTTGAAAGCAGTAGTGCGCCATCTGGTTGCGGAGACGCGCGGCGGCGCGACCGAGCCGCGCACTTCCTCGGCGCACGCGGTGAACTGACGCGATCGCACGCGAGGCAGTTCCTCAGCTTCCTGACAGGAGAACGCAAAATGAAAAAGGTGGGCCTTCTCTGCGGGCGGGAGTACAGCTTTCCTCCAGCGTTTATCGTGCGGGTGAACGAACTCGGCAAGAAAGACGGAGTGGTCGCGGAATTCGCGAAGCTGGGCGGCACGCGCATGGGCGAGCCAGCGAAGTACAGCGTGATCGTCGACCGCATCTCGCATGAAGTCGAGTATTACCGTGGATTCTTGAAGCACGCCGTTTTGCAAGGCACGTACGTTATCAACAATCCGTTTTGGTGGTCAGCCGACGACAAGTATTTCAATTATTCGGTCGCGGCAAAGCTGGGAATCGCGATTCCCAAAACCGTGCTGCTGCCGCAAAAGGGTTATCCAGGCGACGTGGACATCACTTCGGAATCGCTGCACAACCTGGAATATCCACTGGATTGGGACGGGATGCTGGATTACGTGGGGCGGCCGGCGATTCTCAAACCGTTCTCGGGAGGCGGCTGGAAGCGCGTCTACAAGGTGAACAACAAGCAGGAGTTGCTGGCCGCATATGACCAGACTTCGCCGTATTGCATGACCTTGCAGGAATTCATTGATTTCACGCAATACGTTCGATGCTTCACGTTCGGCAAAACGGACATCATTCCCGTTCATTACGATCCAAAGGAACGGAAATACGTGGTTAGCCACGCCTACCTGACATCGGAGTTGGGCGTGCGCATCGTGAACGACGCGCAGACCATCAACCAGGCGCTCGGGTATGAAATGAATACCATTGAATTCGCCATCAAGGACGGCGTGCCTTACGCCATCGATTTCCTGAATCCGGCCCCGGATTTCGAACGCGAGCGCATCACGGAGTTTTATTTTGAGTTGGTAGTGGAAAAAATGGCGCGCCTGGTGATCGACAGGGCGCTTCACGGACAGGCTTGCTCCTCCTGGCCGCGGTGGGAGGAGATGCTGGGGATTGGCGCTCCTGCCGGATTCATCGGAACGCCCAGGAGCGCCGGGGCCGGAGGGAAGTCGGCCGCTGTTTTGGCCTCCGGTTCCGCGCAAGGATCGTGAGCGCGGTCGCAGCCCCTACACCTTCCATGCTTCCTCAGTCTCCAGCCGAACAGTGGCATGAGCTTTTGAAGCCCATGCTTCTTCGCATGCCGGGACTACCGGAAGATTTGTTCCGGCAAATGCGGCGGGCGAAGCTGACATTTGGTGATCGCGTCCACTGTCCTTTCTTGCGGCCGTTTTTTCTTTCTCCCCAGGACGAAGAGCGGGTGCGCACGGTGGCGGAGACCATTGCCGAGCTCGGCGAACGCGTGGTGCATGCGGCCTTGGAGGACAAGCACCTTTTCGCGCAATTGCGTCTGCGCGAAGAGGAAGAGCGCCTGGCGCGCATTCCCGTCGGCTTCGGGCCTGCCAGCACGGCGTCGAGGCTGGATGCATTTTTGGTGCCGGATGCGCTGAAATTTGCCGAATACAACGGAGAATCGCCCGCGGGCGCAGGCTACGCGGAAACCCTCGCGGAAATCTTCAACGAGCTTCCCATAATGGGCCAGTTCGCGCGGAAATATGAAGTGCACCGGTATTCGCTGAGCGCCAAACTGCTCGAGGCGCTGCTGCAGAGTTACCGAGACTGGGGCGGCCCGGCGCAAAAGCCGCAAATCGCAATCGTGGACTGGAAACAAGTGCCCACGTGGAGTGAATTCGAGATTTTGCAAGCGCGGTTTGAAAACATGGGTATTCCGACGCTAATTGCCGACCCGCGTCAGCTGCAATGGGACGGAAAATCGCTGGTCGTGGAAGACAAAAAGATCGATTTGGTCTACCGACGCGCGTTGATCAACGATATTGTGGCCAAGCCGGCGGAGTGCGCGGCGCTGGTGAAAGCCTATACCGCGGGCGCGGTGTGCGTCGAGAACAACTTCCGCTGCAAGATTGCGCACGTGAAGGCGTTTTTTGCGGTTCTCACCGACGAGCAGAACGGGGCGCTATTTTCTCTCAGCGAGCGCGAATTGATTCGCAAGCATATTCCGTGGACGCGTGTGGTGGCCGATGTTCAAACGGCGCATTACGGCCGGCATGTGGAATTGCTTGCGTTTATCCGCCAGCAGCGGGAAAACCTCGTGGTCAAGCCCAGCGATGAGTACGGCGGGTCCGGCGTCACCCTGGGATGGGAAACCGGAGAAGCAGCCTGGGACGAAACCATCGAGCGCGCGCTCACCGCAAAGAACGGCGCGTGGATTGTTCAGGAACGAATTCCCGTTCGCCGTGAGGTTTTCCCCTACATCGGGCGGGCAGGTCGCGTGGACTACCGCGACATGCTGGTGGACTTTGCGCCGTACCTGTTCCGGGGAAAACTTTGCGGCTTCCTTACGCGCCTCAGCTCGACGGGACTCGCCAATGTCACCAGCGGCGGCGGGCAAGTGCCAGCGTTTCGAGTGACCCCGAGAAGCCTGGCTTCGAACTAGTTGGACCCAGGCCGACTCGATTCTGCCCGTCCTCTCCTGGCAGTTTAGAAAAGCACCACGGACACCACGGACACGGCTTCGCTACAAAATCTGCATGATTCAAGTAAAATCATTGAGATGAACTTCGGTGTTCCCCATACGGAGTTGATGCCCGGCGCGCGTAACGCCGTTGCGACGTGCCTCGGTGTGCGCGCGGGCGAACGGGTCGTGCTGATTGCCGACGAAGCGACCCGCGCGGTGGCCGCCAGCGTCGCGGCGGCGCTCCGCGAGCGCGAAGCGCGCTGCACGGGGCTGTTGCTGGAGGAATTTGGTCCACGGCCGATGACGGTCGCGCCCGCGGAGGTTTTGGACGCACTGGAAGTCGCCGATGTAGGCATGCTGTGCATGACGCCGCAGCCGGGGGAACTCGCGGCGCGCATGGCTATCGTTAGAGTGGTGGAGCGCCGCCAGATTCGCTACGCGCACATGGTCGGGGTGACACCGCAGATCATGCAGCAAGGCATGCGCGCGGACTACCGCATGGTGGACCGATTAAGCGAGAAGCTGCGCGAACGGATGCTGCGAGCGAAGACTCTGACGGTCAAGACCGAAGCGGGCACGGAGTTTGCCGCGCACTTCGACCGGGGCCTCGATTGGGTAAAAACCAGCGGGCTAATCAATCCGCGCTACTGGTCGAATTTGCCGGCAGGCGAGGTTTTTACGACGCCCGCGACGGTAGACGGCACGTTTGTTTGCGACGCCACCGCGGGCGATCACTTCAACGGAAAATACGGGGACTTGCAGTCCACGCCGCTCCTGCTGACCATTAAGGGGGCTCGGCTGGTGGATGTGGCGTGCGAGCGCAAGGATTTGCAGCAGGAATTCTGGGACTATTGCCACACGGATGAAAACAGCGACCGCGTCGGCGAGCTGGCGTTCGGGACCAATCTTGGATTAACCGAAATGATCGGCGTCCTGCTTCAAGACGAAAAGTTTCCCGGTGTGCACCTTGCGTTCGGCGATCCCTACGGCAGCCAAACCCACGCGGACTGGAAATCCGCGACGCACGTGGACGTGCTCACCCGCCAATGCGACGTGTGGATTGATGACGACCAGGTCATCGAAAAAGGCCGCTACCAGCTCGAGCATCTCGGGCTGGCGTAGAATTCACACACCGCGACGAATCATTTCCACCCAGGACTATCCCATGTATGCTTGGGAGGATTTGTGCGACGTCACGGCTGAGCGGAGCGTTGCACGGTTGCTTCCAAGCACAAAGACATTTCCGTAAGGAGCCTGTGATGCGCAACCAAATCATTGGCACAACGATGCCGGTGCTGGAGTTCATCCTTGATCCCAACGATTCGATCATTTCCGAAGCCGGCCAACTTTCCTGGATAGGCAGCTCGATTCAGATGGCCACGCACACGCAGTTTGGCGGCGGCGGAGGCGTTTGGGGCGCGTTGAAGCGGGTTGCGGGCGGGGGAACGCTTTTCATGACGGAATATCGCGCCGTGGGAAGACCCGGCGAACTGGCGTTTGCCACGAAACTTCCTGGACACATCGTGCCGGTGGAAGTCGGGACGGGCCGCGAATACATGATTCACCGCCACGGGTTTATCTGCTCGACCCCTCAGGTTCAGATTGGCTTCGGGTTCCAACAGTCCTTGGGCGCGGGAATTTTTGGCGGAAGCGGATTCGTGCTGCAGCATGTCAGCGGCCAGGGAACGGCATGGATTGAGCTTTCCGGGGAACTGATTGTGAAAGATTTGCAACCGGGAGAGCAGCTCCGCGTCCATCCGGGGCACGTCGGTGCGTTTCAGACCAGCGTGAATTTCCAAATCACTACGGTTCCGGGAATCAAGAACATGATTTTTGGCGGGGACGGAATTTTTCTCGCATCATTGGCCGGACCTGGCCGCGTCTGGCTGCAGACCTTGCCGATCGCCAGACTCGCCCACGAGCTGATGGAATATATGCCGATCGAGTCCAACAAGACCGTACAAGGCGGAGTCGTTGGGGGAATTATAGGCTCAATTCTGCAGGACTCGGACTAGCCGACGCCCTCGAACTTAGAACCCTCGTCCCAAATATTCGCGCATTTGGTGCTTCCAATAGGGCCAGTCGTGGCCGCCCTGCGGCCCCCAGTTGTCGAGCGAGTGGCGGATTCCTTTGCTCGAAAGGACTTCGGAAAGGCGATAGGTGGGGCCGCTGTTCTCCCAAGGGCCGGTGCCTGTGGTGAGGTGAATGTCGCAAGTGGCAATCTGCTCGTAAAACCACGGGTCGCTCATATTGGAGAGGTAATCGACCGGGTTGTTGAAGTAAAAATTGTCGTCGTACATGCCGTCCATGAAATTGCGCAGATCGTAGACCCCAGACATCGCGAAACAGCGTTTGATCACATCGGGATGCTTGAAGAGCGAATTTGCCGCGTGATAGGCGCCGAACGAGGCGCCCATCGTCGAAATCGCGATTCCCTGCGTCTGGCAATTGTTCCAAATAAACGGCACGACTTCTTCGCGAAGATAAGAGTCGAAGACCGCCTGGACGTGGCTGCGATGGAATGGATGCGCCCCTTTGTTGTAAAAACTCAGCCCGTTGACGGAATTCACCGTGTAGAGCTTGATTTTGCCGCTGTCAATGAAATCGGCGAGCGCCCCTACCATACTCTGGCCTTCGAGTTCCCATTCGTCTCCGGCGCTGGTGGGAAAGCCGAGCAAAGGCGAACCCCAGTGGCCGTAGATCACGACGCCAAGCTCCAGGCCAAGCCGGTGGGAATACCAGCGCTGATATTCGCGTTTCATCTGTGCCTCTTGCTTGCCGCGGGGAGAGAAAGTATGCCAGCATGGACAGGCTCCGGGCAATGACGCAAAGCAATCGCTCGTTCGGCGTGAAACTCCGCGATGGCAGCATCTTTTTTTGGCTGAAATCAGTTTAAGAATTCAGAAGAGGAACCGACACTCATGGCTGCTTCCACACCGACTTCGAAGCCCAGTCCGGAACGCATTTTCAATACCATGATTGCGTTTCAGGAGACCGCAGCGCTGAAGGCTGCGATTGAGCTGGACATTTTCACTGCCATCGCGGAAGGAGCAAATACGGCTGCGTCCATTGCCGCGAAAGTTGGAGCATCCCAACGCGGTGTGAGGATTCTTTGCGACTATTTCACGATTAAAGAGTTTCTGACGAAAACGGGAGACCAATATTCGCTGACGCAGGAGTCCGCCATCTTCCTGAATGGTCATTCGCCGGCATACCTGGCGACGATGATTAATTTCCTTGCCAGCCCTTGGAGCCGAAGGAATTTCGGGGCGCTGGCGGAAGCCGTCCGCAAAGGCGGGACGGCCAGCGAGACGGGAGACCACAGGAAGGCTCATGAAGAGATCTGGGTGAACTTTGCGCGCTCCATGGCGCCGCTGGCGATAGCGAGTGCGGAGTTTATCGCGGCAATGACGGGCGCCGCCCGAGGCCAACCCTGCAAGGTGCTGGATATCGCTGCCGGTCACGGGATGTATGGAATCACCTTAGCGAAGCGCAATCCTAACGCCCAGATTGTCGCTGTGGACTGGCCCGCGGTGTTGGAAGTAGCGAAGGAAAACGCCAGGAAATTCGGTGTTGCCGACCGCCATACCAGCAGACCGGGAAGTGCGTTTGAAGTCGAATTCGGCGAAGGCTACGACTTCGTTCTGCTGACAAATATCTTTCATCATTTTGACACACCCACTTGTGAAAAACTGATGCGCCGCGTTTATGCCGCGCTCAAGCCCGGGGGCAAAGCCATCACGCTCGAATTTGTTCCGAACGAAGACCGCATCACGCCGCCCATCCCGGCCGCTTTCAGTCTGGTCATGTTGGCAGGAACGGACGCGGGAGACGCTTATACCTTTGCTCAATACGAGAAGATGTTCGGCAATTCGGGATTCGCAAAAACGACTCTTCATCCTGTTCCGGAGATGCCGCAACAAGTTCTGGTAGCTGAAAAAATCCCGTGATGAAAAAAAAAGCAAAGCCAGCCCCCAAGAAGAAAACCGCGGCGAGCAACAATGACAAAGCGTTGCGCGAACACCTCGTCTACCTTTTGAAGGGAGGCGGGGCGCACGTTCATTTCATGGATGCCGTCGAAGGCTTTCCCGAAGCAAAGCGCGGAGCGTTCGTTGCCGGGCTGCCGCATACCGGCTGGCAACTCCTGGAGCACGCGCGGATCGCCCAATGGGACATCTTGGAATTCAGCCGGAACCCGAAGCACGTTTCGCCCGGATTTCCAGAAGGCTATTGGCCGAAGACGCCTGGTCCACCAGGTGAAGCCGCTTGGGAAAAATCCGTGGAAGCCTTTCAGCGCGACTTACAGGAAATGATCAACCTCGTGAAGGACCCCAAGACAGATTTGTACGCCAAAATTCCACCCGGGGATGGGCAGACGATTTTGCGCGAAGCGCTGCTGGTGGCGGATCATAACGCCTACCACCTGGGCCAGCTCGTCGATCTGCGGCGCGCCCTGGGAGCGTGGCCTCAGCAATAGACCGCCAAACTTGCAAGATTCACAAAGGGGGGTACGATGGTGGCCTGACCATTGGCGGGCCTTGCGTTCCTTTTGAATTCGAGGCAGAGCGAGGGAACATGATTCACATCGAAAACATTTCCGGGAGCGCGCCGGAGTTCTCGGGCAGCCGGCGCGGATTTTTGAAGGGCATGCTCGGCGCAGGCGCCTTCGTTTTAAGCGTGCGCTGGACGCCGGAGCAGGTGTTTGCCGCCTCCGCGTCCGGGAATGCGAAGGCCGCCGAGGCCATGGGCAGGGCCGTGTGGCATCCGAGCGTTTACTTGGCCGTCGATACCGATGGGACTGCCTATGTCGTCGCGCATCGCTCCGAAATGGGAAATGGTGTGCGAACGTCTTTGCCGCGCATCGTCGCGGATGAACTCGACGCCGACTGGGCCCGCGTTAAGGTTGTGCAGGCGACCGGCGATGAAAAATACGGAGATCAAGATACCGACGGTTCGCATTCGGTGGTGAGCTTCTTTGTGCCACTGCGGGAAGCCGGCGCGACGGCAAGGCTAATGCTGATTCGCGCGGCGGCGAAGCACTGGTATGTGCCCGAAGCGGAGTGCTCTACGGAATTGCACACCGTAGTTCACAAAGTGTCCGGGAAAAAGCTGGGATACGGGGAACTGGCGGCTGCGGCCGCGAAACAGGATGTGCCAAAGAAAGAGGATCTGAAACTCAAGCCGCGCAGCGAGTGGCGGTACATCGGAAAAGACTCCGCTGGTTACGACCTGAAGGATTTGTGCACTGGAAAAGGAGTCTTCGGTCAGGACACGCAAACGGGCGGGATGTTGTATGCCAGCGTGCTGCATCCGCCCGTGCTAGGCAGCACGGTGAAGTCGGTCGACGATAAGGCTGCGTTGGCCGTCCATGGAGTAAAACAAACCGCGACGATCGATACGTTCAAGCCACCGGTTCTGTTTCAGGCGCTGGGCGGCGTGGCCGTGCTGGCCGACAGCACTTGGGCCGCCATGCAAGGCAGAAAGAACCTGAAGGTCGAATGGGAGGAGAGCGCGCACCGAGTGTTCAACTCCGGCCCCTACCGGAAACAATTGCAGGAGACCGCGCGGAAACCGGGAAAAGTGGTTCGTGAAGTTGGAAACGTCGACGCGGCGTTTGCGCAAGGCGGAAAAATCATCGAGGCCGAATACTACGCTCCTCTGCTGGCGCATGCTTCGATGGAGCCACCGGCGGCTTTGGCGGTGTACCGTGACGGAAAAGTGGAAGCCTGGGCGGCGACGCAAAGTCCCGTGGGCGCGCGCGATGCCATTGCCGCAGCCGTGGGGGTGAAGAAAGAAGATGTGACCGTGAACGTCACGCTGCTGGGAGGCGCGTTTGGCCGGAAGTCGTTCCCGGACTATGCTGTGGAAGCGGCGGTGCTCTCGAAGAAAACGGGCAGGCCAGTGAAGGTCGTCTGGAGCCGTGAAGACGACATCAAGTTCGACACCTACCATTCCGTGTCGGCGATGTACATGAAGGCGGTGCTCGCGGCGGACGGAAAACCAACGGCGTGGCTGCAGCGCACCGTTTTTCCTCCTATCGGTTCGACCTTCAACGCCGACGCGGTTTACTCCGACGCTGGAGAACTAGGGCTGGGATTCTCGGACCTGCCGTTCGCGATCCCCAATCATCGCTCTGAAAATGGGCCGGCAACAGCGCACGTTCGAATTGGCTGGTTCCGTTCCGTGGCCAACATTTATCATGCGTTCGCCATCCAGTCATTTGCCGACGAATTGGCTCACGCCGCCGGGAAAGACGCGCTTGAGTATCAGCTTGAGCTTCTAGGGGCGGATCGCATTGTTCCCAAGACTGAATTGCCAAAAGATTATGAGAATTACGGACAGCCGTACGACCAGTATCCCATCGACACTGCGAGATTCCGCCGTGTGCTCGAGACGGTTGCAGAAAAATCCGGCTGGGGCAAGAAAAAACAGGGGAATGGATTTGGCATGGGTCTGGCGATGCATCGCAGTTTCCTGACCTACGCTGCGACCGTCGCTCAAGTACAAATTGACGATGCCGGTAAAGTGCGGATTCAGCGGGTGGACACGGCGCTGGATGCGGGCACGGTGGTAAACCCAGAAATGGCGCGGAATCAGTTTGAAGGCGCGGCGGTCATGGGCGCGAGCATCGCGTTCTATGGAGAGATCACCGCGACGAACGGGGTTATCGATCAATCGAACTTTGATACTTACCCCGTGGCGCGAATGAATACCGCGCCCCGCGAGATTCACGTGCACATCGTGGAAAACGACGCCCCTCCGGGCGGCATCGGCGAACCAGGGCTTCCGGCAATTGCCCCGGCTATCTGCAACGCGATCTTCGCTGCCACGGGCAAGCGCATCCGCGAATTGCCGTTGACGAAGGCAGGACTCGCCTAACCGTCAAATGCTATTCGGCGTAAACCAACAAGAGCGATCCAAGAACGAGCAGTAAGGCGGGAAACAAGCGCTCGAAAAATGGGCGCCAGGCAAAGCGGGTCTCCGCCAGGCCTTTGGAAAGCGCGATGCCAAAACCGGCGATGGCGAAGCGAAAATGCTCGGATTGAATGCGCCCCATAAGCTCCATTTGGCTGGGGCCATGCATTCCAGCTCTATGCTCATGAAAAAAAAGCATCGACGATCCAACAATGGCGAGAACGGGAAAGACCCAGCCGGTCCATGCCGACCTCACGAGCCCCCGAGCGCGGCGAAATTCCAGCGTTCCCAGAACAAGAAGCAAAACCGCAAAAATTTTGTGCTGTAAGACTTCGGGATGGTGCGTAAGCCCGAAATACCAGCTCTGGGGACCAAAAGGCCAGAGCTCCGTGTCGCTCCATACCAGGACGAAGATTCCAGAAAGAACAAAACAAACAGGCCACGCGAAGCGGACCCAAGGCCCGCGCTCAGGTAGATTTGTTTCCGCGAGGATGAAAAGCCCTGCGAGCACGACGAAAAATCCGGCCAGATGGTGATTGAACTCGCTTTCACGTTTGTCGGCCAGGAGCTTCGCCTGTCGCGCGGGATCCAGGGCACCATCGGCTGCCGCCGTCATTCCCATGTGCGTCTCGTGCACGGACATGGAATGGTCTTGCGCTTTAGCGCTAATGAATGGAAAAACAACCAAAACTAAGGAGGCCAGCGGAACCGCAATCCGCATCCGGCTTAACTGCGAAAGACAAGTCCACATTCGAGTCTCCGTCATCGGCTATTGCGCCTGCCTAGGCCGGCCGAGGAGGTACTATTCCGCCTGGCAGGGCGCAGTCCTTTGGATTCATCGACACGGAGAAAAGTTAAATAAAATCCCGAGACCGGGAGGGAAATTGAAAATGGAATTTCCGCCGCGAAACTATTCAACAAGTTGCAAGTTGAGGGCGATGCGCACGCCGTTAACAAGCACGATGCTCTGATCAAGCAATTGCTGGTTGGTGATTTCCGCATTGACGAATTGTTTTAGAGCTTTACGCGGACAAATGAACTCGACGGCTTCGGAAGTTTCTTTTGCCAGGGGAGAGAGTTTGTTCAGCACGGAAAAATCGAAAAGCTGAAATTCGACGTCAGAAGACACGCGGTCGGAAAGGTCTTTCAGCAAGGGGGCATCACCAGCCTGGACGCACAGGGCAAATGGCGCAGTGCCAAGCGTCGCGCCGACCTGTGACGGCCGTCACAGGAGAGCAAACCCGCGCGAGTGCGACAAGGCGCGTAAGTTCACAACCCAAATCAGCGCTAACACACAGTAGAAGGCATGGACGTCGGTCCAGTGGAACATGGATTCCCAGCTCAGGCTTGCGGTCCTTCGGCAACTGGTCTTGTTCGGACCAGTCAGTCAGAAGGCTTGCGCTCGTGGTTGACCGCTGCGATGGCTTGCTGCTCGGCGCTGGTAAGCCGGGTGGGATCGCAGGCGTCCGAGCGGTCGAGGCATTCCTTCAGATTTCTGCCGTGGGCAGCGGCGGCCACGTCTTGCTGCTCCTCTTTGCTCAACTGCGTGCGGTCACACTCGCCCATTCCTTCCACGCAGTTCTGCAGATTGTTGTAGTGACTAGCTTCGACGGCCTCCCTGTTTTCCTCATCACTTAGCTGTGGCAAGTCACAACCGGCCATCCCGTCGAGACATGCCTGGAAGTTACGTACACGGGCGGAACGAGCGACTTGCTGGCGTTCCTCGTCGTTCAGCAGGGCCATATCGCACTCGCCAAGACCCTCAACGCAATTCTGCAGGTTGTGAACGCGGCGGGCGCTGGCCACCTCCTGCAGCTGCTCAGCTGTCAGTTGTTTCTTATCGCAATCGGAAAACCCATGGAAGCAGTCCATGAAATTGCTCTGCCGCTGGATGGCCTGAATGGCGCGTTTTTCCTGCGGATTCAAACGGGCGTAGTTGCAGGTCGCAAAACCTTCGAGGCAGCTCTGCAGGTTTTCCGCGTGGGCTGAGGCCATGTTTTGTGGAGCAGCACGCAAACAAGCAGGGCCTGCTGTCAAACCGAAACAGAGAACCAATAGGCGTAGTTTCATGCGCTAACCTCCAGAAGGATAGACGCCCGATAGTGCGCCATGGTTTTCTCGGAGAAGCCCGATATATCGCAGTACGATACACATGTGTGGTGTCGCAAACAGGGAGGCAAAGCAAGATGATGAAAAAGGAAGAGGGATTTCTTCCCGCAAAAGGCGCTCGGGGAGAGGAAATTCTCGCTTCGCTGGATTGGAAATGATCGATACAGAGCTTCCCGTCAGCGGACAGTAACGGTGAGGGATTGGGACTTGGTGTTGCCTCGGGCGTCCGCAATGGTGAGGGTGTAAGCGGTGGTCTTCGCAGGAGTTAATTCGACACAGCGGGAATAGGAAGGCCAGACAGGATTGGATTGCGGCTCAAGCTTGACGGTTTTGGCGTTGGCCACACCGTAGCAAAGCTGGACAGGCTCGCCGCGTCGAACCTCGCCGGGAGTGGCGTAAAAAGTTTGGATGGCAAGCTCCTTACCGCCCATTTGCTCGAGGGTGGCGCGGTCCTCTGCGCGCTGCTTTTCGGATTGCGCGTGGCGAGCCCGATAATCGATGGAGCGGTTCTGCCACCAGCGCGAGAAGAAAATCCAAAAGACCATGATCGCCGCAATGACGAGAACGCTCCGGGAATAGAAAGAAGGCTTCTTGAAGACCGACTTGGCCGGCACGTTCGGCTGCGGCGACTCGAGTGGATGCAGCAAGTTTTGAGCCCCCAGGATTTAGGTTACAAGAGAAGCAGCCCAGCGCGCAAAGCGAGAGAATCATGGCCCCTGGATGGCCCAATAAAAAAGCAGAAGGCCCGTCCCAGCAAGAGCCGGCGCCCTATTCGTCAAGGGTCGCGGCGGAAGTAATGGTGAATTTCGCGGAAAGGCCCTTGGTTGAAGGCTGGCCCGGGCCGGTGACGGGCTGGCCGCCGCCGACCCAGACGTCCACGGGACCAGGAACGACACGGCGAACGCCGTTTTCGTCGACCAGGCTCAGTTCGCGGTCGTGCAAAGTAAACGTCACGGTGTGTGACGCGGACGCGGCAAGATGAATGCGCTGGAATCCGGCGAGGGCACGAATGGGCGCGCCGTCGACGCCTGGATGCGAGAGGTACAGCTCGACGACCTCCTCACCGGGCATGGAACTGGCGTTGCTGACGCGCACGGAAGCCGTAACGGCCGTGCCAGCAGCGACTTGATCCGGAGTAATCTTTGCGTCGGTGTAGTTGAAAGAAGAAAAGCTCAAGCCGTAGCCGAAAGGATACAGCGGCTGCTCGGTGAAGTAACGATAGGTCCGGCCGTTCATGCTATAGCTGCCGAAAGGCGGGAGTTGCGCGACCGATTTATAAAAAGTGACGGGCAGGCGCCCTGCGGGATTGTAGCCGCCGGAAAGGACCTCAGCAACGGCCGCGCCGCCTTCTTCTCCGGGGTACCACCCTTCCAGGATGGCCGCGGCGTGTTCCTGAGCCCAATTCACAGCAAGCGCGCTCCCGCTGGTCAGAACGACAATGAGGGGCTTGCCCGTCGCAGCGAGCGATTCAAGAAGCTGCTGCTGGGGATGAGGAAGGTCGAGATCGAGGCGGTCGCCGCCAAAAAAGCCGGGATCGCTGTTTTCGGATTCCTCGCCTTCGAGCTGGGCGTTGATGCCGACAACGGCAACGATCACATCGGATTTGCGGGCCGTGTCGACCGCTTCTTCTGTGAGATTTGGCGGCAACCAGAGCAGACGCGCGGTGGACTCCCAGGAATGATGAAAGTACTCCATGCGAATCGGATAAGCGTGCCCGGCCTGGAGATGGACGAGGGTGGTCATGGTGCGCTCCCCGTGCGGGTTCCAGTCATCAACAATCTTTTTCCCATCAAGGAAAATGCGGGAGCCGCCATCGGTGTCCACACCTAAGCGATAGTCGCCATCGACGGGCGGAACGAGTTCGCCGGACCAGCGCACGGAATAATTTCGCGCAGGAACGCCGGGGCCGGGCGATAGGTTGTTCCATTCGAAACTAACAACGGGATCGACACGTTTCAGAGCGGCATCACCCGACAAATTGGTGTTGGCGAAATATTCGGCATTTAAGCCTGAACCGGAATTAGCACCGCCGGTGCGAAGAAATGTGCCGGCAAGCAGAACGCCGCTGGTTTCCGTGAGAGGCGCGCCGATGGCAGTGGCAATTTTGGCGTTGTGGAAGCGCTTGCGGACACCGTCGAGAATGGTGGTGTAGGCGGAGGGCGTCCCGTTGTAGTTGCCGAGCAGAACTGGCAAGGAATCAGCGTTGGGGCCGACGACAGCGATAGATTTCACCGAAGGCTTCAACGGCAGGGCGTTGCGTTCGTTCTTGAGCAACACGATGGACTTGCGCGCGGCCTCCAAAGCGAGCTGGCGGTGGGCGGGCGTATCGTTGTCGGCGAGAGTGAGTTTCGACCAGGGTACGGACTCAGGCGGATCGAACATGCCCAGGCGGAATCGCGCTTCAAAGAGACGCTTCACGGCGAGATCCACATCGGCGGCGGTGAGCAAACGATTTTCGACCGCGAAGGGCAAGGCCGCATACTCCGGGCCGCAGCTCAAATCGGTTCCTGCTTTCGCTGCCAGGGCAGCGGCTTGCTCGAGGGTGAGAACGAAACCATGGCCTTGATGGATGTCATGGATGGCCCCGCAGTCAGAGACGACATAACCTTGGAAGCCCCATTTGTTCCTCAACGTGTCAAAGAGAAAGTGATTGGCGCACGCGGGTTCGCCCCGGACAGAGTTGTAAGCGCACATGACGGAGTGGGCACGCCCTTCGTTAATCGTGGCGCGAAACGCCGGAGCATACGTATCAGCAAAATCGTGCGGAGAAACGGGCACGTCGGAGCGATGACGCAGAGTTTCCGGACCACTGTGGACGGCAAAGTGCTTTGGTGTAGACACGGTTTTCAGGTATCTGGGATCGTCGCCCTGCAAGCCGGTGACGAAAGCAACGCCGATGCGGCTGGTGAGAAACGGATCTTCGCCGTAGGTTTCCTGACCACGGCCCCAGCGCGGATCGCGAAAGATATTGATGTTGGGAGACCAGAAGGTAAGGCCGTAGTAGCGGCCGGTATTACCGTGCTGGATGGCGTCGTTGTATTTGGCACGGGCTTCGGTCGAGATGACATCGGCGACGCGATAGACGAGGTCGGTGTCCCAGGTTGCAGCCAGGCCGATGGCCTGCGGGAAGACGGTGGCCATTCCCGAGCGCGCGACGCCATGCAGGCCCTCGTTCCACCAGTTATAAGCGGGAATTCCAAGACGAGGGATGGCGCGAGCAACGTCCTGCATTTGGGAAGCCTTTTCTTCCCGCGTCATGCGGGAAACCAGATCCTCGACACGCTGTTCAACGGGAAGGCTGGGGTCCAAATAGGGCGGGCGCGGAGGCTCCGCCGCACGAGCAGCGTTCGATGCCGATTGCGCGGCCAATGAAGAAGCACTGACAAGGACGAGAAAAAGGATAGCGATGAGGCGAATTGTGTTGGATGACATGGCGGAGATTTTCCTCGAACCGGTTGCAAGAGTCCATACCGGCTTTCCTATAACCAACCTGAAGGATAGATTTGGAGTTTCCTTGATCCCCCACCACAGCCGTCCCCAGATAACTGCTGGAGCGTTGTGTGACCAGGAATGCGCAGATTCCGGTTATTGCGGATGGCAGCAGATCCGAGGCGAGTTGGCCGTTCGCCCACCGTGCCCGCTCCCGCCACGACGAGAACCAGTGATCCAGCATGCAACTGCCAGGGCAATGCGGCCAAACTTGCTCGAGGGTAGCTAGAGCGCTTCGGAATCTAACGGTAGTCTATTGATTCTCTGGCGGTTAAACAACGCCCTCTCCTCTCTTTAGAGCCTTACGCAGTTCGAGTTCGTTACCCCCTGCTGCGGGTCCGGATTTAAAATCATTTAGCTTCAGGATTTGTTTGCTGCGAAGGACCGAGACAAGCTACAATGTGCAAGATGCAGGAGGATTGAGTTAGTGCTCACGATTCGTTTGTCCAGGATTGGCAAGAAGAAAAAGCCATTTTACCGCGTGGTGGTTATCGAGCGAACTCGGCCACGCGACGGCCGCATAAAAGAAGCGGTAGGAACCTATGATCCGCTGAAGAAGCCGGCGGAAGTCAAGCTCGACGCCGAGCGCATCAAGCATTGGATTGGCCTGGGCGCACAGCCCAGCGATACAGTACGCAGTTTTCTACGTCAGCAGAAAATCGCGTAAACGCACACCCCAGCTCCCTGAAAATTGCTCGTGCCGGTTCGACCGGGACGGCGTCCCACGGCGTTGTGATTACACTGCCCGTGGTGCTAGCGAGGCGTTGACCGTTTCTGGAGGGCGCGGTAAGTTGCCGCTGGAACTAAGCTCAACTGGAGTGGCCCAAATGAAGGAGCTGGTCGAATCCATCGCCAGGGCCCTGGTAGACCACCCCGAGGACGTTCAAGTGAAGTCCGTTGAGGGGTCCCAGGTGACCGTGTTGGAGTTGCGCGTGCACCCCGAGGATTTGGGAAAAGTGATTGGGCGCCAGGGTCGGACGGCCAAGGCGGTGCGGACTCTGCTGGGCGCTGCCGGGATGAAATTGAAAAAGCGCTTCACGCTTGAGATTCTCGAAGACTGAGGATTTTCGGCAGCTTCAGGAGCTGGCCGATCTCGACCGAAATTCCTTTGAACCCAGACTCTCCACGATGGGTCCTGGTGGCCCGCATTGTTCGCGCACGAGGCAATAAAGGGGAAGTCGCCGCCGAACTCCTTACCGATTTTGCCGAGCGGCTCACCAAAGTGCACGAAGTTTTCCTCGAAGACCCGCATGATCGTGGCGAGCCGCGTCGTGAGGTACTGAAATCTTGCTGGCTAAGCCAGAACCATCGCGGCCAGATCGTTTTCCACTTCGAAAGCGTCCATTCCATCCCTGAGGCGGAGAAGCTTCGTGGATTCGAAGTGCTCTTGCCCATTGAACAACGTGTCAGTCTGCCGGCAGGGCAGTATTTCGTTTCCGAGCTCATTGGCTGCAACGTGTTTGAGACTCCCGCGACACCGCCGGTCATGGCCTCCTCCGCCTGTTCGCTCGCCGAAGCGCCTGCCTTGCTCGGGACCGTCCGCGACGTTCAGTTTCCTGGCGAAGGGATGGCCGGAACCCCATTGCTCGAAGTGGACACTTCGCAGGGCCAACTCCTGATTCCTCTGGCGCAAGACATCTGTACGAAAATAGATCCTCTCGCTCGTCGCATCGACGTGGTCCTGCCGGAAGGGCTCCGCGACCTAAACTGACAATCTGCAATTCCACTACCGGGGCATCCCCATGCATAATGCCATGCATTGAAGAAATGGCTATGCGATTCGATCTCCTCACCATCTTTCCCGAGTTCTTCCAGGGGCCTCTCGATCACGGGATTATCCGCAGGGCTAGAGAGGCGGGGATCATTCACGTACATGTTCAAGATCTGCGCGAATTTACAAAAGACCGTCACCGCACCGTGGACGACCGGCCTTTCGGCGGCGGAGAGGGCATGGTGTTGAAGCCGGAGCCGCTGTTTGAAGCGGTCGAGTCTTTGCTTGGCCGCAGTTTGGGCGATGCGAGTACACCGCACGCCCCGGATCCACATACAGCGATTGTGCTGATGTCGGCGGCGGGAAAACTCTTCCATCAGGGGATGGCGCGCAGGTACTCGCAGCTCCGACGAATCATTCTGATTTGCGGACGCTATGAAGGAGTGGACGAACGTGTGGCCGAGCACCTAGCAACCGAGGAGGTTTCCATCGGCGACTTTGTTTTGAGCGGCGGTGAGCTGCCTGCCATGCTTGTGATGGACGCCGTTGTGCGCCTGCTCCCAGGCGCGCTGGGTAACGAAGCGTCCTCGCAGAATGAGTCTTTTAGTGCAAGTTTCTCGGCCGTGAAGCCCTCTTCGGCGGTTGTACGCGAACCGACGGGCGCAAGAGGTACGCTGCTCGATTTCCCACATTACACGCGCCCTGCAGATTACCGCGGGTGGAAAGTGCCGGAAATTCTCGTCGGCGGAAACCACGCCGAAGTTACCAAGTGGCGCCAGCACAAGGCCATGGAAAAGACGCGACGTAATCGCCCCGATCTGCTTTCCCAGGAATAAAAACGAACGCCTTGCGGTCTTTCCACTTCTAATGAGAAAGTCGTATGGAGCAAGGAAATGAGCAGTAACGGCAACGGGCTCGAAAAGCCCATCGCGATTTACTACGAACATCCGGACTGGTTCCGCCCCCTATTTCAACAGCTCGACGAGCGCGGAACGAACTGGGTGAAGATTGACGCGCGCCATCACTACTACGACGCGGCATCCCAGGAACGCGAATTTTCCCTGCTCTTCAACCGCATGAGCCCTTCCGCCTGGCAGCGCGGCCTCGCGCACGCAATCTTCTACACCCTGAACTACCTGGCCCACCTCGAAGCCAAACGTGTTCGCGTCGTGAACGGCTACCGCTGCTTTGCGCACGAAATTTCCAAAGCACAGCAGCTCACCAATTTGGAAAAGCTTGGTCTGCCTTACCCCCAGGCGCGCGTCATCAACCATCCCTCGCAAGCGCTGGCGGCCGCCGAGGCCGTTGGCTATCCGGTGGTAGTGAAGCCGAACATCGGCGGCAGCGGTGCGGGAATCGAACGTTTCAGTTCTCCCGAGCAATTGCGCGCCGCCGTCGAAGCGAATCGCCTCTATTTCGGAATTGACTCAACCGCGCTGGTGCAGGAGGCGTTCATTGCACGCGACGGCGTCATCACGCGCGTCGAAGTCCTTGGCGGAAAATATCTCTACGCCATTCGAATTCATATCACTGGCGAAAGCTTCAACTTGTGTCCAGCGGACATTTGCCAGAACACGCGGGGTGAAGAGCTGGCGCGCATCGCATGTCCAGTCGATGCTCCAAAAACCGGCATGAAAGTCGAGGGCTACCAGCCGCCGCGCCAGGTCATCGAAGACGTCGAGCGCATCGTGGAGCTCGCCGGAGTCGAAGTCGGAGGTATTGAATACGTTTTCGACGAGCGCACCGGCCGGCAGCTTTATTACGATGTGAATGCGCTTTCGAATTTCGTTGCCGACCCTGTGCGCGTGATCGGTTTCAATCCCTACGCGCGGCTGGCTGATTTTCTGATTTCCGAAGCGCAAGGCCACGAGGCCAAGCACGCCGAACGTGTTGCTTCCACAGGGGGCCCGCGGTGAGATACGGATATTGGCTGCCTGTTTTCGGCGGATGGCTGCGCAACGTGGAAAACGAAAACATGCAAGCAAGCTGGGCGTATGTGAAGCGGTTGGCGCAACGCAGCGAACAGATCGGCTTCGACGTCACGCTTATCGCCGAGTTGAATCTGAACGACATCAAGGGCGTAGAAGCGGATTCGCTGGACGCTTGGTCCACGGCTGCGGCGCTGGCTGCTGTCACGGAAAAAATTGAACTGATGGTAGCGGTGCGGCCTACGTTCCATCTGCCGGCGCTGCTGGCGAAACAGGCCGCAAACATCGATCACGTCAGCAATGGGCGGCTCACGCTTAATGTTGTTTCCTCGTGGTGGGCCGATGAAGCCCGCAAGTACGGCGTGGCGTTTGAACAACACGACGACCGCTACGCTCGCACCAGCGAATGGCTTGACGTGCTCGACGGTGTTTGGAAGCAAGACCACTTTTCCTATTTGGGGAAGTATTACCGCGTAGAAGACAACGTTCTCGAGCCCAAGCCCGTTTCGAAGCCGCGTCCCACGCTCTACGCGGGAGGCGAATCCCCTGCCGCCAAGGAATTGATCGCCGAAAAGTGCGACGCCTACTTGATGCATGGTGATCCGCCGGAACGCGTGCACGAGAAAATCGTGGACTTGCGCGCACGGCGCGCCCGACACCGGCTGCTGCCGCCGCTCAAGTTTGGAGTTGCGGGGTATGCCATCGTCCGCGAAACCGCGCGCGAGGCGCAGGATGAGCTGCGCCGCATTACCGACGTACGTCAATCGGCCGCAGGCTACGCGAATTACCAACAATGGCTCGCCGGAACGCAGCTCGAGCAGCGCGTTTCTCTCGAAGACTATTCGGTTTCAAATCGCGGCCTGCGCTCCGGGCTGGTTGGAACACCTGCACAGGTGGCCGAGCGCCTCGGCCAATTCGAAGCCGCTGGCGTGGACCTGGTGCTCTTGCAGTGCAGCCCGCAACTGGACGAAATGGAACGCTTTGCCGCAACGGTCATCCGCAGAAACTCGTCCGTCACTGCTTCGGCCTAAGCCTCTCAAAGTCAATGGCTTAAGGGCTTCCCGGATACGAGCCCCAAATTGATTAGGCATTTCGGCAAATTTTCTCTATAATCTGAGCTTGCCCTTTGAGTAAGAGCTGGCCCCGCCTGAGTGGGTCTAAAAGGAAGCACGCACATGAACCCGGCAATTCGTAAATTGCACGAAGCGCAGCTGCGCAAAGACCTCCCCGAATTCCGCGCGGGCGACACCGTGCGCGTGAATGTGCGCCTCAAGGAAGGCGAGGGTGAGAAGGAAAAAGAGCGCCTCCAGGCTTTTGAAGGCGTGGTGATTTCGAAGAAGGGCCGAGCCTCCAGCGCCACTTTCACCGTGCGTCGCGTCAGTTTTGGTGTAGGCATCGAGCGCATCTTTCCCCTGCATTCGCCGACGATCAGCTCCATCGAAGTGGTAGGCAAAGGCAGAGTTCGACGCGCCCGCCTGTACTACCTCCGCGATTTGAGGGGCAAAGCCGCCCGCATCCGGCGCGCCGGCCGCGAGGAAGAGGAAACGACCGCCGCCGTTGCGGCTACGGCCACCGCCGGCACGGAAGCAAAAGGCTAAGCAGTCCCTCCTCAGGGCTGCCCAAATATCTTCACAGGCTCCGGTCGACCCGGCCTTTCCTTTTGTTCCGCTCACAATTGGATGCGCTCGCTGATGGTGGCCTGTAGCGAGTCGCCAGTCGCGTGTCATTCTTCACGGCTGGACGTTGGTAATTCCTTCCGCCCCCGGTTTCGGAAAGTGCTTCTCGTACCAAGCAATGCAGCGGTCGATCGAATCAATATTATGCCCGGTCTCCGCAAGGCCGTGCCCTTCTCGCGGATAGCGCACAAAAATCGCTTCCGTCCCCACGTCTTTCAGCGCGATGAAAAACTGCTCCGCTTCCGCAATCGGCACGTCGTTATCGTTTTCACCGTGCATCAGCATTGTAGGAGTATGCGCCGCCGCCACGTGTTTGAGCGCCGAGCGCTCCCAGGCCACGTCCATCAAGTTGCCCTGGTGCAGGAACTGCCCGAATTCCATCTCTTCGTATTGGTTGTAATAGGTCATGTAGTTGTAGCTCACCAGGTTGGCGATTCCCGCAATCGGAATGGCCGCCTTGAATTCGTTGGTTTGCGTGATCAGCCAGTCCGTTAGCTGGCCGCCATAGCTGACGCCTTCGATGCCCAGGCGCTCGCGGTCGATCCATGGATTGCGCCGGAGGGCCGCGCTAACGCCATACAAAACATCCTGGCCTTCGTTTCCGTTCTGATCGCCAAACACGGCGTCCGCAAATTTCTGTCCGTATCCCGTCGACCCTCGATAATTTACGTTCAGCGTCGCCCACCCGCGCGCCGCGTACACTTGGTTCTTGAAATTGAAAGCCGGTCCATTCTGCCCGTGCGGCCCCCCATGAATGTTCACAATCATGGGATGTTTGGAGGTAGTGGTTAACCCGAGGGGTTTTGTGAGAAAAGCCTCCACCTCATATTTGTTGTCGTTGCTGAGGAAGGTGAAGGACTCCACTTCTGCAATGCGCTTTCCAGCAAGGACCTGTGCGTTCAAATCCGTAAGCTTCTGTGGCGCCCCGTTGCCGCTCTTCACGTAAAGCTCCGATAAGTCGCGCTGCGAAGCATAACTGTAGGCCACGGTGCCGTCCTTACCCACAGAAAAGGAGCCCACAAAACCCGGCTCTTTCACGATGTACTCTGGCTTGCCTCGAGAAATAGGTAGTCTCATCAAATAGTTGCTCCCGCGCTCCTGCACGGTGAAGTACACCGAGGTCCCGTCAGGCGCCCAGTGCGGCGAACCCTGGCGATTGTCGATCGCCGCTCCGATCTCCCGCCGGTCGCTGCCGTCGGCGTTCATGATCCACACGTGCGTGTCTTCCATCGTGGTTTCGCGGTCCGTAAGCCCGCGGCGCGTTCCGCGAAAAAGAATCTTCTTCCCGTCGGGTGACCACACCGGGTCGTATTCGTTGAATTCCGTCGCGCTAATCCGCCCAACGCTGCCGTCCGCCACCTTCAGCGCAAAAACGTCGTAATTAAAAAACTCGTCCTGATTCGGCTCTGGATTCGTCAAATACAAAATCTGTTTGCCATCCGGCGACCAGTCGATCGAATGCTCATCCGTGTCGCCCTTGGTAAGCTGGCGAGGCTGCCTGGTGGCCACGTCAACCGCAAAAATGTGCAACCGCCGATTGTCGTTGAACCGCGTCATCCCCTCGCCAGCATCCGGTTTATAGAGATAGCGGGTAATGACCATCGGATCGCCACTGGCTTCCGCCGTCCTGCTATCCGGAATGGACGAAATGTAGGCTATCTGCTTCCCATCAGGGGACCAGGTGACTTCATTGCCGATTCCCGGCAGCGGGCTGTTCGTGCCTTCGGGCGAAGCAAGAACGGTGACGTCCGATCCATCAGGTTTCGCAATCATCAAACCGTGCTTGTCTCCCAGCCTGCCGAAAAACGCAATCCACTTCCCGTCCGGCGACCATACGGCCCCGCCGCCGCGGTCCTTGTCCCCGCCAAAGCGAAGCGACTTTTGCGTGGTCAGATCCATCATCCACAGTTGTCCATACGGGCGTCCGGGCTCATCGTGCATGACGACCGAGTAAGCAATATGACGCCCATCGGCTGAAAGCGCCACGCCCCCCACCGAGCGCAGCTTCGAAAGATCGCTGCCGATCAATCCTTGCGCGCCACCAAGAGGGGCCAGGGGCAGAAAAACCGCAGAGCACACAGTAAGCACTCGGACGCGCACAGCTACAACATGAAATCGCTGATCCATCGCAGTTCTCCTTCCGTCACGAAAACCACTTCCTCCCGCACGAGCTATCTGTCAAAAGACGCTCAGGACAAACGGCATGCTTATTTCAAATACTGGTCCTTCCACTCCACCCAGCGCCGGTTAACATCCATCCGGCGAACTATATCGCCCGGAAAATTGCACCAACTCGCGCTCGTTGCGGTCTTGCTCCAGATTGGCCCGTGATACGACGATCACGATGGACTTTCCATCCGGCGAGATTTGCGGGTCTGAAACAGAAACAATTTTGGCCATATCGTTCAATTCCATGCGCCGCGATTGTGCGGAAACCAGCTGCGCCCCCAAACCGCTGATGAACAGAAAAAGAGCGACCAGGGCCGATAGGCTCGAAAAACTCGGGGTGCACTCCGGAAAGCGACTGGAATCCGCGAAGTGTTCCATGCCGCCGTGGTCGTTCATAAGATTCCTCCTGACACGGAAGCCCTTTTGATGTCTCCCGATAAGTCCGGCGTCGCGAGCGCAGTATCCTGTCACGCCGCAAGTTTCCCCGTCAAGAAAACGCCGCATCACCGATTCCGCATCGTGCTAAAATCCCCCACCGATGAACCGGCTCTGCTCTTCCCGTTTCGAGCGAGCGGCGCGCAAGTTGGGCTGGACGCGCATCGCCGGTATTGACGAAGCCGGACGAGGCGCGTTGTTTGGTCCGGTGGTTGCCGCCGCAGTGATTCTCAATCCCAAGCGCCGAATTGTCGGCCTTGATGACTCGAAAAAGCTCACCCCAGAACGCCGTGCCGGGCTCCGCGAACGCATTTGCGAACACGCCCTCGCCTGGGCCGTCGCGGAAATCGACGCCCAGCGCATTGACGCGTGGAACATTTATCAAGCCTCTCGCCAAGCTATGGCCGCAGCTCTGGAGCGGCTCAGCATCCCACCCGACTACCTCCTCATTGATGCCATGCAGCTCGACGTCTTGATTGAGCAGAAGTCGCTCATCAAAGGCGATGCCCGAAGCGTATCCATCGCCGCCGCTTCCATCCTCGCGAAAACCCACCGGGACGCGCGCATGGAAGAGTGGGACGCCGTCTACCCGCAATATGGCCTGGCGCGCCACAAGGGCTACGCCACGCCGGACCATCTGGAAGCTTTGCGTCTCCACGGTCCCACGCCTTTGCATCGCTATTCGTTCGCGCCGGTGCGCGATTCCGGCTGCTGGGCCGCGGGCGCCACGCAAACTCCCCTGCCAATTTTTTAGCGTTGCGGGAATAGCACGTTTTGTCCGGAGCCTGCCGATGCGTCGATCCCATTCTCTCTTTGTACTATTTGTTGCTGCTACGCTTATTTCGGTGAATCTGCACGCTGCTCCCCAAAACAGTTCCCTACTTGCCCCGACGCCGCCGATGGGCTGGAACAGTTGGGATGCCTATGCCGAAACCGTCGCCGAAGCGGACATTCGCGCAAACGCGCAATGGATGGTGGAACATCTCAAGAGATCCGGCTGGCAATATGTCGTCGTCGATTCCGGTTGGTATGTAACCAATCACTTCGTCGGCACAAATGCGAAGGAAGCCGAGTTCAGCCTGGACGCTTACGGGCGCTACACCCCCGCGACAAGCTCCTTTCCTTCCGCAGCAGAGGGCGCCGGCTTCAAGCCTCTCGCCGATTTCGTCCATTCGCTGGGCCTGAAGTTCGGCGTACACATCTTGCGCGGAATTCCCAAGGAAGCAGTTCGCAGGAATCTTCCGATCGCCGGTACTTCCTTTCATGCTGCTGAGGCTGCGAAAACCTCCGACACATGCCCTTGGAATCCATTCAATTATGGACTCGACGCCAGTCAATCCGCCGCCGAGGCCTATTACGATTCCATCGCACAGCTCTACGCAAACTGGGGCGTGGACTTCCTGAAAGTGGACTGCATTTCCGATCATCCCTACAAGGGTGATGAAATTCGGCTCATCAGCCAAGCCATCCGCAAAACCAGCCGCCCCATCGTCCTCAGTCTTTCTCCAGGCCCCACGGCGCTGGACAAAGCCGACGAGGTAAGCAAGTACGCGCAGATGTGGCGAATTTCCGATGACGTCTGGGACCTCTGGCACAGCGATACACAGTTTCCTTCAGGCATCCAGAACCAATTCGCACGCGCCGCAAAATGGGCTTCTTTTTCCGGGCCGGGCCACTGGCCTGATGCCGACATGCTCCCTATCGGGTGGCTCGAACCCGCCGCCGGGTGGGGGAAGCCCCGCGCCACACGCCTGACTCGCGACGAGCAGCGCACCCTCCTCACGCTTTGGTCCATTTCTCGCTCGCCGCTCATCATGGGCGGCAACTTGACCTTGTGCGATGAATGGACCGAGTCGCTTCTCACCAACCCCGAAGTCATTGCCATCGACCAGCACTCCACCGTGAACCACACCATCCTGACCACTGACAAAGCCGCCGTCTGGCTCGCTCGACCCTCTTCCGGCGAGGGGCACTACCTTGCTCTTTTCAATTTAGACTCGCTCCCCCAGGAGTTCCGCTACTGTTGGAAAGACCTGGAGCTGCCCGGCGGGAAATACCGTCTCCGGGACGTCTGGGAACACAAAGATCTGGGCTCATTCGAATCCCTCACGGTAACCCTGCCCCCTCACGCTGCCGTCCTCTACCTCGTCTCGAATCCCTCCGTTCCCTCGCTCCCCTAATTCGCTTTGTATTCGCTCTAGAATTTCCTAAATAGCACGGGGATAACTGCCTGCTCACAACAAACTTTCGGTTCGTTGACTTGCCTTTTTTCCGCCTGCTAGCGTTACCTGAGTACCTCCGAGGGGCCTTTTCCGCCCGTCGGCCAGCCGGGAGAGTGTGTTTGGGACTGCTCCCTGGGAGATTTGTCTCTTTTTGCGAATGGCTTATAACAAAAGCAAATACGTCGAAGCCGCACAAAAGCTGCTGAACCAGGGCAAGGTCGCCCAGTCCATCGCCGAATACCAGCACATTCTCAAGTACGAGCCGCGCGACCAAGTCACTTTGATGACCATCGGCGAGCTCTATATCCGCCAGGGCGAGACCTTCCAGGCCATCGACTACTTTGAGCGCCTGGCCCAGATCTTCGTCGGCGATGGGTTCCTCACCAAAGCCATCGCGGTCTACAAGCGCATCGCCAAACTTGCTCCGGAAGAAATTCGCCCGCTCGAAAAGCTCGCCGACCTCTACGTTCAGCAGGGAGTAATGAGCGAGGCCCGGCCCCTTTTCTTGCAGTTGGCCGAAATTCACTTGAAGCAAAATCGCCAGGCCGAGGCCGTCGGCCTGCTGAAAAAGCTTTTGCAGGCTGAACCCGACAATCTTCGAATCCAGATTCGCCTTGCGGATTTGTACCAGGCCATGGGCCAGTCGCGCGACGCCATCGAAGCGTACGTTGCCGCCTCCGAGCGCGCTCTTGCGCGTGGCGATCAATCGGAAAGCGAAAAGCTTGCAGACAAAGCCCTGAAGCTCGAACCCACGAATGCCGCCGCGCTCATTGTCCGGGCGCGCTCTTATTCACTGCAAGGCGATCTCACCAAGGCTGCCGAGCTCCTTCAACAAGTTCCCCATCTCGAAAAAGGCGGCGAGCAAACCGAACTCCTGCTCGAATTCCATCTCAGGAATTCCAGTTGGGATCAAGCCGTTACTTTGGCGATGCAAGTTTTTGAGGCCGACCCCAAGAACTACGGTCCGCTGCAAAAGGCCGTGGAGGCGCTTCTTGAAGCTGGGCAAACCCAGAAGGTTATGGGAATTCTGGAGCAGGCCCGCATCCCGATGATCGATGTCGGGGAACACGAAGCCATTGGAAAAATGCTCCATGGCCTAGCGGAAAGGATGCCGGGCCGTTTGGAGCCGCTCGAATGGCTCGTCGAACTCTACGGCCGCACCAGCGATTCGTTCCACATGCCCGATGCCCTGGCGCAGTTGGGCGATGCCCTTGTCGCTGACGAACAATTCGACCGCGCCAAAGAGATTTTCGAGCAACTCGTCGAACGCCAGCCAGATAGTGATTCCGCCAAACGCAAACTCAACAGCGTTCTGCGAAGGCTGGGATTGCCGGCAGCCTCCGAAGCCCCCGACGAAGTCCCTGAGATTCCGGAGGATCATCATCTTCGCACCGAAACACCCAAGGCTCCGACTCCCACGCTGCGTTCCGATGTGAGCGGGTTTGGTGCGGAACTTGACAAGGCTCAGACGCAAGCCTCGTCCGTCGATCCTCAGTTGGACGAAGAGACGCAGAAATTCATCGCCCAATCGCTCACTGACGTTGATCTTTTTGCCAGCTACGGGCTCACGCAGAAGGCCATTGGCCTGCTGGAGGCCATTTTGCGCCGTGCGCCGCGCCACTCGCCCACGCTTGAGAAACTGCTCGATTTTGTCCTCGGCGCAGGCGACGACCGCCGCACCGCCGAGCTGGCCGCGCAGCTCGAACAAATTCACACGGAAGCTGGCAACAAACGCAGCGCCGACCGCTTTGCGGAATTGCGCCGTCGTTTTCAGCGTGCCGCCGGCATTTCAGACGAGGAATTAGCCGGCGCGACGGCTTCGGCTAACTCTGCTGCGCAACAAACGGCTGAGGAGCCAGCCGAAATGGCCATCCCGGAAATCACGGCCATACCCGTGAACCTGGAGCCTGCTCCGGTGACCGCGGATTGCCTGGCGGTTCCCGCGGCTGCGGAACCAGAGCCCGAACCAGCCAAGGCTGCCGCCAAATCCGAGGAAGAAGAAGTTCAGGAAGTGGATCTGTCGGACGAGTGGGCCACGCTCGTCGATGAGACCCACTCCCCTGAACGAGCCGCGCCCCCCCCCACCCCGCCGCCCGCGAAAACTCCCGCCCCTTCCGCAGCGAAACCTCCCGCAGCTCCTCAGCGCCCCGCAAAACCGGCGGAGGTCGAAGAGTTTCAGATTGCCGAAGAACCTGCAGCGGTTGTCCGAGACCAAGCACCAGCCGCCGCTCCGCCGGTTCCGCTCGAGAAGCCTGCCGCCAAAGCGCCGGCCGGCAAGCCTAAGGAAAAGCCTGCTCACAAACCTGCACAGAAACCGCCAAAGCCCGCAGAGCCCGAACTCGAATTGGAGCAGGAATACGAACTCGTGCTTAAGCAGGAGCCGTTGGTTCCGGCTTACGATCAGAAACCTCCCAAGCCGCCCGCTGCTCTGCCACCGCGTCCGACTGCGCAAAATAAAGCGGCCGCAACGCCAGCCGACACTGGTTTTGAATCCGATCAGTTCCTGGCCGATCTCGCCAAGGAAATCGACCAGCTCGGCATCGACTCACTGACTCCGTCCTTCTCCAATGCAAAGCCGGGCGCTGCGGTCCCTCCAGCGCCAAAGCCGAAAGCTCGGTCTGCGCCTCCGCCTTCGGCGGAATCCGGCCCGCTCAAGGAGGTCTTTGAGGAGTTTCGCGCCGAGCTTGGCGAAATGGGCGCTGAGGAAGAGGATCTCGAAACGCACTACAATCTCGGCATCGCTTTCCGCGAGATGGGTCTTCTCGAAGAAGCCATTAGCGAATTCCAGAAAGTCGCCAAAGCCAGCGACAACGGCCGCGCCTTCCGCTACACCATGCAGTGCTGCACGCTGCTTGGCCTAGCCTTCATGGAAAAAGGCCAGCCGGCCATCGCCGCGATCTGGTACGAGCGCGCGCTGCACACTCCCGGAATCGACCCGGAAAGTACGCTCGCCTTGCGGTATGATTTGGGTGTGGCCCAGGAATCGGCGGGCGAGCCGGAAGCGGCGCTAAAGAGTTTTTCTCAGGTCTACGCGAGGAACATCGACTACCGCGACGTAGCCGAGCGCATCGCGGCTCTTCAGAAGCCCATCCGCTGATCCACGCTGCACGCAGGCGGGACGGTTTTCCATCCATCGATGAACCGGATTTATCGCGCACTTCTGGTGGTGCTCGCGTTCGAAATGGGCGCGCTGCTGCTCTATTTGCCGTGGTCCATGTATTGGGAGCAGAATTTTTTTCTGAATCACTACCCTCTGCTCAGATCCATCGTACTCCATCCTTCCTTCCGCGGTGCGGTGAGCGGCATCGGTGTCTTGGATATCCTTTTGGCCATCGGATGGATTGGCTCCCGCCAGGGGCCAGACCATGTCCCCCCTCAATAAGTCGCACAGCGTTCCCCTGCTTTGCTATGTGACGGATCGCCGCGGCCTTGCTGCCGCAAAACCGGCCGAAGAGCGCCAGATGGTTCTCGGAAAAATCGCCGCGGCTGTGGCGGCGGGGGTCGATTGGATTCAAATCCGCGAAAAGGATCTCTCGGGGCGAGAGTCGAGCATGCTGACGCGCGAAGCCGCGCAGCTTCTGCCAGATTCAGCTGCACGCAAGGGCGTTCACCAGCGCATCCTGGTAAACGACCGGCTCGATGTTGGCCTTGCCGCGCAAGCGGGCGGAGTGCATCTCGGCGAGCAAAGTCTGCCGCCAGAAGAAGCGCGGCGCCTGGTGAGATCGCTTCAACGTGAGAACGATTTCTTGATCGGCGTCTCCTGCCACTCACTCGAAGCGGCCAAAAACGCGGAACAGAAAGATGCCGATTATCTTTTTTTTGGTCCTGTCTTCGCCACGCCGTCAAAGGCCAAGTATGGAGCTCCGCAAGGACTCCAACGGCTCGGCGAAGTCTGCCGCGCCGTCGGGCTACCTGTGCTTGCCATCGGCGGAATCACCTTGGAAAATGCCGCCGCCTGCTTTTCCGCCGGGGCGGCGGGCATCGCCGCCATCCGCCTTTTCCAAGACGCCCCGGACGTGGCTGCCCTAGTTAGCGGCCTCCGAAAACTCTCTATATAAAGCGCGCCGACTTGTAGTCCTGTTTTCTCTTCTCCGATCTCCGTTCTCTTCCTCAGCGTTCCTGCAAGCGCCTCAGCAGCCTTATCTGCCCTGCGTGATAAACGTCATGAAAGGCCACGCCATAAAGCTGTTTCAAAAACTTGGCGTCGCGCGGCTTACGCAGGGCTTTGGCAATCGCGGCGCACATGGCGCGATGCTCGCGCTCCAGCAGTTTCTTGTCGGCGTTCCAAGCGGCCTCCGTCGCGTTGCCTTTTTCCGGCCGCGGGAAGAAATTGCTGCCCTTTAACACAAACGAGCCACGCTTGCCCCCCTCAAGCCTCCGACGCACCGCGTACTTCCAATACGCGGCGTGCAACGCCACTTCCCAGATGTTGTGCCTCCCCGCTCCCGGACGCCACGCAGCCTGGACCACGGACACGCCCTTGAGGGATTGTTTGAGGTTTGGTCCATGCCACGTTTTCCTTTGATACGCTTCGTCCAGCAGTACAAGCACGAGTTTCGCCGTATTCACGCCTTCCTCCTAAGGACAATTCCTGGATGAAAATGCCGTTCATCCTACCATCGAGTAAGGGGCACCGTGAGTTTCAAGTTGTAGTAGAAGGGACATGATTTTCCGAGGCTGATAAGCAGCGGGCGAAAATGGACCCCGTTGCGGTCACCTTCGGCGGCAGCCTGAGCCGCTCGAGAATCTCGCAAGATCCGCCGGACTGCATTCTATCTGGCTGCTGCCTTGGTCGCTGCTACGACGCCAATCGTTGGGATCGGTCTGGTTCGCGCTAATTAATGAATACCCAGGGTTCGAGCGAGCTGGGTAAGACCGCTGCTCGCACGTCCAGCCAGGTTGCCGCTCTGTGGGCGCGAATGCTACGATTTCCTGTTCTTATGTCCCACATTGATGCCCAGCCAAGCGCTGAACGCCTCTCTCCTGCAGACCGTACCCCATACACGCGCCCGCGTGTCGGCATCCCCTGGCGGACAGGCCCAGAGGAAGACCAGGCAAGTTCGACTGGTCTGCGCGGCAAAACCGAGGATTACCTCAAAGCGGTGGAAAAAGCTGGCGCGGAAGGGGTGCTGCTTCCTCTAAGAGACGAAGAAGAAAGAAACCGCCTAATTCCCCAGCTGGACGCTTTTGTGCTTCCGGGCAGCCCTGCGGACGTCGAGCCCGCTCGATACGGGACAGTGAACCGGGGATGGTCCGCTCCTGCGGACTTGCCCCGCGAGGAGACCGACCGCGCCATCCTAAAACATGCCTTGGCCGAAAAAAAACCCGTCCTGGCCATTTGCTACGGCTGTCAGCTCCTGAACGTCTATTTGGGAGGCACGCTGATTCAGGATCTCAAGGCTGAGACCGGAACCGCTACGCCTCACCGCAAGAAAGACCTTTTGCAGGGGGGCGAGAGGGAAACGAGAGACGATCCGACCCACCTAGCCACGCTGGAACCGGGTAGCCGCCTCGCCTCACTTGCGAGAGGCACGCAGGCGGTCATCAACAGCTCGCACCACCAGGCGATCGAGCAACCAGGGAGGAATTTGCGCGTTACCTCGCGTGCTTCTGACGGCACGATCGAAGGGGTCGAATGGATCGGGGATTCCAACTGGGTTACGGGTGTGCAGTGGCATCCCGAACGCATGCCGGATGATCCGTTTGCAGAACGCCTGTTCCGGGAGTTCGTTGCGGCCGCACGCGCGGCTCACAAGGCCGTGACGCACAAGAGGTAAGCAAGACGAATTTCCAGTTTCGAATTTCACATTTCGATTTTCCGGTTCAATCGGGGGTGTCATGATTTCTCTTGCAGGCAAAGCAGCTCTAATCACCGGCGGCTCCCGTGGCATCGGCGCAGCTGCAGTCAAAATGTTTGCGCAAGCCGGCGCCGACGTGGTGTTCAGTTACTTCAAATCAAGAGACGCCGCGCAGCAGATTCAGCAGGAAGCCGGCAAGCACGGCACTCGCGTTGAAGCCTTCAAGGCCGACGCCGGCAAGCACACTGACAACAAAACGCTTGTCGATCATTGCGTCGCGCGTCTCGGCCGCCTCGACATCCTTGTGGCGAACGCCGGCGTATGGAACCTTGAAGATCTCCCCATCGAAAAAATGTCCGAGAAGCAGTGGGACGATATGATGCGCACAAACCTCAAGAGCATTTATTCGATCATCCACTTCTCCGTGCCACAGATGATTAAGCAAAAATCCGGAAAAATCGTCACGATCAGCTCGACTGCCGGGCAGCGCGGCGAAGCGCTCCACACTCATTACGGTGCGTCCAAAGGTGGAATCATCAGCTTCACTAAGGGTCTGGCAACCGAGCTTGCGCGTCACAATATTCTGGTGAACTGCGTTGCTCCCGGCTGGGTTGCCACCGATATGTCCAACCCTGTCCTCGATACCAAGGCGGGCCAAAAAATGGCCACGACGGTGATTCCGTTGCGCCGCGCCGGCACATCGGAGGAAATTGCCGGGCCGATTCTCTTTGTTGCGTCTGACTTGGCCAACTTCATGACGGGGGAAATCATCAATGTAAATGGAGGCGCGGTCTTGTGCGGATGAAGCTTGCCCATTTTTGCCGCGCAATGCTGGTCACCATTACCTTCTTGGGCCTGCTCTGTTTCCCTGCGCTTGTCGCTGCCCAGAATCCCGACAACATGATGCCGGAGCAAAGCGAAGCCAAAGGCAAGCAAATCCTTCGCGACCTGATTGCCGGTCTCGGCGGCCCAGGTTATGCGGAAGTGCGCGAAAGCGAATGCTCCGGGCTCCGCGCGCTGTTCGGCCACAGCGGCGATCTCACCGGCTATATCAACTTCACCGACTTTCGCCATTATCCGGATAAAGCCCGCATCGAGTACACGCGCAGGGGGCGCAACACGCTTCTCCTGTCCCTGATTGGATTGGATGGTTTGGATTTCGCCCACGGCGGAGTCGTCATCGCGCTCTACAACGGTGATCGCGGCTGGTCGTACGACCGCAGCGGCGTCAATGAACTGCCCGCGCCTGCCGTCACGGATTTCCAGGAAGCCATGAAGCGCAACGTCGACAATTTACTGCGCTTCCGCCTCAACGAACCTGGCCTCACCGTGCGCTTTGGCGGTAACGATACTGTGGATCTAAAGCAAGTGGACTGGGTGGAACTAAACGACAGCGAGGGCCGCAAGTACCGTCTCGCCGTGAATCGTGCGACCCATTTTTTGGATCGCGCCGTGGTCAGCACGGAGGACCCGGAGAATCAGCAGATCAACGACGACACCACAATTTACTCGAACTATCAGTTGAAAGACAGCGCCTGGACGCCCATGCAGTTTACCGGTGAGCACAACGGGCGCCGCACGGCTCAGTTTTTCTTGGATAGTTGCCACTACAACCCAGGATTTCCCCAAGACCTGTTCGCTAAAGACTCTTTGAAGACGCGCGGAGTGGAACTCCTTTCCAAAAGGAAGTGAGCTGCCTGGCAGCCGCGGCTTCTTCTTACGTACATATTTATCAACGGGATACCAGAAGCGGGAAGGAACGACGCATTTTCAATCCGACGGTCCTATTTTTTTGTTTCTTTCCTGCCCTATATTATTTTGTGTTCTATATTATGATGTAGGCAGCAGTGTGAGCCCAAAAAAGTACTAGGTCTAACGGCACTCGCGAGCCATTGTCCCTGACACCGAGACTGCGATAGAACTGGCCTTTAGGACAGTACATCGCGACTTTGAGATGGCCAGGTCCAAACCTCGCACGAGGAGCGACTTTGACAATGCCGGCAACGCGCTCTCGCACTCCGGGTAGCGCCGGTTTCAGCATGGTGGAACTGGTATTTTCCATCGGCGTCATGCTGGTCCTCACGGCCATTGCCGTACCCTCACTGACCCACTCCCTGCGCGCGTACCAACTCAATAGCGCGGCTGCAAGTGTTTCCGACATGCTCAAATTGACGCGCTTTGAGGCCGTTCGCCGGAACAAACAAATCAATTTCCTGGCAATTGCCCGTGGCGCGGGGTGGGTCGTGGGAACAGATTCGAACGCCAATGGAGCGATTGATCCTTTGGAAAAGCAGCAGTCCATTTCCGGGTATGTCACATTGCTGCCGGCGGGCGGCCCGGTTCCTCCTCCGAACGCCATTACCGCGGCCGATGGCGCGCTTACCGCCATGTCGGGCGCGAATGGCTCCATTACGTTTGACGCACGTGGTGCCATCCGGCAGGGAATCGGTGGTCCGGTCGCGAACAGCGTATATTTGTTCTATGTCGGCAACGCAAACGGTCCCGAGGCCGGCTATCGCGCCGTGGTTTTGCTGCCTTCCGGAAGCACGCAAATCTGGAGCGCTCCAAGCGGAGGGCCTTGGCGCCAAGTCAGCTGAGCCAAGAACTACGGATTTACCATGCACGAACGTTCGACCAACAGAATTCGCTGCCGGCAAAAAGGCTTCAGCATCCTAGAGATGCTCCTCGCCACAATGATTCTGCTGGTGGGTTTGGTTTCTGTTGCTCAACTCGTGCCCGCATCGCTGCTATTGAATTACCGCAATCGCATGGATTCTTCCTCGCTGGTGTTTGCCCAACGCCAGTTGGACCAGATGCTGGATCAGCCGCTCAATTCGAATTTCTTTTTGGATGCGTTAGGAAATACCTGCCAGCTCGGCGATCCAACAACGCCCAACGTCCTCGAAGGCAATAGTGTGGTCTCGCTCAACAACGAGACGCTCATTGATTTTAGCCAGCCTCAGGGGGCTCCTGCGCCCACCAACGGCTATAGCTTCACTTACCAGGATCCGACCGATCCTAATGGCACTACCTACGATGTTCGCTGGGCCGTAATCGTCACGGGAAACGGCTCTGTCCCGAGTTCCAAACGCTATATCCTTGGGGTCCGCCGACTCGGCGGCAATGGCTTCTTTTTGCCGATCACCCTCGATACCATGGTGACGCGATGAAGCTGGCTGGGCGCAAGACGCCCCAGCGCGGATTTACGCTTGTGGAAATGCTGGCTGCGCTGGGCATTTTTCTCGTGGTCACGACAGCGGCGTTCACGCTCCTGACTTCTTCGCAAAAGCAATATCAGACCGAAACGCAGGTGCTGAATTCTTTTCAGGAGGCGCGCCTCGGCTTGGACCAAATGGTTCGGGACATTAACGATGCCGGTTTTCCGCCTCCCACGTATTTGGCCTCGGGAAATGGCGGCAATTTGTTTAATTATTTAGCCCAAACCCCGTTCGCTTGGAGCGCGGGCGCGGGCTATCCGGTGAACCCCTGTCGAATCGGGACCGCCGGAGGCGGCACTTGCACGACATCCTCGGACGCTGCCCCCGGCGATTTTGATATCATCATCGAAACCGAGCCGAATCCACTCGATCCCTCTTGTGCCCCGGGCTGCCAAGTGCAATGGATTCGCTATCAACTGGTTGGCACAACCCTCATGCGCGGTGCGACCAATAAGGTTGCAGGCCAGGATCCCGACGCCGTTACCGCCGCCGCTGGACTGACCTCTTTTGTCCAGAACGTCGTGAACAATTCCCCGAATCTTCAGATTGGACAGTTCCAACTGGCCGCATCCGATCCCACTGTTTTCCCCGGCGGAAATCCTGTGCCTTTGTTTCAGTACACCTGCGACACGCCGAGTGCGCCGCAAAACCCGCCTCAACCTTGTCCACCGCAGCCAAGCCCGGATAATTCTCCCGCGAATATCCGGGATGTCCTGATTACCTTGATTGTGGCCGCGCCGGTACCGGATTCCACAACTGGCCGCCCGCGTCTTGTACAGCTGGAAGGCCGCGGCCGCCGTGTCAATCCGAATCAGTGAGGTTGTCAGGCTTAAAGTGAAGACCGAAAAGATCATTCGCAGACGCCAAACGGAAGCTGGCATTGCCTTGCTGATCTCCATTTTCATTTTGCTGCTGATTGGCGTGGTGGCCATTGCCTTGGTTGTTTCTTCCGGTACCGAAACAGCGCTGGCGGGCAACTACCGTTCGTCCACCGGCGTTTACTATGCTGCCGCAGCCGGCTTGGAAGAGGTTCGCGCCCGTTTGAAGCCCAACAACCCCGACTCCTTTAACATCACTTCTCCTGGTTTCCTGCCGCCTCCTGGAACCCCACTCACCGTTTGTTCGCCCGTTTATCTTATCAATCCCCGGGGTGGAGAGGCCATTACACCTTGGGATCAGGCTTCCACTTATCCCGACACAGAATTCGGTCAGGAGTTTGGCGGCATCTGCGGGCCTATCCCTAGTCCTTCACCGGCCACGCTCTCGATTTGGAATCGGAACCCCCTGAATGGCTTGTCCTTTCCGGGTCCGCTCTACAAATGGGTGCGCGTCAACGGGGTGTCCGAGCGGTCCCTTAACCTGGACGTCTCTCCTTATGACACCTCATTGGATCCCACACTCGTCTATTACGACGGGAGCGCTTCCAGGCTGAATGACACAAATACGGGTTACCAGGTTTATGAGCTCACCGCCCTGGCGGTCCTTCCCAATGGCAGCCAGAAACTTCTTCAATACCTCATCGCTGCTACTCCCGTAAATGTCCCTACCATCCCTCCTACGTTCCCCGCCGCGCTTACACTGCTTGGGACCCCGGGAAACGGTGTTGTGTTTACCGCTCCAAACGCAAACGCTAATTTCGGCGTAAAAGGCATTGATCAGGACACTATCGGCGCCTGCGTCCCTGGACCCGCGGTTCCATCCGTGGCCGTTCTCTCCAACACCGATCAGGCAAACGTCATCAATGGAATTCCTCCTGCCTACCGAACCAACTACAATGGCAGTTCATCCGGCCCGGACGTGCAAAATGTGAGTGCTTCGATTCCTGGGAGTCTGCAGTCGCCGGCGGGGCTGGACGCCCTCGCAGCGACAATCAATCAGAATGCGGACCTCATCATTAACGGCAATGCCTCCGGCTCGAGTTTGCCTTCCGCGATGTATTCGCCGTCCCCTAATCCCATGACCATCGTCGTCAATGGCAACCTAGACCTTGGCGGGTGGCACCAGACTGGCTATGGACTGCTGCTGGTAACTGGCAGCCTCAAGTACGACCCGGACGCTTCTTGGGATGGCATCATCTTGGTCATTGGACAGGGCACGGTTACCGGCAGTAAGAGCGGGAGTGGTGAAATTGATGGGGCCGTGTTGGTCGCTAATACACAAGGGGGCGGAGGTAATTTTGGGCCGGCCAGCATGGTTTTTAGCAACAACATGGGCGGGCTAGGTATCCGCTATAGCAGTTGTTGGATCCAAAGGGCGCAGCCAGTCGCCAACTACAAAATCCTCTCCTTTCACGAAATCTCCCAGTAGTCCGGCTTCCCTACTCTCTAGCTGCTAACCTGCAGAAGAACCACGCAACTCAACTTGTTACCTTTCTACCCAGGAAGACCCTACGCGCACAGCAACTTCCGCTCCATCACAGCCTAACTCGCACTTTCAAAAAGACTTATCGCCACCGCGCAGATGGTGCTCGAAGTGCCCCTTCAAGCCTGCCGTCAAAGCGTTTGTCCGCCCGAAACATTTTCGAGGGACGCTTACGGCATGAGGGAATAAATGAGGAAGAACCACAAACCAAGTCGGCCAGAGAATGACGGCCATCGGGGTTACTCGGCTCTCGAACTGCTGGTGGTCATGATGGTCTCGCTGATCATAGCGGCGCTTACGATACCAAACTTCAACCAAATCCGTCGGAACCTGCGGATCTCCGGAGATGCGCGTGACCTAAATGGCGCAATCAACCAGGCGAAGCTGCAGGCTGCCGCGGACTTCACCTGGGCCCGCGTTTATGGTGACTTTACCAATCCTCGCCTAAGCACTTTCCATGTGGAAGTTTGGAACAAGGCCCTAAATGGAGGCGCCGGTTGTTGGCAAACCGTTGGCGACCCTATTGCGGCTGCTCCGTTTGTGCGTTGCACTGTGGCCGGTACCAGTCCTGTTCAAACCATGTCCGATCAAGTTACCTTCGGCTTTGGAGGCGCGGGCGCACCTCCCCCCAATACTCAGACTAAGGGTATAGCTCAAGCATCCCCCTGCCAAAACATTGCCGGGGGCAATGGCACGACCGCCAATACTGGGTGCATCGTCTTCAATTCCAGAGGAATGCCTATCAACTGGGGGAACGGTACACCGACTCCGGACGACGCCTTCTACATCACAGATAACACGGTCGTCTATGGCATGACTGTCGGCCCAACGGGCATTAGCCAGATCTGGGCAGCCCAAGCAAATGGTGGTACCGGCGGAAGTTGGTATCACAAGTAAGGAAGGCTGAAATGAGAATTCATCGCTTCGTACAAATCTGCAACCAAACCAAGAAATCGCAAGCTGGGGTGAGCCTCGTCGAGACGGTGGTCGCCCTCGGCCTGCTCATGATCGCTGCGGCCGGAATCTTGACCTTCGCAACCGTGGCCATGTCCACTACCGAAACGCAAGGACACCTGGCCGCTCGTACCGCCGAGTACGCCCAGGACAAAATGGAACAGCTCTTGGCCTTGTCGTATCGGGACAAACGTACGGATACAACGCGGTTTCCCGCGGTCTTAGCGGCCTGCTGTGGTCTCCAACCAGGGGGCGGACTGAATCCCAACGCTCCGGTGGCCGGCTATTCGGACTACGTGGATGTAAACGGAAATCCCCTCCCCCCAGGTGCCGTAAACTGGGCGTACGTTCGCGTCTGGCAAATTACCAATCCCCCCGGCACCGCGAATTTGATCCAAATCTCTGTGCTGACTCAGGTGCGCCACGCCATAGGTCAGCGGAGCCAAACCGGCATTCTTCCCACCGCTACCGTAACTTGCTTAAAGTCAGATCCATTCTGAGGCAATCCCTATGCCAGGACCAAAGAAAGAGTCGAATCTCATGACAAACAAACGCCAAGCGGGCTTCACGCTGCTGGAAACAATGGTCGCGTTGGTGATTCTCCTGGGTGTTTCCGCGGTCATCTTGTCTGGATTGGTCCAAATGACAAAGACCCAGGGAACGATCGTGAACCGCACGGAAATGCATACGAGCGTTCGCAGCGCCACGGAATTGCTGCAGCAGGAAATCGGCCAAGCCGGGAAAATCTCGCTGCCCGCGGCGCCTGCCGCTGGCTGGCAAATGCTGCCTGTCGCTCCTGGGGCCACGCCTGACGCGCCCATAACTGCGGTGGCGACATTCACCGTAGGCATGCCATTGTACGAGGGGGAGTGGGTGACCGTGGACACCGGGCTCCCTCGAGAGACCGTACAACTGAAGTGCCCCGCAGGAATAGGGGCTTGTCCCATTGGCACAATTGCCTGGCTGGCTACATTTACTTGGCCGCATCCAGCGCCCCCAGCCGTCCTTGGCCCGGTTCCCGCATCCATTCAAGGGGCGTTTTCGACGGGCATTGTCCCGCCCGCCGCAGGCGTCATGCCGAATCCGCCCGTAGGCTATGCAGGCTATCCAATGTTTCCTGCGGGTCCTCCTGCATACCCGTATCCCAATTCACCTAACCAGGGATCTACGGGCAACGTGTTGAAGCTTTATGGCGACCTCAACGGCGACGGCAACATGGTTTATGTGGAATACACCTGCGTTCAAGGCACTCCCAATAACCCCGGCTTTCTGTACCGCAATCAGGTTCCGTGGACTTCCCTGGCCTTGCCCCCCATTGATCCATCCATGATCGTTTTGACCAGCGTTCTCCCAAATCCACCGGACGCCAACGGAAATCCTGTCCCGTGTTTTACTTACCAGCTGCAGACCCAGGACACCGTTAATGCTGCCGCCAAAGATTATGCGTTTGTCACTGACGTGGCCGTGACCCTCACGGTGCAGACGTCGAACGAAGACCCGCAAACGCATCAGTTTCAGACCGAGACCAAGGCACTGCTGAACGTCTCTCCGCGCAACGTCTACGATGCGTATCTATCGTCGACCTTGGATTATACGGATCGCATTCAGCCCATGCCGCTCAACCTGAAGGGCGTTATTTTGCCGAATTACCAATGACGAGTGTAGCGGTGAAGAACGGAAACGGAGAAATGCTCATGAAACGTAACAACGAAAAGGGTTCAGCCCTTCTATTTGCGCTGATTCTCATGCTGGTTCTTTCCTCCATGGCGGCATCCCTATTCTTTCTCTCACAATCCGAGACGTGGTCCAGCGTGAACTACCGCATGATGACCCAGGCTCGCTACGGTGCGGAAGCCGGCATCAATGCTGTGGCAAACTTCTTGATGTCCGCCAACTATGTTCCACCAGCCGCTCCGGCAGGCGGGATCTTTGCGGGCTATAACACCGGTGTGTATCCGGTCCAGACTGCCGGCGGCGCTAACGTTGTTCTGACGACCATAGCCGGCCAGCAGTCGACCTATCCGGATGGGCCAATGGTGGCCGCCTTTCAGAACGCCATGAATGCCAACCAGCCTTTGCAGGCCGGCGCCAACAACGTCAATTACTCAGCTTCCGCGCAGCTAATGTCTATGGTTTCCATTATGCCGCAAGGAACCACGCTACCTGCAACCATCCAGACCTGGCAAATCACGGCGCATGGCGATATCTCCAACGTGCGAAATGCCGAAGCTCAAGTGGTTACCACACTGGAGCGGTATATCTCTCCGGCATTTGCTTATGCGGCCTTTGCGGACGGCAACGGTTGTGGCCAGCTTACCTTCTCTGGAAACGGCACGACCAATGGTTACGATTCTGCTGCCTTACCCGTTGTTGGCGGTGCGGTTCAGGCCCCGACAGCGGCAAATCTTCTCGGTTATGGCGGAAACGTCGGAACCAACGGGAACGAGACCGACAGTGGCGCCAATGTGAAAATCAACGGCACTCTGTCGTCGCCCAATGCCGGATTTGGTGTCTGCGGCGCTGGTGGCAACATGACCGCTCTGTCCGGTGGCAACCAGAATCAGATTAGCGGCGGCCTCATCCAGTTGCCCCAGGCTGTCAAGTTCCTTACGCCTGCGGTTCCTCCTCCGGGTGTCACTAACGTGAATAATACGCAGACGCTTGCCCCTGGCAACTGGGGAGACATCAATCTCGCAGGCAACAAAGTGGTTACCTTGACCCCGGGCGTCTACAACATCAACAGTATTTCTATCACCGGCAACGCTCAGCTCGCGATTGCCCCCGACCCAATAACAGGCCTATACGGCCCGGTGATCGTAAACGTCACGGGAAACGGTAACGCCACCCCCATCGACCTGGAAGGCAAGGGCATCGCTAACTCGACCTACGATCCTTCGATTTTCCAGTTCATGTACGGCGGAGCGGGTCAGATCAAAATCGCTGGTAACGGCTCGAGCGCGGCCGTGGTCTATGCTCCGAACGCAACTGCAAGCTTCAAAGGAAACGGAACGTTCTATGGATCGGTGATCGCCAGTCAGTTGACCGACGTCGGAAACGGCGCCGTCTACTACGACATGAAGCTGAGGAAGAAACTGTTCACCATCGGGAATTACGTCCTCAATTCCTTTACCTGGGACAAGTACTGATCCCGGCATAGCGAACGGGGACCGAGCTGATCGGCTTTTTATCGGTCTTCTTGGGCCGGCCTCATAATGCCGGCCCGTTTCTTCTTGCCTCGCGACGTCTCTAGGCTTTTGGCTCACCACGGTCTCGGGCGCTATAATCTTCCGATGCGCAATAATCAGAGAAGTGCGCCGTTGCACGGCACTACGGTTTTGTGCGTGCGCAAGGACAACAAAGTCGTGCTGGTTGCCGATGGCCAGGTGACCGTGGGCGAGCACGTGATGAAGCACACGGCACGCAAAACCCGCCGCCTCTACAACGACAGAGTTTTGGCCGGGTTCGCCGGCTCTACCGCTGACGCCATCACGCTGTTCGAACGGTTCGAAGGGAAGCTCCAGGAATTCTCGGGCAATCTGCAGAAAGCGGCCGTCGAGCTGGCCAAGGAATGGCGGAAGGATCGCGCCCTCCGTCACCTGGAGGCCATGCTCATCGTCGCCGACGCGAAGAGCACCTTCATCCTTTCCGGAAATGGCGACGTCATTGAACCCGACGATGGCATAGTGGCTATCGGCTCCGGTGGCAGCTTCGCCCTCGCCGCCGCGCGCGCGATGCTGAAGCACTCCAAGCTGACCGCTAAAGACTTGGCGATGGAAGCCATGCGCATCGCCAGCGAGATTTGCATCTTCACCAATGCCAACTTCACCGTCGAAGAACTGTAAGACCTTGCTGAAAACGCATTTCGACATCATTCGGAAGCCGGCCTGCGCAGCCAGACTCGAGCGAGGTACTCTGCTGGCAGCGAGCGGTTTTTGCTCGATGAATCCTTCTTTCGGCGGGCGCGATTTCGGTTGTAAACCATCTTCATGCGTGTAGCATCTTCTACTTAGGGGATGTTAGGCTTGGCTGTGTGTGCTCGCGATTGCAAAGGAAAAGCGGAAAACCTGGACCGGGAATGAGAGTCGAGAATGGCCAGTAAGTCCGACAAAGAAATAATTCTCGCACCCGGCGGCAACGGCGCCGTCACCGGGGAAGAAGAAGAACTTCTTCCCGCACTTGACGACATGAAGCCGCGCGAGATCGTGGTCGAGCTCGACAAGTACATTGTCGGACAGGCCGCCGCCAAGCGTGCTGTCGCCGTGGCTCTCCGCAATCGCGTTCGCCGGCAAAAGCTCCCTCCGGAAATCGCCGATGACGTCCTACCGAAAAATATTTTGATGATCGGGCCGACTGGTGTGGGCAAGACGGAAATTGCCCGGCGTCTCGCGCGCCTGGCGGGCTGCCCGTTTATCAAAGTCGAGGCTTCGAAGTATACGGAAGTGGGCTACGTCGGGCGCGACGTCGAGTCCATGGTGCGCGATCTTGTGGAGACTTCCATTGACATGATCCGCGAGGAAAAGCTCGATGAAGTTGCCGATCGCGCCGAACAGGCTGCCGAAGAACGCGTCCTGGATCTCCTTCTGCCGCCTCCTCCGTCTCCCGCTCCGGGCACGCCGGAAACTGAGGTCGCGGCGCAGCGCGAACAAAATCAGCGCACCCGCGAAAAGCTTCGCGTCCAGCTTCGTGAAGGCAAACTCGACCAGCGTATGGTCGACCTCGAAGTCCGCGAGCGCATGATGCCGGCATTCGAAATCATCTCGAATCAGGGCGGCGGCTTCGAGGAAATGGACGCCTCGAAGATCAACGACATGATTTCCGGCATTTTCGGCCAGCAAAGGAAAAAACGCAAAATGACCGTGGCCGACGCGTTCGAATACCTGATTCAGGAAGAAGAAAACAAACTGCTTGACATGGACCTGGTCACGCGCATGGCCGTCGAACGCGCCGAGCAAATGGGCATCATTTTTATTGATGAAATCGACAAAGTCGCCGGGCGCGAATCCGGCCACGGCCCTGATGTTTCCCGCGAAGGCGTCCAGCGCGACATTCTTCCCATCATCGAGGGCACCACCGTCAACACACGCTACGGCATGATTCGAACGGATCACATTTTGTTTATCGCCGCCGGCGCTTTTCACGTCACCAAGCCTTCCGACTTGATTCCCGAGTTGCAAGGACGCCTGCCCATTCGCGTCGAGCTACAATCCCTGAAGGAAGAGGATTTCATTCGAATCCTCACGGAGCCAAAGAACGCTCTCATCAAGCAATATGCCGCGCTTCTCGAAACCGAAGGCGTGAAGCTGACTTTCACCGAAGACGCCGTCGCCGCCCTCGCCCGCTTCGCCACCAGCGTCAACGAGCAAACCGAGAACATCGGCGCCCGCCGCCTCCACACCATTCTCGAAAAAGTTCTCGACGAGATTTCCTTTGAGGCGCCCGACCTCAAAAAAAAGAACGTAAAAATTGACGCCGCTTACGTCAACAAGCAGCTCGTTGACATCGTGAAGAATCAAGATCTAAGCCGCTACATCCTTTAGAGGATTCGAAACTCGAAATACCAAACTCGGCAGAACGGAGCCCCGGTCCCGGTGAACTTCGTCAGCTCGAAACGCAAGCCGCGGGGAGTTGCGGGCTTCGATTTTCGAATTTCGATCTTCGCACTTCTCCTGACTGGCTGCGGCGCTCCCGGCGAACCCGTTCCGCCTTCTCCGCCGGTCCCCATCGCTATTTCCGATCTTGCGGCCCGCCAGTCGGGTGATGGCGTGGAGCTTGTTTTTACTCTCCCCGCAAAATCCGTCTCGGGAGAGAAACTCACGGCTGCTCCCGCCGTCGAAATTGTTCGTGGCGCCTGGAAGCCGAATGGAACCCCCGATTCGAAGTCGTTTCGCGTTGTCTACACCATTCCAGGCGCTCTGGTGAGCAATTACCTGGTTGCAGGCCAGGTTCGCTTCACCGACCCGATTCCCCCGTCGGAAACCAAGGCGCATCCCGGGACAACCTATGCGTATCGGATTCGAACGCGCCTCTCGAAGAAGCGGGCTTCCGCCGATTCGAACGTCGTTAGGGCAGGCGTGTTTCCCGTCCCGCAGCCTATCTCTTCGGTTCAATACCAAGTCACCGAAACCGCCGTGAATCTCACCTGGCCCGTCCCCACGCAAACTTCCGGAGGCGACCCGCTTGCGAACCTTTCCGGCTACCGCATCTATCGCGGAGAGATTGCTTCGCAAACCGCCGCGTCGGCAGGCGCGGACCTCCCCTATACCCATTGGATTTCTCCGCTCACACTTCTTGGGCCTTCTGCCGACAACCACTACCGCGACACGCAGTTTGAGTTTGGCAAAACCTTTGTTTACGTCGTTCGCAGTGTGGTTTCTGCTGACGGAGGGGAGATCGAATCCGGCAACTCAGAACCGGTTACGCTCACGCCCCTCGATACGTTTCCTCCTGCCTCTCCCCAGGGACTTGTCGCGGCCGTGCTTGCTGGCGCGACGCCGTCCACCTTCCTGGTGGACCTGTCCTGGTCCATCAATCTTGAAACCGACCTGGCCGGCTATCGCGTCTATCGGAGTGCGCTGGAAGGCGCGCGCGGCCAATTGGTTACGCCGGATTTGTTGCCCGTGCCGGCGTTTAGGGATAGCTCGGTAGCGCCCGGGCATCGTTATTGGTATACGGTAACGGCCGTGGACCGCGTTGGAAACGAAAGCGCTCCAAGCGCTCCCGTTGCAGTTGACATCGCGCAACCGCCTCCGTAGATTCGTGTCTTTCCATTACCCACTGGGAGTCCAGCGTCAGATGCAGCTTCGGACCAACTTGCCCGGTTCTCGCGGGCTTGAATTCCTTCACAATGCGGCCATTCGCACCGGCGTTTACACCGGCATTTGCCTCAGTTTGGTTTTTACAGCTTGGCTGGTCATCGCCAACCAGGTTCCCTTTCTCGAGCGCTTTGCCTTCGAGCGCAACGTCGCTGCCGCCGGTGTTTTTGTTTTTCTTGCAGCTGTTCCCGTTTTTCGATTTCTTCGCTGGCCCGGCAATCTCCTAGCTTCGAGCTTAATCGGGTGGATGATTTTCACGCTGGTCTATCGAGTTCTTTGTCTGATTTACCACCAGCTTAGCAGCGGCCTGCGCAGCCCCTTCCAGGTCTTTGTGGTCGGGGTGATGACGTACATGATCTTCACCACGCTGTCCTGGATCGGCACGATTATCCAGAGGGCGCGGGCTGCCGATATTCCTCATTCGAAGCAAGGGCGAGCTGACACCCGATGAAAATTTGCCGTTATGTTCCGCGTAATGCCGGTTCAGCGCCTTCCCCGCGCTATGGTCTCATGGAAGACGAAAACGTCATGGAGATTTCAGGCATGCCCTGGGGCCAATGGGCTCGCAGCGGGAATTCTTCCCGTCTTGGCGACGTTCGGCTTCTTGCTCCCGCCGAGCCCTCGAAAATTGTTTGTGTCGGACGCAATTACGCTGCGCACGCCGCCGAACTAGGCAACGAACTGCCCAAAGAGCCACTCCTGTTTCTCAAGCCTTCCACCTCCATTGTCGGCCCCGAGGAACCCATTGTTCTGACCAAATTTTCCCAGCAAGTAGAGCACGAAGGCGAACTCGCCCTGGTCGTCGGCCGCCGCTGCTCGTATTTGCGCGATTCCGACGACGCCCTCTCCTATCTCCTGGGCTACACCTGTCTGAATGACGTCACGGCGCGCGATCTCCAAAAGAGCGATGTGCAATTCACGCGCGGCAAGGGCTTTGATACGTTCTGTCCCATCGGACCACACATCGAGACCGAGCTTGATCCTTCAAGCCTCCTGGTCGAAACGCGCGTCAATGGCGCGCTTCGCCAGTCCGGCAAAACCTCGCTCATGATTTATCCCGTGCCCTTTCTTGTCCGGTGGATTTCCCGCATGATGACGCTTCTTCCCGGCGACGTCATCGCGACCGGCACGCCTGCTGGAGTTGGGCCGCTCGTGGCCGGCGATACGGTGGAAGTTGCCGCCTCGGGCATCGGCGTGTTGCGTAATCCAGTGCTCGCCCCGCGAGAATGATTCACCTGGGGCCGCAATTTCGCTAGAATACGCGGGTAGTGGGGCCTGTGTGACCGTCGCAGTCTGTCCGCCGTGTCGCTGTCGTCCAGTCCGGGTGCCCCTTGCAATCCCAGGGATTTAGCTAATGGAGTTGCATCGTTGATAGTTTTGCTCGACGATTGGAAGCTCTGGCTGGCCATGGGTGGCGCCGCCGTTGCGGCGGTGGCCATGATTGTGTACGCGTTTCTGCGTCCCGAAGGTGATCCGGAGGCGGAAGAGCGCAAGCGGCGCCTGCATTTGAATCAAATTGGCCGCATCGCGGAAGGCCAGGTCGTGGATCTTGTCGAGCAGCCGCCCGAACCCCCGAAGCCCCGCAAGCGTTTTTTTGGTTTCAGCGCCCGTCCGCTCGCAGACTTGCGGCCTCGGCACCTGGTCTCTTACAGTTATGCGATTTCAGGCGTGGTCTATCACACTGCGCAGGACATCACCGGGCTTGAAAGCCAGGTGCGGCTGGACCGCCTGGTGCCCGGCCTGCCCGCCAGCGTCAAATACGACCCCTCTAATCCCGCCGACTCCATCTTGGTAGCCGACGACTGGTCGGGCTTGCGCTGAGTTCGCCAAGGGCTGCCAGGAAACCACAGAGAACCCGCTGGCGTTGGTGAGAGAATTCCACTTTCGACGCCGGTCAGCAGGAAGGAGTTTTTCCTCAAAGGTTGTGTCCGCCGAATCTCACCCTTTTACGGCTTAGCCGCCGCCAATCGCGTCACTTCCGATGGCGCTCGCTCCGCAACCTTCGCGGGATGCGGCAGAATCATGTCCAGCGGGGCTCCCTCTGCCACATAGAAATGATGGCTGCGCGCTAGCAGGATGACGGACACAGCGGTCCCCGCGGCCATACCCGTAATGGCTCCAATGGCCACGCCCTTGGGGGTGCTGGAGGTCATGGTCATTCCAGCGAAGTTGGTTGTCTCCGTGGTGTGGGCGGCGAGGCCAATCACCGTGCCCAGACCCGAACCGACCAGAGGCGCAAGTCCCGCTCCTGCCTTGGCGCCGTCGCTTGGGTTTCTCCGCGCCGTGCCTTCCCCGCTCGTAATCTCCACCGGGCCAGCAATGTTCAGGACGTAATCATCCGGCAAGGCGATCGAGACCGATTGCACCAGCAGCTCGGCGCGGTTGCCTTGGCGCGTGAGTCTTTCCACTTTGCCTTGCACAGAGGCTCCCACAGGAATGACCACTTGGTCGTCCACAGGGACGGGAGCGGTTGTCTCCGCAAACACGGTATCGCCACGATGCATCGTCTTGCTGTCTAGGGGATGGGTGAGAACGAGAGCAAGTTGCGTTCCTGCGGGAAGAGTGACGGGGGGTTCGCCGGGTGCCGGATTTTGCGCCGGCGTTTGCCGAGACGCCGGCTCACTCGGCGGAATGTCGCGCCGAGCTTCAGGCCGGAGCGCTTGCTGCGGCCAGCTTGGCACAGCGAGCAGTAAGACCGCCAAAATCAGCCACAGAATAGGGAGATTCCGAAGAGTTCGCGAAAGAGAAGAGAGAGCATCCAAACGGCAAATCGTTGATGGCATAGGGACCTCCTGATGGAAAGCAAGGAAACTGCTGTCCCCGGGTCGTGCGCGGCGGGGAACGCGCACACACATAAGACGTCAAACAACTCGATGCGGGTACTTAGGAAGGATTTTCGCAGGGCGCAGATTTTGCATTTCCGGCGCGATTCTCGCGCACCCGGGCAACAGGCCGCAAATGAGCACGATCATTTCTGAAACCTCCGTAGCTTGCGGTGCGACGTTAGAAAAAGGCAAAAAGAACAAACAAATCACGACCGACGTGCTTTGCCAGGAGTATATCGTCCGCACCTCCGGTGTGGACTAATCACATTGGCCAGTGGAAACCCAGCGGACAAAGCCTTGATTCCCGTCAACACGCCCGTTGAGTTCACGCTCGAGAAAGACAAGATGAAATTCAAAGCCAACGGCAAGTCCTACGAGTACCTCAACGTCTCCGAAGCAGCCGTCGCAGGCGGCGCCACCAAGCCTTGCTTTGTGGCACCAGCTGGTCTTTGCTTGGGTGGCTCCATGCTTGGGTGGCTCCATGCTCAGGCGCCTCAGGTTCTTGTTTCATGGTCTTGCAAAAAGAGTGATATTCTCCCGGCAACGTTGGCTTTCCGCCCGCCAAACCATGGGAGGCTGGCTGTGAACTCAAAACCTGACCCTGGGAGTACCCTGGTACTCTCCTATCTCGAGTTGCGGACGGCGGTTGGGATCATCGGACTTGCCCTTCCTTTCCTCCTCGCTTTAGGAAAGCTCCTCCTGCAGGGGCCCGGGATGCAAAGCTCGATCAGCGCTTACTACTACACCGACATGCGCAATGTCTTTGTTGGAAGCTTGTGGGCCATCGGAGTCTTCCTGCTGTCCACTAAAGGTTACAATCGCGGGGACACCATCGCCGGTTATCTTGCTTGTATCTTCGCCGTCGGCGTGGCCTTGTTTCCCATGGCACCGGAGGGCGCTAACTCGCGGCAAAAACTCATCGGCACAGTGCACTGGTCGCTCGCCGCGTTGCTCTTCCTGACGCTCGCCTATTTCTCCCTTTTCCTCTTTACCAAGACCGGCGGAAATCCCACTCCTCGCAAGCTCCAGCGAAACATCGTTTATCGCGCTTGCGGATGGACCATCTTGGCTTCCATCCTCCTCATTTTTATCGTCACCCATGCCTCCGTCGGAAACGCTGTTGATTCGCTTGCGCCGATATTCTGGCTCGAGTCTCTCGCCGTTGTAGCCTTCGGCGTTTCCTGGCTCACCAAGGGTGAGGCCATTCTCAAGGACGAAGAAGGCTGATTCTTACCGGTTTCATGCGTGCAGAGTCGCGATTCGATTTGACCGCGAGACTTATGCCTGACAACTGCGTTATCCTTGGCTTTGGCCGAACCAACAAGTCGCAGCCCGGTCTCAATGAAAACGATTTTTGCCTACGTTGTCACTACCGTGCTTATCGTGGACATGACCCTTGCTGCCATGTTTCTGCTCGTGCGCGCGATCGTGTACGTCACTGCGCTGGATTCCCCGCTCCACCGCGCCGCCGCTACGGCTGCCGAGTTGGTCCTTGGCATCGTGCTTCTTCTGGGCACTACCTGGCTTGCCACTCATCTGGCGGTGCGCATCTTTGGGACCAAGGAGCCTCCCTCGATGGACCCGTCCGATCTTTCCAAGTCCGGCTTCAACGAGTCCTCTGCGGCACCATTCGAGCCGAGAGCGGCTGCCGCGTCCGGCACTCGAACAAGTGCGTCGCCAAGCGCGCGAACACGCGGAGGTTCCGTTGTCTGAAGCCAAGCGCAGCCTGATCCCCTCCTCCAAAGCCTCCCAGGTTCCCCGGGCAAACGACCGCACGGAAGAGCTTCGCCGCCTCGATCGGGAGGCGGAAGCCGGGGGCGGGCCCGAGCGCCGCGAACGCGAGCATCAGGCCGGCAAGCTCACCGCACGGGAACGCATCAGTCTCCTCCTCGACGAAGGTACATTTGAAGAACTGGACAAATTTGTTCGTCATCGCTGCGGGGATTTCGGGATGCCAGACCAGCGTCCCGCGGGTGACGGCTTCGTCACTGGTTTTGGGCGCATTGACGGTCGCTTGGTTTACGTTTTCGCACAGGACTTCACCGTATTCGGCGGCTCGCTCTCGGAAGCCAACGCGCAGAAGATTTGCAAAATCATGGACCTCGCCATGCGCGTTGGCGCTCCCGTTATCGGACTGAACGATTCCGGCGGCGCGCGCATCCAGGAAGGCGTGGCTTCGCTGGCCGGTTACGCGGATATTTTTCTACGCAACACGCTTTCGAGCGGCGTCATTCCGCAAATCAGCGCCATCATGGGACCTTGCGCCGGCGGCGCCGTGTATTCGCCTGCCATCACCGATTTTATTTTCATGACGCGCGACACTTCCTATATGTTCGTTACCGGACCGGACGTGATCAAAACCGTCACGCACGAAGAAGTCACCAAGCAGGAGCTAGGCGGCGCGATGGCCCACAACGAAAAAAGCGGCGTGGCGCACTTTGTGGCGCGCGATGACGCCGATTGTTTGGCCATGATTCGCGAATTGATGAGTTTTCTTCCGTCGAACAATCTCGAGGATCCGCCGCGCCGCGCTACTTCGGACTTGCCCGCGCGCCGCGACGCAGCCCTCAACGCGCTCGTTCCGCCGGACCCGCAAAAACCCTACGACATCAAGGATGCGATTCACTCCATCGTGGACGATGATTACTTCTTCGAAGTTCACGAGCACTATGCGAAAAACTTGGTGGTCGGCTTTGCGCGCCTCGATGGCCGCCCGGTGGGCATCGTCGGCAACCAGCCTGCATACTTGGCGGGCGTTCTCGACATCAACGCTTCGGTGAAGGGCGCGCGGTTCGTGCGTTTCTGCGACGCCTTCAACATTCCGCTGCTTACGTTTGAAGACGTGCCCGGCTTTCTTCCCGGCACGCAGCAGGAGTACGGCGGCATCATCAAGCACGGCGCGAAGCTGCTCTTCGCTTTTGCGGAAGCCACGGTGCCGAAAATCACCGTGATTACGCGCAAGGCCTACGGTGGCGCTTATTGCGTTATGGCTTCCAAGCACATACGCACGGACGCCAATTTCGCCTGGCCCACGGCGGAAATCGCCGTAATGGGCCCGGAAGGCGCCGTGGACATTGTCTACAAGCGCGAGTTGGCAAAAGTGGAGGGTGCGGAACGCGAAAAGCTGCGTCAGGAAAAAATCGCCGAGTTTCGCGACCGCTTCGCCAATCCTTTTGTCGCCGCCGAGCGCGGCTACATTGATGCCGTGATCGAGCCAGCCGACACGCGCGCGCGCGTCATCACCGCGCTTCGCGCCCTGGCAAACAAGCGTGACGCCAATCCACGCAAGAAGCACGGCAACATCCCGCTATGAAGAAGCGAATCGCGCGTACGTGCGGGAAATTCCCGGTGCGATACCACAAGGTCGAACCATCGCTCAAAGCGCGGGCAAATCTAAAGCCAGCCGTCAGGCTGGCGCTCGAAACCATTCGAAGTCTTCCTCCCCGGTGATTTCCTCCGCGAACTCTGTGCCCTCCTCTGGGTTGAATCCTGCCTCTACTTCACCAGGTATTCCTCGAGAAACTCGACGGTAGCGTAGAACTGAAAATCCTGATTGGCCTTCTTGCGGTAGCCGTGGCCCTCGTCATTGGCAATGATCAGCCAAACCGGCGTGCCTTGCTTCTTCAATGCGTCAGCGATTTGTTGTGACTCGGTGACAGGGACGCGCGGATCATTTTTCCCGGCAATCACGAACATCGGTTTCTTGATTTTCTCGATGTTGTTCATCGGCGCGATTTTTTCCAGGAATTCGCGCATCTTGGGATCGCGTTCGTCGCCGTATTCGACGCGCCTTAAATCGCGCCGGTACGCTTCGGTGTGTTCGAGAAACGTCACCAGATTCGACATACCGACGATGTCTACCGAGCAGCGGATGCGGTCGCTGTAAAACGTCGAAACTGCCAGCGTCATGTGCCCGCCGTAACTCCCGCCGGTTACCGCGATGCGCGTGCTGTCGAGTTCCGGCTGCACGGCGATCCAGTCGAACAGCGCGTTGATGTCCTTGTAGGTGTCTTCCCGCTTGAATCCGTTGTCGAGCAAGGAAAACGTTTTGCCGTATCCGGTCGACCCGCGCACGTTGGGATAAATCAGCGCGATTCCCAGCTCGCTCGGGAAATAATTGGTGCGTCCCAAAAACGTGGGCTGCGATTGCCCTTCGGGACCGCCGTGGATCACGACGAGAACAGGGCGCTTGCCGCTGAACTTTGCAGCCGGCTTGTACAAAAATCCCGAAATCATTTTTCCGTCGAAGCTCTTCCAACGAATCAATTCCGCCGGAAGGGACTCGCTTTTTACAGCCGCTTCACTCGTGGTCCAGCGCTCGAGCTTTTCGCTTGTGACGTCCAGAGAGTAGCAGTCGCCGGGTCCACGTGAATTGTTCAGCGAGAAGCCCAACTCATGCCCGTTCTTGTGCCAGCGCAGACCGCTGATGACTCCGGAAGGAACGTGCGGCAGAGGCATCTCTTTTCCGTTGGTGGTGTCGCGTACGTGCAGGACGCTCAAGCCTTCTTCGTCGGTCACGAAGGCAAGCAATTTCCCATCGTGCGCCAGGTCGAATGTTTCCACATCCCAATGAATCGAGGTGGTTAAAAATGTCGGCTGCTTGGTCTCCAGATCGATATAGGCGAGCCGGTGAAACTCGGAATCCCTATCCGTAGTCACATAAATTCCCTTGCCGTCTTTGCCGAAGCGCGCTTCGCCGTACGAAACTTTCTCGGCCGCGTTTCGCGGCGTCAGTTCGGTTTTCTGGCCGGTCGCCGTGTCCACAAGCCACAAGTAGGATTCGTTGATGGAAAGCTCCTCAAGCAGCAAAATCCTCTTGTCGTCAGGCGACCAGTCCTCGGGCTGCCATCCGCCGCCGCTCAATTGCGTAAGCAAGCGATCCGTTTTGGAGTCTGCCGGATTCATCACCCACAAATCCGCGTCCTTTCCGGTACGACGAGTGGACAGGTAGGCGATGCGATCGCCATCGGAGGACCACGGCCCCATCAGGTTTCGCGATTCCCCATCGGTAAGCAGAGTCGCGTCGCCGGTCTTCATGTCGTAGCGATAGATCTGATACCATTCGCCGCCGCCGACGTCTTTCATGAAAACGATGTAATCGCCGCCGTTGGGGTGAAAGCGGCCGTTCGAAACGGAATCCGCAAAAAAAGTCAGTTGCTGGCGCGCTCCGCCAGCCATGGCAACGAGGTGAAGTTGCGGGGTCTCCGCAAACCGCGTCGAAATCAGCATTTCATGCCGCGTTGGATGCCAGTCCGACAGGCTGGCGCTGCGAAACGAAGCGTAACGACCTGCCGTTTCGGCCAAGGCCGCGGAAATCTTGGGAACACCGTCAAGCACCAGGCTTTCCGGCGGTGCAATATGGGAGTCCTGCTCGAGCGCGGGCAGAGCCGCCGTCAGCGCGACGGCCAGAAACAAACACAGCCTTTTCATCCGTATGAGCCCTCCGTGGAAAAACGAGAGTTCCTGTATACACCATCACGCGTGTGAGAGGAAAAAATCTTTCAGCCTATTCCCGAACCCCTCGTGCTACCTTTTACGCTTCAGGAAAGGCGACAGGAGTTTGCCATGCGCAAGCGAGCAGCCGTGGTTGCGAGTTTTCTTTTGGCTCTAGGCGCGAGTGGATACGGGCAAACCAAGACGCTTGCCGGGCGCCTGGGCTATCCCGCAGACGCGAAGCTGCTCATCGTCCACGCCGATGATCTTGCTGTGGCGCATTCTGTGGATGCCGCAAGTTTTGACGCCTTGAATAAGAATGCGGTGACCTCCGCAAGCGTAATGGTGCCGTGCCCCTGGCTGAACGAAGCGGCGGGCTATGCCAAAGAGCATCCTCACGCCGATCTGGGCCTGCATCTCACGCTGACCAGCGAATGGAACAATTATCGCTGGGGACCTGTCGAAGCGAAGGACAAAGTGCCTAGCCTGCTCGATCCTCCCGGTTATCTGTGGGCGGAGACGGCACAGGCGGCCAAAAACATCAAACCGGAAGAAGCGGAGCGCGAGATTCGCGCGCAGCTCGAGCGCGCCCTCGCCTCGGGAATTCACCCCACCCATCTCGACAGCCATATGGGCGTGCTTTTTTCACGGCCCGACCTCTTCGCCGGGTACGTAAAAGTCGCTCATGACTACCATCTTCCGTTCCTTGCCGTGAGAGTCGCGGACGAACGAGCCAAGCTCCTCTCGCTGCTCTCACAAAATGACGTCGTGGTTGACTCGATCGTGATGGCCAACCCGGGGGTTCCCTCCGGCCAGTGGAATGAATTCTACGGAAACGCAATCAAGAATTTGAAGCCAGGACTTTCAGAAATGATCGTGCATCTGGGCCATGACGACTCCGAGTTGCAGGCGGTGACCAGGGACCATCCGGATTACGGCTCCGACTGGCGCCAGCGGGACTATGATTTTGTGACCGGCCCGGAATTCAAGAAGATGCTCGAGGAAAACCACATCGTGCTCGTCCGATGGAGGGACCTTCAGAAGCTGCTAGAGGTAACGAAAACGGAGCACGCCGAGACTTGGAATTAGCGCACTTTTCTCTCCGTGCTAAACTTCTCCCTCGCTCCACCTTCTATGTTCAAGAAAATCCTGATTGCCAATCGCGGCGAAATCGCCGTGCGCATTCTCCGCGCCTGCCGCGAACTGGGCATCGAGTCCGTCGCGGTATTCAGCGAGGTCGACCGCAAATCGTTGCACGTGCGGCTGGCGGACCAGGCTTACCCTATCGGTCCAGCGCCTTCGCGCGAAAGCTATCTCCGGATCGACAAGTTGATCGACGCAGCGCACCGGACGGGCTGCGATGCCTTGCATCCGGGATACGGTTTTCTGGCGGAAAATCCCGCCCTGCCGCGAGCCTGCAGCGAAGCGGGCATCACTTTTATCGGGCCTCCTGCGGAAGCGATGGAAGCCCTGGGTTCAAAAACGGCAGGACGCCGGCTTGCCCGGCGCGTCGAAGTGCCCACGGTTCCCGGCACCAATGACCCCACCGGAAAATCGCAGGCGCTGGCGCTGGCGCAAAGCATGGGGTATCCCGTGCTACTGAAAGCTGTTGCGGGTGGCGGCGGGAAGGGGATGCGGCTCGTCGACAGCGACGCCGAGTTCGCATCGGCATTTCGCGATGCGGCATCGGAAGCAATGAATGCCTTCGGCGATGAGCGCCTTTACCTTGAGAAATATCTGGAGCGCCCGCGGCACATTGAAATCCAGATTCTGGCTGACGCGCACGGACGCGTAGTTTCGCTGGGCGAGCGCGAATGTTCCATTCAGCGCAGACACCAAAAAGTCATTGAGGAGGCGCCTTCGCCGGTTGTCACGCCCGAGCTGCGGAAAAAAATGAGCGAGGCGGCGGTGCGGCTAGCGCGCGCGGGAGGCTATGTGAACGCGGGAACGATGGAATTCCTCGTGGACCAGAGCCTTAATTTTTATTTTCTGGAAGTGAACACGCGCTTGCAAGTCGAACATCCCGTCACGGAACAAGTTACGGGCCTCGATCTGGTAAAACTGCAAATCGCTATCGCCGCGGGGCATCGTTTGCCGTTTGCGTGGGAAGCCATCACGCCCCGCGGGCACGCGATGGAGGTTCGGCTTTACGCCGAAGATCCCGAAAACAATTTCTTCCCTTCGCCGGGGAAAATTCTTTCGCGGCACACTCCTGCCGGCCCGGGAATCCGCATGGATGAAGGCGTCTACGAAGGCTGGACAGTGCCCAACGATTACGACCCGCTGCTCGGCAAACTCATCGCCTGGGGCAACAGCAGGGAAGAGACCATTGCGCGCCTGCGCCGCGCGCTCGGTGAATACGCCATCACGGGGATTCGAACCAACGCGGGGCTCTTCCGGCGTATTCTAGAGGAGCCGGAGTTTCTTCGGGGCGAAATCCACACTCGATGGCTTGATGAGCTGCTGCGGAAGCTTCCTGCCGCATCATCTGGCACGGATGCTGAAGACGAGGTGAATTCGAATAAGGCGCGGGAGGCTGCGGCGATCGCTGCAGCCGTCTGGCAGTCCAGACAGAATATGCCGCAGCCTTCTGCAGCTTCCTCTGGCAGGGAAGAACCTTCGCGGTGGACGACGGAAGGCCGCCGCGAGCAACTGGACCGCACGCCATGAAGTACGAGGTTCGCGTCTCCGGCAAAACACATATCGTCGAATTCGAACGCCACGGCGACGGCTGGCGGGCAAGGCTTGACGGCCAACCGGGCGCCGCCGACCTCGCCGAAATCGCTCCGAACATCTTTTCCGTTTTGCTTTTGGGGCGGTCTTATCAGGTTTACCTAACGCCATCTCCCGGTGGACAGGTTCAACTGCAAACGTGCGGATTCGAATTTGCGGCCGAAGTGGTTGATCCACGTTCCTGGCGGGGCCGGGGGCAGGGAACTGCAGAAGCGGAGGGCCGGCAGCAAATCGCCGCGCCCATGCCCGGAAAGGTCGTGCGAGTGCTGGTCCAGGCGGGCAACACGGTGGAAGCAGGCCAGGGCTTGCTGGTGGTGGAGGCCATGAAAATGCAAAACGAGATTCGTTCGCCGAAGAGCGGAACAGTCGAGCGCGTGCTCGTCACCGAAGGCCAAGCGGTGAACGCGGGCGAGGCGCTGTGCGTCGTCGCTTAAAGCGGAATATCTGGCCGCAAGGCACTGGAAAGGCACCGGACCTCCAGGCAAACCGCAAAAAAATTGGGCCTGGAATCAGTGACCGGTGGAGCGGGGCGGCATATAAGTCTTGGCCGCATCCGGCAGCTTGCCGGCAGCTTCGATCACCTGCTGCGCCAAGTAATTCGTCACCTGAGCGTCATCGCGTGCGATGGCCAGATACGCGGAACGCAGCAACTGCTCTTTGCGGCTCCGCAGCGTATCGCGAATATTCTGCTGCACCTGAGGCTCGCTAAGATTGCGCTGCCCGGGAGCTTCGCGGGCAATCAGCTTTAGAATATGGAAGTTAACGCCCGTCTGGTCGTGGGCTTCAATCGGCTGGCTCACCTGCCCGGGCTTGAGCCCCAGCACTGCTTTCTTGAGCGCGGGGTCTACCTGCGGGCTGTTCAGCCCGGACTCGGGGACGTAGCCAAGATCTCCGCCGGTCGACGACGTGTTCATATCCTCGGAATAGTCCATGGCCAACTGGGCGAAGTCCGCGCCGCTGTTGAGGCGGTCCATGAGCATCTTTATTTTGCGAACCGCCTCGGCCTCATTGGTCGCGTCGTCGTTCTTGCGGTTGCGGATTTGCGGGTCCTTGCGCGGCGTAACTTTGATTTGCGCCAGATGGTAGGTGGACTCGGCCACATTGAATTGCGCTTTGTTGGCGTTATAGAAATCCGCCACTTCCTGGTCGGTGATGGAAATCTTGGCCAGAACTTCGCGGTTTAGCAGCTTTTGGATAGAAAGCTGTCGGCGCAGATCCTGTTTCAAGTCATCCACCGACATGCCCTGGTCCCTCAACCGCCTCTGGAACTCGTCTTCGGTGTAAGGGCTCTTGAGCCCGGTGAATTTGTCCTCCACTTCGCCGTCGCTGGCCTCCAGGCCCAGCTTTTTGGCGCGTTCGAGCAGAACTTCATTGACGATCAACTCATCGAGAACATTCAGTTTCAGCGAAAGAGCTTCTTCCTCGGAAGGTTCCTGGCCTTCGGGATTCACGCGGGTGCGGTAATATTTGTCAACATCGTCGCGCTTGATTTCTTTGCCGTTAACGACGGCCCAAACGTCGGGCGCATGCTGCGTCTGCTTCACGCAACCGGCCATGCCCGAGAACGCCAAGGCCGCCAAAGGCAGCACAGCTGCGCCGCGTAGTGTTCCTCTTGAGCGGTCCATGGGGTGCCCCACCAATCGCCGATCCGCAAAAGGCATGTTCAAGTTGGAGGCTCAGGCGGCTCTTTTTACGCGGCCGGCGCGGATGCACGCCGTACACACCCGGACATGCTTCTGGACGCCCGCCACGACTGCGCGCATGCGTTTCAAGTTCGGATTCCAGCGCCGCCGCCGGGTGTTGTTCGCGTGGCTAATAACGTTGCCGTAGTGCGGCGCTTTGCCGCAGAATTCACACTTCAATGCCATTCGATTTTTTCCTGCTCCGTTGATTAAGCCTGGATAGCTTCGCTCCTCATTCTAACAGAGGGTTCACTCCCTACCAAGCGACGCTTCGGATTCACCGGCAGCCTGTTCCATGGGACGGGTCTACGGGGAGCGGCGCGAACCAGTAACCCCTGGAAACGCGTTGAGATGACAGGGTTTGTCGGGCGAATTCTTCGGTCATGCCCCTGCGTACCATTGTTGGTGTCCTTTCTGCCGCCTAACTTCGCCCTTAGACCGTGCGGAATTTGCGCATGGAATCGATCGTAAGGACGAACCTTGGCGAATTCCACCGGCCCTTCCAAAACTGTCTTCCCACCTACCGGCGCTCCCCGGCTCCGAGTACAAGCCCCGAGGCGCTGGTGGTATTCCTACCTCGCATTGCTTGCCGCGGTAGGCATCCTCTCGACGATTGCAGGGTTGTTCGCTAGGCGGTTTCAAGGCGCAATCACGAATTGGTTGAAGATTCGTCCCGTGGCGGCGAACTCGTGGCAGGCCACTCTGGTTGCGAGGCCCCGGACGCTCACTAAAAGCGACATGGAAGAAATCTCGCGCCTTGCGCCCCAGCAACAGGCCGAGTGTTTGTTGGAACTAGCCATCGAGCGGCCCGATCTTTCACTGGGCTTGATTCACCGGAATTTGACCTCGTGGCGCGGGCATCTGGAAGATTCCGACCGCCTGTTCCACCTGGTGCTGCAAGCGCTCAACTCCGATGATCCGCAAGTGCGCATCGCGTCCGTCGAGATCGATTTGGCGGCCAACAACTTGGTGAAGTCGCTCGAGAGCGTCGAGAAACTGCAACGCCAGATTCAAGGTGGCACGGAAGCCCGGTATATGGCGCTGTGGAGGCTGGGCGCATTAGGCAATCGCGGCGTCGAGCCGTCTCAGGTGTTCGGCACCCTGAAACTTTATGCGCACAGTCGAAACCAGGAAGTGCGCTTTTGGGCCGTGGAAGGGCTGGCGATGCTGGGCAACGGTCCATCCCTCGATGCGCTGCTGGACATTCTCGCGCACGATCCTGCGGCGCAGGTGCGCCGGCGCGCGGCAAACGGCCTCTCGAAATCGGGCCTGTTCACAGCGGCGCAGAGGCTGGCTGCGGTTCCGCAACTGCTGAATCTTCTGGATGAAGATTCGCTGGATGCAGCGACGCAGAATCTGGTTGGTGCCACGCTCGAGGCCGTCACCGGCGCGTCCTTCGGCAAGAACGCCGCGGCGTGGCGCGATTGGTGGGCGCATCACGACACGCGCGAAAAGCATCCTCCGCATTCTCGCAAGGGCATGTTGCTGGCATAATTTCGGCCCGGGTAGAAACCTTAGAAGTCTTCGGGGTCCTTTCTGTAGTACCCCAAAAAAAAACAGTTGACCCTCTTGTGTCGCTCTCGTAAAACTAAAGCGGGGGCCCGCCCGAGCCAGCCTGCTCTAGAATAAAATATGCCAAGGAATTTCTATGCCGGGACACGAGCGTCGTCAGGGGCACCGCTTCATCATGAGAGTTCCGCTCCGGTTTCATGCGACCAAGGAAAAGATTGTCCGGGAAGAATCTGTTTCTTCCATGAACATTTCCACTCATGGCGTTTATTTTGCCACGGATCAGAAGGTGCATGAGGGCTTGATGGTGCAGCTCCATTTGAAAATGCCCAAGGAAATTGTCGGGGACGAGGTGCAGGAATGGAGTTTCACGGGCCGCGTGGCGCACGTGGAACCGTTAAGCCGGAATAACGGCAAATCCGGTGTCGGCGTGCAGTTCTTGTTTTATGAAGTTCCCCGCCCAGCGATGAAGTAACGCGGTCCGGCTACAACTCCCAGCCTTTGCGGCGCTCTGGGGCGATCATTTTTTGCGCGGCATCTGAGCTGAGCACTTTGAGGTTCGTTCGATCCCATTGCAATCTCTGTCCCGCGCGGATGGCGAGGTTACCGAGCAGAAGCGTCTCGGTGACCATCCCTGAAAATTCGAAATTTCCTCCAGGCTTGGTCTTGCCGCCTTTGCAGGCACCGAGCCATTCGCGTTCGTTCCCGGGCGAACGCGGCAAAGTTTTCGGCGGCTGTTTGTAAGCATCCATTTTTGCTTTGGGAATCAGCCGCGGGTTCGCGCCGCTAAAGCCACACAGGATCTTGCCGCGGTCCCCGATAAACAACAGGCCTTCGTTTTCCTCTTCGTCCCCGGGCTTGGCAGGCTGGCTTTCTTGCAGCAACTCCTCGGGAGTTGACGGCCGCAAACCGCCGTCGTACCAGGAAAAACTGACTGCGGGCATGTCACCACGCGGCGCGAAGTGGTAGCGCACGATGGACGCGAGCGGATAAGTCTCCTCGTAACGGTCGGTCGAACTCGCCTCGACGCTGACCGGCGCCTCGAGCTTTAGCACCCGAAAAATAGTGTCGTAGCTGTAGCAGCCCATGTCGCCGAGCGCCCCACAGCCGAAATCGCACCAACCTCGCCACACAAAGGGAAGATAGGCGTGGTGAAACTGGCGCTCGGGAGCCGGGCCCAACCAGATGTCCCAGTCCAAACCTTCGGGCACAGGTTGGGCTTCCTTGGGCCGTTCAACAGCTTGAGGCCAGAAGGGACGCGTGGACCAGTTGTGCACTTCGCGAACCGGTCCGATGGCGCCGTCCCAAATCCACTCGCAAAGCAAGCGGGTGGCTTCCGAAGCCTGGTTGCCGACGGCAATCTGCGTCGCCACGCCCGTTTCGCGCGCCATTTCGGCGATCCGCCGCGCTTCATAGATCGTGTGAGTGAGAGGTTTCTGGCAGAAAACGTGTTTGCGCTTTTTCATCGCGGCCGCGGAAATGACGGCGTGCAGATTGTCCGTGCTGCAGACAACAACGGCATCCACGTCCTTTTGTTTTTCGAGCAATTCGCGGTAATCACTATAGGCAGCGCAGCCGTTGTATTTTCCGGAGGTTTGTCGCGAAGCGTAATAAGCGTTCACAATCTGCTGGCAGGGTTCGCGGCCGGCGACGCCACTTGTGACTTTCAAGGAGTGCCTCAGCTCAATGGGCTGATCGGGGCTCAGCCAATCCCAGCCGGAGTCCCGGCCGAGCAGGTTCCTGACCGATTTACAGAATTCGTGAGTGTCCCACTGGGGATAATCAGCGCTTGCTTTGTTGGGGTCGCAGACGGCCACACCTTGGACGTCGGGCTCTTTCAAGAAGCGGAGCATGACGCGCAAACCTTGGGAGCCCACGCCGATGAAAGCGATATTGACTTTATCGCTCGGCGGAACGTAGCCGGGCCCACCTATTACCTGCCGGGGCACGATGGAGAAGGCCAGGACCGCGCGCGCGCTTTGCCCCAGGAACTTGCGGCGGGTGACGGGGGTAGAAGATTTTGTGCCTGCGCCTTGTTTTGTTTTCATTTGCGCCTCGGAAAGCAGTTGAACCGTGGAGAATATCACTACAGAGAGTTAGAGCGGAAGGCGCGTCGCGGCAGGAGCGGCAGGGACCTGATTTGAGTCGAGTCGAGTCTTGCGATTTTTCGCCTTTTGTTTCCGCACCAGGCAACCGGCGGGGCTTTCTCGCGTCCAAGATAAGGAGTAATCTGCGATTCTGTGGCCGCCAGGAGGTTCCCATGAAACGGCGTGAATTCCTACATCGAGCAGCTTGCGTGGCGGGGGGTGCCTGGCTGCCCTCCCTGAGCTTCCAGCACCGAGTAAGTACCCCGCCTGTGCTATCCAAAAAGTTCCATGCTTCGGACACCGTGACGCTCGGTAGAACAGGGATCCAAACGAGCCGCCTGGCCATGGGAACGGGAACGGTCGGCAGCGGACATCATTCCCACCAGACCGCGCTGGGCATCAAAGGCCTCTCCGATTTGCTTCTCCATGGGTACGACCACGGGCTGAGGTTCTTTGACTCGGCGGATTCCTATGGCAGCCATGCGCACGTCGCCGAGGCGCTCGAGCACGTGCCGCGCGACAAAGTTACAGTTCTGACGAAGACCTGGGCGCGTGACGCCGCCACAGCGCGGGCCGATCTCGATCGATTCCGCCGCGAACTGGGTACCGACTACATCGATGTTTGCCTGATGCACTGCCTCACCGAAGGCGACTGGACGCAGCGCTTTCAGCCCGTGATGGATGTGCTCGAACAAGCCAAGCAGAAGGGCATCATCCGGGCACACGGCTGCTCGTGCCACAGCATCGAAGCGCTGCGGGCTGCGGCCAGGTCGCCTTGGGTGGACGTCCATCTTGTGCGCATCAATCCGATTGGCGCTTACATGGACGCGGCTCCAGACACCGTCGTCAGCGTGATCCGCGAAATGCGCGCCAACGGCCATGCCGTCGTGGGCATGAAGATTCTTGGCCAAGGTGAACTGCGCAACCGGCAGGACGAGGCCCTGCGGTATGCACTCTCCCTGGACCTGCTGGATGCTTTCACCATCGGGGCGGAATCTAAAGCTGAGCAAGAAGATTTGATCCAGCGGATCGCCGCGGCCTAAAATAAACCATCCAGCATTTCCACCAATAACCAATAAAATGCCAGGCGCTCGGCTCTGCGATTTCGCTGGCCCAGCACGGCGATTCCGGATACCATGTATTAGCTCAAGAATCGCCGGACGACGATGCTCGTATGGGGATGTTCTCGTTGCGCCGGGGCAGCGTCAAGGAAGTGAAGATGTTTACCGCACGAATTGCCCAAATTCGGTAATCCGCTCCTGCGGATTTGATTTTCCCGGTTCTCTATCATTTTTATTTTTCCGCCACCGTGTTTGCGCCGTGAACCTTTGATGTGCGCTTACAGAGAGAGCTAAGGTTTATATGTCAGCCGAGCAAGCTGTGGTTCCGGCGCCGCCACCGCCGATCTGGAGTTCCATCCGCGAAGCGCTGCGCGGATCGCATCAGGACTTCACCCGCGGCAGCATCCATCGCGCAATTCTGCTGCTCGCCATCCCGATGATTTTAGAGATGGTGCTGGAATCTCTGTTCGCGGTGGTGGACGTGTTCTGGGTGGGCCGGCTGGGCGCGGACGCTGTGGCCACTGTCGGCCTGACGGAATCGCTGCTAAGCCTGGTCTTTGCCATTGGACTTGGTCTGAGCCTTTCCACCACAGCCATGGTCGCGCGGCGCATTGGCGAAAAAGATCCAGCAGCGGCAGCCGTCGCCGGAGTCCAGGCCATCATCCTTGGACTTACGATTTCCGTGCTGGTTGCGGTGCCGTGTCTATTCTACGCGCCAAACTTGCTGCGTTTGATGGGGGCATCGCCGCAAATCATCCGTGTCGGTTCCGGTTATGCGCGCATCGCGCTTGCAGGAGGCGGCGTCATTATGATGCTGTTCCTCAACAACGCCATCTTTCGCGGCGCGGGCGATGCCGCTATTGCCATGCGCCTTCTGTGGGTCTCGAACATTATTAACCTGGTGCTCGATCCTTGCCTGATTTTCGGCTGGGGGCCATTCCCGAAGCTCGGCGTGACCGGCGCTGCCGTAGCCACACTCACAGGCCGCAGCATTGGCGTGCTGTATCAGTTTTACCGTTTGTTGCGGGGCACCGAGCGCATTCGGATCCTTGCCAGCCAGATCCGTGTCAGCTATCCCGTCCTGCTGCGGCTGCTGCGCGTTTCGTTGACCGGCGTCTTGCAATTCGCGATCGCCCACACCAGTTGGATTGGGCTTGTGCGGATTGTGAGCATCTTCGGCTCAGCGGCGCTGGCGGGCTACACAATTGCGATTCGCATCCTGATTTTCGTGATTTTGCCAAGCTGGGGCTTAAGCAACGCTGCCGCCACGCTGGTGGGCCAGAACCTG